>Ga0247844_1001649_pt1 | contig 39791 bp, 28 predicted proteins | sample LaCtaG_FD_192421 | JGI IMG/M metagenome (GOLD analysis project Ga0247844, IMG submission 192421) | Freshwater microbial communities from meromictic Lake La Cruz, Castile-La Mancha, Spain - LaCruzMarch201714.5m_1 | ecosystem: Environmental > Aquatic > Freshwater > Lake | place: Spain: Castile-La... | reverse complement strand
ACGGCCATCGGTCAGTGTGAAAAAGAATTACTCGTGTACCGCAATGGCGCACAAGTCGGCGACCTGATCTGCATCACAGGCGAACTTGGCGGCGCCTACCTCGGCCTCCAGATTCTGGAAAGAGAAAAACAAATCTGGCAGGAAAACCCAACGCTCCAGCCAGATTTTGAAAATCAGACCTACTCGGTTGGCCGCCAACTCAAGCCCGAAGCCCGGCGCGACATGATTGAGGAATTTAGAAAAATCGGCTTGAAACCGACTTCCATGATTGACATTTCTGACGGACTTGCCTCTGAAGTTTTTCACATTTGCAAACAAAGCAAGGTGGGGGCACTTATTGAGGAAAGCGGGGTGCCCATCAACCAGGAAGCCCAGATGCTGGCCTTGAAATTCAAACTCGACCCCATCACCTGCGCGCTCAATGGCGGCGAGGATTATGAGTTGCTTTTCACCATCCGACCGGAAGACGTTGATAAAGTGAAGTACCTGCCCGATATTTACATCGCCGGAGAAATCCTCGAAGCCAAAGACGGCATCAAGCTCCACACGCTGGGCGGAAATCTGCACGATTTGAAGGCGCAGGGTTGGGTGCATTTTTAAAATGTCCAATATCCAAGGGAATATCCAATATCCAACAAGGAATGTCCAATGTCCAAGGGCGGCGCTGCTTTAGAATTTTCAGCTTCTGAATCGCATAGTTTCGTATTTGGACAACGACGAATGTTATGCGCGAAGTTCTACTTGGAAATTGGACATTCCTTGTTGGATATTGGATATTACCTTGGATATTCCAAACTGCCTATCTTTCCCCCATAGTTCTATGCAAAAAAGCCGTACCCCCATTTTTCTAGCACTTCTTGCCGTTGCACTCATCGGGGCGATGTTCTACTTCGTGTACGAATCCAACAAGCCCAAATTTGATTGGGAGGAAGGCAGTTGGAAAAAGAAAGGGTACGACGAAAAAAATGAGCAGCCTTACGGCACACGCATTGTCCATCGCATGCTGGAAAATTATTTTGAGGGGAAAGAACTCATTGACATTCAAAAAGATGTGTCGAAAGAACTTCCGATTGACAGCACATCCATCGGGAACAATTACATTTTTGTAGGTGAAGCAATGTACATGGACTCGGCGGGTACGCAGCAGCTTTTGGACTTTGTAGCTGCGGGCAACACGGCATTCATTTCGAGCAAAACCATCCCGTTTGACCTGATGACTTTTGTCTATCTGGACGAATGTGAGGACGCACCGTGGAACGATTACGGAATGTTTGAAGACAGTATAGCCCATTTTTCCCTACGTACGCCAACCCTTCCCGACAGCAGCACAACGTTCTTTTTTGCCTATCAAAACAAGCCCAAAACCTATCAGTGGCATTACATCGAATCCTACCACTTTTGTGATTCATTGGCGCAACATCCATTGGGATACCTGAACAAAGACTGGGTAAATTTTGCCGAATTCCCGCACGGAAAGGGCCGTTTTTTGCTGCACACCAATCCGATCGCGTTCTCTAATTTCAGCTTGCTTCGCCCTGAAACGCGGCCCTATGTTGCGGGGGTCTTTTCTCATCTTTCTAAAGGCGATATTTATTGGGATGCAGTGAGCCGGGTGCCGGAGGAAGTGGGCCGTCGCCGCAACGGCAGTTCCAATCGGTCTATGGCGGAAGAACATCCGTTGACCTTTATTCTGAAGCAGCCCGCACTGGCTTGGGCCTGGTACCTGATTGCTGCACTAGCACTCACCTGGCTTGTATTCCGTGCCAAACGTCGGCAACGTATCATTCCAGTGCTGCCCAAAAACGAAAACTCCTCTTACGAATTCATCAGCACCATCGCGCACCTGCATTTCCGTGAAAAAAACTATGCCGGACTTTCGGCACAGGGAATGCGGCACTTTCTGGCCCAATTACGTGAACGTTACGGCCTGGTCGCGCCCATTGACCCCGAATCTGGCCTACCACGCACCGACAGCGATTTTTTTCGAAAACTCGCTGTGCTCTCCGAAGTGCCTGAAATGGAGGCTCGCCGAGTATTTGGTCTCCACGCCAACACCATAAACTACGAGCCTACCGAAGAAATGGCGGTGGATTTGCACCTGGCCATGGAAGCCTTCCTAAAAGTGGCCAAATAAAGGGACTGGTATCGGCCAATATTGGCCAATGATGAAAATCATCTTACCTTATTGTAAAAAGTACATTTAGTTTTCCCTTTACTTTTTTTTCTTTGCAGCACCAAATCTGACTTGGATTCCTGTTTGGGATTCAGCGAAATTTTCATGTCTCCGATCATTTCACAAATCTTTCCTTCTTTCGTATGAAAATATTTCAACAAAAATTCCTTTTCACGCTTGTCTGTTGTTTGTTTTGGAGCAGCGCGTCGCTGCTGGCCCAACGACAAATAACAGGGAAAGTGACCGATGCCGAAAATGGCGAAGGGCTCATTGGAGCAAGCGTCATGGTAAGCGGCACCAGTATAGGCACCGCAACGGACACCGAGGGCAATTACCGTCTGACCGTCCCTGCCGATGCCACCACTTTGCGGATTAACTACACAGGTTATGCTGAAAAAACGGTCGAAATTGGCACAAACACTTTCATTGAGGTTCAATTGACTGGTGGCCTGGGGCTTGAGGAAACGGTCATCATTGGTTACGGGAAGGTCAAAAGAGAGGATGCCACGGGCCTCGTACAGTCTGTTACGACCGAAAGATTTAACAAAGGCGCCATTACCGGCCCTCAGGAACTCCTCGCAGGAAAAGTCGCCGGGGTAGTCATTACCACAGACAATGGCGCTCCAGGCGGCGGTTCCAAAATCAGGATCCGGGGAGAATCCTCGCTTTCGGCCTCCAACAATCCGCTGATTGTGGTGGACGGTATTCCGTTGGACAATGGTGGTGTATCCGGCAGCCGGAACCAGTTGAACATCATCAACCCGAACGACATCGAATCTATGACGGTGTTGAAAGATGCCTCTGCTGCTGCCATTTATGGCAACCGGGCCTCTGGCGGGGTTATCATCATCACCACCAAAAAGGGCAAACTGGGCAAAAAAATCGAGATTGGGTACAATGCCAATGTCTCGGTCGGTCAGACCGCCAATCGGGTGGACGTACTCACGGCCGATGAATACAGAACGGTCGTCACGGAACACTACGCAGCCACAGCCAATCACCCGGCGCCTGGTTTGCTGGGCACGGCCAATACTGACTGGCAAGATGAGATTTATCATTCAGCCTGGGGGCACGACCATAATGTGAATGTATCTGGCGGCATCGGGAATATACCCTACCGGGTTTCCTTGGGGTATACCAACAAAAACGGCCTGCTGAAAACAGACAACTTTGCCCGATATTCCTCGGCGGTGAATTTGACCCCTGGTTTTCTCAACAACACCCTGCAGTTTAACCTGCACTTCAAGGGCATGTTGTCAGACAATCATTTTGCCGATAACGGGGCTATTGGCAACGCTTTGAGTTTTGACCCTACCAAACCGGTGCGCGACACTTCGACCCGTTACGGCGGTTATTACACCTGGAAAACAGTGACAGGCAATCCGAACAGCCTTGCTCCCACCAATCCCGTCGCGCTGTTGGAATTGCGGGATGATAATTCTACTGTGAAACAGTATATCACGAACATGTCGGTGGATTACCGGTTCAAATTCCTGCCAGCTTTACGGGCCAATCTCAACATCGGCTACGACTATTCCAAAGGTGAAGGAACGGTGGTGGTGCCCAACTACGCGGCCTTTGCGTTCGACGCTGGAACCGGCGGCGGTGTCAACAACTACTACGAGCAAATAAAGAAAAACTCGGTGTTGGAGACTTACCTGAACTACAAAAAAGCCTTTGGAAAGCACGACCTTGATGTGATGGGGGGCTACTCTTGGCAGCATTTTTTTGTGGATAATTTTTCAAGAAATTCTGACGCAGCAGGCATTGACACCTCAGAGGCCATTCGCCACCCTGCTGAATTTTATTTGCTGAGTTTGTTCGGGCGTGTCAACTATACGTTCAATGATCGCTTACTTTTCACAGGGTCTTTGCGCAGAGACGGCACCTCCCGGTTTGCGCCAGATTATCGCTGGGGTCTTTTCCCTGCTGCCGCCCTGGCCGTAAAAGTGATTGACAACGACAATAAATACCTTAACAACCTCAAAATTAGAACTAGTTGGGGTATCACAGGTCAGCAGGATATTGGTGACTATTATGCTTATTTGGCCCGGTATCAGTTTGGCAAAATTCGGGCAAAATACCAATTTGGCGATGATTTCGTCACCACCATCCGCCCCAATCCTTACGTGGAAAACATCAAGTGGGAAGAAACCACGACCTACAATGTGGGGCTTGACTTTTCTATCGTTAAAGACCGCGTTTCAGGCTCTTTGGATATTTACCAAAGGAACACCAAAGATCTTCTGAATTTCATCCCTGTCTCCGCATTGTCAAACCTGAGCAACTTTGTAACCGACAATATCGGAACCATGGAAACCAAGGGCGTTGAGCTCAACTTGAATTTCACGCCGGTCAAATCAAAACTGGTGAACTGGGATATCTCGACCAATTTTGCGTACAATACTTCCACGATTACCAAATTGACTTCGAGTGACGACCCCAACTACATTGGCGTGCTTACTGGCGGTATTGCTGGTGGCGTAGGCAGTAACATCCAGGTGCACAGCGTCGGCTACGCTCCAAGTTCATTTTACGTAAAAGAGCAGTTGTATGACGAAGCCGGAAATATTCTTGAAGGGCAATTTGTAAACAGGAATGGTGACACCCTCGTGAACGACAACGACAAATACCGTTACAAGAATCCCGCTCCGCTTTATTCGTTGGGTATCACCAGCAACATGAGCGTAGGCCATTTTAATTTTTCATTTGGCGGACGTGCCAATCTCGGACAATACGTTTACAACAACGTGCAGACTGATATGGGCTACCTCAACCGCCTGTATGGCACTACCAAGTACTTGTCGAACGTAAACCAATCGGCTGTAGATTTGAACGTGAATGACCAGGCTAACCTTACTTTCAGCGATCATTTCATCACTAGTGCCTCTTTTTTCCGCATTGATCACATCACGTTGGGGTACAGCTTTGATAACCTGATTGGCAAATATTTGAACATTTACACCACCGTTCAAAACCCATTTGTGATTACCAAATACGAAGGGCTTGACCCGGAAATCGGCAATGGTATCGACAACCAGATTTACCCAAGGCCCAGAACCTATGTCCTTGGACTGAATGTCAATTTTTAATTCTTTTAAACGACTAAAATCATGCGCAATATAAAATTACTCATCATCACGGTATTGATGTTTGGAACCCTAGGTTGTTTCAAAGACCTGGACACGATACCCTTGGATCCTGATATTCTCACTTCCGCAGCAGTGTACAAACAACCCGGTGCTTACAAACAGGTGCTCGCAAAACTATATGCTGGCCTCGCACTGTCAGGGCAGGAAGGCCCAGCGGGACAAAGCGACATTTCTGGCATTGACGAAGGCTTCGGCCAGTATTTGCGGGGCTATTGGTACCACCAGGAACTGACGACAGATGAAGCCGTAATAGGCTGGAACGACCAGACCATCAAGGATTTTCACGCACAATCCTGGATTGATGGAGACGTATTTATCTACGCCTTTTACAGTCGGCTGTTTGTTCAAATTGCCCTGACCAACGAGTACATCAGAGAAACTACCGATGCGAAACTGGACTCCAGAGGCGCGGACGCTGCTTTGAAAGCCGAGGTAAAAAGATACCGCGCAGAGGCTCGTTTTCTGCGGGCCCTGAGTTACTGGCATGCGCTCGACAATTTCAGAAACTCCCCCTTTGCCACGGAGGAGGATGTCGTGGGTGCATTCATCCCGCAACAAAAAACGCCGGAGTTTCTCTTCAACTATATTGAAACAGAACTGAAGGCCATCATACCAGACCTCGCAGATCCAAGAGCCAATGAGTATGGCCGGGCCGACAAAGGGGCTGCCTGGATGTTGCTCGCCAAACTTTACCTCAACGCGGAGGTTTACATCAAAGAAGCTAAATACAATGAATGCTTGACCCATTGCGAATATCTCCTCGATGCTGGCTATCAATTGGAGCCAAACTATGCAAACCTCTTCCTTGCGGACAATCACAAGTCTCAGGAAATCATTTTCCCGGTCACCTTTGATGGCGTCAATACACGCACCTACGGCGGCACCACCTTCATCATCCGGGCAGGCATTGGCGGAAGCATGATCCCGGAGGATTCGGGCATGGATGCTGGCTGGGGTGGCACCAGGACCACCAAACAATTGATTGAGAAATTCCCCTCTGATTTGACCGGCATTAAAGTGGATTTCAATCCAGGACAAACGGTTTCATATCCTAAACTGTATGTACCAGGTTCTCATCAGGGTTTTGATGCTACGCAAACCAGCAATTCGTTGGCCGCTATCTCCACCGTTGCACCCAACAACAAAGTATTTGAGGGCCACAAATACTTCCCTAGCAATAATACAGGGGTTTTGTTCACCACCATTCCATCCAACACCGGTCCGCCAAAATTTGGCGACAATGGCGCAAATGGAACCCTCGAAACCGGAGGTGATACGATTATGATTCCAGAGGCTGGGTATTATTTTTTCAATGTGAACCTCAACACGAAGACCTATACTTTTGAAAAACGCAGCTGGACTATTTTTGGCAGCGCAACCGGCGGGGTAGATATCAACCTGAATTGGGACCCAACCCTTGAGGTTTTGGTGGCCGATGCTCCGCTTCAAGTTGGATCTTTCAAATTCAGAGCCAACCAGAATGACGCGATCAATTTAGGCGACAACGGAGCAGATGCACTTTTGGAGTTGAATGGAACGGAAATTCAAATTGCTGAAGCTGGTAATTATAAAGTTTCACTGGATGTGGACAAGCCTGATTATACTTACCAAATCAAGCTAACGAGCTTTGACCGTCGTGGTTTGTTTTACACAGAGGGTCAGAATCTGGAAATCAATGATTTGACCTTGTTTACAGAAGGATACGCCGTCAATAAATTTAAAAATCTGACTTCCGAAGGGTTACAAGGGAAAGACACTTATTACCCCGACACCGATTTTCCCATGTTCCGTTTGGCAGATGTCTACCTGATGGCTGCTGAGTGCCTGTTGCGAATTCCTGGGGGTGACAAAAGCAGGGCCACGGATCTTTTCAATGAGGTTCGAACGCGTGCCTACACCGGATCAGCGGGCAATTTTGACCCCTCCGAACTGACCCTGGATGTTATCCTTGATGAAAGGGCCAGAGAACTTTATTGGGAATGCCACCGCAGGCAAGATTTGGTGCGTTTCGGACAATTTTCCGATGGTAATTACAAATGGGCCTGGAAAGGTGGTGTGAAAGAAGGTGCCTCCGTTCAAAGTTACCGCAATATTTTCCCCATTCCATCTCAAGACCTGGGCGCGAATCCAGGCTTGAATCAAAACCCGGGGTATTGATAATAGTTGAGGATGTTGAGGGTTGAGCACGTTGAGACTTTACGCTCAAGCTTCTCAACGCCCTCAACATCCTCAACCCTCTCAACAACAACTCATTTTTCAAGTATTAAATTTTTTTCACAATGAAATTACGTTTACTTTTTTCAGCGCTGTTTTGCAGCCTACTGCTTGCCGGCATCAGCCAGGCGCAGTCCATAGGTCTGATTGGCTCTGCCACGCCGAATGGCTGGGATTCTGACACCAACCTGGTGCAAAACGTGGACAGTGCCCACCTTTGGTCCCTGAAACTCAACCTGATTGTTGGCGAAGCCAAATTCCGCCAGGACAACGCCTGGGACATTAACTGGGGCGACAAGAACTTCCCCTTTGGTAATGGCACACAAGGCGGCCCAAACATTCCCATTCCTGCGGCAGGTGAATGGACGGTTAACTTTAATTCCCTCACAGGAGCTTACAGTTTTGCCTACACTTCTGACATTGGTATTATCGGTAACGCAACCCCAGGTGGATGGGACAATGATACCAAAATGTACTACGACCCGCTTGATTCCAATAAATATTTTATCACGTTGAACCTGACGCAGGGTGAAGCAAAATTTCGCGCCAACAGCGCTTGGGACATCAACTGGGGTGCTATAGATTTCCCAATTGGTATTGGAACGCAAGGTGGGGCCAACATCCCGGTTCCGGCGACAGGTAAGTATTTGATAAATTTTGACAAATCAACGGGCGCCTACTCGTTTGAAGAGGTCCTCGAGTTTGCTGCCATTGGTTTGATCGGAAGTGCTACGCCAGGCGGTTGGGATGCTGATACCGACCTGACCAAATCCAGCACCGATCCGAATCTTTGGAAAGCGACCGTCACACTGATTGATGGCGAAGCTAAATTCAGGGCAAACGACGCATGGGCCATCAGCTGGGGCGACACCTTGTTCCCTTCCGGTGTGGGTATTTTGAATGGTCCAAATATTCCTGTGGTTGCAGGCCAATATGTCGTTACGTTCAACACATCTACTTTCGAGTACAACTTCGCACCCCTCGTCATTTACGCGACGGTAGGAATCATCGGAAATGCTACTCCAGGCGGTTGGGACGCTGATACAGACATGAACCAGGATCCAACTGATCCTTCTATTTGGAAAGCGCGCCTTATCTTGACAGACGGGGAAGCGAAATTCCGGGCCGATAACGATTGGGCAGTCAACTGGGGTGCTGGCGATTTCCCAACGGGCATTGCAACGGATGGTGGCGCTAATATCCCTGTTCCTGCTGGTGAGTATAAAATTACCTTTAATTCCTTCACAGGGGAATACAACTTCGAGTTGTTGGTAATTTTCAACACGGTTGGTCTTATTGGTACTGCAACCCCACTCGCTTCATGGGATACCGATGTTGACATGACCAAAGACGCCGTGGATGAATCTTTCTGGTACATCAGCTCAATTGATATGGCGACGGGCGAAGCAAAATTCAGGGCCGAAGATGCATGGGCGGTTAACTGGGGCGTTGCTTCATTCCCTTCCGGGGTTGGTACGCAAGACGGACCAAACATCCCGGTTGTAGCGGGCACTTACCGGGTTACTTTGAATTCTGCATCTGGTGAATATGCTTTCGGAGACCCACTTTCAACGGTGGATCTGTTGAATCCAAATGTTGTCGGTATTGCACCAAATCCGGCAACTGATAATCTAAATATCAGCATCACTGCAGAAGAATTGCTCGGCGAGGTGCGCGTGATTATTTTCAACAGCCTTGGAGCGCAGGTTTTGGCTCAAAACCTTAACATTCAAGGTCAAGCAAGCGTGGATGTTTCGCAATTGACTTCCGGCAATTACATCGTTCATATTGCCAACGACAAATTTGCCGTCGGCAAGGCTGTTGTGATTGTGAAATAACTTGGCAGTTGAGTGGCACTATAAAAACAGGAGCCACCTAAAAATCGCGGTGACAACTGCACAAAAAAAGCCCAACGGATTAACCGTTGAACTTTTCTTGGGTAGTTGTCACCGCGATTTTTTTGGGTGGCTCCTGTTAATTCCAAGGGAGTATTAACGCTTCCTTATGGCCTACCTCCATCTACTGTCATCCGTTTGCCAATCTTCATTATCAATTTTTGACGCATGACTTTCTCATTACCTTGTTGCCAGTTTTTCCTCCTTTTTTTAAAAAATGAAAAGAATATCGCTCCTTCTTCCACTTTTTTTGGCGATTTCCGCCAGCCTTTCCGCTCAAATTAGTTTTACCAACAAAACCAACCTGCTCACCCCCGTGAACCATTACAGTGGCGTGGCTATTGCTGTAACGGATATGAATGGTGACGGCCTGGACGACATCGCCCGTCTAAGTCAAGGCACTGCCCTTAACATCCAATTCCAAACCTTCCCTGACCAAGCTTTCACCAGCTCCGGAATGACGCCCCTCCCCGGCACCAACAATACATGGGGGATGTGTACAGCCGACGTTAACAATGACGGCTTCGGTGACGTTTTGGCCGGTGGCAACGTAAACGGTATAAAAATCCTTCGCTCCAATGCCAATGGCACTTTCACCATCCAAAACATTACTTCGCCAATCACTTTTGTACAAGGGGTGAACTTCGCCGACATCAACAACGATGGATGGCTGGATGCTTTTGTCTGCCACGATGATGGCGTTTCGAAGATTTTTGGCAACAACGGAGATGGAACTTTCACCCTGCAGCCCAACTGGATTGACCTGACCACTTCCCCTTCTTCTGACAATTCAGGCAATTACGGCTCCGTGTGGAGCGATGTGGACAACGATGGCGACCTGGATCTCTACATTGCCAAATGTCGCCAAAATGTGACCAATTCCAGCGACCCGCGCCGTATCAACCAGCTTTTTCTGAACAATGGTGACGGCACCTACACTCAAGACATCGCAAACACCACGGGTTTGCGCATCGGGGCACAAAGCTGGACGGCTGATTTTGGTGATATTGACAACGATGGCGATTTTGATTGTTTCATTACGAACCACGATGTGAACAGCCAATTGTTAGAAAACGATGGTTCTGGTCACTTTACGGACATCACCACGGCATCTGGGCTGATTGGCGCTATCCAAGGGTTGCCACTCCAAGGCCTGTTCCGCGATTTTGACAATGATGGTTTTACTGATATCCTTGTAGCAGGTGACAGACACTACATTTTCCGCAACAACGGCGATAGAACGTTCAGCACAGCAGCAAATCCCTTTGACAACAACGAAATGGAATCATTTGCTGTGGGCGATCTCAACGGCGATGGGTTCCAAGACGTGTATGGTGGCTACGCTAAGGTTTATACCAACCCATCCAACATTCCAGATGTGCTTTGGATGAACGATGGCAACTTCAATCTTTTCTATGGACTCAACTTGCGGGGCCAACAGAGCAACCGAAGTGGCGTGGGTGCCAAGGTGCGTTTGTACTCAAGCCTGGGCATCCAAACCCGCGAAGTGCGTTCCGGCGAAAGTTATGGCATCAGCAATTCGCTTCAAATCCATTTTGGCCTCGGGCCAATCACAGAAATAGACTCTGTCGTAGTCAACTGGCCTTCAGGGATACGCGATGTACTTTATCAACCTCCTGTAAACCAATATGCCACGCTCTTTGAAGGGGGGTGTATTTCGCCCACAGTTTCGCTGGTGGCAGATGGACCCACCACCCTTTGTACAGGGCAAAGCGTGAACATTGGCCCCACCGAAGTTTTTAGTAAATACCTCTGGAATACCGGCGACACTACTGCCAGCATCGCGGTTACTGCTCCGGGTAATTACAAAGTCACGGTGACCAGTTCAGAAGGTTGCACGGGGGTTTCAAGTCCGATCCTTTTCCACTTTGACCCCATTCAAATCCCCAGCATCCAAGCCTTGGGCGACACTATTTTCTGCCCTGGTGACGAAGTAGTACTGACCTCTTCAGTTGCCACGAGTTACCTCTGGAGCACTGGGGACACCACCCAGAGTATTGCCGTAAACCAAACTGGACAATACAGTGTAGCGGCCCAGGGTCTTTGCGCGGTGTTCAACTCCAACACCATCGGTGTCCATGTACTCGCCGCCCCACTTCCAACGGTGACGCCTGATACGGTTTTGGTGGGAGAATCCGCTACGCTCATCGCCCTAGGCGATCAAGTGACCTGGTATCCAACCGAAACCGCCCAAAACGAACTTGCAGTAAACGACACGCTCGTAACCCCTGCACTCATCGAGACCACCACCTATTGGCTCAGCAATACTACGATATACAGTTCACCCAACGATTTTGTGGGCATGGTGAATCACCAAGGCGATCCCCTGAGTGGCAATGGTTACAATGGAGGCTTGGTTTTTGACTGTTATAAATCTTTCATTTTGGCCAAAACAAAGGTAATAGCGGCCGTTGCAGGTGTGCGCAAAATTGAACTTCGCGCGGCTAATGGCGATGTTTTGCAATCCAAATCCGTCAATATCCCCATAGGAACGACCCTAATTGATCTGAATTTTGAAGTTCCAGTAGGATTTGACTTTCAGCTTACAACAAACCAAACGGTCAACCAAGCTAATATTGGCACGATTAGCCCCCAATTGCGCAGGAGTGACATTGGCTGCAATTTCCCTTACAGCATACCAGGTCTTGTGAGCATTAAAAAATCTACTGCAGGCCTCGATCGCTACTATTATTTTTACAATTGGGAAGTTGAACCCCTGAGTGTGGAATGTGTTAGCGACCGGATTCCCGTGACCGTGGTGGTGAAAGAGCAAAGCGGCACCACACCCCTGCCAGTTTGGGCCTCCGTATTAAACATCTTCCCCAACCCGACTGAAGGCAGCATCCAGATTGACATACAAGGTTTTGCAGGGGGTGACCTTTTAACAACTGTCAAAAACGCGCAAGGTCAAACTTTACAAACCCGCGCATTCAATGCCCCAGCGGGCAATGCTTCATTTATTACAGACTTGAGCCATTTGCCCCCGGGAATCTATTGGCTGGAGGTGGCCAGTGGAGGTGACGTGGCGCAGCGGAAGGTTGTGTTGCATCAGAAGTGACACTTTTTTAAAATGTGTCACTGTGTTTAAGCAACATTCTGGTTGTAGATTTTTCCTATTTTTGTACAAAATTTCTGCTATGGAAGGACAAGCACAATCGGCACCCGCAGGCAAAAAGTCAGGCATTGTTAAATCGTACACCCTGGAGGAATACTTTGACTTCGAGTTTAAGGCTGGGGGCAAGCATGAATATTTGGATGGCCGAATCCGGGCTATGGCCTATACCTCGCCTGCGCACGGCCGAATCCAAACTAATTTTATGGACGAACTTGCGCAGTGTCTAAAAGCCAAAGGCTGTATGCGCTACACCTCTGACCGTATGCTGTATGTGCCTCATTGCAATAAAGTCTTTTACCCAGATATCCTGATTGTGTGTGACCCAGAAACTTTCCGGCAGCACAAAGGCAAAATGAAGGCCACGCTCAACCCTTCCGTAATCATAGAAATCCTTTCAGACAGTACCGAAGAAGAAGATCGAATTGATAAATGGGGCTGCTATCGCACCATACCCTCCCTTAAGCAATACCTCATGGTGCAGCAAAATGCTCAAAGTATCCACAGTTACCGCCGCAAATCTGAGCGTGAATGGGACTATTCTTATGCAAACATGCCCGAGGAATCCATTGCTGTAATAGACTGCTTAGTGCAAGTAAAAGAGGTGTACGCCGGGGTGGAAATCTGAACTATTCCCGAATCCGCGCCATCAAAATAACGTCAATCAATTCCCCGTTTTTGATGGTGTGCTTTCGGGCAAAACCTTCGCGCTCGAATCCTGCTTTTTCCAGCACCCGCGCCGAAGCCGGATTGTACGAATGCACCTTGGCCTCCAATCGTACCAGCGCCGGACGACTTTCAAACAGCCAATCGCACAGCACCCGCACCACTTCTGTCATAATTCCTTGGCCTCGAAAGGGCTCCCCAAGCCAATAGCCGATCTCGTCAAGATGCCCTTCCTGGCCAGTACGCAAGAAGGCCCCAATACCGCCAATCACGCCATGTTCGGCATGACGGATCGCCCAGTTGGAGATAAAACCTTGGTTTTCGTATGCTTTGCGCGCATCGCTGATCCAGTTTTCTGCGTCCGTCTCAGTATACGGAGAAGGGATGCGCAAAGTGTTGCGATAAATGACCGGGTCGTTGAGGTAGTGTACTAAATTGGACTTATCTCCCGGCTCTAATAGCGTGAGGCTGATGTGCTTGCGGATGTTGATTTTTTCTTCCATGGCGGAAAATCTTTTCTGATAAATAATTGGAGCTCAATAAAAGTTCCCGGCAAGGGAACCCAGATTTCGTTTGATAATACATAACCTTGCCCCGCTTTATATCAGATCCGATCAATTAGAGGCATCGTTTTATTTCCAAGTTGGATCAATAGGCAGCATGCAACAACGCAAAAACGTTCCCACTGCAAATCACATTCATGCGTATTTTTTTAACACTCCTTCTTGCAATTGCGCATTCAGCCAATGCAATTTCCCAATCCGCTCAGACCACCGAAGCCATTTATTTAGAAGATAGTCCCACCCTCGACGGTGTTTTGAACGATACTTGCTGGCAGCAAATCAGCCCGCTGGGCGATTTTACAAGCGCCAGCCCAATCTTTGGCGCCAACCCAAAGACTTCCACGGAGGTGCGGGTTTTTTATGGTCCTAAAGCCCTGTATGTCGGGGTTTATTGCATTGTTGGGACGGTATTTCGAGATGACAAGAATGTGCGCGATGGCGAGCTGACGGGAGATTGGTTCCGTGTTAGTCTGGACACCTGGGACGATGACCGCCTGGCTTTCGATTTTACGGTGACCGCTGCTGGCGTACAAATGGATTCCCGTGATGGGACGGACGATTGGGACGCTGTGTGGCAAAATGCAATTGTACAACATGCTGACGGATGGAGCGCCGAAATACGAATCCCCTACACCGCCCTGCGATTTCCCCGGAAGCCCGAACAGGATTGGGGGCTGCAACTGACCCGATTCGACCGGGCCAGCGGCGAAACCTCCACATGGAGTCCACAAGACCCATTGGTAGCCGACCGGGTGCTTCAGTTCGGCAAACTAACTGGGTTGCATGACCTTGGGCAAGAGCGGCGGCTGTCTTTGGCGCTACAGACTGGAGGTTCCATCAAAAATTTTAGGAGAGACCCACCGATAAGGACAGGAAAAATTGGATTAGACGGCCGTATTGGATTAAACGCAAGCTCGACACTCGATTTTACATTACTTCCCCTCAGCCAGTACAATATATCGCCTGGGGAACTTTTTCTATTCAATAATTCCCCTAGGTGGTCTGACGGGGACGAGATACAACCCAGGCAGTTTTCTGCTGAAGAGGCTGGATTGTTTTCTAAAAACCCCAACCGGATACAAAATCCTTCTGTACATCCTTCGTCATTCCTTTGGCGACTGATCCCAGATAGTGGCGCGATGTTTTTTTTCCAGTCAGGCGCAAGCAGCCGGGTACTTCAATCATCGAAACTGACGACCCGTGGTCAAGGCGATTGGCGATTGGGCGTCATCAATACCTTGCTCAGCCCGGTAAACGCAGAGGTGTTTGATTTTCAAGGATTTGAGTCTCGCAGGGAAACCTTGCAAGGTATTTCCAATTACAACTTCGTCACCCTGGAGCGCATTCTTCCAAACAACAGTTTTGTGAACCTGTCAAACGGGACCCTGCTTGCTGGCCCTGGGTACCGTTCTTTCGCGCCGTCGCTCAACTTCCAGTTGCGCAACCGTGCCAACCAATACGAACTGAGCGGAGCCACGGATTGGGCGTATGATTTGCGCAACAAAAATGACGTGACCCTGCGTCATGGATACAATATTCGCCTGGCGCGTATCAACCGTCGTTGGGGCTGGAATTTGGCGCACAGTGATCAGGAAAACACCCTTCGCGCACCAGAATCCACCTTTCCCCTGCCTGATTTTTCTTATACCACTGCTGGAATTTCGTTTCGAGATTTCCGTCCTCGCGGCATCCTATTGAACCGATTTGGCGACCTGGGTATCCGGGTGAATTGGAGGGAAAATTTAGAACAGACTCCCATTGGGTATCTATATGGCACCCTTTCAGGATTGGACAAGGGGTTCAGGGGCTGGGGCATTTCCTACTTTACTTATCCACAAAATCGTACGGTACGATACAGTACACCTGCAAAATTCCTGGACAGGCGCATAGCCCCTACCTTAGGCGGAGCCTTCTCTTTCCGATCCGATATCCGGAAACGACTGAGCTGGGACGCAAGGGTTAGTGCAGAGAATACGCTTAAAGGGGAACAACCACAAATTCATACTGCTTTGGGTGCAACATGGGTCCCTGTTCGCCAGTGGTCGCTGCAAGGCCGCCTGCAAACAACCTGGGCAATCAATGATTTACGCTTGCTGGATGTACCTGGTGTGTGGATATTCGAACGTCGGGACGAACGGAGGACTGGTCTATCTGTGATAACAGAGTGGTTTCCCCGCAGAAACTGGCGCTTGTGGTTTACATCGGAATTTGTAATATACAGTCACACTAAAAGGGAAAGCTTGGAACTTATCGCGGGTGGAGCCTTAACTCCCAGTTCATGGCCTTTAGAAACAAAAATGTTGGATCAAGGAAACCGATTTGGATACAGTTTCGGATTTCAGCGCTTTTTCAGTCAAATCAGCCAGTTGCGCCTCCAAATTGGGCACTTTTGGGTGCCCCAACCAGAGTCCAACATAGTCCCAAACCCTGTATACGATTCCTACGGTAGCGACCTAAATATAGACCTGAGCTTCATCTGGTTTTTAAACGGTAACTGATAATCAGCCCCATTCCTTTTGCTTTCTAAAGGCCACGCCTCGAAAGAACGCTACGGCAGAACCATCCTGCTTCGTGACCATGACCGCGTAGTTTGAAACAGATTTCCCAAGGTTCTCCTCCCGCGCTTCGGCAGTAAGCACATCGCCCTCGAACACAGGGGCGACATGCTCTACGGTGCAATGAATGGATACGGTGTGCCGACCGCGCGAGTTGCAGGCAAACGCGAAAGCGCTGTCGGCCAATGAAAAAGTAATGCCACCATGCGCAACCCCAAATCCGTTGAGCATTTCGGCACGAACGGTCATGCGCAGGGTGCAGCTGCCCTCCCCCATCCATACGAGTTCCGCGCCCAGCCATTTGCTGAACGGATCGTTGTCATACATTTGATGGAAAATCTCAAGTGGCGACATAGGAAAGTGGTCGAAAATTCCTCACCCAATGGTAATCTCCACGACTTCGAATTCCAGCGATCCTCCGGGGGTAGTAACTTTGGCGACCTCCCCTCTGATTTTACCCAGTAGCCCTTGGCCGATGGGCGAAGTGACAGAAATTTTCATCAGCTTCGCATCGGCTTCGGTTTCCGATACGAGTTTGTAGGTCATTTCCTTCCCGGTTTTGAGGTTTTTGATGGTAACATTGGAAAGGATGGCCACTTTGGAGTCGTCCAGAAGACTTTCGTCAATAATTCGGGCACTAGAGAGCACCGTCTCCATTTCACTGATTTTGAGTTCGAGCAGCCCTTGTGCTTCTTTGGCCGCATCATATTCGGCGTTTTCTGAAAGATCGCCTTGAGCGCGCGCTTCTGCGATGGCATGAGCAGCTTCTTGCCGTCCCGTGGATTTCAATTCCTCCAGATCCGCTTTCAACTTGTCGTAGCCTCCCTGTGTCAGGTATGTGTAGTTTGACATTTTATGGTTGATAAATGATGCCTACCCTCTTCAAGTAAGATGGGTAACAGAAAAAAACAGAAACGTCCTTGTCGGGTGGACAAGAACGTTTCTGCATTAAACTTGACGCAAAGGTATGAGCAGTTTAGGGAAAGATAAAAGCCCTCTGCCCAAATTTATTACTTTTAGAATTCCAGGCGGAGCCCCAAGTTGTGAATTCCGTTGAAAATTTTGGTTTGGCGGTAGCCATAATCCAGGCCGATGCGGGTGTCAGAACCTTTGCGTACAGGAACGGAGAAACTGATACCACCGCTGATGCCATTGTCAATGGTTGCCTCATCTTCTATGGCGTCCAGTTCAGCTTTGTAACCAACCCGGAGTGCAAAATTTTTGCTGACGGTGAGTTCCAAGCCCCCGCCCAATTGGTCACGCGAAAAGGCATTGGAGGTAAAATTAGCCAATAAACTAAGTCGGTTTTGTTTGCCCAAAAGCCAATCGTAAGATGCCCCGATGTTCAGTTGAGAAGGAAGTTCGTAGGCCGTAGCACGTTCGTAGTAGGTGTTGTTGTAACTTACCGGACCTGGGTTGGGCAGTGTCTTGGAAAGGCCCTCCCCTGTAAAACGCATCTTGGAACCGACGTTGCGCAGTGAGATGCCAAACTTAAAATTGTCGTTCTCGCCCGTCACATACTGAACCCCTGCATCGAGTGCAAAGGCACGAGCAGCGGCATTGCTGATGGACTCGTTCACGAGTTTAGCCGTGACACCGACCGAGACTTTGTTTTCGAAAAGGTGTGCGTAAGACAAGCACATGTTGAAGTAGGTAGGGCTGAATGTGGCCCCGGAGCCTTCAGGTGTTTCCGTGGTGGTGTAGTCAAATTCGCCCAGATCCATGGCTACCAAGCTCACGCCAAAAACACCTCCGCTATTGCCAACAGGCTGAGCAAAACCGAGCGCGTTGAGGTTGATGTCGGCGATGTAACGGGTATGGCCTAATTGGATTTGCGATCCGGTGGTTCTGGCGAGGCCCGCCACATTAAGATACATGGCCTCCGCGCCTGCCGTGCTGGAGGTATTCATGGCATGGAGGCCTGCACAGCGCGCCCATGGGTTGATGAGGAGCTGGTTGGCACCTGCTTCGCCTTGACGATCAGGGTTGCCCGCGTTGGCAACACCCACGCATAAAAAAACTGCGAAAGCGAGCAGTAGAGTGTATTTTTTATTCATGACAGATGAATGTGTGTGTGTTAGAAAGGTTTATGATGGTTGATAAGGTTGATGAGGGTTGATAATTATTGCCCAAAAACATGCTGTATATTTTGGCTCAATTATCAACCTTCATCCTCCTTCATCAACCCTCATAAACTTGAAAAGCATTTGCGTCAAAGCCCTGAGGGGTCATATTGTCTTCCTATGCCAAACCACTTGAGGGTTCGCTCACCCATCCCTGGAGCGTTTACATGCACCAGGTATACCCCACTGGCAACGGGGATACCTTTGCTGTTTTTCAAATCCCACTCAATGGCAGGTGTGATTTGATCATAAGGCATGTACACCTCGTCGCGGTTGTATTGGCGGATGAATTTGCCATCCAGCGAGTAGATTGTTACTTTGCACTTGCCAGGCAGATTGGTTATTTTGACAGTGTTCGAGAACGGAGAAGACTCATATTCCGAAAAACCATAGTATGGATTGGGCACCATTTTTACCGAATCAAGGGCATTCTCAACTGCCACACTGGTCAAAGCGGATGGCTCGCGACCCTGAATTTTGAACAGATATCTCGGGTGACCAGTTTTCCAGTATTTGGTTAACATGGGTGTTGATCCAATGGTGTCAATCAGGTTGTCGTCCTCATACCAGGTTTGGTAAGAATTGTCCACACGCAGTTTGATACGCGTATCGTTGGGGATGAGCCCTTCGCTGAGGGGTTTCATTTTGAAACCTGTGGCCAACTGGAGCATACCGGCCCACGCGATTTTGCCAATTTGTGTCACTTTGTTCGCATTGCCAAGAATCTCTGGGGTAAGACGCCTGCGCAATTGAGTGCAGGAGTCATAGCGCGTGCTCATGACATAAATCCAGTGGTGGCCACCTAAAACTGCACCGTCCCAATAAGTTTGAGTTTCAGGCTCAGGGTACAAGTCCGGGTCAGTAATCTGATCTGTGGGGTTCCAAAGCATATCCCGACCCGTGTATTTCGGGTTAAGTTTTGAAGAATAGCCTGAGTTTTCGCCAAAGAAGACGTTGAGCCTTTCGCCTGTTTCCACATCAATAGCGTAGCCTGGGAACCAGCCCATTCCATACTGTGGCTTCCCTTGAAGCGCAGCAGGAATGCCATGGACGCTACCTGGGAAAGCAAAAGGGTACAATTCTCCATCCGGATCAGGCAGGCCATCGCCATTACTGTCTTCTTTGCCTACGGATAGGGAATAACGTGTATCAAACATCAAACGGCCTTTGTTGGTATTGGGATTGTTCTGAATTTTGACCAAAGCAGTATCGTCTGTGTAAACATCTGATGCCGTTTCTATCACTACACAGCGGCTCCATTTCGATTTGTCGCTGGTCAGCACGATGTCCACGTTGGGCAGTTCTGCAAGCCTCTCTTTTCGGTTACCCACGGCTCCTTTGTTTAAGACAAAGGTCCATGCCGGGGTAATGACCGCAAGTTCTTCAGGCTTTGTGTCCCAATCTGCCAAAACATAGGGCACGAACCAACCCTCACCCAAAGTGCTCAGACCCTGTTTTGGATCCAGCAGTTCGTCATCCTCCAAAGCTCCCGTTTTTACGAAGTTGAAGAAAGGGTTGCCAAATATGTCGTCAGACCAACCAAATAGCCAAGGTTGACTTGGATCGGCATATTCTACTTCTGCGCCTATAGCACCGTTTCGATCATCCAAAAGTTGCCCCGGTTCTCCCGTTTGAGCGATGCTCAGCGAGAATCCATATTGCAAAATGATCTGTTCGTTGAGTCTGGCAATTGTTTTTTCTGACACAATCACTTCTCCGTCGGGGAGCTTACGGAGTTCCCAGCGGGTGGTGTCATCCAATTTTGTGTCGGTAAGGTCGCCATCCACCAAAACCAGTTCGTATTCTCCGTCCTTGATTTCAAACGGGTTGAACACAGTAACCGTGAGTGGTCCACGCCCGGGCTGGTAGGTCAGTGTGCTGTCAAAGTCGGCTTCGAGGACTCTGTTTCTGGTCTCTTCGTCCAGATCAAGGAAGTTGCCTCCTGCACCTTGACCCTCCAATCGGGTGATGACAACGCCTTCACCATAAACTGAGTTAAGCGACTGGTCTACAACCGGGCGTGGTATCACGGTTCTGACCTGGATGTTGCGACGGCCTGCCAGGAATGGGCGTTGCTGTCCAGTCACCGGCTGTGCAAATGGGTCGAGTGGACTAAAGCTGTTGTGGGCATAAGCGATCACAGAGTAGTAGTACTTCTTGTGATTGATGAGGCCTTTGTTGTTACCACTGGCAAATCTATCCTCCGTAATGCTGAACGTATGGCGAATACCTTTGTCTTCACCAGTCACTTGTAGCACAGGGTAATAAACCTTCTTATCGGTGGCTGGGTCGCGGGTTTCTTCCCAATTGTACAAATTCTCTATGCCATTTTTGATATCCACCTGATATACAAGACGACTTTGATCCGGATTACCGTAGTCTTTAGCGGAAACATTCTCGCTCCGCAATTGATAGATCAGGTAGCCTTCAAAGCGATAAAGCGCTGAATCTCTAACAATTGGATCGGCGTTATCCTTGTAATAGTCCGGAGCAAGAAAGTCCAACTGTTGATAATCCTCATTTTCCTTGTTAAAGTTATTGGACTCCGGGTATGGCTGATTCGTGAGTACCACGACCACCTCTTTGTTTAATTCAATCCAGTCAGCGTCTGGGGCATCCGGACCATCCAGCAGCTCAAAACAGTTGTCGAAAAGACCCTGTGCGAGTTTGTCAGCCCGGAATAGAGCTTCCAAGTCTGGGCATGGATATTCAATATCAGGCACCCAAGGCACCCCAATAATAAGTTCGTTCACAGCGCCTGGCTTGAGCGTGAAAGGCCCCGATGCCTGCAAGGTACGGCGGTCGCCCAAAGGCAGGCCGGCTGTACACATACTCCAGCCTGTTTGGTCATTCGGTGGCTCCGTAAAGCAGTAACGGATACGCTTAGCCGTTGTATTGCCTGGGTTGTAGCCGCTGCCGCCATAAGTAAGCGGAGTTCCATCTGCCCAGGTACCGGTGATGTAATTGTAGAATTCGTTAGGAGCACCAGGGTCACCCTGACCACCACCGCCACGATTATAGTACATGAAAGAATTCATGCCCAACTCAAATTCTTCCAAAATCGTGTCAGTAGGATCCGCCGTAGTGGTATCAGGCACCAATCTTTCGCCCAAAGGGCCCCGGAAATAGTCTACACCCAGCATAGGGACGTTAGAGGCATAAGTAGCTGCACCACTTGGACAGGTAGAACCCGGGTTGCCATCCACTGGATCCTGGTTGTAGATGAACATCAGGCTTTTTGCAGTGTCGCAACCAATATAATCATCCTCGTCACAGCCAAGGTCAGGGTCAACCCACATTGCGAAGAACATAGAGTCAATGCGGTCGGCAGCCCGGTTGATGAGTTTATAACGTTGGAACGTCATGTCGTTCAACTCATCGTTGGTGGTATAGCCAAATGCCTGCACTTGCACCTCCATCTTAATGGGGTCGCCTTTGGTTTGAGCATGCGCTTGACCACCACCATCGTCATTATAAATCCAGAAGATCATCTCGTCAGGATATTTGTCGAGCAGACATCCCCGGATTTCAATAGAAGGGTAGTCGCCTTCGAGCGGCTCGTAAGTGCCGATGGTAGGGCCTACATCATAAAATCCTGCAAGTGCCTGGGTTGTGAAGGGCAGATCGAATCCCCAAATTTCCCGGAAGTAACCGGTATTGCTTCTGGCCGGCCAACCTTTTACAGCTCGGGGTATGTCGTTGGGGTTGAGGTTGCCTTTGGCAATGTTGGCCAAGTGCCTGCGGATATCCTCGCCCGTGACACGGAAATGCTGATCCCAGTTGTCGCAAGTGAAAGATTCCGTGGTACCCGCAAAAGAAATCGGACCAGGCCAGAAATCATTTTCCCCCAGGTTGCGATAGTCTTGGCAAGCCAATTTGAGGTTGTTCCCTGGGTCAATACCGCCCAGCCAAACCGCCCCTGCAAAAAGGGACGACACTTCAGGCTGGCCAGAGGCTGGATCCACTTTGGGTACGATGTAACGGCCATTCGACAAATCCCACCAACAGTCGCCGCCGCCCAGAAGACGAGCACGTACGTTGTTAATCGCCTGGTCAATGGCACTTTCTGAGTTAGCGCAAAGATCTCGGTATTGCGCTTTTTTGGTAGTTTTCAGGGCTTTTTTCTGGCCATCCGGCTCCCGGGCTTCAAGGCCCCAGGTCCCCAAAGCCAATAAGGCTATTATCCAAAGTCTATTGATACGCATGAAAATTATGTTTTTAAATTTTTGAAAGTGAGATGCGGTTCGACAACTTTTTCAGCGTTGTCAAACCTTTCTCAAAATTAGAAAATAAAAGAAGCGCCTACAAAAATCCGGCGAGGTTGAGCAAAATTGTTCGGGTTGCGCACCAGCCAGGAGTAAGAATCAATGTAAGCTTGGCTGTCCAGGCCATTGAGTTCCACTTCACGAATTTCCGAAAGACCATCCGTATAAGTTAGGAAGCCATCATCTGTTGGAGAACCGGTATAACGGTACACACTTACCACATTCAAGCGGTTTAGCACGTTGGCTACCCGGAGATAGATGTTCACGTCCAGTGGCGTTTTGGCTTTCGCATTGAGGCGGAAAGTCTTGTCCACCCGAAGGTCTACGTTGAAGCGCCAAGGCAGGCGGCTGCCATTGATCGCACCCACGGTACCGAGCGCGTCAAAGCGGGTAGGTCTCAGTTTTGCTGTGTAAGGACGTCCGGAAGCAGCATTGATGAGCAAGTTGACTCCAAAGTTCGCAAGGATCTGCCTTCCATTAACAACAGGGCCGGTGTATGCCTTGCCAGCATCGAAACGGTAGTCAATCGTGCTACTCAGGTTGTGGCGCTCGTCAAAGTTGAGCGGGAACAGGTAGCGGATATTGCCGCGCGTTGTAAGGTTGTTCTGCGATTCTGCATCAGAACCGGTGCCATCGGCAAACTGCAAGGTATAAGCAATGCGCAGTTCCGTGTTTTTGGTGCGGCGCAGGTCATACTGCCATGTGAAACCTTTCACAGTACCAAAGTCCTCGTTGCCATAAGTATCGTAACTGCCAATAGTCGGCACATAAAGCACGGTGCGACGTTGAATCATGTCGCGGAATTCGCGGTAGTAAGCCGAAAATTTAATGGCCGAACGCTTGTTGAGCTCTTGTTGGAAACCTACTTCATAGTCCACCACACGCTCTGGGCGAAGGTTTGCGTTGTTTTTAGTGCCCGGGCGATAGAAATAGAAGTAATCGCGCGGGGTCACTTCCCAGTTGCTGGGGGGGCGTTGCACCAGAATGTCGTAGTGTGCAAAGAAGTTTGCTTTCTCTGAGATAGGGAAAGAAAAAGCCAAACGAGGCAGCCAGTTCACCTGTGGAGTATAGTCATCAAATGAACTATTGGGGTCAAACTCTGGAGTGGTAATATTTTCATTAGGATTGAGCAGGTATGGATTCACCACACTGCCACCAAAGATGACATTGCCATCATTTGCTTGACGTCCATCCGGGAAGTACCAAGTGTTGCCATCCCGGTAAGCCGTGACTTCAGTATTCTGTAAACTTTCGGTATAGACTTTGAAATCATCGCCAATGGTGGCGGGGCGCGTTTGACCGCCAGGGACGGTTGAAAAGAAAGTTTTTGCATCCATTACTTTGTAAAGGGAGTAAGGATCCTGCAACACTTTGGTGTTCAAGTCAAATCGCTCCACGCGCAAACCGAGGCTGAATATCATTTTGTTGAACGTAAACTTGTCCTTCAACCAAGCTGCCTGATATAAGGGGCGCAATGGCGCAATGGGGAAGTTGCGGACATTGTCTACATCACGGCTCGTGAAAAAGTCGTTGAAAGTGATCCCGTCTTCCGTCTTATTGCCGAGGTAATCGTAACCGCTATAGTTAACGAGGTTCTGGTCCATCAATTCGCGGGGGGCAAACATGGAGAGGCTCAACTGGCTAGGATCCAGGGCGCCCACGTTTACCCACTCATTGAGTGGAACACCCAGAGAATTACGGACTGCACGATAAAACCTGTTCTCTGGCCTGTCAACCGTTGCATAAGGGTGCAGTGGAACCCATATACCATAGTCCGTGGAGAAAATAGAGTCTCTTACCAGGGTATTGTCCAAGCCATTGAAGTGGATGTTGGCATATTGGTCACCCCATTGATACAATTCGTTCGGATTTACACGATAATAACGGTTCGTGCGCTGCTCGTTGAGCAAGCCGAATTGAATGTTGTGCGTACCGCTTTTGCCCAATTTCAAATCAAAACTGACGTTGGCGTTGAGTGTAGCAACGTCGTCTTCTCTCTTTTCAAAACGGTTGTAAGTCAAGCCAATATTGGCGTACATTCCATCCCAAACGTCGTCAAATACAGGTGTAAACTGACCATTTCTTGCAAGATAGGTCGAGAGCGGATCAAAATCCTGGTTGGCAGCAATGGCATCCTCATCCTTAATGGCAAACTCATTGTAAGCCTCCATGACAGGGTTTTGAGTACCCGGAGTGTACCTTATGAAACGGTCATTGTAGCCTTCGTTTACAATTTGGCTACTGTCGTTGGGGCCAATTTGTGGGTCTTGATACGTATCAAACTTACCAATGTAGCCGTAATCAAAAAGGCGGTCTTCATGGCGTTTATCGTAGGTTTTGAACAAGCTGCGTTCAAAAGCAAATTGCAGGGTGTAGTTTGCGTTGCTGATAGCAACGCGTTTGCTGCTGGCCTCGTCTTTGCTTGGTTCCGCAGTACCAAGACGGTGGCGGAAACGGAAGTTGCCCCGGTAGGTGTTTCTGAATTCGGTGGGGTTGTTTTGTGCGTTGAGCAAGGCCCAAGTCGGCCGGTCGATTTCGGTACCGCCGTTTACCTGATCGCGGTTGTCTGTGAATGTGCCTGTAAGGCTCACGTCAATGTTGCTGGAGAGGCGCAGGTCAATCTTTCCATTGAGGTCCAAGTTGGAAGCGGCCTGAAAGGGCCTGGCATCCAAGGCGTCCACATCCTCATTGGTCAGGAAGGACGCGTTGCTGAAATTGATGGGGCCCAGGCGTCGAATTGGGTGCGCTTCCAGTTCTCTCAGCACACTTTCTTTCACCCGGTAAGTCGGCAAAGCCGAAGGATCGTCTTCTTCGCGATTCAGATATTGGGCAGACATCCGGAAGCCCAATACAGTGCGGCTTTTGCCATCAGGCAATTTTTTCTTGATGATCGGGCCGCTGATGTTGGCCGTGGCAAGCAGGTAGCCAAAAGCGTCGAGGCCATTGGAATTTTCTACGTCAAAACCGCCATGGTATGCACCTGCCGGACCTTTCGTAGTACCTGACACAATACCACCCGTTACGTCGCCGATTTCAGCGCCCAAACCGCTGGTAATGACCTGCAATTGCTCCAGATCTTGCACTGGTGGCACACCACCCGTTACCCGGATACCATCAATGTAGTAGTCCGTACCATTGGCGCGGGCACCTTTGATGTTCACGTCGCCGCCGTCAATCGAAGAAGCGCCCACGGTGGTAGCCACGATGGTGTTCACACTTCTTGTAGGCAGGTTTTTGAGCTGCTCAGAGGTCAGCGTCTGACCACTGGAAGTTTGGTCTTGCTGAATGAGTGGGACTACGTAGGCCGTGATTACGATTTCTTCCAGGACCGTTGAGGTAGACATAACCACGTTTTGAGTCGTGATTTGTCCTCCTATCACCCGCACCGCACTGATGCGCTGTGCTTGGAAACCCGTGTAGGAAAATTCTACATCGTAGGTGCCAGGGTCAAGCTGGATACGGTAATCACCGTTGTAATCTGTGATGGCGCCGCGCACAAGATCTGTGCCTTTTGACACCTTCACGGTCGCCCCAATCAACGCATCTTTGCCATCGCTTATATTGCCCGTCAACACCGTTGACTGGGCCAATGCGACGACGGCACCGAGCAGGAGCATCGCAAATGTTAATAGTAAAGAACGTACCATAGAACAGAGATTGAAAAATTTACTTGTTAGGTTTGACGATTATTTTATCCAAAAGAACTTCAGCCAACAATCTTTTCGATTCCAGCGTCCAGCCCGCTATATGGGGCGAAAGAACGACGTTTTCTAGGATATGCAAGCGTCCGTAAAGCGCTGTTTCCTTTTCTGTGAAGGTATGATGTTTCTCGTTCTCAAACACATCCAAACAAGCCCCTCCAATTTGCCCTGATTCCAAGGCGACCACCAAGTCTTCCGTTTTTACACAGGATCCGCGGGCCGTATTGATCAGCACAAAACCCTTCTTGCATTTTTGAATAAACGAGGTATCAACATAGCTTTTGGTCTCCTCCGTCAGCGGCAAATGTAAACTGATGATGTCTGCTCGCTCTTGGATTTCTGCTAAACTTGTTTCTTGTACCCAGGGCATTTGTTCCGAAAAACCGCTCGGCTTGTATTTGTCATGAGCCAACACTTCCATTTCCATTCCTGCCAATTTTCGGGCAAACTGACTTCCCGTATGCCCAAACCCCACGATGCCCAGCACTTTTCCCTTTATTTCCCAGCCCCGATTGGCCTCCCGCCGCCAGATGTTTTGGCGCACTTCGCGGTCGGCACGCGGCAGATTGTTTGCCAAAGCGAGCAACATTCCCAAGGCATGTTCTGCTACTGCATTGCGGTTGCCTTCCGGGCTGCTCCACACATTCACCCCCCTTTCTGCCGCGTATTTTCGGTCCACAATTTCCATCCCGGAACCCAATCGCGCAACAAACTGCAATTTCACGGCCGCATCCAAAAAATCCCGGTCAACCAAAATCTTGCTGTTAATCACCAGTCCTTCGTATGCTCCGATGATTGCCCGTGTTTCTTCTGGTGTGATGTCTGGCAAAAAATCACAACGCCAACCCATGTGTTCCAGCCCTTCTTTCAATATCGGGTGGCAGTCGTCTGTAATTAGCACACTTCCCATTTCGAGGTATGTTTAACAAGGTCGAAAATAGACCTCCTCATTATAGTAATTTCGGCGGAATGTGTGAATGGCAACTCTCGAAGGGCGAACGCTTCGCCCCGGTTCGTGAAAGAAGTTGATATTTCAGCTTTATCTGCGGAAATTTGCGTCTTCTATTTTTTTCCACTAACTCAGACCTTTTGCCCGACAAGCGGCAAAGATATTCAGACAAGTATATGAAGCACATCTTTTTTTCAATTCTGACAGCATTGGCTTTTTGGCAGTGCCAAGACCCCGTTCCGGTCGCCAAAAACATCCTAAACTGCTATGTTCGCTTCGATGCGGCGGCCCGAAAAGTAAAAGCAGAGGCCACGCTCCGAGATAGCGATCGCAAAAAAATCCTCGATTTGCCAGGGGGCATCCGCTTCCAATCTGCCGAAATGAAGGTTCTGCCGATCCAGGGCATCACTTACATGGTCGAGTTCCCCGCAGCTTACACTGCAGAAACGCTTTTTGACTGGAAAAATAAAAAAGGGGAAAAAGGGGTATTCAAGCTGGAAATACCTTCCATTGACTCTTTTTTCTTTGACAGCAAGGTGCTTTCAGTGAAAGATCCGGCAAACCTTCGTTGGATCGGCAAACCACTTGGCAAGGGAGAAACCCTTGTTTTTATCTGGGAAAACGTAGCTGAGGGGAAGACGGAGCCCATGGAGGTCAGTACCACCCTGGGCGCGCCGCTCATCGAAATACCTGCGGCCAAAATAGCACAGATAGGCCCGGGCGATTGGACGCTTTATCTGGTGCGCAAACGGTTTGCGAAAGCCGAAGTCCCCGATTTTTTGATAGAAAGCGCGACAGAGTTTTATACCAAGCCGATGAAGGTGAGGGTGGAAGGTTGAGGGGTATTCACTGCTTCTTCTTCTTCTCATTTACCACTTCGGTGCTGAAGGTGACTTCCAATTCCCAATTGGCGCGAAGCGGATCCAGTTTTTTGTTAAAAACACCCTCTGGCTGGCGCTGGTTGGCGAAATCACCCGTATCCCAACGACCATTTCCGTTGAGGTCTTCTATCAGGCGGGCAGAATAGGCTGCCACTTGCAAATGGTTAAAAACCAGTTTGTGGCTGGCTGCTTGTGCGGTAAACCGCCTTTCTTCTTCCAGGTTGGCCCCGTTGAGCAACTGGAGGACGTAACTTACGCCCGGTCGAATTTTATCCACGGTCAACACCAGGGTGCCGAGTTGTTTGTCGGAAAGTACGTTAAAATTGCGAATCAGCGTGTCGGCATTGGGTGTCCCCCAAAAATCGGTGAGTGCTCCGGGCAGCAACTGGAGCGCGTAGGTTTTGCCTTGTTTCCAATCTATGGCAACCGAAAACCTTCGTGGGCTGGCCGAATCGGGCAGGACGCTAAATGCCGTCACGCGATTGGAATCCACCGTGAGGAGCCAGCGCGCCGTGTCAAAGGCCACTATAGGGAAGTTGATCGGCAGCTTGGCGGGCAAACCGGGGGTTTGAATAATGGTCTTGACCGCTTGGGGCTGTAAGGGCAGACCCAATGATTTGCCACGGCCCGCCTTGGCGCTCGGCGGTGGCGCGACATCGCCAAAACCAATTCGGTGGTTTTTCAGGAATTCGCTGCGAGAAAGTTTTTTTACAAGGATGGTGTCAAAGCGCGATGAGGACAGGGAGTCCAGGTTAGGTAACACCGGGTTGGAAAACACCAGCGTCCAGGTGGTATCCATCCTAGGCAAGTCATACCAAAGCAGAAGCGAGTCGGATGTCTTTTCGAGCAACGTTCTCAAGCCTTCGGGCGCAATAGTTTGTGTTTCAAACGATTGGATAGGAATGCTGAACCCTAGTTTTGCTAAACCGTAGGCATTGGTGTTCTGTCCTATCAATCGAAATTTTGGCTGGTTTTTAAACAGTTTTAAGTTGACCCGCCCGAGGAGCGAATCGTTCACCAACAGCGCGGAATCTCGAAAAGCAATGCGCTCATTTTCGCCGTCCCATTTCAGATTATTGTCAGTTTCTTCTATTGCCACCACGCGAAAAGTACCTGATCGGAGATTCTTGAATTCGTACTGCCCCGCCTTGTTGGTTCGTGAAAAATAGTAAGGCCGCTCCTTGCGAACCGCACTATCTGCGAAGTTTTCGTAGAGCATCACAGAGACGTTTTCTACCGCATCGCCCGTAAAAGCATCGGTCAGTTGACCACTAAAAAACAGGCTGTCAATAAAGTCGCCTGTGGAAAAAACGAAACGCAGGTCTTTGGCTGGATTGCCTTCGTGGAGGTCTTTGACTGCCGTTCCAAAGTTTATGGTGTAGGTGGTATAGGGGCGCAACACCTCGTCTTTATCAAAATTCACCACCACCGTCTTGCCTTTCAGCACTATTTCCGGGCGCTTTTCCAATGGCGGCGACACCACGATCTGCGTAGTTACATCAGAAAGCACCACCCACTCGTCAAATTGCAGTTCGATGCGCCTTTTATCGAAGCGGGTAGCAAAATTGGGGGTACTCGCCAGGGTATCTATCCCCGGAGGCTGGGTGTCTTTGGGCCCGCCGGCAGGAGCACCTTGGCGGGCGCAGGATGCCAAGAGGGTGATCAGTGATAAGTGATAAGTGATAAGTGCTGCGATAGACGATGGGCGCCTAAAGTTGAATGGATTGAAGTGGTGTTGCATGGCGCGGCAAAATTACAACAACGACGGCGGGGAATGCGTCGCGGCTTCTGATTCCTGAGGTTTACGAAATAATGATGGCTTCATAAACGTCGGAAGTCGGCTCCAAAGCTCCCGAACCATTTTACCTTAGCGCCGTGAAAATTATTCTTTTAGGTACCGGCACTTCTCAGGGCGTCCCTGTCATCGGCTGCGATTGCCCGGTGTGTACTTCTGCCGACCCTTTAGACAACCGCCTGCGCTCGGCCGCATTGGTGACCGATGGCCGTACCAATGTGCTCATAGATGCCGGGCCGGATTTTCGGCAGCAGATGCTCCGTTACAGCGTGAAGCACCTCGACGCCATCCTGCTCACGCACGAGCACAACGACCACGTGATCGGGCTGGACGACATTCGCCCCTTCAATCACCGGTCTGGCGAGGCGATGGCCGTGTACACCTTGCCAAGAGTGGCAGGCGAGGTGCGGCGCCGATTCGAGTATGTTTTTACCGAGCACATACCCGGGCTGCCACGCATCGAACTGGTGCCGATTGATAAAGACACCAAGCTGGAATTCGGAAATATCGCGGTACAATCACTCGAGGTAATGCACGGGCGTTTGCCCATTTTGGGGTTCCGAATCGGCGATTTGGCCTATTTGACGGATGTAAAAACGATTTCGGATACAGAATTGAAAAAACTGGAAGGTCTGAAATATCTGATTGTCACGGCCTTACACCACCATAAACATCCCACCCACATGAATCTTGAAGAAAGCCTCGCTTTTGTGGAAAAACTTGCGCCCGAACGCGCCTGGCTCATGCACGTGAGTCACCAGATGGGGTTGGCGGCAGAGGTGAATCCCGGGTTACCAGCGAATGTGAGGCTGGCGTATGACGGGATGGCGGTGGAATGGTAGTAGGCAAGACAGTTTTATTTCACACAACGCCACGACGACACAACGTTTTGGTTTACACTTAAGGTCCAACGTTGTGTCGTCGTGGTGTTGTGTGAAATAACCTCGTCCTCTTGACTGTTTGATGTGGAAAAGTTTGGGTTTGTGGAGGCGGGGAAGTCCTAATGCTTCGTTGGCGCCGGACAAGTAGACATTCCCACCATTTTATAAATCGGGCAAAAACTTACCACACTGGTCAGGGTAAAAATGGCGGCTACCACCAGCGCCACGATACCCATCGTACCCGTTAGTGTCCCGTTGTAAAAGAGAAAAACAGCAATGGCTGCAATGATCAAACGAATGATGCGGTCGGCAGAACCCATGTTCTTGTTCATAATTAATACAATTTTATTTTGATGAAAAATGGTTGACCAACCAGACAATGAGCGCAATTAAGCCCATGCAAAGGCTACAGGCCACTGCAAATTTTAGCAAAACAGGCATTTTTTTCATTATCGGCTGATTTTAGGTCAAAAATACCGTGGGAGGGAGCGCAACCTATGTGACCTGGTTCACACAGGCGAAATTATTTCTATTACCCCTCGGGCATGACGCAAAAAGCCCATTTGCTCGAATTGCCGGATAAGGCGCGAGATGATCTCGCGGGAAGCATGAAGGTCATCGGCGATTTGTTGTTGGGAAATTTGCAAACGCGCAGATTTCAAAGCGGCCGATTTTTCCAGCAAGTAGTGTTTGAGCCGCTCGTCCAGTTGTTGGAAAACAACACTTTCCAGCGTGTACAAGAGCTCATCATATCGGCTGCCAAAACTTTCAAACGCAAATCGCTGCCAAGCCGGAAAACGTCGGGTAGCCTCGTGAATCAGGGCTGCGGGCAACAACACAAGGATGCTTTCTTCCTGAGTGACGGCGTTCACGCGACTGGTTTCTCCCCGATAACAAGCACTCAGCGTCATGGCGCAGGTTTCGCCCGGCAGGATATAGTAGAGGAATATTTCCCGGCCCTCGGCATCTTGCCGGGATACTTTAACGGAGCCGCTGATTACCAATGGGATATGACGGGCTATGCTGTCCACTTGCATCAGTGTAATACCATGCTCAAAGACTTTTTGAACACTTTGTTCCGCCAACCATTCCACTAAATCGCTTTGATCAAAGGCTGGAAATGCTTTTCGCAGAGTTTGTGATTCTGGGTGATCTGGTTGTGATTTCATTAGACAAGGTCATTAATTGCCGCAAGATGCATCAAAATCAAAGCACTTCAAAGCGCTGCGAAAACAATGGGGCCCCGCTTTTTTCCAGTCAATGCAAAATGATTAAAAAGGTCAACTTGCCCCGTGATTAGTGCAAGCCTTCAAGAGGAGCTTGTTGCCACCTTTGCGCGAACCAAATCACCCGTACTTTTGTTATAAATTAAAGTCTAAATCATGCCCTTGCTTAATAAAGATTCGAAATCGTACAGCATTTTTCACCTTAAATGCCCTCGTTGTCATGAAGGTGAAACATTCGAAACAGGTAGCTGGTCATTCAAGAAGTCCTTTGACATGCTGCAGCGGTGCCCAAAATGCAACCTGAACTATTTTCCCGAGCCGGGCTATTATTATGGCTCGATGTTTATCTCCTATATCTGGATGGGATGGTTTTGTCTGCTTTTTGTAGGCTTTTTTCATTGGTTTTTGGGCTGGAGCCAGACTTGGGCATTTAGCCTGCTGATCGGCTTTTTAGCGATCAATTTCGTTTATATCTTTAGGATTTCCCGCTTGATGTGGATCAATATTCATGTTCAGTATGACGCCAAAGCGGTTGAAAAGCACGGCGTTCAAAGTGCGGATCCATTGTAATGGCAGTGGGCTTAGAATGAGAAAGTCCAATTTGCCTATAAATAGTGCCACTGATGGTTTAGTAGATTGTAGCATCTTTTCATGCTGAAAATTACCTATGTTTATGCCCAAAATCACTTTGTAAGAGCGCCTTGATTTGACCATGTTTCGTAAACTTGGATTTAAAAGCGACAAAATAGTGACGTTTGTGGACTCCTATTGCCTATTTTATTTCTAAACTATCCCGCTCACCATGGACACCGAAATACTCGCGCGAATACAGTTTGCCTTCACAGTCTCATTTCACTACATATACCCACCAATGAGCATCGGTTTGGGGCTCATTATTGTGATAATGGAAGGTTTATACCTGAGAAGCGGAAACAAAATTTATGAGCAAATGACGCGGTTCTGGATCCGGATTTTTGCATTGATTTTCGGTATTGGAGTGGCAACAGGGATCGTGATGGAGTTTGAATTCGGCACCAACTGGGCTACCTACTCTAAATATGTAGGGGATATTTTTGGGTCGGCACTCGCAGCAGAAGGCATTTTTGCTTTTGCCCTCGAATCCGGATTTTTGGGTATTTTATTGTTTGGTTGGAATAGGGTCAGCCCCAAGGTTCATTTTTTTTCCACTTTAATGGTATGGTTGGGTTCTATGTTTTCGGCGGTATGGATCGTGGTGGCTAATTCCTGGCAACAAACTCCGGCAGGATACCACATCGTCGGCGAAGGAATGAATGCCCGGGCAGAGATTACAGATTTTTGGGCTATGGTATTCAATCCGTCCAGCATAGATCGACTTTCACACGTTTGGATCGGATCTTTTCTGGCAGGGGCTTTTCTGGTAATGAGTGTAAATGCCTGGTATATCTTAAAAAAAAGGCATCTGGAGATTGCCAAACCTTCGTTCAAAATCGCTTTAGTAATTGCCATTGCAGCCTCTCTGGCCCAATTGTTTACCGGACACCAAAGTGCAGAGGGTGTAGCCAACAATCAGCCCGCCAAACTGGCTGCTTTAGAGGGGCATTTTGATAGCTTGGCTGTTGCAGATATGTATTTGCTAGGCTGGGTAGATAAAGAACAGCAAAAGGTAAGTGGTTTGGGTATCCCAGGTGGACTTTCGTTTTTGATTCATCAGGATTTCGTGACCCCTGTGAGGGGCCTGAACAGTTTCCCTGTGAATGAGCGCCCGTCTCAAGTGAATGCGGTGTTTCAATTTTATCATTTGATGGTGGCGATTGGGATGCTGCTGATTTTGTTGTCGATCATTGCCGCCTGGATGTGGCGAAAGGGGCGATTGTTTGAAACCCAATGGCTGATGAAGGCTTTTGTGTGGGCGGTTATTCTGCCTCAAATTGCCAATCAGGCAGGCTGGTTTGCAGCGGAAATGGGTCGGCAACCCTGGGTAGTATACGGGCTTTTGCGCACCAGCGATGCGTTTTCACGTACCGTTACGGCCAATCAGGTGCTGTTTTCCTTAATCTTGTTTACCCTTGTTTATTTGGTCTTGTTAGTGTTATTTCTATACCTTCTGACCCAAAAAATTCAGCATGGCCCTGACGTACATGGGCATTCAGAAGATTCCAGTGTACATTCCAGACGAGAAAACCCATTAATGTCTAAAAAATAACCGCATAAATATTTCCGCTATGTTTTTAGGTATTGACTACACAACTTGGTGGTTTTTGGTATTCGGTGCGGTAATCACAGGATACGCCATTCTGGATGGTTTTGATCTGGGCGCGGGCGCCTTGCATCTGTTTTTGAAAAAAGAAGAAAGCAGACGGATTGCCTTAAATGCCATCGGTCCGGTTTGGGACGGCAATGAGGTTTGGCTGGTCATAGGCGGAGGTGCCTTGTTTGCTGGATTCCCGATAGCCTATGCTGCTATTTTTTCGGCATTTTATGTGCCTTTTATGATTTTCATTGTTGGGCTTATTTACCGCGCGGTTGCCATAGAATTCAGGAGTAAGGAAACCGGCAAATGGTGGAGGGCATCCTGGGATTTTATCTACTTCTTTGCTTGTACTACGGTAACCTTATCACTTGGTTTGATGTTGGGAAATATCGCTTTGGGCATTCCGCTAGACGTCAACCGCGAATTTGCCGGAAATTGGCTAGATTTTTTCAATCCCTTTAGCTTACTGGTGGCCGTTACTACGCTGGCTTTGTTTATGATGCACGGTGCCATTTTCCTCACGATGAAAACGGAAAATCGGCTTTTTGCCAAACTCACCTTGCTAGCAAAAAACTTTACCATTTTCTTCGTCATCTCCTTTACGCTCACAACGCTCTACACGCTCCTGTATGTGCCACATCTGAGCGATCAAATCCGTTCCAAACCAGTTTTGTTTTTCTTGCCAATGATTATGGTGCTGGCAGTTGCCAATATTCCGCGCCAGCTAACCAAAGGGCATTACAGGGCTGCGTTTATTAGCTCGGCAGTAACCATTGCTACCTTGCTACTCACCGTAGCTATAGAGGTTTTCCCATACCTGGTTTATTCGCCAAACAATCCAGCCAACAGCGTCACAATCACCAATGGCGCCGCCAGCAGTAAAACCATGGAATTGCTGTTGCTGATTGCCTTGATTGGAACACCTCTGGTAGGACTTTATACGGCTTTCGTTTTCTGGACCTTTAAAGGGAAGGTAAAACTGGACGACATGAGTTATTGATGCGCAATGTGAGGGGGCGCCCAGAATCAGGTTCTTTGCTTGCGGAATTAGGGCGTGTTTCCAGTATGGAAATTGGACAATTGAGCTGATTCGTCGCTGCGATGTATAGTTTGTGTTGCATTAGAGCAGGATATTGTTGCTAAAAAAAATAGCGACAGCCATTATAGCTGCCGCTACACATCAAAACAAAACGAAAACCTATTACGGTATTTTTTTACTTGACTTCTTCATACGCCACATCCTCAGCGGATTGACCCGAAGTCTTATACTTCTGCTGCGGTGCTGCACAACCCGCTGATCCACAACACCCTATGTCGAATATTGCCTGCATAGCAAATATGCCCGCGGGTAAAAGCAAAAGCCATTGCGCGGTACGAAAAGCTTCCACCGTAGCCCAAATAGCAATTCCGGCGCGAAGCACACGCATGAAGTGCCAGTTACTTAAAAGCGTTGTCATGTTATTTTTATTTAGAGGTTTTATTGCCTGCTGCCAGCCAGCCATTCATGCCGGGCGACATCTCGTACACCAACTGGAACTTTTGTTGGTGGAGCATTTTCGCAGCTTCTGCGCTGCGTCCTCCAACGGCGCAGTATAGCAGTACAGGACGTTTTTTGTCCAATTGTTTTACCTTGTTTTGGAAGGATGGGGCCGTAAAATCAATGAACTCGGCACCCGGCAGTGATCCTGTTTGAGCGATTTCGCCTGGAGTGCGCAGGTCTACAATCTGCAAATCACTGTTTTTAGTGCTTAGCAGGGTTTGGGCTTCTTTAACCCCGATTTTTTTGAGGACTGGTTGCGTGCAACCAATGGTGCCAAAAAGCAGGGAAAAGGCTATGACTGATAATAATTTCATGCGTTGAATGGTTTTAGAAAATTAGTGAGGAAGACGTTCGCGCAAATACCCATACATCCAGGTGCCTCCAATGGCGCTCAATAGCGTAACCCCAATGACAAAGGCGCCGCTGCCAATTTGGGCAAACAAAGGTCCCGGACAAGCACCCGTCATCGCCCAACCCAGACCGAAAATGGTGCCGCCAAAAATTTGGCCCCGGTTGAATTTTTTGGGGTGAAACTCAATCTGTTCCCCATAAATCGTTTTGACTTTGTACCTTTTGATCAGCCAAACGGAAATCGCGCCAAGCACTACGCCAGTACCGATTATGCCGTACATGTGGAATGATTGCAAACGGAACATTTCCTGAATGCGAAACCAGGAAACAATTTCGGCTTTTACGAAGGCAAGGCCGAAAACGATTCCGACAGCAGCGTATTTCAGGTTGTACCACCAAGGGTGTTTCAATTGCGACTCGTTCACACACATCGTATCGAGGGAGCGCACCTCAAAGTCGGTATTGGTTGCTGCAGCGATTTCTGCAGGCGAGGGAGAGTGGAATTCTTGTAGATTAGACATTTTTCTTGTGCAGGTTTCTGAAAAAGAAGAAGAGCAAAACGAGGAGTGTCAGCATTGTTTTTTAAAGCATTAAGATGTGCGGCAGAATCAAGTTCGCCATGATGAAGCCTCCGACCATGAAAAAGATGGTGGCAACCAGCGACGGCCATTGAAGGTCGGACAAGCCCATAATCGAGTGCCCGCTAGTGCAACCTCCCGCATACCGAGAGCCAAAACCCACCAAAAAGCCACCCAAGACCAGCATTATAAAACCGCGCAACGAAAACAGGCTCTCCCAAGAAATCAACTGGTTGGGCACCATGCCGCTGTAATCGGTAATGCCGTAGGTCTGGAGTTCTGCCGCCAGTTCAGGCACCACTTTTACGGGTTCCGGATTGGCCAACAGCGTGGAAGCGATGATGGCTCCGACAATGATGCCCCCGACGAAAAAGAAGTTCCACACCTCTTTTTTCCACTCGTACTTAAAAAATTTGACGTTGGCCGGGAAGCACGCGGCACAGGCATGGCGCAAATTGGCCGAAAGCCCAAAGTGTTTGTTGCCCAAAATGAGCAATGCTGGTACAATGAGGCCGATGATGATGCCTGCGGCCCACCATGGCCAAGGTTTTGAAAGTAATTCCATTTTTAGATGATGAATTTTGTCAACAAAGGTGGTGACATTGGTCACCCTGCTTGCGTGACATTTATCACGTTTAAGAATTATTAGTAGATGTAATTGAAAATCAGGTTGAAGTGCGACATATCCACCCGATTGATGACATACTTGTCGTTGCCGTACACTTCTCCCAGCCGACCTTTCCAGACGTACAGGAAGTGTACCCGCAAGCCTTCAAACATACCGCCAAAAGCGTAGCGAGCGTCCAGGTTTATCTGCTGATAAGAAGGGAACGCGTATTTGTTGAGCGCGGCATTTTTCACATCGGGCAAATAGAAATGACCATAAGCGCCTTCTAAGCGCAGTTTTTTGTTTTTGTTCTGCCAATGGAGGCGGCCCGTGATGGAATGTGAATCACCACTGCCTTCCACCCGCTCGCGGGACATAAAGGTGTAGAAGGGTTCCCGACCCCATTCGCGGGGAGAGAGGAAGCGGCCCTCGGCTGTGATGCGGGTGTAGGCTGCCAGCGCCTGCCAACTACCGTGTTGCCAACCCGTTTGTGCGCTCAGTGCATTGGATTGCCCCCCTTTTTGAAAATAAGTTTTAGAAACCTCCTCATTGCCGCCATGCGCCAGGGCATCCTGGTGGGTCATTTGTAATCCAAAGAGCAATTTGTGATCGTTTTTGAGTGGCTGGGTGTAATCTGCCTGCACAAAAGCTGTGTTGAAGATATTTTCTACATACTGGTTCCAAACCTGCACTTTGGTGTTTTTTCCCCATTTTTGTGTGATACCCAAAAGGCCAATGCCCTTGCTTTCCAAATTTTCCGGGTATCCGCTGCCCGTGCCATCAGGATTCAGCCCTTTGGGGTACAAGCCAATGGATTCGCCCACCCCGAACCATTCCACGGTGCTGCGTGGCGATATCTTCCAAAGATAGCCGCCCTCTATTTTGGTGTTTTTCAATTCGTTGATTTCTACCCAGGCACCCGATTCAGCCGTAGGGCGCATCCGCCCATCCTGATAATTGACAAATGGCGTTTGGAGTGATTGCTGGCCCACCGTGATGCGCGATTTTTTCCATTGATAGCGCAGCCACAGTTCTTCAATTCGGTCGAGGTCGGTGCGGTTTTTCGGGTTTTCTACGTCAAAAAGACCAATTTCGTAGCGATTGACGGCCCCGGTGAGCGAGTCCTCGGCGCTGAGATCGGAAGAGGCCAGATTATAATTGAATACCCCTCCCAAGCCAAAACTAACGCCATGCCAGGGCGAGGATGCAAAATGCAGCGTTCCTCCTGCTGCAAGTGCATAATAGTCGGATAACTGCCTGGCATTGTAGGTTGCCATCAAAAAGCTGCGGAAACTGCCATGGAAATGGCCGTGCTCAAAGGCTTCAAGGAGGTTGCTGGCCTTGGGTTTTGGCTGAGGCTGCGGCTCCACCGGGACAGCTTGTGTCGTTTGTGCAAAAAGCAGGACGGCTTGCAGCGCTCCTGCCAATAATAGAATGGCGCGTTTCATGTTTTGGTACAAAGTCTTTTTTGAATGTAGCCACAAAGGTCAGGCGGGAAAGGGGGGGCGGACGTGACTTATGTCACTGACTTTATCTTTAGGCGCACAAAATGGTCTGTCTGACTCTATCTTTTTGAAAGCCTTTCATTAACTCCTGTCCACCAGATATACTGTCATTATCGGAAAAGAAAGCAGGCCGACACCTGTGGATTTCAGCGGGTATCGGAAACAATGCTAAAAGAGGATATACGGAACTGTCCTAGAATAACGACCACGAGCAGTATAAACGAAATAGTTCGAAGGCTCCTTAGTTGGAAGGTTATTCAACCAGAAATCCTCCAATTTTAAATCGCCACGCGCATCGTATTTTCTTTACTGAAATACACCTCTGGCACACCCGCCATGATTTCCTCTTTCAACGCCGCAATCAAGTCGCTTTTCAAAAAATCGCGGTGCGTTGCGAGGCTCACTTCGCGCACAGGCGCCGGTGCGCGAAAAGGGAAAACATGCTGGCGCTGCTCCGTGCTGAGCGTCTCCACCGCCATTGCCGGCAAAATCGTCACGCCCTGTCCCATGCCGACGAGACGAATAAGTGTTTCGAGACTGCCGCTTTGGTACTGCAAGCGGCTGTCGGCGCGGTTCCGGAGTTCGCATAGGTTCATGATTTGGGAGCGGAGGCAGTGGCCTTCTTCGAGCAACAAGAGTTCTTCCGGCTCGATGTCTTCCGGCAGCAAATAGTGTTTTTCGTAGGTGTTTGAAGAGTAAACGAGGAGCGGTTCGTAGAACAACGGCGTTTCTCGAATAGCGGGGTCACCGAGCGGGCTTACGAGGATACCTACGTCCAATTGGTTCTTTTTCAAACGTTTGATCA
>Ga0247844_1001646_pt1 | contig 39839 bp, 33 predicted proteins | sample LaCtaG_FD_192421 | JGI IMG/M metagenome (GOLD analysis project Ga0247844, IMG submission 192421) | Freshwater microbial communities from meromictic Lake La Cruz, Castile-La Mancha, Spain - LaCruzMarch201714.5m_1 | ecosystem: Environmental > Aquatic > Freshwater > Lake | place: Spain: Castile-La... | reverse complement strand
GAACCGGGGCGGTTTTCCCAATGAGGGCAGATTTCTTTACTCTTCAATGAGCTGGGGCCGTGCTTAGCGTGTAATTTTTCGGTCATGGTTATTCCTTTTATTTGTTGGTTATTCGTCTTCCTGCTGTTTCAAATCTTCGGCGCGGCGTTTGAGCAGGCGGTAGATATCGTGGGCGGCACCGATGGCGTCGCCGGAAAAAATGACATGCACGTCCTGAAAATATTCGAGCTCGGAAAGCTGATGAAAGATGAAGTCCGGCCCTACTCTGCCGCCGGTGAAAATGGAATAGTCGAAGTGTTCGATGTCTTCGCGGTTGGCCTCGACCACATAAAAGATGCGCGGCATTTTCTGGAGAGCTCGGGCACGGCGAATCTTTTTCAACTCGCGGCAATAGTTTTTCTGGATGGCCAGCGATTGAATCAGGTCGGGTAGCGATTTGCGTTCGACGGCAAAGTGCAACTGGTCGCCCTCTATGGAATAATCAAATGTGGGGATGGTATCCCGGACAACGGCACAGCGGTCGAAGTCGAGGGGTTGCTGTTCGCGGGTGTCTACTCGAATGAGCATTACATGCCTCCTTCGAGAGTGTCGGGTGTTCCTCCTTCGCCAAGGCTACGGCGGACAGGCGGGTGGCGAGTGTCAGAAGACGGAGGGACTTCGGCGTGAAAGTCGAAACCAAATTCATGCCAAAGCTGAGCAACAGATGCTTCGTCGCCGTTGCGGGCGAAATCCAGAAGCTGGTTGAAGCGGGCGTTATCCATTGCGCACCGACTTCCCGTTTACGATTGCGATAATGTCGGAGCGGCGGAGACGGAATGCGCCGGGATAGAGTTCCACCTTCGGCAAGCGACCGGCTTTAATGGTTCGCCAGAGCGTGGCGCGGCTCACATGAAGAAGCGCGGCGGCTTCGCCCATTGAGAGTAAAAGAGGGCCGTTATCTAACGGACGGCTCGGCGATGCGTCCCTACCTTCCAGGACGGCAAGGGCTTTGGTTTTGGCTTCGTCGGTGGCGGTAAAAACCGCACGAATCAGATCGTCATTACTCACTGTTTTCATTTTTCGTCTCCGCGTTGCTTTTTGTGCGGAGCGAAAAAAAACCTGCCCCGCGTTGATTACGGGACAGGTCTATCAAGGGTCAGAGGTGCAAGTGGCGGGCACTTGCACCATTATTTTACCAATCGGGGAAATCCCCTTTATTTACGTGGGTTTTTAGCGTCCTTTCAGAGAGGTGCAAGTGCTGAGCGGCCTTCCTGAGAGCCTGCGTGAAGCACATAGACCGATTTTCCCGGTGATATTTCAGTATGAAACGCCGGGCTTCTTCGATTTTTTCGCGATACGCCTCGGCTCTCACCTGACCACCGGCAGAAGCGGATTTTTTGGTCTTCGATCCGCGCTTTGCGTCGGGCAAAACGGTCTTCTCGACGGTGTCGAAACGGGACTCCAGCTTTGCTGTGTCAGTCGTGAAACAGGCTGAGCAATTCATCGGACACTCGCCATGGAAGCCGTCCGGCTTGATTGATAGGCACTCGCGTAAGGCGACCGATGCGATCCCTCTGCTCTTGAGCAAATCGGCCGCCTTGGCGTGATGGGCCGGGAATAAAACGCATCCGGTCTTTTTTGGGTCGGTACAGTTTTCGGCAGCTTGCAATGCTTTTTGATCGGAGACCGCTAGGCAGGCATAGACGTGCCGAGACTCGCGGTTACGTTCACAACGGCCAATGTAGAACAGCCCTTCAATCGGTCGAGAAGCAGCGGGCTTAAAATTGAATGTCTTGCGGAGAGAAGTCCGCAGACGGTCACAATCGAGGTGATGAGCCTGCACGTCATCCCAGTCAAGCAGCACATCATCGATTTTATCTTTGAGATCGTCGGGCGGGAAAGCGCGGTAGCGACGTCCGGAGTCGCGGATGGTCAGTTGAATCGATGGGTTGTCCGGTGATGGGTAGAAATCGCCCCGGCGATCTTCGCAGGGCGAGAGGAATGGCCGAATTGAGGCGAACGTCCGACCAAACAGATTCTCCCACCAAACCAGTGGCTCAAAGGATTCACTGTGTTTAAGCAGCTTTTTGATGGGAAATTCCATGGGGAAAAACCTCCAAAAAACAGGTTACAGAAAACAGAAGTTGAAGCGGACAAAGCCGGGCCGCTGTGCGGCGGCGGGAATGAAGTGGGGAATAAAAAAGCGCCTGCGGATTAGACGCGAAGAAGTTTTCCAGAACTTCAGCCGTGATGTGATTGGACAGCCTGATTGCCATCTTTATCTCCTTTTTTTATGCTAATCGGAAAATAAACGACGCTCAAAAATCGGGAAAGATGAAATTTTGAATAGGCTGGTAATTGATCCGTGTTTTATTCGTAACCCGTTGGAAATCTTGGATTACTGATGCGAAAAATTTACCGAAAGGAAAAGCTTGAAAAGGGACTTTGCGGCTTTTTTGCAGCGCGAAGGTGGAGGAAAAGAGACGTTGCTAAATCATTAATTTATAGGACGAGTACCCTTTCTAAGATTCAGTGACTGACCCCTTCCTATGACCCCTTCCTAAAACGGGAGCGCCATATCCTCAGAACAGATTGCACGCTAAAATACTTATAGCTTATTGACTATGAAGTAATTAACGCGACCGGCCCTGTGACGTAAAAATAAAGTGAGTTTTTTCTAAGCAAAGTTTGATAAATCAAAATGGAGGCGAGCGGCCAACATCCAGCTGATGGTCAACTGATTGATTGCCGTTTCCAGATTTTGGAGTTTTCCATTAACTCATCAAATGGAGGCACATCATGGTCACCGAGGCTGGCGTCTTGCGCGAGGGAACCAGACACAAAAAACCCGCCCTGGTTTCCCGGGGCGGGGTTCTGTTTCCGTTACAGACCGTTACTGCATCCGGACTCTGACCTGATAATGGTTCACTTTGGCATCAGGCGTCAGGTTGGTCCAACTGTTCTGCGGAGGCACGATGTTCGTGTTCAGCGCCGTGAAGCCCTGCACCAGATTCGTTGACCAGTAAACCGAGTAAATCCGGTTGGTCTGCGCAACCCAGCTGACTACGTTACGGATACTCTGCATCGCCTTGAGGCAGGAGGCGGAATTGGTCGGGTCGGTGTTGGCAATATATTCCTGCCAGGTCTTCAGACCGTCACCGTCCTGGTCAGCCAGCGCATCCACGTTGTAGTTGGTGAGCCCGAAGCCCGCCAGCCAGGAGTATGGCGTGCCTGCCGGATCAGTAGCCAGCTGTGCCGTGAAGGTTGCAGCCAGTGCTCCGTCGGCCAGCACGTTGCTCCAAGTGAAGCCTGCGGCGGTGCTGCTGTTGTCAAATGACATACCGGCGACCGGCGCTCCGTTGGTGGTCAGCGAAGCGATCCGGTAGTAACTGTTCGCGGTAATCGTGAAGTGGACACTACCGTTATACACCACATTCGTAGTTGACGGAGAGGCCGTTCCATTGGCTCCGGCACTGCCCGTCAGCGTGTAGGCGATATCTTTGTAGGTCGCGGTCACAGAAACGGCCTGCGCCGGCATCGTCACCGTCGTGCTCGCGGAGCTGACGCTGGCCACATACTGGGTATCACCGGTCCACTGGTCAAAGATCTGACCTGCCGCCGGAGCATTTGCCGCAATCTCCACCAGCGCTCCATTGGTGTACGAACCACCACCCTTACCGCTGTTGACTGTCAGCAGGTAGTTGCTGATCGGGAAAAATTCTGTCACGGTGTTTGTCGTGACCACGAGGTCATCCAGCATGCCTGACCCGACTACAGCGAAAGACTGGATCTGTTTGGATACCTGATTCGCGATGAGAAGCCAGGTGCCATTGGGATCGGCATTAAAGGCCCCGACACCCTTGATGTATCCGTTTGTCGGGGGCTGAAGATCAACCCCGTCCAGCGTGACCTTGAAGAAGCTGTTCGATGCGTCGGTGGTGTAATCCAATGCGATGGTGACCCGCGCCCAGTCCGCCGTGCCAACCGGTGTGCTGGTGTACGTCAGCCAGGCATTGTTAGTGCCGGTATTATCGATTCCGTACCAGACCGTCAGAAGTCCGTTTGTATCCAGATAGAGCGCCGTCTGGCTACCCGTGACCAGACTATTGCTCAGGGCGGCTGTGTTGCGCACGGGCTGAGCCATGAAATCCACGGTCGTGTTCACTTCCGGAGCTGTGAACCGATTAGTCAGGCTTACATCGGTAAATTTAAGCACCTTCGTATGGGCTGCGCTTTCGACCGGATGGAGCACATTGGTCCATACGTAGGACACATTGGTCACAAAATCACTGACGGTATTTGTGTTGCCGTACCAACCGTTGGTGTTATCAGGCACGAGAATACTCTCCCCTGCCGTTATTCCTTCGAACGTTTCCTGATATGGAATCGCATTGCTGGTCTGCCCATAAAGTGCAGATCCAAAGGCCAGCATCGCTGTTAAAATAAGCCTATGAATCATTCTGTTTTTCATTTCACCATCCTGCGATATTAATGATCATGATATTATACGCTCCCCGCATAAACCTGTTCATTTTAATTCGCCATGCATTCTTCCGTGGATCCCCACCCGGCATGCTTTTGGGCCTCACTCGTCTTCAAACCTTGGTGTCGCTTGGTTTGTAGCGCGGAATTTCCCATTTTTTTCTCAAAAAGTGCGCGACCATTTTTGGCTGACGCTCCCGAGTAAAAACCCCTTTTTTGTTGCCGCCGACCCGGGTAAAATTCTGGGCTGTGCGGAAATCGGCGAAATTCCAGACATGCTCTCCGATAACAAAATCATACTCGCGCATCACATCGATTAGGCCGAGGATCAGTTCGGTCTGATACTCCTCGCTCCACTGCTCCGCAGGAAGACTGTGCATTCCGGCGATAGTATCAGCGCCGAACTCTGTGACAAAAATCGGCTTCTGATATTTGGTGTACATTTTTTCGAGCATTCCGCGCATATCTTCCTGTGCTGCGGTTATCAGACCCGATAAATGGTACCAGCCTGGATAGAGGTTTACACTGACTACATCGAAATATTCCATTACTAAGTCGTCCGCCCCTTTGCAGGTCGCAACGGTGATCGGACGTGTCGAGTCCAGTGAGCGAACCAAGTCCGCCAGTGCTTTAAAATAGCGTTTCGAATCTTCGCGATTGCTCGTCGCCTCGTTCGCCACAGACCACATAATAACCGAAGGACTATTGCGATCGCGTTCAATTAGTTCGGCGAGTGCCTGTTTGTGAACTTCCAGAGTGCGCTCCGTGACATAATCAAAGTTCATTGAAACCGCCGGAGCTTCACCGATCAACAAGATCCCCTGCTCATCCGCCAATTGAATGAGTTCTTCTGAATACGGATAGTGTGTCGTGCGATAAGAGTTCGCATTGATCCATTTCAACAGTTCATGATCGCGGATGTTGACGCTGTGGTTGAGCCCTTTTCCAATGATTGGAAAATCCTCGTGACGGCCGAAGCCTTGCAAGTAAACCGGCTTCCCGTTGAGCAGCAAACGACTTCCCGCAATCTTTATCGTACGAACTCCGAAGCGTTGCGTGTATTCGTCGAGCAGTTTGCCGTTGGTGTCCTGCACCCGAACACAGGCATGGTAGAGATTGGGCTGATAGACATCCCACAACTTGACGTTTTCTATATCAAGCGAAGATTCAAACGTTCCACTTGCAACGTCAATCTCGACAGAGGCCCCCGTTTCCAATATCCGGACAGAAACCCTACCTGCAGAACCGAATACTCGACCCCGCAAGTCAAGCTTGCCGACAGAACCTTTCACGGTCGTTTCCACAAAGATCTTGTCGAGCCATGCAGTTTTCCCGGTGGTATAAATAGAAACCGGACGGTGAATCCCCGCATACGGGAAAAAATCGAACGGCACATCGGGATGCTGCCCGGAAACCTGTCCGGGTTCTTGGCCGTTCTTCAGGTTCCCCATCGGAACCGTTTCCGCAGAAAGGATATTTTCGACCCTTACACAGAGCAGGTTTTCTTCTTTGAAGCTCACGGCATCCGTGACATCGAACTCGAACGGGGTATAGCCCGTTTCGTGATCTCCAAGCCGCTTACCGTTTAAATAAACTTCAGCCCGGTAGCTGACAGAACCAAAATGTAAAACAATGCGTTCATTTTCAAATAGGTCTTGTACGAAAAACCGGCGGGAATACCATACGCCTTTCATCCACGTACGGAATTCCTCCTCCACGTAAAGATCGTTGAAGCTACCGGGAACTGCTACTTTTTTCTCGGCTCGAAATCCGGAACTGTAATCAATCTGTTCAAGTTCGCGGGCCAATTCCCATACTCCATTCAGGTCGAACAGCCCGCGCGTACGCGTTCTTTGTGGATATAACACTTAAATCTCCTTATTATTTTGTTTGTTCACGCTTTGCGAATGCCCGCAAAAAGATTCCTGGGATAACGAGAAACAGCGAGCACACGGCAATCGCTATGCGTCCGTAAATAGGGTTTGGAATAAGTATTCCCAGCGCGATAAATCCGCCGTAAACCAGCGCAAGCGTACCCATGATCCACTCCTGTTGAGCTGTATTATCACCGCCGATTTCGTCATTAAAACAAACCGGGGTGTCGAGGCGCCGGTGAAATTCCTTCAGATCTTTGTGGTACGCCTGATTGCTTGGCCGCTCCCAGTAAAACCAGCGGGTGCAGAGAAAGAAAATACTGCAAAGAGGCACCGTTATGATGTTGGTAAAGGTAAATGTGTTAGTAACAAGATAGGATGCAAACCATTTCCCGAAAACGCGGGAGAGCCAGACTTGTCCGGTTTCTGTCGGAGCCACATTATAAATTAAAATAGTGGAGAGAATGCCAACAAGAATCGTGGCCCATCCGGACCAAGCCGGTGTTTTTCGCACCATAATCGCCAGAAAAAGAGCTACCGTCAACGGGGCTTGAATATAGGCATTGAGGTAGAGATAGGCATCGAAAAGGGATATCTTCCCATGTGTCACAATCAGAATGGCCAACGTCATCATAATGGCCCCGCAGAAAACTGTTGCAATGCGGCCTGCTGCAAGCTGCTCAGTTTCCGAGGCATGCTTTCGGAAAACCGGCTGATAAAAGTTTTTAACCAGAAATCCTGCGTTGACGTTCATGCTAGAATCCATGGAGTTCATCGTGGCGGCAAAAAAACCGGCAATCACAAGACCCAGCAAGCCTTGCGGAAGCACCTTGATGCAAACCGCGACGTATGCCGCCTCGGACGGATTGCTGAATGCGGTATACCGTTCCATTAGATCAGGAACAATCACAGTCGCTGCCATGGCCGGCAGGTACCAGCACACGGGAAGAAGCATGTACCCAACCAGCGGAACCAACACGGATTTACGCGCATGACGGTCATCTTTAGCGGCAATATATTTAGCCGCCCCGAACAGAATGCTGTTTTTTTGATAAACTCCCCATATCAGCGCCGTGGTGACATAAAGCCAGTCATACTTGATCGAACCCAGCGGCCGGAAAAACTGCCAATGTCCGGCAGGAATTTTTTCCAGCAAAACAGATAATCCGCCGACATAGTGGATTGTCAGAGCCGCCACAACGAGCGATGCGCCGGTCAGTAGCAAGGTTTGGACAAAATCACCGCCGCAGACCGCCCATTTGCCACCGAACACCGTCATCAGCGTGATCGCGATCGTGCAGAAAACGATAACCGGAATTTGCGGAAACCCGAATGCCGCAGTAACGAGAATGGAAAGCCCCACCAGCCAAACGGCTCCGCCGAAAAATGCCGAGATTATTTGCAGCCAGGTGAATAGCTGCTCATTGGATCTGCCGAAACGCAACCGAACGGCATCCATAGCTGTCACCAGCCGTAACCGGCGAAATCGACCTGCGAACCAAAAATAACTGACCAAAAACCCGGCAATATCGATTAACGCAACACTGAAAACGACAACGCCGAAGGAGTAGGCAATCCCGGCGGCTCCTGTAAATGCCCATGCGCTGAAATTGGAGGCGAAAGAGCCGGCACCCAGCAACCACCAATTCATTTTACAGCCCCCGGCAAAATAATCAGTTCCGCCGCGATTAAACTTCTTGAACACAAACCCCAACGAAATTGTAAATAAAAAATAAAATGCAATAGCGACATAATCATAAATGGTAAGCATTTTTCATCTCCCTACATCATCTGCGCCATCGGTCGCGAAACGCCCCCACTCAACTAACGGGGACGTATAAAAACATCTAGGGTATTGAGATTAGCCGTTACGTTACGGTTGTGCAACAATAAATTCCACAAGAATGGTCTCTATTGTTTTATTGAAAGCCCCGCCCAAGAAAAATCCGGACAGAGGGGCGGCCTACGAAAAACGGGCTTAATCCCCTTAGCTGATATTCGCAACAGATTTGCGAATAACCAGTTCCGGATCGAACTGTTTATGTGTAGTAGTCCCTTTAGCTTTTCCGTCTATCCGGTCGAATAAAATAGAAACAGAAGCCTGCATACGCTCAACCAGCTTGACATCAACCGTCGTCAGCGGCGGCGAATAATATTCACTCTCGGGCAGGTTGGCCAACCCAATGACGGAGATTTCTTCAGGAACTTTAATTCCCTTCTCTCTGAATATATTCAATGTTAGCAGCCCCATGTAGTCGTCATGGCAGATGACCGCTGTGGGACGGTTTTTCGAGGAATTTTGCTTCCACAGGTCGGCAAAAGCAATAATCGGCTCTACCAACTGACTCAGGTCGCACAGCGGTAAATCCTCACGGGTCACCCACAGATCTCCAGCATAAAGCCCAGCGGAAATACTTACTGAAATGAAATTTTCCGTTGCTCGAAGCAGTCCAACACGACGATGCCCCTCAGCATAAAGGTGTTCTACGGTGATTTCTGCCGCTTTTTTTAAATTCACACCAATTTCATCAACCCCGCTGTTGTGTGGGTGCCCAAAAAAAACAACAGGAGCCGCCAAATTACGACACCATTCCGCTCGGTCGGAAATATCGCCGTAAACCGGCCCGTAGAGGATCCCCTCAACTTGCTCGGCTTGCATTAAGCGAGCCTGGGCTCGTTCCTCGTCTTTATTTGAGGCGATACTGAGAAGCAGCCGCCGCCCGCCGTTATGTACCTCTGTTTCAAGAGTCTGAAGCATCAACCCGAAAGAACGGTCTAGCAGTCCGTAAGTCAGAATCAGCCCGACATAGCCAGAACGTTTCCCCCTCAGCCGTTGCGCTGTGAGATTCGGAATATAACTAAGATCTAGCGCGGCCTTCAGCACCCGCTCGCGGGTTGCCGAACTGTAAGAAGCTTTCGGTCCGATCCTCCCGGCCAGAATATCTCCAGCGGAAGAAACACTCACTCCCGCCGCACAGGCTACCTCCCGGATCGTCACTTGAGAATACGCTTTCAAAATTGCTCGGCTTTTCATAGAATCACTTAAGTGGGGTCTCTCTTACCTTTGGAAGTTAGCCTAACTTATTCATAAAAACCACGTTTTTTTACAGCCATGCAACGCACATGCTTGTTTTGCAGCTTTAGGCCTGTGTCTTTGGCTTGATAAAGGCTGGCCGTGGACGATCTGTAAACCGCCGGTCGGAGTGCTGAGCCATCCGCAACAGGTCTCTGATCGACACTCGGCTTTACAGTAGGCTCATCGTCGGCAGAGGCCAGCGCGTTTTCTTCCGGTAAGAGGCAGCCCCCCGTCGGAGCTGACGAAGAACTTACACCAAGACCGTTTTTATGAATAATTCAGGCTAGAGCCATGATTTCAGGAACAATTCTAAATGCGTCCATCCACAAACATTCAGACCCACGCAGGCCGGTTCACTGCCAGTAAAAGTATTTTTTGTTTGCATAAAATTCACGCTAACCGTAACGTTATGGTTCCTTTGACAAAGAGCTTCGGTAAAGTATAGTAAAAGCCCAGAGAGGAAAAACGTATGAGAGCAATGAAAACGACAGTCGCCATCGGCTTCATTATCATCGCCGCAGCCGCCATCAGTTCGGCCGGAGTCATTCTTACAGATGACTTCAGCGACGGCAACCGCACCAGCACGCCCAATGGCGGCGCTTGGTACAAGTATGGAAACACCACACTGACAACCACATCAAACCTGTATCTGGCGACAACAAGCGGAAGCCTTGCCCGGGGTGCAGAAGTAAACTTCGGCGCACAGACGCTGTCTATGGGGGATAAACTCTCCGTCCGTTTTGATATGATGCAGAACACGGTCAGCAACTCAATAGACCGGGTGAGAATCGGACTCTACTATTCCAACGGAACTGCTCTGACCGCCGATACGGCGAATTCGGTTGATAATGCGACCTATACTGGCCGCGTCGGCTATTTTGCTACACTGGACACCCGCACCAGCGGCGCAACCGGAAACGTCACCCTGAGAAACACCCCGTCCACTGTTGTTCAACTGTCCACCGCCGCCGGACAGCTAAACCTGGGCAGCAGCAACGTGAATGTTTTTGATGCCAGCTGGGATTCCGTGGTCTGGAGCATCACACGCACCGGTGCGACTGAATACACCATCGCCATGTCCGTCAATGGCGGGGCCGAAAAGAGTTGGGTTCACAGCTCCGGCGGCGAAATGACCGACACCTTTGACACCTTTGTGCTGTTTGAAACCGGCGGACAGTCTTCGTTCACTATAGACAACTTCATCGTCGAAAAAATACCCGGTGGAATGTAGCGAGATTTCAGAACCCCGGCGCACACTCGCACCCCCGGGAATCAGGAGTCGCTGTTAATAAATTTTGTAAGTTCTGCCATACAGGACAGAAAATGAAAACGAAAAGTGTAGTATGCCGTCAGGTTCTCTTTTTAGGCCTGTTAGCCGCCGTCACAAGCCCCTTCGCAAACGCTGCCCAGATCCAATTCAGCAGTATGGATGCTTTTTTTGACGGCAACCCCACGCGGACGACCTCTACAACTCTAAGCCAAGGTGTTTTGAGTGCCTTTTATGGCTCAGATGTTTTCGGCACAGCCAAGTCGGGCACCATAACGCTGGACGTGGCGGGGTTGACACTCGATACCGTGAATACGGGCGACGATAAAATCCAGGTGATTATCGGAGTCGACAGCACAGGCGAAACCATCAGCACCCGAGACAGCCAAGGGTCGCCGTTCGGATATTCCGCCGGATGGCGGACTGCCGATGGAGAAAAAGTTATTTTCTACTACAAGACCGGCTCGGTTACTCTTGGTTCCGGCGCAACAAACCGTTGTGCAGTCCGTTTTGATGGGTTTAATTCCTTTCAGATCGGCGGCGGCGCCACAAACGAATTCTATACATACTCCGCAGGAGGGCAGCCTGCCAGCGCCCCAACCAACGCGACCTCCAGCCGCACCTTTTCCAACGGCACACCATTAATTGTCACCGGCTCTACCAACGCCTCTTTATTTGTCAGCAAACTAGCTTTTTCAGTGAGCGTAACTGACGCGTCGCCAGCCCTAGACCAAGCCAGAACCTATTGCTACAGCGGGGAAACATTACACACCGAGATGGGCCCCTATAAAACTCGCTTTGATAAAAATACTTCATGGACCATGCGATCCGTTTTCTTCAATGATAAGTCTATTGCACAAAGCGAAGGAGGTGCCTATCTGCAAACGGTCTTGAACGAAACGCTGACTGCCGCGGAGCTGGCTCAGGTCGGTGGTGAATATTTCCTTGGAACCGGCCACCGCCCTGAACAGGTTGACGTTATGACTGTCAGCGCTTATCAGGACGACACCCTGCTGGAAACCCGCGACGTGAAAACAGATATCTTTGACCTGAACGAGGGGAACCGGCTGGTTGTTCACAAAGAGAGCCGGTTTGTTTCAGCCGTGAACGGAGAGCTTTTAAAAGTTACCTTTGACACGGTAATTACCACCAATGGCATTGAGCAGCACACCCAACTGACCGGCGGCAGCGGCAATATCAATAAAATCTATTTTGTTTATCCCCTCATGCACATTGTGCCTAATGCAACGCAGCACTGGTATGCGTTTGACGGAGGGACTCTGACAGAAAAAGGAGATTTTCTGGATGACGACTCCATGACCCTCAATAAAAATATCACAGGCCTTTTGACCAGCAATCCGGAAACCGGCACCGGTATTTATGTCTACTTCAAGGAGTCCTACAAGAACGGCATCGTCATGATCTGGAATCGCGCCGGCGACAACAAATACTATTACAAATACCCGCATCCGGTTTCGGCCGGGCAAATCATCTCCTATTCCCTTTATATGGAGGGATTTGAAACCTCGGGCCTGTCTATGGAGCCATCCGCAGGGTTTTTGCCACAGACCCGCCCAAGTGGCACAGAAACCATTAACTTTTATGCCCTGCCTGGCCATATCTACACAGGACCCGCCCTGTCCGCCGAACTTTCCTTTACTTCGGACTCAAACAAGCAACCGATTCTTCGATGGAACAACGTTTCCGGAAACGTATACACCATCTCCTCGACCACCAATCTCCTTGCCGGATTTCAACCCTTGGAAACCAATATCCCGTGGACCTGCAACACGTTTACAAGCCAAGCTTATATCACTGAGCCCCAGGCTTTTTATAAAATTGAAGCGCACCCCGCATATTGAGTGAAAAAACATTTTTTAATTGACAATTTGGCAATTTGCCGTAACGTTATGGTATGTTAAGTAAAAGCTTCGCCGCAGTGTGCCCCCGCTACCCAAGGGAAAATGTGGAAAAATAATTCAAAATGTATCATTTTTCCCAGCCCAAAGAGCAGAATGGGGGGAGGAAGTATGAGTATGAAAAAAATTATTTATACAACAATAACCTGCATGGTCTTTCAGTTTGCATCGTTTGCAAGTCAGGCGCAAACCAATATTTATACTGAGTTTTCAGCGTATCTCACAAATAGTGTTGCGCTTTTAAATGATGGCCACATTGGAATAGGTCTTCAGATCAACACCTATGTAAAAGTGCCTTCGACACCGCTGACACCTGTGATTTTTTATATCATTAATCATTCTATGGAAAGAGTCGGGCAAGAAGACGATATACCCATTATATCCGATTTTTTAGATGAAGGTTATATCGTTATTACAATGGATTACTTAAACCATCCAAAAGCCATTTCACCCGATTTGGATTGGAGTATACAAGAAATCAGAACCGCAGCAGGCCCCTATTTAGCAGGCTTATCCTATAGAGCAGGCTACAACTATGTTGTGCCCGCCGGTTGTAGAATTAAGCGAGATTTGATCTACTGGTCAATTGATAAGCATGCCTCAAAAGGCACATTTGAATATATCGTCAGCGTGTATAATGATTATGTCGTGCCGAAATTCGGCGCTATCTATGGCTTAACACCCGCTGTAATCATTGAGGATTGTAAAAAACCTGATGGCAGTCCGATTGATTTGGATCTGCGGATGGATATCGTTTATCCATCCCAACCTAGTAAAAAAGTGCCTGTTTTTATGCTGGCGGCATCCTCAGAGGCGCGCAGTTTCACAAGTGGCCTCAACAAATTAAGACCCCACGAGGTGGGCTTTTTAATGAGAGGCTATGCCAGTGTTTGCTATGACCACGAATATATCCCGATGGCAAGAGCAGACCATTATAATTATTTTGCCCCCTTTAGCTTGGCGGGGTGGAACGGGGTGAAGACCCATACAGCGGCAGTACGATTGACACGTATGCTAGCCGACCAGTACGGATATGATAAGGAAAATATAGGCGTAATGGGGCATTCCAAGTCCTCCTATTGCTCCCTGTTATCCTCTCCAAATCCGCAATTAAGAAATGAGGCTGTTCGCTATTCCGGCTTTACCAATGAGACCTATGGCGCACAGCCTTGGCTGACCTATGGGGATGGAACACCTATCAAAAGTGACGTGCAGGTTTGCTATAGCTCAATGGGAGATGGAACAAAAAAACATGCTACAATCGTGAATTCAAATACCTGCCCAAGCGTCATTGCTTGCGGAGATTTAGATCAATATGGCTCATGGGATTATTGGCCGGATGTCCAGGCGACCTATCTGAGATATAACGTTCCACATTTGGCTATGGGAATGATTGGCTTAGGTCATGTTTATGCCTATGGCTACGATGCGGTATTAGGTTTTGACCGCTATAAGGCAACGGGGGATTTCTTTGATTATTATTTGATGAAAGATGCGCAACTGGCGCCGAAAGTTATTTACAGCATACCCCTTGATAAAGAACCCGCATTCTCAATGGTTGAGGGAGATTCTGTTTCTGTAAAATTCACGGCTCCTATGGATCGGTTAACCATTGAAACTGGCATAAAAATAACCGATCAACAGTCAGGGAAGGAAACCGCGGGCAGTTGGACGTCTGTGGCTGGGGATACTCAATGGGTTTGGAATTCCTCTGAACTACAAAGTGGTCAATATTATCAAATACAGATTGCAACAAATGTTGCAGATAAAAATGGAAGATATCTGGAAAATGAGCGCGTGAGCAGCTTTCGGGTTGCGTCAGCTGCACAGGCTAGCAATGTAACTTCTATTCTGATCGACTGCGGCCCTGCTACCGGGTTTACGAACCTGCTGGGCGGAAATGTTTGGAATGGCTGTTTTAGCAACAGCTACACGATCGCCAGCCTGCTGACCACGACCGGCGGCAGCTCAGGTATTTCTTTCCTTTCAGCAGCGAGTGCTGGTTCGGGTTCATGGAATGTGGGCGCAACACCTGACGCCAATCTGAACGACGGAAAATTTGCCTTTAGCTCCGTTACGCAAGACGGGTTCTACTCGGATACCAACGTCAACGCCACCGTGACGCTGGGCGGACTGAGCTCCAATTGCATCTATAATCTTATCCTCTACGGAGCGCGCACGAATAATGTGAGGTACACAACATACACCGTCGGCTCAAGCAATGTAACACTCCAGACCGGCTCTGTCGGCAGCTGGAACTCGAGCCAAGTGGTCCGTATCGACAACATTACGCCAGATGCGCAGGGTCAGATTGTGTTGAGTTATTACGGAAGCACAACCAACGGGGGCGTCCGCAATTCGAACGGTTATCTGAACGCGATGGAAATTCAGGTGATCCTCTCGCCAGCCGCCATCAGTTCACCAGGAGTCATTCTTACAGATGACTTCAGCGACGGTAACCGCACCAACACGCCTAATGGCGGCGTTTGGTACACGTATGGAAACACAACACTGACAACCACATCAAACCTGTATATGACGCTGACAACAAGCGAAACCGTTTCCCGTGGTGCAGAATTAAACTTCGGTGCACAGAAACTGTCCGTGGGGGATAAACTTTCCGTCAGTTTTGATATGATGCAAAACACGGTCAGCAATTCAGCAGACCGGGTGAGAATCGGACTCTACGATTCCAACGGAACCGCTCTGATCGCCGACACGGCGAATGCGGCTACTGCCGCGGCCTATCTGGGCCGCGTTGGCTATTATGCTGCACTGGATACCCGTACCAACTCAACCGGATACGTCAATATCAGAAACACCACGTCCACTCAGACTCAATTGAGCACCATCACTGGGCAGTCCCAGGTCAGTCTGAACAACGTGAATATTTTTGATGCCAACTGGGATTCGGTGCTTTGGAGCATCGAACGCACCGGCGCGGCTGAATACACGCTCGCAATATCCGTCAATGGCGGGGCCGAAAAGAGTTGGGTTCACAGCTCCGGCGGCGAAATGACCGATACCTTTGACACCTTTGTACTCTATCAATCCACCGGAATAGCTTCGTTCACCCTAGACAACGTTCAGGTATCCGTTATCCCCGAGCCTGCAACGATCGGGATGCTGGGTCTCGGCGGGGTGACTTTGTTGATGTTCCGGCGCCGTTTTATACGATAAAAACGCGAAGCGTGCAGAGAACGGACTTTGTCCGACCTCAGGCTGTTGGTAAAAAGCTCCGGGAATTTTTCCGGAGCTTTTTTAGAGCATTTAACTATTTAAATGCTCTAAACGAAGTCTGGGCTATGGATTTTGTCAGACCAGCTGGCCGATGGCCGGAAAATCAGAATGCTGAACGTCATCGACCTGTACAGCCGCGAATGTCTGGCGATCGAAGTGGATACCTCAATCAGCGGAGTGCGGGTTTCGCGGGTTCTCAGCCGGATTATCGAAACGCGAGGAAAGCCTGCGGCAATCCAGACAGACAACGGCCCTGAGTTTACCAGCCGTGCGCTGGATCAATGGGCCTATAAACGGGGAATTAAGCATCACTTCATCGAGCCGGGCAAACCGACTCAAAACGCGCACATCGAAAGTTTTAACAGTCTGCTGAGGGACGGGTGCTTAAATCAGCACTGGTTCGTCAGCCTGCAAGACAGCAAGGAGTTGATCGACAGCTGGAAGTATGAGTATAACTGGATCCGTTGCCACCGCTCACTCGGGCGGATACCGCCCGGAGTCTACGCGCAGCAGGCCATCGAACGGAAGGGGCCGCCTTCCGCTCCGACGAGTAATGGTACCCATTCTCGCGGTGCGGCGGACGAAGACAGAAACCAAGAGGAGATTCTCTCATTGCAACTGTCATAAAAGATGGGGGCAGCCCATTTTTGCTTCTACTTGAGCCTCAACGTTTCAAAAGAGAATGAGATGTTTTTTACCTGCCCGTTCCCTTTAAAAATAAAGTCCGAACCATTCTGGGCGTCATGAGTAAAGGCCGAGTTCACTTTATGAAGCTTCACTTTGGCTTTAACCCATCCGTCTGTGCCATCCTTCCTAATCCTGCATACCTCTGAATAACGGGAATCTTTTGAGTCCGGACGGGGGGAGCTCGTCAACACCATGAAGTCCTCGCGCCCCGTATCAAGGTACTCGAATTCAAGAAAAGCCTCAAAATTATGAGTTCTTAGTTTCTCGCTTAACGCTTCTTCAAAACGCAAATACAGCCCGTTATTCAATTTATACACGCCGTCGCTTTCCAACAGTGAGCCGATTGATTTTATTTTTTCGCTGGGAAAACAAGTTATGAACTTTTCTGCGCAAATCAGAGACTCCATATTTTCTGACTGTTCTTTTGCCGTCGTCAGCAGCGCCTTTGCTTGTATATATTTGCCGCTACCGATGGCTTCTGCAATTTTATCCAGCACATCAATCAAGCCGACCGTGTCAAAGCCTGTCCTTTTGAAAAAATCTTCTTTTTTTCGCAGCTCAAATAGTTGAAGAGGCAATTTTATTCCGGACGGATCGGACGGAATTCCTTTAAACTCCGCCGCGTAATGTTCTGTTGTTTCCATCTCACGAAATCCGAAATCAAACGTGGGCTGAACGACAGTTGCTTCTGAAAAATCATTCCAAGTGTTCACGAAGACCATATCTACCATGCTCCGGCTGGCCACATTGAATTGCCATTGTTTGCGATAGGTATCACCATTTTCCCAATCGATATATTTAAGCTTGCCTCCCCACCCGCCAGAAGGCCGGTTGTCCATGCCCGGCACCGCGGAGCTTGTTATGATTTTGAAAATTCCTTTTCGGCAGAACTCTTCGTTCGCTTCCAAAAGACATTTCTGATACTTCACGGTGTCTTCTGAAACTGCGTACATGTCATGGGTTTTCAGATACAAAGGCGGTGAGGCGGCATTCCTTGGTCGATGGGAAATCCACGCATACACGCCATCAACCAGCTTGCCCCACTTTTCATAATCTCTGCGCACCTGCTCCAAATTTGTCGCCCCGACACCCATTGCTCTAATATATAAAGGCTCCTCAACTCCTGCGGGAGTTTTAAAGGGATGGGCCTTTATTTCACGGAATTCATCTGGAGTGGCATCGCGCTCGCCGCCAAAGAGCATGATTAAGGGATGCTGGTTTGCAAAGATACCTGTTTCGATGTTAAAGAAAGTATCGAGTTGGTATTGAATCGCTTCGCGGAAGACCACTAGTTTTTTTTCGTGCGTATTGCAGTCCGGCCGATATTTTTCGATCCATGACCAAAGCCAGTTGGGACACATGAGCAGCCCGACTTTAAAATTATGTTTTTTAGCAATCTCCATCATCTTGAGAGCGGCCTTGTTCGACCGATGCTCCGGGAACCCCCATTCAACTGTAAAACCATCAATATGAACGGTTTTTGCCTGAAGAATTTGATACTCAAGATAATCCGGATCCAAGTCCGACTGCGGACCTGTCATCGGATACAGCACAGATGCAATCTGGTGCCTGCCGTCCGGACCAATCAAATCAGGATTATAGTTAAAGCTGGTTTTTTCTGCCTGACTCTGCCGGGCTGTTATGCTCAGTTTCCACTGTTCCCATGAACCGTCACATTCGGGCGTTGCATACATGGCGTGATAGTCGGCGTAGATCTTTTTAGCAGTATTTATGTGGCTACCTACCGGCTTGCAAACACTGCTGTCCGATTGGCTGGTGAAATCCGCCACCTCTGAACCTAAACCTTTTGTAGATAAAACTAAAAGCACCCTCAAAATGGATGATTTTTTCATAATCCCTTTTAATAATTTCACTTAAATCTCCTTTCTATATTTTCAACACAGCTCATGGTTTGAACATGCATCCGCCCGCCGTTGTAAAAGCACCAAGTTGTCGTGAGGGAAACACAACCCAGAGGTTTCCTACCAGTGATTTTTGACATCCTCTATTATCCATTTCGCTGCATCCATCTCGGGCTGACTGGATGAAACCGCCGAGGCGGTTCCATTGGTGCCGTCCGCAGACAGATATAATCCGCTGTCTGTGTTTATTATCCCAAACGATCCATCCCCGTTATCGGCGGCTTCCCACTTCTGGCTGCCCCATTGGAAATCGTACTGACAACTTACCGCCGCGCCGGAATCTGCCTGCCCGTATGTGTTTTTCCCCCACAGAAAAAGTCCGGTTTGAATGTTTTTCAGATAAAACCCAGTCGGACTGGTATAGATGCGTTGCCATAGCTGCGCCGTGGTCCCGTCCGCAGATTTAACCGTCACAAGATTTCCCCCGGTCTGATTTCCATACAGGTCGATCCCGGAAAGATACGCGTTAGATGCTTTGTTTTTTAATTGGATTACGTCGGCAAGACTAAGTTGCCATTGCTCAGAGGAAGTTCCCTGCGGGGTTCTTATCTTTAACGAAGCCGAGGAATCGCTGTATAGCCGACCCCCGGTCGCCTTGTTTTGGATGCAGTAAAATCCGGGCGCCGCAATGCCGGATATAATTTGCCATTGCTGCATGGCACCCCCCGCAAAAGGTTGTTCGATAATCAGGCCGCCCGAACTGGCGGGCGCCAGATATTTCCCTGTGGAATTGTTGCGAATATAGTGACAACCAGGAAGATCGGCTGCAGGGGTAATGTCAAACATGGTCGCGACCCAATTGGTCCAGCCCGTCCGCATCGCCACATTGGTCGGATTTGCCTGCCAGATGTATTTACTATTGAAAATATTTTTAAACTGATACCGCTCAGAAAACAGAGGAGTAAATGTGAGCTTGCTCACGCCACTGGTTGTCCATCCATTTGAAACTACCGCATTGTTGACCGCAGAACCCTGCACGTAAAGTCCCTCAAAGTTAATATTTGTACATCCCTCTGTATCAGATGTTTTCAGCAACTGAAAGGGCCTTGACGGATATCGATTAAACCAGATGCCGTGAAAATCAATGTCTTCAATAAGGCCAACCTGTAGACTACCATTCGTAGTTGTTGCCGTTTTCATGAAGATAAAATTTTCACTGGACTCTTCGCTGTACATATTTGTGAAACTGATATTCCGAACGATACCGCCGTCTACAAGCATCGATACCGGAGCGCGCCCATTGGCTAGCACCCGGCACCGAGTCTGCAGAAACTCTATGTTTTCAAAATGGATGTCTTCCGCAATGTTGCCGATCTCAGAAAACCTAATCGAGCTGCCGGAGCCGCCTTTCCAGATAATACTATCTGAAATCACACCGTCACGGCAGGGCGCATCATAAAGCCACTTGGTCGTTTTAATAGCAATTCCATCGTCCTCGCCTTTCAAAAAAAGATTGGAAAGTCGAAAGCCTGTACAGCTGAATACATCCCATGCATCTGTCCATTCCGGCCCCAGTCCGAAAGTCTTCACATTGTTCGCGACAATATTCGTCGATAAAAGCAGATAGTGCTGCCAGTTCGTCTGGCCCTGCACCATTATATAGTCACTTAAAGTAATGTTCTCGCATCTCTCAAGCCGCATTCCTCGCTCTCCCCGATCGCATACAATAATTCCAGGGCCGTGAATCGTGATGTTGCTGATTCCGTTTTCGATGAAATGTCCCTGGAGCACGGCACCTCCGGCAATGTAAACCTCATCACCTGAAACAAGATCCACCCGCCCGTCAGACCCAATATACGAACTGTTACTGGACGTATGAACAGTCCCGCCCGCAAAATATTTAACCCCGCCGCCAGGATCAGAAGCATACTTCTGGGGATATTCCGCAAATACCATCAAAGGATGCAACTCGTCGTTGTTAACCTCGATATAAAGTTTTTTCGGCCTGTTAATGGTAAAGCTGAATTTGTTCGTAGCAAGCTGAGTCCAAAAAATCTCCGCAGATCGCGGAAGAATTTTCAGCGAATCAATGGTGCGGGGTGTCGTAACCTCGACTGTAACTGGCTGATTTGTAAATCCAAAATAGGCCATTGATTCATAAAATGCGTCGGTTGTGTCTTCCAGGTCCCGGTCACGGGTTCCCTGGAACTGATAGACAAAGCAATTGGTTCCGTTCACAGTTACACTGTAATAATCAGATGGTCGCACCAGCGGGGAAATCAGTGGCGGCAGATACACTTCGACAGCGCCTTGTTGCACCGGCGCAAATAGCAGTAGAAATTGGAATCCCAGCAGCGGCATTAAATCTGCCTTCCTTCGTTTTATTCGCCCTACCTCGCCACCAAACCGACAACAGAACCACCCCAGTTCAGCATCCGCTTCAGCGACCTGTGTTATTTTAATTTTTCTATTAGAAACTGCCGCACCACTGGACGCAAATCCATTTGAGAGGGCCTCAAACCGAAGGTGTGCACGGCATTTTCAACCTTCACATACTGATAAGAAATTTTCTTTTCTTCCAGTATTTCAATAAAATCGTCCGATAATTTAATATTAATCGTAGGATCAGCTGTTCCGTGGACAATCAAAATAGGCGGAGCATTCCTGGAAAGATGTTCTACGGGTGAAGCAAGAGACCAAATTTCCGGATACTGCAGTTGCGGCTCATCGATGAAGGCTTTACCACTCGATTGACGGACGTCCGGTATACCGTAAAAATCAATAATGCAGCGAACTGAATTGTCCTGATCCAAAAACGACCCGCCGTTGTTCAATTCTTTACTTTCAGAAGAAAGGCCGGTCAGCAGGGCCAGATGACCGCCAGCTGATCCGCCCATGACGGCAATGCGAGCCGGATTGATTTGGAGCTTTTCAGCGTTTTTTTTCATCCACCGCAGAGCACTTTTGCAATCATAGATATTCTGCGGCCAAGAGCCTTTCAACCGGCGGCTTTTCCACGCCTCGCCCTCATAGGCAGTAAGCGTGTAATTTATGCTGACCGCAACATACCCTTCATCAACCATAAACGCGGCAAACTCGCGTTCGCGGGCGTCCGCTTTATCTCCCTTTGCCCAGCCCCCGCCATGTATAATCAGGACCGCCGGACGGACCCCAGCCACTGAACCTGCAGGTAGATAAAGATCTAGCAGTTGATCGCACTCCGCGCCGGGATAGTGGATGTCGCTGTAAAATTGGTAGGTCGTTCCAGCACTTGTTTTTTTCAACGCAGAAGCGCCGAAACTATGCCCAAGAGATGTACTGTCTAATGCAAAAGTCGGTGTCCAGATTCCCCAAAACAGCAAAGCCACCATTACCCCTGCGCTGGACATTACTTCCGGTATCCTTGATTTGATGTCCCGCCTTTTCAATTAACAACCTTACCCTTTACCGCAACGTTACGGTTTCATAAAAAAATAGCCAAGAGAAAAATGCGCTTAGCTGCCGGCCAGCTGGTAGGAATGTTTTTCTGTAATCCTGTCCCGTTATGCGCCAGCACGACTACTGTTCGAACCGACATCTTCTCCAGTCACCTCACTAACCCCTCCAAAGAAACGCCCAGAACTCGCTGCTATCGCGGCGGTGGACATGATTGGTAACCAGATTAATAGGAATGAGCGCGAAATTCCATGAACCCCATACTGTTTCCATACGGTTTATGGTCCTTAGTGATACGCTTCCAAAAGCGCGTTCCGCCTTAACTCAGAGTCGTCAACAAAAACGCACTCAGCCTGACATAGATTCTTTTCCCTCACCCTGCTGTTGCTCGACTTAAGACCCAAGACAAGCCAGCCTTCCCCTGCCAGTTTTTTTTCAAGGGATTCCTCTTGGTCTAAATATACTGATTGATCAGCGATTCGTAAAGTTCCTGCTTGCCGCTGATCTGTTTCGGTTCACCGCCTACCGAGCCAATGGCCGCCAGCTGTTCGAGCGTCAACCTGCCGGCCGCAAAGTCCGCTCCTTTACCGCTGTCGAACGAGACATAGCGGGCCGCGCGCATCTTTTTGTACGGCGACTGCGTCAGAATTCTGTCGGCAATGACCAGAGCGCGGGCGAAAGTGTCCATGCCAGCAATATGCGAGATGAAAAGATCTTCGCGGTCGGTCGAGTTGCGACGGATCTTCGCATCGAAGTTCGTCCCGCCGCCTTTAAATCCGCCCGCTTCGAGAATGACAAGTATCGCCTCGACGGTTTCCTGAATATTGATCGGAAACTGGTCGGTGTCCCAACCGTTCTGACTGTCACCGCGGTTCGCATCGATGCTACCAAGCATTCCAGCATCGGCGGCAACTTGTAATTCGTGCTGGAAGGTATGTTGCGCCAGCGTGGCATGATTGACCTCAATGTTGAGTTTGAAATCTTTTTCCAGCCCGTGCTCTTTCAGAAAACCAATCACTGTTGCGGCATCGAAGTCGTACTGGTGTTTGCTCGGCTCCATCGGCTTGGGCTCGATAAAGAAGTTTCCTTTGAACCCCTGAGCGCGGGCATAGTCGCGGGCCATGGTCAGGAATTTGCCGAAGTTGTTCAGCTCTTTCTTCATGCTGGTATTAAGCAGGCTCATATAGCCTTCGCGGCCGCCCCAGAATACGTAGTTTTCTCCGCCAAGCGCAATGGTGGCATCCAGTGCGTTCTTGAGCTGCGCGCCGGCATAGGCAACCGTTCCGAAGTCCGGATTGGTTCCCGCGCCGTTCATGTAGCGCGGATGACTGAACAGGTTGGCCGTGCCCCACAGCAGTTTAACGCCGGAAGCTTTCTGTTTCGTTTTGGCATATTCAACAATCGCTTCCAGCCGTTCTGTAGATTCAGCGAAGGTGCCGCCTTCTTCAACGAGATCAAAGTCGTGAAAGCAGTAGTACGGCGCTCCGACCTTGGTGATGAACTCGAACGCGGCATCCATCTTGTTTTTCGCGCGGGTGTCGGCATTGGCACCGGCAAACCACGGGAACGCATGAGTCGCACCGCCGAACGGATCACCTCCGGTTCCGCAGAACGTGTGCCAGTAGCAAATGGCAAAACGTAAATGTTCCTTCATGGTCTTGCCATCCACCACGGCATTTTCGTCGTACCACTTAAATGCCAGAGGATTGTCGCTCGCTCGCCCTTCGAATTCGATTTTGCCAATGCCTGGAAAATATTCTTTTGCTCCGGTTACAATGCTCATCGTTTTCTCCTTATTATTTTAAAACTCCGTCCAGATGTTTCTTCCACGCGGCATAGGCCTCCGTATATTTTCCAGCTTCAGGATAAACCGTCTTCCGTTTCGCCAGCGTTTTGAAAGCCTCTTCGAAGGAGCCATAGATCCCGGCGCCGATGCCTGCGCCGCGCGCGGCCCCCAGCGATCCGTCTGTTTCGTACAGCTCGATCGTCGCGCCGCTGACGCCCGCCAGCGTTTCGCAAAAAACATCGCTCATAAACATGTTGGCGTAGCCGGCACGGATGGTTTTGATTTCGATGCCAGTCTCTTTCATAATCTCCATGCCGTACATGAAGGAAAAAACGACCCCTTCCTGTACCGCCCGGCAAAGATGCGCACGCGTGTGGCGGTTAAAATCGAGCCCGGCAATCTGCGCACCGATGTGGCGGTTGCCCAGTACGCGTTCCGCGCCATTCCCGAACGGCAGAATCGTCAGGCCGTCGCTTCCGGCAGGAACCGTCTCAGCCAGTCGATTTATTTCATCATAAGAAACAGCGCCCATCAACCGTTTGACCCAGGCTTTGAGAATCCCGGTGCCGTTAATGCAAAGCAGCACGCCGAGGCGCGGATCAGCGGCGGCATGATTGACATGTGCAAAGGTGTTGACCCGCGACTGTGGATCAAATTTCTTTTTATTCGTCACACCGTAGACCACGCCGGATGTTCCGGCTGTGGCGGCAATTTCTCCGGGATTCAGAACATTCAGCGAAAGTGCATTATTGGGCTGGTCGCCGCCACGATAGGAAACCGGCGTTCCGGCGTTTAATCCGAATTCAGACGCAGCAGCAGCGGTCAACCCGCCCTGGTGCCAAAAGGTTGGAACAAGGTCAGGTAGCAAGGTTGGCGAAAATCCAAACTGGTCGAGTACCAGTCTGGCCGGTTTTTCGTTTTTAAAATCCCAGAACATGCCTTCGGAAAGCCCAGAAGCCGTTGTGCAAACTTCACCGGTCAGTTTCATCGCCAGCCAGTCGCCGGGGAGCATAATTTTATAAATCTTTGCGTAAATCGCCGGTTCCTTTTCTTTAACCCACGCCAGTTTAGCGGCGGTGAAATTGCCGGGCGAATTCATCAAATGGCTCAGACATTTTTCCGCGCCAATCGCTTCGAATGCGGCTTTGCCGTATGGCACGGCGCGGCTGTCGCACCAGATGATTGCCGGGCGCAAAATGTTTTTCTTTTGGTCAACGCAAACAAGTCCGTGCATTTGATAGGCGATGCCAATCGCTTTTACCTCTTCCGGACGAGCACCCGCCTTTTTCACCGCGTCGCGGACGGCATCTTTCGCACAGTCGTACCAGCACTGTGGATCCTGCTCGGCAAAGCCCGGCTGCGGCGCAAAGATTTTCTGCTCGGTGCGGGGATAAAACGAACTGCCAGCGCAACGACCTGATGCGGCATCCAGTAACGAAGCCTTGACCGACGAACTGCCCATATCTATGCCCAGCAAATATTCCATCTGGATGCTCTCCTCTAAAATTCGATGGTGTAGTTTTCCAAACATCGGAAAACTCTGCCTTGAATATTGTCCCAATTTTTAGCACGATATTCCCACGCTTATGAAATCAAAACTCGCTGGGGGAATTTATTATTTTGATCCAGCCGGATTTCCGCTGGCGGTTCGCCGCGTGCAAACCGGCTCGGTGTGCGCCCCGTCTCACCCGCACGATTTAACCGAAGTTGAGCATCATCATGATTTTTGCGAGCTGGTAATCGTCACGCAGGGAACCGCTCTGCATTGGCTGGAGGGGAGAGATTTCCCTGTGACCGCCGGAGATGTTTTTCTATTGCAGGGCCGGCAGCGACATTACTTCCACGACCGGAAAAATCTCGGCCTGATCAACATCATGTACGATCCGGAAAAGATCCGTCTGCCGGAAAATGAGCTGCGAAAACTGCCCGGGTATTGCGCCCTGTTCATTCTCGAACCAGCCTATCGCCGGCAGCACCGCTTCGAAAGCCGGCTACACTTAAAACGCATTGCGCTCGCCCATACGGAACAGCTCGCCGCTGAAATGGAAAAAGAATGCGCCGAAAAATCGGCTGGACATGAGGCGGCGCTACGCGCCAAGCTGACCGAGGTCGTCGTCTACCTTTCGCGCGCTTACATAGCCGCCGACACAACGGAAGCTTGTGCCCTGCTTCGCGTCGGCCATGTAATCGGTGCGCTAGAAAATGATTTTTCAAAAAATTGGAAGCTCGAGGAGTTATTGCCAATCGCTCACATGTCACGCAGCAATCTAATGCGCGTTTTCCGTAAAGCCACCGGACAGGCACCCGTCGAATACCTCATTCGCCTGCGCATTCAAAAAGCCATGGAGTTATTAAGGAGCACCGACTTATCTATCACCGAAATTGCCCTCGGAACCGGCTTTAACGACAGCAACTATTTCGCCCGCCAATTCGGAAGGGCTTTAAACCAATCCCCTTCCTCATACCGTCAATCTTTTAAAATTCTTAGGTGAACGATTAAAAAGGTAATTAGGACTGTCGGGTGTGCCGAAAAAATGGAGCGTCTCTATTCATTTCAAAAACTATAGAAGCTCTGTGGTGCTTTAGGGCTAATACAGAATTATTAAAAAACCGGTGAGGCGGTCAGATCTATACCAAAATAGCGCTCCGCGTTATTGAAGCTGATATTTTTCACCATCGTACCGAGTAGTGCCATATCCGCTGGGATTTCGCCGTTTTCGACATCGTTTCCGATGAGGTTACAGAGGATGCGGCGGAAATATTCGTGTCGCGGATACGACAGAAAGCTACGCGAGTCAGTGAGCATACCGATAAAGCGGCTAAGCAGGCCGAGTGAGGAAAGCGTGTTCATCTGCCTTTCCATCCCATCCTTCTGGTCAAGGAACCACCACCCGGAACCGAACTGGATTTTACCGGGGAAACTACCATCCTGATAGCTACCAATCATCGAAGCTATTAGCTCATTATCAGCTGGGTTAATGTTGTAGATAATGGTTTTTGACAATTGATCTGTGCTATCGAGCCGGTCAAGCAGGCGAATCAGTCCGGGTCCCTGCAGGTAATCGGCAATCGAATCAAAGCCAGCATCGGGGCCCAGTACTTTAAACAACCGGCTATTGTTATTACGGAACACACCGACATGAAACTGCTGGACCCAGCCACGCGCGTGGTTCATCTTCCCGATCTCATACAGAAAAACCGCTTCAAATTTTTCGCGATCTTCCATTGTAATGGTCTCGCCACTCATCCCCTTCTGGAAAATGATATTCAGCTCAACTGGCGTGGCTTGCGCGTCCGGAACATAAGCGACCCCGTGGTCAGACAAACGACATCCGACCGAATGGAAAAAGCCATGCCGCAGATCAACCGCTTCGAGCAACGATGAGAAATTTTTGATCGCCACACCGGAAACATTTTCCAGTGTTCGGACATATTGTTTCCAGCTCTTTGAATCGGATAGATTCATTGCCCTGTCAGGACGAAATGTCGGGAGCACTTTAATCTCAAAGCCATCAGCGGAAATCTGTTCATGATATTCCAGTGAATCGATCGGATCGTCGGTGGTGCAAACCAGCTTTACGTTCATTTTCCGCATCAGATTGCGGGCAGAAAACTCGGGCGTGCGCAACTGTGCAGTACAGGCATTAAAAATTTCACCCGCTGTCGCTGGACTCAGCAATGTGTCGAGGCCGAAATAACGCTGAAGTTCCAAATGCGTCCAGTGATAGAGCGGATTGCGAATCGTCTGAGGAACTGTTTCCGCCCACTTCTGAAATTTATCAAGCCAGGATTTATCACCAGTACAGTATTCCTCACTCACGCCATTGGTGCGCATAGCACGCCACTTGTAGTGATCGCCGCTCAACCAGATTTCACCGAGATTGTCGTATTGTTTATCTTCAGCGATCTCTTTTGGCTGAAGATGGCAATGATAGTCATAAATCGGCATCTTCGCGGCATGGTCGTGATAGAGCCTCTTCGCCGTTTCTGTCTGCAGTAAAAAATCATGATCCATAAAAGGTTTCATAGTTTCTCTCCAAATTTTTCTTTGTACGCCCAAAGACCGAGCGCAGGATTGCTGATGTAAAAAATCTCTTCGCCGTCCGGCATGGTGCTGAAGCCGTCCTTGAGTTTTTCCGGATTATAGCGCTCCGCCATTGTATCATACGAAACGGCTTTGAAGCCGACTGACCGGATTTCATCGAGCGTTACTCCATCGCCAGGGCAATAGGTGATGCTGAAGCGCCCTTCGGACGACCCGTGGATTAAATGAGCCGCTGCACCGAGGTTGCAGCGCAACTCTTCATTCTCTTCGACGGACTTCAGCGTTGCGGGCGTTCCGCGATAGCCGTACTTGCGTATCAGTTCATCGATTTTGTGATCTTCACCAAATTCCTTCAGCGCTGGCGCCAGCACAACAAGTTCTCCGCCGTCAGCGATCGCCATACGGGTGCGGTAAATCGCTTTGTTACCGAGCCAAGTGCTTTGAAATTCGTGCGGATCAAGATAGACCACTATTTTTTTCGGTTCACGGTCAAGTAGCGTGATGTTCACCTTGCGCGCCAGTTTACATGCCTCATTATAAACTCGAATATCGTCTCCGGCGTAGAATCCGCGCAGATGCATTTCGCCTGTATCATAATCCTGTTCTACCACCGTCAGAATATAGGTGATCGGCAGATCGCTTAAAAAAGTGTCTGAGGCATAGTTGAAAAGGCGGCGCACCGGCGTATCGGTCTGCCCAAGAATTGTCTCCATATTGCAAACCGCACCGAGAAAGTGCGACTTGTTGATGATGTCCGAGCCACCCGCGCCGACCACGATGTTTTTGGTGTAGTTGGCCATACCGACGACTTCGTGAGGCACCACCTGTCCGACTGACAGAATCAGATCGTAGTCGTCGAAGAGCATTTTATTTACTTCGACGCCAATCGTGTAATTCACTTTCCCTCCGGAAAGCTCCGCGAGCATTTCGCCAGACACTTCGCCTTTGCGGACGATGCCGTTACGCCAGTCGTGCACCTTGAACGCCTCGAGAGGAATCGTGTCACCGAACATCATGCGGAGCTGTTTCTCCGTCATCGGATTATGCGTTCCAAGAGTTGGAAGGATATCTACCTGTACGTCCATTGCTGTCAGCATCTCATACGCCAAAGCCGTAATCGGCCCCGCCTGAGAGTTCAGGCGGGTATGATCCGGCGGAAGAATCAGTACTCTACGCAAACAATCGGGCCGGGTTCCCAGAGTTTGGGAAACCAGTGCTCGCAACTCCTCCCGCGAGATAGACATCTCTTCGCCAAAACGGCTGAACATGGCGGATTCCTCTTAAACGATATAGGTCGAAGCGGCGGTGTCGCCACCGCGGCCGGTCCAGTTGGTATGGAAAAACTGTCCGCGTGGTTTGTCGAGCCGCTCATAGGTGTGCGCGCCGAAATAGTCGCGCTGTGCCTGCAATAGATTGGCTGGCAGCCGCGCCGCACGATATCCATCGTAATACGCCAGCGCGGCGCTGATGGCGGGCAGCGGGATGCCGAGTTCTACCGATTTGCAAATTACACGGCGCCATCCGGCTTGTGCGTCTTCAACCGCCTTGGCGAAGAACGGGGCAAGCAACAGGTTGACCAGCTCAGGATTCGTGTCGAATGCTGCTTTTATTTTTCCAAGGAATACCGAACGGATGATGCAACCGCCACGCCACATGAGCGCGATGCCGCCGTTGTTAAGCTTCCATCCGAATTCTTCAGCCGCAGCACGCATGAGCTGGTATCCCTGCGCATAGGAGACGATTTTGGAGGCATAGAGCGCCTGCTTGAGGTCTTCGATCAGCGCGGCTTTGTCGCCTTGGAATTTCGCCTTTGGACCGGAAAGAACTTTTGATGCCGCTACGCGCTCATCCTTCAGAGCCGAAAGACAGCGGGCGAATACGGCCTCACCGATCAGCGTCAGCGGCTGACCGAGATCAAGCGCAGAAACGGCGGTCCATTTGCCGGTACCCTTCTGACCGGCGGTGTCGAGAATCTGGTCGATCACTGCTTCACCGGAATCCGTTTTGTAGCCGAGAATGTCGCGGGTGATTTCAATGAGATAAGAATCGAGTTCGCTATTGTTCCAGTCTTTAAACACTTCGTGCATCTCTTCGTTCGAGAGGCCGAGACCTTCCTTCATCATTTGATAGGTTTCGCAGATCATCTGCATGTCGCCATATTCGATACCGTTATGCACCATCTTGACAAAATGGCCCGCGCCGTTTTCGCCGACCCATTCACAGCAAGGTTCTCCGGCCTCGGTATGTGCGGATATTTTCTGGAAGACCGGTTTTACGACCGGCCACGCGGCCGGAGAGCCGCCGGGCATGATAGACGGGCCGAGCAGCGCACCTTCTTCGCCGCCGGATACGCCGGTTCCGATATAGAGCAGGCCTTTGCTTTCGACATACTTCGTGCGGCGGATGGTGTCGGGAAAGTGCGAATTGCCGCCGTCAATGATGATGTCGCCCGGCTCCAAAAAAGGAAGGACCTGTTCAATGAAATCGTCCACCGCTTTTCCAGCCTTCACCAGCATCATCACTTTGCGCGGACGTTCGAGGCTGGCGCAAAACTCTTTGATGCTGTGACAACCAATAAAGTTTTTACCGGCCCCGCGCCCGGCAATAAACGCATCCACTTTATCCACTGTACGGTTGAACACCGCCACCCTGAACCCTTTGCTCTCCATGTTGAGCACCAGGTTTTCTCCCATCACTGCCAGTCCGATCAGTCCGATATCCGCTTTTTTCTTCATTTTAATATCCTTTCATTAAATACGATGCGCCCCGTCCTATCGCTTAACCCGTGCATTACCGTTCCATATGCTCCAAAGCTGATCTTCATCCGCAGGCTGAGCATAATCGGTCCGCATCGTGGCCGCGAGTGCTCCGCTGGCCCAACCGAACCGGGCGCACTTTTTGACATCCCAGCCTTTGAGTATGCCGTAAAGCAGCCCGCCGACAAAACCGTCGCCACCGCCAATACGGTCAATTACGCCGATCTCACGCGGCTTGATGATTTCCCACTCTTTGCCGTCAGTCACCAACGCACCCCACATATGACTGTTGGCGGAGATCACTTCACGCAGTGTGGTTCCAAAGTAGGTTGCCTTGGGATAGGCCGCTTGAACTCTGCCGATCATTTCCTTAAAGCCGTCAATCTTATCGTCAAGCCCTTTGCCGCCGGCCTCAGGACCTTTAATCCCCAGACAAAGCTGAAAATCTTCTTCGTTACCGATGAGAATATCGCTGCGCGAAGCAATTTCAGCGAACGCCGCAGAAAGTTCTTCTTCACGCCCTTTCCAAAAACTGGCCCGGTGATTTAGATCGAATGATATTAACGATCCGTTCTGTTTGGCAATACGGGCAATGTCCAGACAGAATTGACAGGTCTTGGGCGACAGAGCCGCGATGAGTCCCGAAAGGTGTACGATCCTGGCTCCTTCTTCGGAAAATATCCGGTCCAGATCAAAATCGTCCGCGCTGAGCTCCCGGCCAACCTCGCCAGCCCGGTCGTTATGAACCCTGGGCCCACGGGTACCCCAGCCACTATCGGCCATATTGATCTGATGTCGATACCCCCAAGGACCGCCCTGTTCGAATTCAGGGCCCTCAAAGTCCATTCGACGGCTTCTGAGATTGTCCTTAATGAAATGCGAGACGGGACTTCCTTTGACAAATGCAGTCAAAACTTTAACCGGCAGGCCTAGATAGGCGGCGACACTGGCTACGTTGCTTTCCGCGCTGGTCGCCTGCATTTTGAAAGTATCGCTGCAATGAAACGGCTGCGAATCCACCGGGGTCAGCCGAACCCCCATACTGGTGGCAACGACCAGAGAATATTTTTTCGATGTTGCTTCAGTCATTTATTCACTCCTTTTAAACCCCCGTATATGCACTGAACCCACCGTCAACAGGAACAATGACGCCGGTGACGAATTTCGCCGCCTCAGAAATTAGATAATGAATAGTGCCATACACTTCTTCCTGCTCTCCGAAGCGGCGGAACGGTGTCTTGTTGATGACCTGCTGGCCGCGCTCTGTATACGAGCCATCCTCTTTGATCAACAGCGCCCGATTCTGGTTGCCAATGAAAAAGCCCGGAGCCAGTGCATTCACACGTACGCCCGGTCCATATTTCAGAGCCATTTCGGTCGCCATCCATTTGGTGAAATTGTCTATCGCGGCTTTGGCATTGGAATAGCCAAGTACGCGGGTGAGCGCTTGTGTGGCAGACATGGATGAAAAGTTGACAACACAACCGGCTTTCTGAGCCTTGAATGCTTTGGCAAAGGTCAGGGTCGGCATAACCGTTCCCTTCAGGTTCAGATCCAGTACTTTGCTATAGTCTTCGATCTTCAGGTCGAAAACATCTTGATCGGGGCCGATGGTGGCACCGGGCATATTACCGCCCGCGCCGTTGATCAGTACATCGATACGGCCGATATCATCCATGATCTTTTCATAAACGACGTCGAGCGCCGCCTGATCGAGTACGTTACAGGCATAGCCGCAGCATTTTTTAGAAATCTTCTTTGCCTCTGCAACGGCCTGATCGACCCGATCTTGATTCAGATCCAGATAGATAACATGGGCCCCCTGCTCCTGAAGATATTGGGCTGTTCCGCCCGCCAGTACTCCGACCGCTCCGGTCACCGCAATCACCTTGTCCGTCAGTTCAAAAAGATTTTTCATTTGCCTCCGAAAATTTATCTCAATTGTTTGAGATAGTACTTTACTCCAGCCTTCACAAGCAAAAACTTGCTTTTTGTTCCACCGCAATCCATGGTCTCAATAGTTTGAGGAAATAAGATGGCAGTCGGGCAGAAACAAATTGCAGAAAAACTGGGCGTATCCATTGCACTGGTATCGCGCGTACTATCGGGGCGGGCGGAAGAAATCGGTATTACTCCGGACACCATCGCACGGGTTCTAAAAGCGGCAAAAGAAATGGGCTATGTCCCCAGCGCCGCCGCTTTGTCGCTCAAAGGAAAATCAACCCGCACCATCGGTGTGGTCGTGTACGATTTTAATGACCCATTCTTCGGCGCCCTCATCCAGCAGATTCAGATTCAGGCGCACGAACACAACTACTCATTGGTACTGGCGGGCTTTCTCAACCGGGTGCCCGACAAACAGGATCTGCAGTCTCTGCACAAACACACGATGGATGGACTGATTGTACTTGGATCGGATACTGAAACTGAATGGCTGCAGGATTTCAGCCATCTTCCGACTGCCCGGATCGGACATGGATCTGCTGAAGAGCATAGCCTCAAAATAACAGTGGATGAGGACGATGCGGCCAGGCAACTTGTACAACATCTGATCGCCCGCGGGCGGGAGAATATGATCTGTATTTGCGGGCTGCTACCCGCGCACCGTTTGCGGCAACCGGCACTGGAAAAAGCAGCTTCTGCTGCCGGCATCAGGATGACAACCATCGTATCCGAAGAAAAAGATCCTTTTGCCGTCGGCCGACAGGTTACTCAACAGCTTCTGGACGCTGCCGTTGATACCGGAGCCCTGATCTGCAATATGGATCAGATCGCCATGGGAGCATTACATACCCTGCATAACGCCAATATTAACGTTCCCGAACAAATTTCGGTAACCGGATTTGACGACATTCCTGCTGCCGCGCAATTTATTCCGCCAATTACCACCATCCGGCAACCGATCAAAGAGATCGTCCGACTCGCCTTTCAGGCCATCATTGAACCGGGCGGCTCGCAAACCGTTTACCTCCCCGGGGAACTTATCGCCCGGGCAACAACATAAAAGTGATACGGGCTCATGTATCCATTATATTCCTCAGTCCACTTCTTGATCCTGCATGGTTCTTAGCAAGTGCTTCCCCGCTCCGGTCAGCCGGTATTTCTGCAGGCGGCTGTTGGGTTTTTCAGGAATGGTCATTTCAATCAGTCCAGATTTCAATGCCGGTCGTAAATAGCGATCCCTGAAGTTGGTCTGGCTCTTTAGTTCAAGTACTACTTGAAGTTGCGTTCTGTTTAACTGTTTTGCCTTAAGTGCCTTAATAATCTGGAGGACTTCACCTGTGACTTCACCTGCGATTGGCGACTCTCCTTGTCTGTCAGCCTGTTTGGCTGAAATATCGGTTCCGAATTCCGGCACTTTTATGATCATGCGAAACACATCGCCTTCGATTGTCGGAACATGGAAAGAAGTCGGCTCGCTTTCCGCAAAGAAAAATAAACCGGCAGAAAAAGATTGATTTGGCAGGAGTCGAAGTTTTTAAGACTCTGGAAACAATAAGATTAAAGGCGGCGCCCGCGCCATCATTGGGCTGTGTTTTATTTTCCTGCGAGGCTTAAGCTGTTAATTTTCGTCTCCAGCTGTTCTAACTCGAGGATGATGTCTTTCCAGTCGGGCGCTTTGCCAAAGATCATGCTTTCCATGTCCTGATAGTCCCGGCGCAGAGCATCCCTTCGGTCAGCTTCCGGCAGCAAACGGAACCCGCCGGGCCGGGCGGTTTCATAATGCGCCCAAGTCTGGGCGAAGAAAAAGCTTTTGTGAGCGACCACACGCTTCAGCAGTTCAAGTTGTTTCAGTGCCTGCTCAGCAATCGGCAACCGGGTCAGCCGATACAGGTCGTAGTAATGCCGCGACAGCCGTTCGCGGGACGGCTTATCCGACGGACGATGACACTCTGCGTGCAACAGCGTTGCCTTCTCCCAAAACGTCCGTTCCGCCGCCAGCGTGCGAACTTTACAGGAAGGCGTGGTAAACAAACCGGGAAACGCTTCTGCGGCATAGGGCGTAATTTCAGCATCCGTCGCCGGCCAGTCATCGGAGCGCGCGCCCATCTCCAGCCGGATGGCCGGACGGACGTAGGACATGACTCCCGACAATCTGGTGGATGGATAGGCAAAGATCACAGTTTGCGGGTCTGAGGGATCCAACTCCACCGACCAGCCCGTTGTTCCAAGCACACTGGCAAAATCCCGGCGCAACTCTGGAACCAGTTTGTCCGCTACAACCCGCTGACATTCGGCCACCAGTGCGTCCAGCCGCCGCCGGGCCTCTTTTTTGCTGATACCCGGGTGCTCCGGATCATGGTCGTCAGCGAATCCTAAATCGCGGCGACTCAGTGAAAGGTCAACATCTTCGGAAAACCGGTCAATGGCCCGGTACACTTTGGACAGCGACGTACCGCCCTTAAAGATCAAGTGCGGGCGAAACTGGAGAACCTCGAAGATGCGCCGCAGCGACCAGCAAACCCAGAAGTCCTTCTCGACAATGGCGGATTCAATCTCCAGCCGCCTTGTATGCACATCTTCGAAAAACGCTGCGCGGTCGGATGCCGATGATCTGGCGATTTTATCCATACGAATCAGTCCTTCCCTTCCGCAACGGCCTTCAGCACGGGCTGCATCCAAACCGGTGCAACCCGAATATTCCGAAGCAGTGCCTTTCGATCCTTTTCAGGAAGAATCTGCCGCAACCGGCTGATGTCAGCATCTGAAATCCGCGTGCGACCGATGTCTCGGAGTGCCTGGAATACCAGCGGCGCCACGCGTCCGCTAACCGCCAGCGTAGAGGGTTCCACATGATGGAAGTACAGCGTGTGCGGGCCGATCTGAACCACCCGCGAACGGCCATCTGTGATGTACACATTCTTTGCGGGCACCTGAGTTGAAAGTCGCAGGAGATTTGACGCATAGGAGCGCGACAAAAGAATACGATGCCCCAGCTTACGCGCAAAAGCGCGGGCAACCGCATCCGCCGTCGGCATCCGCAACTGGCCCGTCAACGAGTTCTGGTGCGGGTAGATGTAAAGCCCCCTGCCCAGCCGATGCAGTTTTCCGCGCCGCGCCAGACGGGAAAGCGCCTGATCAACTGCGGCGCGACTCCCTAGACTGGAGAAATCTGTTGCAAAAACAAGGAGCGTAGTCCGATAGCGCACAATCTGCGCAACTATCTTATCCGCAATGTACTGTGAATCTAACGTCTTCATATACTGTCAGAAATATGTACTCACATTTATGACACTTGTCAAATACCTGTTATCGAAAACAGTACAACGACTTTGACAAGCCAAGAGCCTTTGACCTGCCAGATCGGCTGGGTGTCGTTGTGCAATTCTGACTAAATAACAGTAACGACCGAGCCGACTCAATTTTTGCCCGCAGTGCCGGCTTTTCTTTGAGAATCCGACTCACCTTTATCCTCCATTTTATAGAGCGCACCTTTCAATCGGTGCTTGTTATGTCTTGACTCCAAACACAGTTTCCGCTGTCCACTCTACTCCGAATCGATGAGGTATTGCCCGTGTTCGTTGCGGATCATGACCTTCATTTGCCTTTTCCTGTCAGCAGATACTGTGGCGAAGTTTTCAGGATAGCAGCCAACGCGACCACTTCGAAATCCCGGACGCAACGGAAGCCGGTTTCCATCTTTGTCACGGCGGTTCGAGTAATTTGAATGCGCTGTTTTCGCGGAGCGGGATACTGAGCTGTTTTGGAAGCATGAGATGGGCGATGGGCTTCCCTATACAAGGATGGTTCACTGAGGCCTCGGCAGTTTTAGTGCCGTTCAAGAGACTTCTACTGTCGAACGGTAGAATAGAAAAATGCCTGTAGAAACTTCTGTTTTCGGCCACGGAAAAGCATCATTTTTCAAAATATTTAACTTCTTCTTGATCGCGGGTAAATTTCATGTATCATCTTGTTTCATAAGCAGATAAGGAAACAATCTGCAACCGTTTCCCCGCTGGGAAAAAGCTTAAGAATGGTTTCACACGGTAGAAGTCACAAGTTCGAATCTTGTAATGCCCACCATTTAAATCGTTTATATTCAGCACCTTGCGAAAGGTGCTTTTTTCATATCTACCTCGCACGGTCCCGACTTCGGGCAATACTTCGGGTTGGGCCGTTTGATTCGTCCGCTTCGTTTAGAAGCGGTCGAGATGTTGCAAAAACAAACGGAGGTAGATTATGAGTCTGGAAATTACACGGAAAAAAGATGGTTCACTTCGCTCGAAGTGGTGGTACGGAAGGTTCACGGTAAACGGTAAAGAAACCTGTGTGAATCTCGGCATTGAAATTAAAGGGGATGTGCCGAAGAACCTGCGCAAACAAGGCAACATCGCTTTTGAATGCTCGCGCACACTGGCGGACGCAAAACTCAAAGAGCTGACCGAACATGCCCACAGCCGAAAGACGGCGGCGCACCACCTGCAGGAACTCTACGAGATCAAGTCGGGCGAAGAGCTGACCCAGATCGCACTGGCGGAAATGGCTGAGCAGTGGAGCCTGCTGCCGACTAAAAAGAAACGCTGCGCGCTCCGGACAGATAATCAACTGACAACCATCCGGCAATTCCGGGAATTCATGGAAGCAACGTTTCCCCAAGCCTCGACGATGTCGCAGATTACCCGCAAGATGGCACTGGCATGGATGAAGAGTCTGGATGATATGGGAATGGCTGGCGCCACCTACAACACGAAGCTTTCGCTGCTGAAAGGCATTTTCGAAAAGCTCGGGACGGAAGCGGGAGTGTTGACGAACCCCTTCAACGGCATTCCCTTCCATGAAACCAATACGATGCACCGTCAGCCGTTCACACAGAAAGAGCTCAACGCCATTCTGGCTCATTGCGATGATCTGATCCGGCCTGTTGTTTTGACGGCCATGTGCACGGCGATGCGGCGCGGTGACTGCGCCATGCTGAAATGGGAATCCGTCGATCTGGAAAACGGGTTTATTTCAGTGAAGACCTCCAAGACTGGTGAGCTGGCAGAAATTCCGCTTTTTCCGCTGTTGCGGGCCGAACTGGAAAAACTGCCGCGCAAAAGCATCTATGTCTTTCCCGATGTGGCGAAAATGTACAAGGCCAACCTGATGGGTCTGACGTGGCGTTTCAAAAAGGCGATCAATGATGCCAAGATTGAAGGTGCCGTGATTGAGCGGGATGATGCCATGCAAAAGGCCAGCGTGAAGGATTTCCACTCACTGCGCACGACGTGGATTACGATGGCGCTGACTGCGGGTGTACCGATGGAACTGGTTCGCCGGGTCACCGGCCACTCGACGGTGGATGTCGTGTTAAAGCACTATTTCCGGCCCGGCAGAGATGCATTTAAAATGGCTCTGGAAACGGCGATGCCGAAGATGCTGACCGGCGGCGGGACGGAGGAACAACTCGACCTGCCGAAAGAGGTATTGGAACTCGGCAAGGTGGCCAAGGCATTAAAACCGGAAGAGCTTGTCGAAATGGTAGAGGCGCTGGCAAGGGAGGTTGCCCGCATGACTAAAGCAGAACGCGCCGCCGCCGTTCTCGCGGCTTGAGCGGGTGAAACAAGATGAAAATCGGCCCGTTTGATTTTTGACCGGTTCCGGAAAAAAAAGTGAAAAAAAATTCAGCCGCTTTCGAGGAAATAAAAAAGCCGCCCGAAGGCGGCTGGGGTTTAGGGTTTGCCGGGACTCAGAGCGGCGCGGGAAGCTGGGCTTCGAGGTGCTTGGCCGGTTCGCCATCGGCCCAGAGATTTAAAATCTCCAGCCGGGTCTGGTTGACCGCATCAAACATCTGCTTGGCTTCGTCACCGGTGACGGCTTTGTCGGCCAGCATCGGATCAATGAGCGCCACAAGTTCGGTCAAGTGAATGACCGTTTTGCGGACTTGCGCGATTTGCGCGGCCGTCTTTTTGGACAGCATGATGCGCTGGATAGCGGCGGTGAGCACTTTGGCAACGATTTGTTCCAAGGGCAGTAACTTAAACAGCGACAGCCCCAGTTTGATGAGCATTGTATGTAGCATGATGATTCCTCCTTACCCAATGGGAGAAAATCAAACGGCGGATGCAAAAATCAGCGAAACCATTCGGCGGCAGTGCGAAGAGCTTTCAAAAGCCCGTCGGGGTTGGTGGATAGAAAAACGACAAGTGCCGTCAAAAGAACGAGGCTCCATTTTTCGAGTTTGGTGACACGGCCATTGGTTTTGCTGGCCTGTGCATGAATGGCTTCGAGCTTTTCATCAATGCGGTCGAAGCGCTGCTGGCAGCCGTCCGGCAGATTACACATTTCCGATTTCTGATTTATGATTTTAGATTTCATAGCCCTGCCCTCAAGGAAGAATGGCGGTGATGAGCCCGTTGGAAATGACGAGAGTATTGCCGGCCTGAATGACGCGATTGGTGGTGATGCCGGTTGTGCGCAACAAATAGCGACCGTCAGCATATCCTTTGTTTACGATCCCCAAGGCTTCTGTGGGATTTTCGGTAACGTGCCACTTCGCCCCTGCCGCCCCGGTCAGATTGCCGGTTTCAAAATCAATGGTTGTGTTGTATCCACTTTGCATGATGGTGTCGGGGGTGATTAAAAGACCGTCACTCATGTTCTGACCGAAAAACAAAGCATCGCTGTGCGCCGTTGAAAATTGCAGTCCGTCCTGAAAGCTCAGCGATTTAAAATAGCCATGATGTTCTTCACTGTCCTTGGCGTAGATTTGAAGTGCGCCATTGGTTTCAGTGAGGCTTTGGGCAAACGTGAGCGATTGCGTTGCGGGAGAAGCTGCTCGCATGTAACGGCTATCGGCATATGAGCGGTTGAGCAGAGCGGAATTATTGTCGGTGACCTGATTGAGCTTCCAGGGCCCGAATAATGTGTTGTCCTCAAAGCCTACACTGGCTCCGAAGCCACTAAGGCCTGACATAGTAATCGAAATGCCTCCAACTTGAAAGGAGACGTTCGGATCACTACTCAGCTTGATGCATTCGTCGTCGCCGTCCAGTTGGAATATATCAGCGGTTTGTTCACTCCAAGGGATATATGTGCGGAACAGGCCCCCCGTTGCTGTGAGCGAAGATGCGAAGGACAGAGGCGCGGTCATCTGACGGGAGCCGTCGGTGTAAAAGGCCTGCGGGTCGGAAACGTGAATTTCCAAGGATTGGACGCGTTGGCCGTCGATAATCCACTGCTGGGCGCTGGCGCTCTGCCAGAGGACAGAGACCAAAAGACAGATGACAACTGAGAAGAGATTTTTCATTTATTCGCCCTTTCGGATGATTTCAACGGTGCCGTTGGTGATCGTGCTGGTGATGTTCAAGGATTCGTTTTCGTTGAAGGGTATATCCGCTTCCGGAACCCAAACTGCGTGCTGGTTGTTGGAGAGTGTGCACCCCGTTAGAAGAAAGGCTGTTGAGCCGGTGCGGCGTTCGACGGTAATCGTTCCGGATGTCGGAGCGGTG
>Ga0247844_1001645_pt1 | contig 39852 bp, 27 predicted proteins | sample LaCtaG_FD_192421 | JGI IMG/M metagenome (GOLD analysis project Ga0247844, IMG submission 192421) | Freshwater microbial communities from meromictic Lake La Cruz, Castile-La Mancha, Spain - LaCruzMarch201714.5m_1 | ecosystem: Environmental > Aquatic > Freshwater > Lake | place: Spain: Castile-La... | reverse complement strand
CCTGCTTTCCATTCCGGATGGTTTTCCTTAAATTTGTTCAATAAGTGAGCGTACATTTTGCGTTGTTTTGGTTGCACAACAACAACACTTCTTTTACCTCACTTATTCATTGTGTACCGTATTATAGATGAAGATAAGTAAGTTTTTACTTATAAGCTCGGTCCTAAAATCGGGGTACATTATAGTAAAAAGAAAATCACGTCGGTCAATACATTGGGGTGATTGATAGACATCGCTTCTGAATTGGTTTTTCATTTACGGTATCCCCAAACCGAATCCATTTGTTTCTTCAACAAGTAGAAGTTGACCGAATCATCCAAAGGCTATCATTCGGATACTTTTTCCCTAACCCAAGTCAGATACAATTTTTCTTTTATCGGATAATCATGGGCTCAAACCTATTTAGCCGATTTTGTTATAACTTTACTCAAAAAGTAATGTTCAGGCAATCGCACTGACTTTTCTAAAATTAATGACGACTAAGCTATCTCTTATTATGAAGCATCAACTCCTGATATTCCTCTTTTTAATCGGTACATTGGTGATCCAAGCGCAGGATAAGGGCCCGCTTGAAAATGTAGTAATCACCTCCCAAAAGGAAAAAACCCGGGTGTATACCAATGAAAACGGAGACTTGCAGGTAAACGTCTCCCCCAAAAATGTCGTTAAATTTAAAGCCGCCGGATGGGTTCGGTACAGTGACTTTGGCGCCCGAGGTGATGGCAAAGCCGATGATATAGATGCTATTGCTGCCACCCATGCATTTGCCAACCTGCATGGCCTTTTGGTGAAAGCCGACGAGGGAGTCACCTACTACATTGGAGGCAAAGAGCGTACTGCGGTCATCCAGACTGACACTGATTTCGGCACGGCATCCTTCATTATTGACGATTCCGAGGTACAAAATCGGAATGCTTCTGTGTTCACGGTAAGTTCAGACCTCAAGTCGTTTAAACTGGAATCAATAGTTTCCTTGAAGAGGAATCAGAAGAAAATCGACGTGCCTTTGCCCGGACCCTGTTTAATCACAGTTACGAATGCTAACGTGAAGCAATACATCCGATTTGGTCTCAATCAAAACAATGGGTCTTCGCAGACCGATATCTTTGTCGTTGACAAAAACGGAAATGTAGATATGAATGCCCCAATCATCTGGGATTTTGACCAAATCACAGACATCACCGCTCTGCCCATAGATCAGACTCCAATGAAAATCACCGGAGGCCGTTTTACCACTATTGCCAATAAAGCCGAATCAAAGTATACCTATTATAACCGAAACATTGCCATCAGACGGTCCAATGTGCTTATAGAAGGACTCCAACATCACATCAAGGGAGAGGAAGACCACGGTGCACCTTACGGAGGCTTCATCAATATCGGTGAGTGCTCGTACGTAACCGTAAAAAATACCATCCTAACTGGACACCGGACTTACAGCACCATTGGCGCGGCAGGTAAGCCTGTTACCATGGGTACTTACGACCTTTCTGTCAACCGTGCGCTTAATGTATCCTTTGTGAATTGCAGCCAGACCAATGATATAAATGACAATACCTACTGGGGCATTCTGGGCTCCAATTTCTGTAAAAATCTTCTTTATGATCATTGTACCCTTTCTCGGTTTGATGCTCATCAAGGCGTTGCCAATGCCACCATCCGTAACTCGACCTTGGGACACATGGGCATCAATGCCATTGGCAGCGGGGTCTTACTGGTGGAAAATTCCACGATTCGCGGCAGGAGCATTGTGAACCTGCGCCCCGACTACGGGAGTACTTGGCAGGGAGAGCTGATTATCCGTAACTGTGTTTTTGTGCCAGCAGACGGAAAACCAATCAGCGCGGCCCTGATAAGCGGTTCCTATTCCAGTCAACATGATTTCGGCTACACTTGCTATATGCCCGAACGAATCACCATTGAAAATCTTCGTATCGACGACTCCCGACATCCTGAAAATTATCAGGGGCCTGCCATTTTCTCAAATTTTAATCCGGAAATGACGGACAATTCCTACCGCGAAAAATTTCCCTATTTCGTAACGAAAGAGGTCATTCTCAAGAATATAACAACCGGCAGTGGAAAAACACTGAGAATCAGCGATAATTCGTTCATGTTTCGGGATGTAAAGGTTAATGCTGGTCAATGATGTTTAAGAGTCAAAATAAAAGCACCGAAATAATACCACTTCCCTATCTGCCCAAAAAGCGATAGAAGATGAGTGAAAAGGCAAGGGGGCTAGGCGCAAAAATGCAACTCAGCAAGAGGATTAATAATTCTCGAATCATCAAAAAACAACTTTCATTACTAAAACCCATTTACAATGAAACCTTTCTACTTGCTTTTTAGTCTTTTAATTGGGCAAAACACGTTTGCTCAAAATCCATTTGTCAAGGATGCTCTCAGCAAGTGGAAAAGCATGAAAAGCTATACACTTGCCGTAGCAGAAGCCATGCCCGAAGAAAAGTATGCTTACAAGCCCACTCCCGAAGAAATGACGTTTGGTTTCCAATTTGTCCACATGGCTGGTAATATGTATTTTCTTTCGGCCAAACTCATCAGAGGTATTGACACTCCCATTGACATAAATGCTCTGTTAGCCAAAGCCACAGAAGGGAAAATGTCAAAAAAAGAAATTGTTGAGTTGCTATCCAACGCTTTCGACTACGCCGAAGCAACTATTGCCCAAATGACCGACAAAACGTTGGAAGAAGAATTGGATTATTGGGGAGGTCATTCGACCAAACGAAAAATTGTCTTTTTGCTCAATGACCACCAAACCCACCACCGTGGCCAATTGATTGTCTATCTGAGGTTAAACGGTATCAAGCCACCTACTTATATTGGCTGGTAGTGAGTTTTTATTTATACTTCTCAAACCTCTATACTTGTGAATGCAGCCATTGATTTAGGAAATACATTTGCCAAAATTGGCTATTTTGAAAAGGAAACACTCATCGAAGCCCGCTATAAAATTCCGTTGGAAGAATTAGCGGAAGTATTGACTCAGCAATTGCCGGAGCAAGCGATTTTGTCGTCTACGAGTCAGGATACGCAGCCTTATGCCGATTTGCTGCAAAAGTCAGGAGTCCGCGTTGTTCAGCTTTCGCCGTCACTTCCCCTGCCGATTGGTAAAGAATATGATACTCCTCAAACCCTCGGGGCTGACCGTTTGGCGGCGGCGGCAGGAGCAAAATCGCTGTTTCCCGAAGCCAATTGCCTGGTCATTGACATGGGTACGTGTGTTACCTACGATTGGGTAAGTGCCGATGCGATTTTTCAGGGCGGAATAATTTCTCCGGGGCTTCGTATGCGATTTCAAGCCATGCACGCGTTTACTAAAAGGTTACCCTTGATTGATGTTGAGACGCAATATATTCGGTCCGCCGATGCGGTGTCTTTACCTCTGATTGGGAAAAGCACCCGAGCTGCCATGCAGAGCGGAGCATTCAATGGTTTGCTGGCAGAAATGGATGGTTTTATTGAGCGCTATAAGCGAGAAGGGGGTGAATGTCAGGTGCTTTTATGCGGGGGCGATGCCCCTTTGTTTGAAAATAGCCTCAAAAATTGCATCTTTGCGGCACCAAATCTGGTTTTGGTAGGTCTGAATCGAATTTTACAATATAATGTTAATTTACAAAATGCGTAAGCTTTTCCGGTGGAGTTGGGTAGTCGTTCTGTTTTTTCTTCAAACAAAAATTTTCGCCCAGGGATTAGGCAACTCTCCTTATTCGGCCATTGGACTTGGTGAATTGTTAAGTTCCGCGTATTCGCCAAACAATGGAATGGGAGATGCAGGGGTGAGCAGTGCCAACCCACTTTATATAAACGCATTGAATCCGGCATTGTTGGCCCGCAACCGTTATACCATGTTTGACGTGGGGGTTATCGGTCAATACAAAGGATTACAGGATTCCAAACAAAATCAGCGTGATTTCGGTGGTAACTTAGGATATTTGGCATTGTCGTTTCCGGTAGCACCCAAGTGGTCGACTGGGATTAGCCTTAAACCTTACAGTTTTGTCAATTATCAACAAAACTCTTACAGTCGTATCGGGACTTCTATTTACGAAGCCCAATATGTGTACAGTGGTAAAGGCGGTTTGAACCAAATCAATTTTACCAATGGATTTCAAGTAACAAAAAGCCTGAGTTTAGGTGTTGACCTTGCCTATTTATTCGGCAACTTCAACCGAAGCGTAACCTCACAATTACGCATTGGTGATGGCCGCGATTACATTGTCAGTCGCGATGACCGCTTGAATTTGGGCGGAGTCAAATTGAAGGCGGGAGCAGCTTGGAAGCAAAAATTGAAAGGGGATCATTACCTTAATTTTGGCGCTACCTACAATTTACCGACTTCGTTGTCTACCACACGAAATACCACTGTCGAAGTATTGAACAGTGCCGGTTCGCCCGTGACCAACCCGGATACAGTCACACAAACAAATTTGCACGTAAAACTTCCTGCCACCTGGCGAATAGGAATGAGTTATGAGTTCCAATACCGACTGATGATATCGGCTGATTATGAACGTCAAAACTGGTCAGAGTACGTAGGGGTTTCAAATACTAATGAAAACATGCGGAATAGTCAGAGTTACCATTTTGGATTGGAATACATGCCTAAATACAACTCCACTAAATACCGGGATTTGGTGCTGTATCGAGCAGGATTTACCTACAAACAAACTCCTTTGGTGATTGGCACGAAGCCCGTAGATGACATAAGTGTGTCGTTGGGTATGTCGCTTCCCGTGGGGCGTGGTCTTGTTAATCTAATCAATTTCTCCTTCATTGCGGGTCAACGGGGAAGTGTTTCATCCCAAACTTTTCGTGAGCGATACGGAAGAGTGGTGGTCGGATTTTCTCTGAAAGACGAATGGTTCAGGAAGTTTAAAGTGGATTAGTAGAGTTGAATCAAATGTATTTGTTTGTTAAAAAAGATTAAAAACGGAATACAAGGGCTTTATTATCAGCATATTTGTATGCAAGCATACGATTAACTGCTAAGAAAAATGAAAAAAAATCCCTTAAAAAAACAATTGTTTTTGGAAAAGATTCTAAAACCCCTTAATTTTACAACCAAGATGTTAAGGTGGGTTAATACAACATCTGCAAAGATGCAAATGGGAGATAAATTTTTATCTCCTATTTGTTTTTTACTCCTCTCCCTTTTTTTTGTTGCCTGTCAGGAAGAAAAGAGCAATCAAAAATTTATTCCCTACAAAGGTCCCTTAGAAGAAGCTGAAAACATTGAAGTGCTCTACAGCGAGTCCGGAATGCTGAAAGTACGCATGAAAACGGCCAAACAAATCAAGTTGGGCTCCGAAGATAAAGTCTTTCCAAAGACCGTTTTTGTTGATTTTTTCGCTCCAACAGGGCAAGTTACCACAACCCTGCAATCGGATTCCGGGCGGTATGAATACCATACGGGGCTTTATAAAGTGAAGGGGAATGTGAAGGTGATTAATACCGCTAAACAGGAGCGCCTGCTTACGGATGAGTTGACTTGGAATCCACAAACCCAAAAGGTGTATACCGATAAACGTGTAGTAGTGGAAAATCAAGTGACGGGCGAGCGTCTCAACGGATTGGGATTAGATGCCAATCAGGACTTTACTCAATATAGCATTCGCAAACCTACGGGCTTTTTCAATGCCCCTGCGGGAATGACTCCCAACTGAGTTTTTTACGTTATTATCACTATCTAAAGATTTATTTTAAAATAATCATAAAATAGGCAAGGGTAAACGGGGGTGAAAACACTCTTAGTAATTAAACGTCTGTTATCGCACGACTATTTACCCTATGCCCTTTATGGATGCCAATGAGTTAAATTACCTCCAACCGGAAGAGAACCATCGTTTAGGTCCTAAATTGGAGGACGGTACTCCCGGCATTATTGATGCGGAGCTCTTTATAAAACGTGCCTTTGAGACAAATAACGAAAAGGGATATGAATTGCTTTTTAAGCGATACTATCAGCCCCTTTGCAGTCATGCTGTCCGTTTTGTTTACTCGAAGGAGGTGGCAGAAGACTTGGTAATGGAAGTCTTCAGTCAATTTTGGCAAAAGCAACTGCACCAAATCGTTACTACTTCCTACCGCGCTTATTTGTTTACCACCGTTCGCCATGCGGCCTATGCCTATCTCCGCACAGAATTCAGCCGTGAAAAGCCGACAGAATTTCCTGCGGATACTGATTCGGTGAACGCCCCGGTAACCCCTCAACAATTGCTTCAGTTTGATGAATTGTACATAAGAATTGAAGAAATCATTCGTTCCACATCCCCTCAAAGTCAAAAAGTGTTTGTAATGAGCCGGTTTGAAGGAAAAAAGAATGCAGCTATTGCCGAGGAGCTGCATCTTTCAACCAAAACGGTTGAAGGACACATTACAAAAGTTCTTTCCCTGTTGCGACAGTCATTGCGTAATTATGGGCTGGTTACCACGGTATTAGTCAGCACATTTTTGAGTCAGGGACAAGGATTTTGCGCTATTTTTTCTCTTTTCTTAACAGCAATCTATCCACACTTATGAGCCGGAACATATACAAACAAATGCTGCAATCGCTGTTTGAGGGGCGAGCGACGCCTTTACAAAAAACGTTGATTGCCGATTGGTTGTCCGACCCAAATCATCAGGAACTTTATTTTCAATGGCTGGAAGAATGGGAACGGCAAAACCCACAATTGATTGTGGATGCGGATGTAGCTTACCTGCGTTTACCGAGTCAGAACGATTCAGAGGAGGTAGCAGTCATTCCAGTACATCCCTTGCCAAACCGATTGAATTTCTTTTGGGGATTAGTAGCTTCGTTACTTTTATTGATGACCACTGCATACCTCCTGCGTGATTCTATCCTGTATTTACACTACAAGACTACGAATGGAGAGTTGAGCACCATACATTTATCGGATGGAAGCCGAGTCATTCTAAACGCCAACTCTACTTTAAAAGTACCCAGATTTGGCTATTTTCAGAATGCCCGCGAAGTGTTTTTGACGGGAGAGGCTGAATTTTCGGTTCAGCATTTGCCTGACCATCGTCGGTTTATCGTTCGTACTCCTGATCAGTTGGAAGTATTGGTGTTGGGTACTGAGTTTATGGTTTATAGCCGAGCACGAGGCAGTAAAGTCGTGCTGAACAAAGGAAAAGTGCAGCTTCGTTCTCTCAAAAATCAGGAAATTAAACCCTTGGTCATTACATCCGGTGATGTAGTAACGATTTCCACTCAGGGACGTCTTACGTTGAGGCATAACCAACTTACTGCGATTTATGCCGGTTGGAAAGAACATCGTTTCACGTTTGAAAATACATCGGTTTCAGAAATAGCGTATCAATTGACCGAGCAATTTGGCGTACACATCGTCATTGGTGATTCTTTACTCGCCAAACGAACATTGGGCGGTACTTTCAAAGCCACTACGGCCGAAGACCTGCTTCAAGTGATGGCCGAAATGCTGGATGTGAAAATTACCCGAAGTGCTCCTTCCGAAAACAATCCACTAACCTATACTTTAACGTATTCAAATTAGATTTTAAAACCCCTTTATTGATTATGAATCGATCTATACGCATTCCTGTTCTGCTACTGAGCATCGTTGCGTGGCTACTCACTGCGCCACGACTTTCGGCCCAATTGCTGGCATTTAATCAACAGTCAGCCCCCAATTTGGATGTGCCCATGCAATCCAATAAAGTTTCTTTGCGAGATGCGCTGCTTCAATTTAAAAAACAGCAGGGCATTGATATTTTGTTTGAAGAAAAATTGCTCGAAGGTATTACCGTAACCGCCAGCCAGCTCAAAACTGCCAATAACGTGGAACGGAGTTTGATGCCTGTGTTGAAACCCTACGGGCTGCGCCTGAAAAAGGTAAGTAAAGATACTTTCGTGATTGTTGCCGCAAAGGAAACTCCGAAAGTTACGTCGGTAGAAACTACATCTCCCGTTTTGCCTACGGCCGCAATGGTCAATCGCCCAAACGATCTTACGGCGCACCTTTCAAGAGCAAGCACGTTGGCCACCATCAATGAAGCTCTTGATAAGACTATTTCTGGGACCATCACAAGTGAGTCTGGCGAGCGTTTGCCAGGGGTAAACGTGGTTATTAAAGGCACACAGCGCGGTACAGCTACTGACCAAAACGGCAGCTTTCGCATAGAGGTCCCTAATGAAAACAGCGTATTGATTTTCAGCTTTATCGGTTATGTAAAGCAGGAGGTCATTGTGGGAAACCGCACCGCCGTCAATATTTCATTGAAGCAGGACGATATGTCATTGAACGAAGTGGTGGTAGTAGGTTACGGCGAGATCAAAAAGACAGATTTGACTGGCGCGGTAGCTTCCGTGCAAACAAAAGATATCGTTAGAGCCAATCCAGTAGTGGCGGCGAGAGCTATTCAGGGACAGGTCGCCGGAGCAACCGTCACTAAATCAAGCAATAAGCCAGGCGCGGGGTATAGCATTACCATCAGAGGAGAAAATACGGTCAACAACTCTACCGAACCATTAGTGGTTATTGACGGCTTGATGGGAGGAGATATCAACAATTTGAATCCCAACGATATCCAGTCAATGGATGTTTTAAAAGATGCTTCCTCTACGGCAATTTACGGAGCGCGGGGGGCCAATGGCGTGATCATCATTACGACCAAAAAGGGACTTTCGGGTAAGCCAAGGGTGAGTTATGATAGCTATGTAGGAATCAAAACACCTGCTCACGTGCCTCGTTTGATGAATACTGAAGAATTTTATAAAGTAACCTTTACCGATAGAGTGTTGGAGGGTGCAACGGGGGCAACGTTTACCGCCGCCGAAACGGCCAATATCAATGCCGGAAAAACAACCGATTGGGTTGATTTGATTACCGCTCCCGGTATTCAAATGAGTCATAACATCAGCGTTTCGGGAGGAAGTGAGAAAACCACCTATCGCTTCTCGGGGGGCTTTTTGAACGAAGACGGCAATGTGTTGTATACAGGCTTCAAAAGATACAACTTAAATGCAGGGTTGGACAGTAAGTTGGGAGAGCGGTTTAAAGTAGGCTTTACTACTTATTTGACCTACAGCGACCAAAATGTGGGCTCGGGCGAATCGCTGAGAAATGCCTATCGTGCCAGACCTATGGGTACGGTTTATTATTCAGACCTTGCAAATCCGTCCGAAAATGGCGATTTGAATATTGATGGCTATGCTTTCTGGATGGGAATCAACGACAAACAGGTAGGAAATCCGTTGACTGATATTGACCCCAAAACGTCTAAACTGCAAACCACTACCATGAACGCCATGGCCAACGCCTACGGTGAGGTAACCCTGCTCAAAGGGCTGACGTTTCGGTCATCGCTGTCGGCGTCTTATACTTCACAACGTTTGGGAGACTTTAGAGGTCAGTGGTCAAAATCACAGATTGGGGCAAAGCCAAGAGCGCAGTACGACAACCGTACCATCGGAAATTATACCATTGACAATATCCTCAATTATAATTTAGACTTAGGAAAGCATAAAATCACCGCTACGGCGCTGCAAAGTGCTTTTTATCAAAGAAATGAGGCCTATTCAATAGCAGTAAGAGACCTGCCTTACGCTTCTGACTGGTATGCCTTAAACACAGCAGCGACCATTTCAGGAATTAACAGTTCACTCATTGAGCGCTCTATTTTATCATACATGGGAAGAATCAATTACTCTTTTAATGATAAATATTTACTGACCCTCACCGGTCGTTCAGACGGTGCTTCACAATTGGCAGAAGGGAACAAATGGGCATTTTTTCCATCGGTGGCTTTGGCTTGGCGATTGGGTGATGAGCAATTTATTAACAACCTGAATGTATTTTCAAACCTGAAACTGCGCCTGAGCTATGGGCAGGTCGGCAACTCAACCGTCAACCCATACAGTACACAGGCGGGTTTATTAAATACAGGCTATGATTTTGACGGCGCAGCGGCGTATGGTTTTGCTCCTTTAAATTTAGCCAACAAAGATTTGAGATGGGAACGGAGCAAGGAATTGAACTTAGGAATTGATTTTGGATTCTTTAAAAACCGCATTGCTGCTTCGCTCGAAATCTATAACCGAAAAACGGACGACTTGATCTTGAATCAAAAACTCCCAACCACGACGGGCTTTACGCAGGTGATTGCCAATGTGGGTAAAATTGAGAACAAAGGCGTAGAGCTTACGCTCAATACGGTCAACATTTCTAAACAGAATTTTAATTGGAACACTACGTTTGCCTTTACCAGAAACCAAAACAAATTGCTTGAATTGTACGGAAACGGTCAGACGGTTGACAAAGGAAATAACCTTTTTGTAGGTTACCCGATCAGAGCCAATTTTGATTTTCAATTTGACGGAATCTGGCAAACCGCCGACAAAGACCTGGCTACAAAATACAAGCAGGTGCCGGGTTCTGTGCGGGTGGTGGATCAAAACAATGACGGTCAAATTTCTTCAACCGATGCCATTGATGATCGGACGTATCTGGGTACACAGCTTCCCAATTGGATCTTGGGTATCACCAATCGCTTTAAGTACAAAAATGTTGATTTCTCGTTCTTTACTTACTATCGCAATGGTGTACAATACAGAAACAACACCTTGGCAGGAACTTTTGGAGAAATCGGAAGTACGAGATACAACAAATTGGCGGGCTTGGATTATTGGAGAAGCGACAATCCATCAAATACTTTTTTCGGTACTGTAGCAGCCAATCCTTATCGTAATGCCATTTTTTACCAAGATGCCAGTTTCTTAAGAATTTCTGATATTACCTTGGGCTATACCTTGGGCAACCGTGCGTTGAATAAGGTAAAAATGTCGAATGCACGTCTCTATCTGCAAGTGCTGAATCCATTTGTGTTCAGCAACTTTACCGGTTTTGACCCCGAGTTCAATTCCGCTATTTTCCAGGATGATGTGCCGTCTGCTACGTATTCCTTTGGCGTAAATATCAGTTTCTAACCTTGACTTTAATCAGAAAAACAATGAAATCAATAAATAAAATACGACTTACATCGGTGGCAATTGCCTTTATGGGCGTTTTTGCCGCAGGTTGTGAAAAAGATTTTTTGGTTGAAAAACCCGTTACCACACTTACTACCGACGTTTACTACAAAACCGAAGCTGGGTTTGAAGATTTGGTACGGTCATGTTATCCACTCTTAAGAAATATCCACCAAAATAGAATTTTGGTGTTGCAGGGAACTGATATTTTTACCGCTCAAAGTGGTTGGAATCCTTCGGCCGTTACAGGTAAAGAGAATGTTCCCAGTCTGTTTGATGTTTATAATGCTGAGTTTAATGCAAATTTGGCGGATATTCAACGCCTTTGGCAGCTCTTGTATGCCGAAATCGCCCGAACCAATTCGGTTATCACTCGCGCCAATGATATTACCACAATGGCACCGGCATTGAAAGATGCGCGGGTTTCAGAAGCCAAATTTCTGCGGGCATTGTGTTTGTTTTATGCCGTACAGCAGTGGGGCGATATTCCAATGCCGTTAGTGGAGGTTACTACTCCGAGCAAAGATTTTCCAAGAGTAGCTTCGGCAGAGGTGTACAAACAGATCATTGCAGATTTGCTGGAATGTGAAGCAAAATTGCCCGTTACCGCCACTAACTACGGTCGTATCACCAAAGGAACAGCGCAGTTTTTATTGTCACGGGTATATTTAACAAGAGGTTGGAACTTCAACAACGCTCTGGGCGGTACCACGGCCGATTTTGATCAGGCAATTCAATATGCCGATAAAGTCATTGATACTTACCCTTTAGCTGCCAACTACAGCGATTTGTTTCCGAAGCGTTCAAACAATCCCCTGACCCAATACACGGGCGCTCAAAATGATAAAAATGCGGAAATAATCTTTGCCGTTCAGTACAATACGGATGTACTTACCAACAAAACAGACGCGGCTTTCAGCCCGGATGCAGCCGGTGGCAACGACCTTCACTCGAAGTTTGGGCCCAGTGGTGAGGGATTTGTCGGTACCAAAGGCAGAACAAGTGATTATAATCGTTGCCTAGGTATACATCAGGTTACGCCCGCCGGCTACCGCTTTTTTGATACCGATAATGACACCCGTTATGCCCACAATTTTGTGAGTGTCGGCTACGCCCTTGCGGCAGTAAAAGATTACCGACCGCTACCGCTGAGCAATCCCGCTTTGAGAATCAACTTCAACGCGGGCGATACCGTAATGATTGCCAGGCCGTGGAATAAGCCGGCTACTACATTGGCCGAGAGAGGAATAGATTTGGGCGGAAAGAAAAACTATGCAGTAGTAAATGCCGATGAATACGGTGGTGGGTATCCCATTGACAATTCAGGTCTGAACATTCAGCCGCCGTTGATGTGGAAATTCTGGCAGCCGGGCATTCCTTACGGTGATGCCTTCGGGACTTTTAATGAGTGTGTGTTCAGATCGGCAGAAGCTTATTTAATAGCCGCAGAAGCCATTGTCAAAGGCGCAAAAAATGGTAAATTGGGCGGTGCAGAAGTTTATTACAATCGAGTATTGGACCGTGCTTTGGGAACCAAAAAAGGAACAGATCCAAAATGCGCCGCTGCTCCGGAAAACCAAAAGTCACTGACAACCGCCTCGTACAGAGCAACGGCGGCCAATATCACCGTCGACTTGATTTTGGACGAAAGAGCCAGAGAATTGATGGGCGAATACAGCCGATGGTTTGATTTGAAACGCACTGGGAAGTTGGTTGAACGCGTCAAAAAATATAACCCTTGGGTAAAAGGGCAGTCGATTTCAGCGATTCATAATTTAAGACCGATACCGCAAAGTGAAATTGATTTATCTTTCCCTAAAATGACCCAAAATCCGGGCTATTAGAAGTTGACTTATTTCCAAAAAAAGAGAAGAAGAAGCCATTTTTCTTCTCTTTTTTTTAATTCTCCGTGTCTTCAAAGGGCACAGCAAAGTTTAGTCGAACAGTTCTGAGGCCATTGTCTGTGTCTTCACAGGTAAATTATAGTTAGGTTTTAGTCGAACAATTCTTTGTTTACCATACCAATCAAATTTTATTCAAAAACACAATGAAATTCATTTTTTCAATTTGCGCAATCACCCTTCTTACCCTTAACTCCTTTGCCCAATGGAAAGACCTTTTTAATGGAAAAGATTTGAAAGGTTGGGTAAAGAAAAACGGCAATGCCGAATACAAAATCGTCAATAACACCATTGTAGGCATATCCCAGCTCAATACCCCCAATTCGTTTTTGTGTACCGAGCAGATCTACGGTGATTTTGTGTTGGAACTGGAATTAAAAGTAGAGGCGGGGCTAAACTCAGGCATCCAAATCAGAAGCATCAGCGACCCCGCGGTCATGGCTGGAAAAGTACACGGCTATCAGGTGGAAATCGACCCGGGCGATCGGGCTTGGTCGGGTGGGATTTTCGACGAAGGACGTAACGGTTGGTTGTATCCGTTGTCCGTAAATCCCAAAGGCCAAAAGGCATTTAAGATGGGTCAATGGAATAAATACCACATCGAAGCGATTGGTAACAACATTAAAACGTGGATAAACGGCATTCCGTGTACCAATCTTTTGGATCCTCAAACCGCTCGCGGGTTTATTGCTTTGCAAGTACATCAAATCAAGAGAGAGGAGCAGGTAGGGCTGACGGTTCAATGGAAAAATATTAGAATTGCGACCGACAACTTGAAAGATGTCGTTATTAAAGGAGGCGAAGAAGCACCCGAAGTAAACTATTTAATCAATCAATTGTCTGAAAATGAAGCAAGAAAGGGCTGGCGCTTACTTTGGGATGGCAAAACCACGAATGGCTGGCGTTTGGCCAATGATGATAAATTTCCAACGGTGGGTTGGGCCATTCAGGATGGAGTGTTGAAAGTATTGGGTACGAAAAAAGATACGTTGGTAAAAAGCGGTGACATTATTACCGACAAAGAATTTTCCAACTTTGAACTCGAAATGGATTTTAAAGTAACCACCGGTGCAAACAGCGGATTGAAGTATTTTGTGGTGGAAGACCGTAAAAAAAGAGCAGGTACGGGTTTGGGTCCTGAATTTCAAATCCTTGACGATAAAGTACATCCCGATGCCAAAGAAGGCGTAGGGGGCAATCGAACTACGGGGTCGTTGTATGACTTGATTACGGCCGAAAACCTATCGGAAGGCAGTAAAGACAAACGCATGAATCCCCCGGGAAAATGGAATAAATTACGATTGGTGGTGAAAGACGGTCACGTAGAGCATTGGCTCAACAACCTCAAAATGGTGGAATACGACCGTTATTCGCAGATATTCCGCAATCTCGTGGCCAAAAGTAAATATACTACCTATCCGAATTTTGCACAGGCTCCCTCAGGACATATTCTATTGCAGGACCACGGCGACGAGGTACATTTCCGAAGTATAAAAATTAGGGAGTTTTAAGAATACGATGTCCAATGCGGCAATCAGCGATGGATTAATTGCTTGGGAAAAGAGTAGAAGAGTGATTTTTTTGCTCTTTTTCCAATACCTTTTTTGCCGTGTTCAATTTTTTAAACTACCCCTTAAAACCACTCATTTCGAATGAATAGAAGAACTTTTGTCACCACAGGGGTTAGCACACTCTGTGCCATGCCGGTATTGGGATTTCAACTTTTTGAAAAATATACTACTGCCAAACCCGCCTGGTTGTTGGAGTGGATTAAAATCTATGACCAAAATGTGCCCAATTACAAACCGCTGAAGGTTACGGATATCAACCACAGGTATGTGGGCGGTTACATGAATGACGTGGAAATTCCCAATCCTCATTCTACTGCGGGCATTATTGCGGCTTCCTGTATGCTAATGTCCTGCCCCGAATCGGCATATTATCAATCAAAAGAATTACTCAAAGAAGTGGAATCTGCGGCGTGGTGTATGCTCAAATTTCAGCATACCGACGGTACCATTGATTTATTAGATACCAATTTTCACTCGACGCCCGACACGGGTTTTATTTTGGAAAATATCGTTCCTGCGTATAAATTTTTGAAACTGGCCAACGTCAAAGGCTCGGAAACGACGCTTGAGCTGTTAAAAACGTTTCTAAAAAATGCCGGCGAAGCACTCACCGTGGGAGGAATTCATACTCCCAATCACCGTTGGGTGGTATCGGCGGCGCTGACTAAATTGAATGAATTATTTCCCGACCCCCGCTACGTCAATCGCATTGAACAGTGGTTGGCCGAACACATTGATATTGATGCCGATGGACAGTACAACGAGAAAAGTACTAACAGTTATTCGCCGATTGTCAATCGGTCGCTCATCATCATTGCCAAAGGATTGAACAAACCGGAGTTATTGGAACCGGTTCGCAAAAACCTGATGATGACGTTTTACTACGTCCATCCCAACGGAGAAGTGGTGACCGAAGCCTCCAATCGACAGGACAAAGGCACGATTGGCAACATGGCTAAGTATTATTATTGCTATCGTTACATGGCGCTGTTGGACAACAACGGCGAAATGGCCGCGATGTGCCGCCTGATTGAAAATACAAGTACCAAGAATCAATTAGCTGGGTATCTGGATTATTTTTTGGAGGACCCCAACCTTTGGAAAGAATTGCCCGCGAGCAAAGCCTTGCCAACCAACTACGCCAAGGCGTTTCCGTATTCGGGCGTAGTGCGGATTCGGCGGGAAAATTGGGACGCCACTATTTTGTCTAATAATGCGAGCTGGCTCACTTTTCACAAAGGCAATGCCATTTTACAAGCGATGCGGGTAGCGGCATCTTTCTTCGGGAAAGGGCAGTTTGACTCCGTAAAGATTGAGCAGCAGGGAAATGTATGGGTATTGCAGAAATCGCTCGAAGGGCCTTATTATCAACCGATTGCTAAAGAGCAAATCGTTGCCGACGGTGATTGGGACAAAATGCCGAGGGCGAATCGTCCGCAGAGTGAAATTCAAAAAATGGAAACCATCGTAAAAATCAGCGAAGTCAATAATGGATTGCAAATAGACATTGACATGAGCGGAACGGAAGGTGTTCCTGTCTCTTTTGAGTTGATATTTCGGGCGGGAGGTACCTTTTCGGGCGTAACCAAACATCCCAAAAAAGACAATGCCTATCTCTTAACAAGTGAATCAGGTTCGTATACGGTCAATACAGATACCATTCAATTTAGCCCCGGAAAAGCCGAACACAAAGGGAGCCAATTGAGAGGGGCGTTGCCAGCAATGGATGCCCCAACGGTTTACCTTACCGGTTTTACCCCTTTTAAACATACGATTACGTTGAAGTAATTCACCCCTCATGGTAAAAAATCCGATTTTAGTATTCTTGTTTCTTATTTGTATTGGCTTTGCTCGAACAAGTCAGGCGGATGAATTATATCAAAAACACTTTGAATACAAGACGTTAAGTCCACTTCAAAAACAAATATTCGACGAATTTATTGAAGAAGAACTTCCGAAAGGTTCAGCGTTGGTATTGGATGAAAAAGCAGGGGCCAGAAACAAAATGCGCTTGGCTTGTGCCTTGTTTTACCGAAACCAAGCGGGAGATGTTCAAAAGGCAGTACGCATCATTCAATGGATTTTTACGCTTCAAAATGTAGACGAAAAAAGTAAGAATTACGCAGTTTGGCGCGGAGACAGCAAACCTACCGAAAATTATGACCAAAATATGCGTGAATTTATTGGTACTGATTTGATTACCGTTTACCATAAATACCGCGAAAAACTGCCGAATAATGTTAAAAAAGAGTTGGAAACGTGCTTGATTCGGACGGCAAAAGGCGCTTTAATGCGAGATGTAAATCCTGATTACAACAACATTTCTATCATGAGTTCTTTTATGATGGAATACATCGGAACTGCCTTTGCCATTCCTGAACTCAAAGAAGCAGGAATTGCGAAAGCAAAAGCCATTTATACAAATTTTCAGCAATACCATACCTTATGCGAATACAATACGCCCACGTACTACGGGGTTGATTTTGTGGGACTTGCGCTCTGGCGAGAATTGTCTTTTTCAAACGAAATGAAGGAGATGAGCAAAGTGCTGGAAAAAGAGCTATGGCTGGATGTAGCTGCTTTTTACAACGCCAACCTGCAAAATATGTGCGGACCGTATTTGAGAAGTTATGGGATTGACATGAAAAAATACAATGCCATTGTTGGTACTTGGATTGCCGCCGCGGTTGATAATCCTCGGATTGCCAACTTGCCTGATAAACACGGCGTTCATGACGAATGTAATTTCATCGTTCCCATCGTGGAATTGGGCATTTCGATGCCAGTCCAAGCCCTTGCTCAATTTAATAAATTTGATTCGCCAAGATTCATTACCCGCACTACCTCCAATTATTACGAAGGCGATAGATTGAAACGAGTGACGGCTTACATTCAAAAAGACTGGATGATGGGCGGATTGTGGGGGAATAGAAAAGTGTCGCACATTTTAAAAACGGGCACCATGCACTGGAAATGTGCCAACGGTGATATCGGTTGGTTGTTTGTGCCCGGTGAGGGAAAGACAAATGTCAAAGTGGATGAAAAACGAATGGAAATTTACCTGGCCGACACCCTTGCCACGACTTTTCAAATTTTTGTTTACGCTAAAAACGTTACCTCCGAAAATTTCAAAGACCATTTATGGCAATTACCCAATATGAATTTGGGCATTAAAAGTGAACTGTCAAAGGTGAACGCAGCTGTTTTGTCCAAAGAATTAATTGATTCAGAAGGAGTTGGTACAAAAGACTATCCTTTCGTTATCAATGTAGAATATACCGTACCACCTCATTGGAACATCAAAAATCCACTGGTAACCATTACTCCCAATTATTGAAACATCATTTGTTTGAAATATTTTGAATCCTTACCAAAACCAACATGAAACGCATTTATCTAAAATACAGTGTATTAGCTTTTGCGGTCGTCATTTATGCCTGCTCGGTGAAAGTTGCCCAAAAAGGCACGACAACGAATACGTCAGTGGTTGCTGCTTCGAGCAATGTACCTACTGCGGAACTCAAAGCGGAGACTAAAAAAGACACGGTTCCGTCGCTTGGCGAATTTTCCTTAGTCCCCCTTACGCCTGAGCAAAGCCTGAAAAAATTTATCCTCCCAGAAGGGTACCATTTGGAATTGGTGGCCAGTGAACCCATGATAACGGAGCCCGTCGCCATTGCTTGGGACGGGAATGCCAAAATGTACGTGGCCCAAATGGAAACCTATACGCAAGACGCCGACGGCACGGGCACAAAAGACCCAAAAAGCCGAGTAATGCTGTTGGAAGATACGGACAATGACGGTAAAATGGACAAGAGCTCGGTCTTTATTAAAGATTTGATTTTGCCCCGCATGATTCTTTGCGTCAATCATGAGTTGCTGGTCAATGAAACCGATACTTATGATATTTTCAGCTATAAAGACACCAACGGCGACGGTATTGCCGATGCAAAAAAGCCCGTTTATACCGTAGGAAAAGTAGCCCCCGGCAACTTGGAGCATCAGCGAAGCGGATTAATTTGGAACCTTGATAATTACATTTACCAGACGGTTGACCCCATTCGTTTTCGGTACGTAAATGGTGTACTTCAGCCCGATTCACTGCACAGCGGTTCCAATGGACAATGGGGATTAACTTCAGACAATTACGGTCGTTTATTTTATAGCCGAGGTGGGGGCGAAAATGCCGGTTCAGGTTTTCAGATCAACCCAAAATATGGTCAATTGGAATTTGCCGATGCCTACAGCGAAGAAAAATTCAGCCCTGTTTGGTCAAAGATTCAAAATCCTGATGTGCAGGGTGGTTTACCAAGAGTACGTTCCGACAGCACCTTAAATCATTTTACTTCTGCCAATGGGCAATCCATCTTTAGAGGAGATCGCCTTCCCGCCGATCTGGTCGGCGATTATATTATCAATGAACCTGTTGCCCGTATCATCAGACGCGCAAAAGTCATTAACCGAGAAGGAAAAACGTACCTTGAAAACGTATACGATCACAAAGAATTTATCGCTAGTACCGATACCTATTTCCGACCGGTGAATACCTACACTGGGCCTGACGGATTGCTGTATATTGTGGATATGAGCCGAGGGATTATTCAGGAATCCAATTGGACGCAGAAGGGCAGCTACCTGCGTGGGAAAATTGATTATTACGGATTAGCAAAAGTAAATCAACGCGGACGGATTTGGCGATTGGTGCACGACGGTTATAAAGCAGGGCCGAAACCTACGATGCTGGATGTGCCGGCAAGCAGTTTGGTGAAATACTTAGACCATCCCAACGGTTGGTGGCGCGACAATGCACAAAAACAAATCATCATTTTGGGCGATAAATCAGTAGTGGCTGAATTAAAGTCCATGGCAACCGGTCAAAAAGGAGTGTCAGCTTTAGGACGGCTACATGCTTTGTGGACCCTCGAAGGACTCAATGAAATCAACAAAGAAACATTAACTACAGCTCTGAAAGATACGGACCCCCAAATCAGACGGGCTGCTATTTGGATGAGCGAACTGTATATCAAAAAGAATGATAACCAATGGATTGAGCAGCTTGGTCACTTAATGACGGACGAGAATTTTGATGTTAAAACACAGCTTCTTTTGTCCTTTGGGGCAAGTAAAAATGAATTGGCTAAGAAGATTGTGCAGGACATTTTAGCCCAAAATCCGAATAACCAAATGCTGGCAAGTGTAAAAAAGAGCACGGATAGAAACGAAGATGCCAAAATATACGGTGCCAAATTGGCAGGCTTTACCCCGGTCGAAAGAAAACTGATTTTGGGTGGCGGAGAAATCTATAAAGGGATGTGCTCACCTTGTCACGGGGGCGACGGCAAAGGACTCCCCACCAATGCGGCTCCTCCGTTGAGAGGTGCCAGACACGTCAACGCCGATAAAGAAATTGCCATTCGGATTTTGTTGCACGGGTTGAAGGGACCCATTGAAGGGAAAACCTATCCGAGCGAAATGGCTTCGATGAAAGATAATTCTGATGAATGGATTGCCTCGGTCTTGAGTTATGTTCGCTATGAATTTGTGGGAACGTCGTTACGTGCGGCCAAAGGTCGGCAATCGGCGGTAGTGCAGCCTTCCGATGTAAAAGCGCTGCGTGATAAGTATTCAAAAGTAAAAACGGCCTGGACGATTGACGCGTTTGATGACCTGTTTGCCCCCACCATCAGAAATTGAAAAAGTCGGTATGATGATAAACCCTTTACGTTCGACAGTCGTACTTTTAGTATCCTTGCTTGGCAGTGTTTTTTCGGCAGTAGGTCAATCTGATTTTAAGCCCGAAGAATTGGTCAATCCGCTGATGGGAACCGATTCTAAGATGACGTTCTCCAATGGGAATACCTATCCGGCCATTGCACTGCCTTGGGGAATGAACTTCTGGACGCCACAAACCAACACGAACGCAAACGGCTGGCAATACCAATACACTGCTGAAAAAATCAGAGGTTTCAAACAAACTCACCAACCATCACCTTGGATTGGTGATTATGGACAATTTTCGATTTTGCCCATGACGGGCAAAATGCAAATCAACGAAGAGAAGCGAGCCAGTACCTTTTCGCACAAAGCCGAAGTGGCTCATCCGTATTATTACAGTGTTTATTTGTCTGATTATAACGTGCTTACTGAAATAGCCCCGACCGAAAGGTCTGCCTACTTTCAGTTTACATTTCCAAGGTCAGACAGTTCATATCTATTGGTGGATGCCTATGACAGAGGGTCTTACGTAAAAATAATTCCCGAACAAAACAAGATTGTAGGGTATTCAACGCGCAATAGAGGGGGAGTGCCCGCGAATTTCAAAAACTATTTTGTCATTCAATTAGACAAATCGTTTCAATGGACATTCACCACAAAAGACAGCATTGTGTCGGCCTTTGACAAAGAAGCCACTGGTTTTCATGCCCAAGCGGTGATTGGTTTTAAAACAGTAGGCGGTGAAAAAATAAACGTCCGGGTTGCGTCTTCCTTTATCTCGTTAGAGCAGGCTGAATTGAATTTGAAAACAGAAATTGGTACTCAATCTTTTCTGGAAGTTAAGCAAAAAGCAAAAGCGATTTGGCACAAAGAGCTATCAAAAGTAAAAGTCGAGGGTGGGACAATGGATCAACTCAAAACTTTTTATTCGTGTCTCTATCGCATGATTTTGTTTCCGCGAAAACTGCACGAAATCAACGCCGAGAATCAAGTGGTGCATTACAGTCCTTTTAATGGAAACGTAGAGAAAGGGTTCATGTATACCGATACCGGTTTCTGGGATACTTTCAGGGCCTTATTTCCTTTTTTAAGTATTGTGTATCCCGAAACAGACGCCCAAATTATGGAAGGATTGACCAATACCTACAAAGAGAGCGGTTGGTTACCCGAATGGGCAAGTCCCGGTCATAAAAAAAGCATGATTGGCAGCAACTCCGCATCGGTTATTGCGGAGGCTTACTTAAAAGGAATTCGGGGCGGCGATATCGCTGTTTTGTACGAGGGGCTTTTGAAAAACTCCGAAAATGAAGGTCCTATCAATACACTGGGCAGGAATGGGGTAAAATCGTACAATACACTTGGTTATGTACCTGTAGATGAGACAGGTGGAAGCGTAGCCAAGACGTTGGAGTATGCTTACGATGACTTTTGTTTAGCCCAGTTGGCGAAGTCGTTGAAGAGACCCCAAGAAGAAATCGAACGATTTGTAAAACGGTCTCAAAACTACCGCAATGTGTTTGACCCGAACCTGAATCTAATGCGCGGCAAAAAGAAGGATGGTACATTTCAACGGGATTTCAATCCTTTTGCTTGGGGAAATGAATTTGTGGAAGGAAATAGCTGGCACTATAGCTGGTCGGTTTTTCACGACTTTCGGGGCCTTTATCAATTGATGGGCGGACGAAAAAAGATGGAAATCATGCTGGACAGTGTGTTTACATTGCCACCGATTGTCGAGTACAGTTACTACAAACGCATTATCCACGAAATGACCGAAATGCAGGTAATGAATATGGGCCAATATGCGCATGGCAATCAGCCGATTCAACACATGCTATATGTTTATAACTATTGCGGGGCACCTTGGAAAGCCCAAAGCCACGTGCGGGAGGCGCTAGATAAATTGTATAAACCAACTCCCGACGGGTACTGCGGCGACGAAGACAATGGACAAACGAGTGCGTGGTACGTATTTAGCGCATTGGGTTTTTATTCTGTTTGTCCGGGAAGTCAGGAGTATGTGATTGGCTCACCATTATTTGAAAAAGTAAGTTTACAATTGCCGCGTGGGAATCGGTTGGTAATCAATGCCGTCGGCAATAACGAGCAACGGGTGTATATACACTCGGCTGCTCTGAATGGGAAAAATTTAACGAAGAACTTTATCACTCATTCCGATCTGTTAAAAGGCGGAACGCTTACCTTTAAAATGAGCGAACAGCCTAATTTGAAGAGAGGAACAGAAGTGGAAGCAGAACCTTTTTCGGTTTCTAAATGAATTAAATGTCAAGAATAGCTTAACCTACAAAATGAAAAAATTACTCCTTTACTTTTCGTGCCTTTTCTGTTTTTATGTAATAGGGGGCAACCCGACTTTCGCCCAAAAAGCAAAAGTTGAACCTGTTGATTTAGTCTATCCTTTGGTCGATGCGGCCAATTCTCGATGGTTCTTTTTTAACTCTGCAACAAGACCATTTGGCATGGTCAATTTAAGTCCCGATAATGCCATTGAGGCTGACTGGAATGCAGGTTATCGTTATGAAAAAGATAGTATCAAATGTTTTAGTCATGTGCATGGATGGCAGTTATCAGGCATTCCTGTTCTGCCCACAACTGGTGATTTTAAAGGACATTTAGGCTCAAATATATACGGTTCAAAGTTTTCACATACAACCGAAACCATTAAGGCTGGCTATCATAAAGTTGTTTTAGATGCTTACGGAATTACAGCCGAATTGACCTCAACAACTCGTGTTGGTTTTCATAAATATACTTTTCCGAAATCAGCAAAAAGTCAAATCCTCTTCGATTTTTCTACTTTTCTTGGCCCTTCTGACACGCAAAAAGGATTTGTAAAAAAAGTAAGCAATCAAGAGATTGAAGGCTACGCAATTATGGCACCGACCGTTCGCCGACCAAAAACCTTGACTGTTTTCTTCGTAGCTCAATTCGATAAACCTTTTGATTCGTTTAAAGGCTGGCGAAAAGGACAATTAGAAGAAATAAATAATAGTATTGAAGGCGAAAAAGTTGGAGCGTATGTAAACTTTACAACACAAGCTGGCGAAGTTAGAAAAATGAAAGTGGCGATTTCGTATGTAAGTGAAGAACAAGCAAGATTGAATCTGACAAGTGAATTACCTTATTGGGATTTTGAAAAAGCGGTAAAAGATAGCAGAGAAGATTGGAACAAATGGCTGAGTAGAATCGAAATTGAAGGCGGAACTGATATTGAAAAAAGACGATTTTACACCGATTTATGGCATGCTTTGCAAGGAAGACGCATTATTTCGGACGTGAATGGCAAATATTCTGACATGACAGGCCCCGAACGCCTCATCAAGCAAATTCCGTTGGATTTCCAAGGCAAGCCCAAGTACAACCACCACAATTCAGATTCATTTTGGGGAGCTCAATGGACAATCAATACTCTCTGGCATTTGGTTTACCCCGAAGTTACCGAATCATTTGTCAATTCGATGGTGATGATGTATCAAGACGGCGGGCTCATTCCCCGTGGCCCTGCGGGTGGCAATTATACCTACGTGATGACAGGAGCAGCAACAACGCCTTTTATTGTCAGTGCATATCTAAAAGGCATCAAAGGTTTTAATATTGAAAAAGTCTATGAAGGCCTACGAAAAAATCATTTCCCAGGCGGAATGATGAGCAAAGCAGGCTACGAACACAACACTTTCAAAGGCGGTGGGATTGAATATTATTTAGAGCGTGGCTATGTGCCGCACCCTTTGAGCAAAACCAAATATGGTTTTCACCAAGACGGTTCTACCCAAACACTCGAATATGCCTATCAAGATTATACTTTGGCACAGATGGCTAAGAAACTGGGCAAAAAAGATGATTATGAGCTATTTATGAAACGTGCTACCAACTATAAAAACATTTGGAACGCTGACATTGGTTGGATGTGGAATAGAACTTTAGATGGAAAATGGGCAGAACCGGTTGACATTTTACGTTATGACAATGGTTGGGAAGAGGGCAATGCCGCCCAATATGTATGGTTTGTGCCGCACGATGTGCAGGGCTTGATAAATTTGATGGGAAGCAGAGAGGCATTTACGACTAAGCTAAATACTTCATTTGAAAAAGCCCAAACACATGATTTTGTTTCGGGAAAATCGCACGATAAAGAAACGTTGGAGGAATTACGTCGGGTTTATATCAATTATGGCAACCAGCCGAGCATTCAAACGGCCTTTTTGTTTAATTATGCGGGCTCTCCGTGGTTAACTCAATATTGGTCACGCCAAGTAATTGACAAAGTTTATAGCGGCATATCGCCTCAATTTGGTTACAGCGGCGACGAAGACCAAGGTCTAATGGGCAGTTTGTCTGTTTTAATGAAATCGGGTATTTTTTCTACGAATGGCGGCACTTCTCCTGAGCCATTTTACGAAATCAGTAGCCCAATTTTCAATAAAATAACCTTTCATCTAAACCCAAAATATTATTCGGGCAAAACATTTACGATTGAAGCAAAGAATAATTCTTCAAAAAACCTTTATATCCAATCAGCACAGCTGAATAGTCAAGCGTTAAATAAACCCTGGATTTTGCATGAAACCGTTGTGAAAGGCGGAAAATTGACCTTAAATATGGGCGAAAAACCCAATAAATCATGGGGAAGTAAACCAGAGCAAGCACCGCCTTCAATGACTGGAAAATAAATTTAACAGCAGTATTTTGAGTAAAAACTATGAGATGTTTTAAAAACTTTCGGCTCGTTTTATCTTCGTTACCTATCCTTTTCTCCTTGAATTGTTTTTCACAAGAAAAGAGCAATATGGTAGAGTTGATGTATAAGCAGGTGGATACCTTAAAGTTAGGCTTAAAAGTCTATTATCCAACATCTTTACAGAAAGAACAAACTTATCCAACCATCGTTTTCTTTTTTGGGGGCGGCTGGAATGGGGGTTCTACAAAACAATTTGAAACCCATGCCTTGCACTATGCTGCAAAGAATTTTATTACGGTTTTGGTAGATTATCGGGTAAAAACAAGACACAACACCACGCCATTTGAAAGTTTAAAAGATGCGAAATCAGCAATTCGATATTTGAGAAAAAATGCCACAAAATTGGGTATTGATGCCAATCGAATCGTCGGGTCGGGCGGTTCTGCGGGTGGGCATTTGGCGGCAGCCTGTTTTACTAATGAATCTATTAATGAAGCTAATGACGATTTGACAATAAGTGCAAAGCCGAATGCCTTAGTCTTGTTCAATCCTGTCATTGACAACGGAATAGGCGGTTATGGCTTTGAGCGAATTGGAGATAGATACATGGAGTTTTCGCCTATACACAACATCCAAAAAGGTTTTCCACCTACCATTTTCTTTTTGGGAACAAACGACAACCTGATTCCAGTGGAAACGGCTCAGAAATTCACGAATAAAATTGAGGAAGTCGGAAGTCGCTGCGACCTTTATTTGTTTACAAATCAAGTACATGGTTTTTTTAATAAAGAACCCTTTCTGTCAGAAACGATTTTGAAAACCGACGTTTTTCTTCAATCAATAGCCTATTTGAAGCCTTAATCCAATTGATATGAAAAAACTTATCCTGATTTTTTCTCTTTTTTCAACTTTAACTTTTGCTCAAAAAATCGCAAAACCCAACATCGTTTATATTCTTTCTGACGATTTAGGCATTGGTGATGTTTCTTGTTATAATTCAGATAGCAAAATACAAACGCCCAATATTGACAAATTAGCCAGTAGAGGAGTAATTTTTACTGACGCTCACAGCAGTTCATCCGTATGCACACCTACTCGTTATGGTATTCTGACGGGTCGTTACAATTGGCGTACGAAACTGAAAAGTGGGGTTCTATTTGGATACGATATATCTTTGTTAGACCCAAAAAGACAGACAGTTGCTTCATTTTTACAAACCCAGGGCTATTATACTGGTGTGGTAGGCAAATGGCATTTGGGTTGGGACTGGGCAAATATTAATGCGGGCAAAGAAAAGGTGGACTTCTCAAAACCAATTCAAAACGGGCCAAACACTTTTGGCTTTGACTATTCCCATTGCATCATTGGGTCGTTAGATATGAACCCTTATGCGTATGTAGAAAACGGAATTTGCACCACTATACCCGTAGATACCTGTGCAGCCGAAAAAGGTGTGCAATTTTATCGGGCAGGAATGGTGGCACCTGATTTTAAACACGAGGAAGTATTGCCCACTTTTACTCAAAAGGCAATCAGTTTTATCAACCAAAAGGCCAACAAAGCCAAGCCTTTCTTTTTATATTTTCCACTTCCTGCACCTCATACTCCTGTTTTGCCAACGGGCGACTTTAAAGGTAAAAGTCAACTTTCGCCCTATGGAGACTTCGTTTTGATGGTAGATGATGTGGTAAAGCAAGTGGTTATGGCTCTCAAAACCCAAGGAGTTTATGAAAATACCCTCATCGTATTTACTTCAGACAACGGTTTTTCGCCCGCGGGAGATTTAAAAGCACAGTTGGACAAAGGCCATAATCCTTTTATGCAACTCAGAGGAACTAAGGCCGATATTTTTGAGGGAGGGCATCGAGTGCCTTTCATTGTGGCGTGGGATAAAGAAATAAAAAAGGCTAAAACGAGTACTCAATTGATGTGTTCAACCGACTTCTTTGGAACAATTGCAGCACTTTTTAATCAAAAATTATCTGATAATACCGCCGAAGACAGTTTTAGTTTTTTGCATGAAATTCAGCCCCAAAGAACTACTAAACTAAAGCGTGAAGCCATTGTTCATCATTCAATAGATGGATTTTTTGCGATTCGAAAGGGTGATTGGAAGCTAATTATGTGCTCACATTCGGGCGGATGGAGTAATCCCAAGCCAGATAGTGAGGAAGCAAAAAAGCTGCCTCCTATTCAATTGTATAACCTTACAACAGACATTGGCGAAACGCAAAATGTGCATGACAAACATCCTGAGATGGTCAAAGAACTTACCGACTTATTGACCCAATACGTAAAAAATGGACGAAGTACCCTTGGGGCATCCCAACCCAATGACGGCAATCCTTATTGGAAACAATTGACATGGATACCAGAAGCTAAATAAAAAAAGCGATGATAAAATCACTCATTTCAAGTGTCGTTTTGCTACTTTGTTTTTCAAGTTTCAATCACGATGCTCAGCAACAATCACCCAAAAAGCCCAATATCCTTTTTGTTATTGCTGATGACCAATCGTGGGTACATACCAGTATTGCTGGTGATAAGGTCGTAAAAACCCCAGCTTTTGATAGAATTGCCAAAGAAGGCGTACTTTTTACGAATTCTTTTACGGCATCTCCATCTTGCACACCTTCTCGTTCGGCTGTTTTGAGTGGGCAAGCTATTTGGAGAGTCAAAGAGGCAGGGCTTCTCTATGGCTCTATTCCACCCGACCTTAAACTGTATCCCCAACTATTGAATGAAGCAGGGTATCATGTGGGCTACACAGGCAAGGGATGGGGCCCAGGCAAACCCAACTACCAAGGATTTAAAGGAAGTCCTACGGGCAAAGAATACAACTCAAAAATCACTGATAATGTGCCAAAGGGCATTTTTAAAAATGACTACACGGCCAATTTTGAAGCGTTTTTGACGGATAAAGCCAAAGACAAACCATTTTGTTTTTGGTTTGGCTGCTTTGAGCCACACCGTATTTACGATGAAGGCATTGGCTTGCGAAATGGAAAAAAATTGGAAGATGTGCAAGTTCCATCTTTTTTGCCCGACACCAAGGAAGTAAGAACAGACCTGCTGGATTACTATTACGAAATAGAATGGTTTGACGCCCATCTGGCAAGAATGTTAAAAAAATTAGAAGAAATAGGAGAGCTGGACAATACGCTCATTGTCGTAACGGCTGACAACGGTATGGCGTTTCCCCGTGCCAAAACTACCTTGTACGATTGGGGAGTAAGAATGCCTTTGGCCGTCATGTGGGCTAACAAAATAAAAGGTGGACGAGTGATTAATGACATGGTGAGTCATACCGATTTTGCGCCTACTTTTTTGGAAGCGGCTGGAGTACCAATCCCAAATGAGATGACTGGAAAGAGTCTTTTACCCATTTTATTATCACAAAAACAGGGTGCGGTTGACCCTAAACGTAACCGCGCTTTTACAGCCATTGAACGCCATACGCTTTGCCGTCCCGACAATGGTACGTATCCCTCCAGAGCCATTCGTACCAAAGATTATCTCTATATCCTCAATTTTGAACCCGGCCGCTTTCCTACGGGTGGACCCGATTTTGTATCGTCCAACAATACCTACCACGGCGATGTGGATGCAGGAATTACCAAAGAATTTATGGTGATGGAGGCCAATCAGAAAAAATACCCAAAAGAGTACCAACTAAGTTTTGGCAAACGCCCCAAAGAAGAATTGTACAGAATAGCCTCTGATAAAAACCAAACCAACAATCTGGCTAACGATAAGTCTTATGCTAAAATTAAAAATGAATTAGCGGATGCTTTGACAAAATATTTACTGGAAACGGGCGACCCTAGGGTTAGAGGGGAAGACCCTTGGCAAAAATATGCCTACCTGAAATAAGTATGTAAACCTATAGTTTTAAATCTCAATGACAATGAAGCAATAAAAATCCGTTGAATATGAATAAGTTACTTGTATTATTTCTGTTCTTAACAAGCCACTTTTTGTTTGCTCAAAAATCAATAAACATTGAGAAAATAAAAGCGATGAAGGGTTTTGTGGCACTATGGGATTTTAAAGAACCCGAAGGCCAAGACCGAAGAGCCGTTGGTAAAGGCGATTTTCCTTTGAAAGAAACCAATGGCAGCATTCAACGCATTAACGAGGGGCCTTTGTCGGGTTATTCTGCGTTGTTTGGCGGTAGTAGTTTTTTGTCATTACCCAATGTCCAAACGGGGGCATTGAACATTTATGGCCCCAATCAAGGGGTTACGGTGGTGGCTTGGGCAAAATGGACGGGCGAACAAACGGGTTTTGTGGGCGGAATGTGGAACGAGTACCAAGACGGTGGCAAACGCCAATACGGACTGTTTGTGTCGTTGCCGCACTACAACGGTAAAAACCAAGTCTGTGGACACATCTCGCATACGGGAAAGCCTACGCCACCCTTTCCATATTCAAGTGATTATTCGGCAAGTAAACAGCAAGTACCTGCCAATGAGTGGGTTTGTGTGGCATTTACCTACGATGGTAAAAATATTAAATCGTATCTGAACGGTGTTTTTGAGAAACGTGAACCCGAACTTATCAACAATACCAAAGGCTTTGATGGCTATCCAGAGGGCTTGGTTCAATCCAAAAATCCCTACTATTTTCCCTACGGCATGGGCAACAACGGCTCTGATTTCACCGTTGGGGCGGTGCTTTTGAAAAGAGGAATGGGTAATTTTTTCAAAGGACAAATAGGCGGGTTAGCTGTATTTGACAGAGCGCTCACCGAAAAACAGATTAAAATGTTTAGTTTGAAAGATTGATTGCATGTTACTATTTTTTTTAATAACAAATAAACAAATCCTTGCGCGTGAGGAATGGCTGTCCAGCGTGGTGCGCGTGGGATTGCGCGTAGAAGCTTTGGACAGGCTGCCCTTTTCTTTGGTTCGTTTCTTTTGGGCAATCGGAACGCCGAAGCGTCAAAAGAAATGAACGGGCTTACCAAATTAAATTTGGCAAGTTGGCTAATCCGAAGCAAAAATTTTTCAAACATATTCTTAAATCCCCATAACGATGAAAAAGAGTCATTCCTACCTTTTGTTTGGACTTGTATTGATGCTTGTCAATTGCAAAACGAGCACCAACATCGTTTATAATCTTTCCTCAAAAGACCTTCCTCCGACCGAGAAGGGCTTAGACCATGTGGGTTTCATTAAAGATTTTGACAATAAAGCATTGACCCGTGGCGAAAGAGTCTATAATGCCACATGCATAAGTTGTCATGGAAATGAAGAAAACGAAGGTTCGATTCCGATGTCCTTAAAGTTTTGGTCAGAACCTTTCAAAGCGGGTGGTGATGCCTATTCCATGTACCAAACGGTTACCAGAGGCTATGGTTCTATGCCACCGCAAGTGGCACTTAGTCCTCAAGAAAAATACGATGTCATTCACTACATTCAGCAGGAATTTGTTTCAAAAAACAAAACTGTAACCCTTCCAAAAGTAACCCCCGACTATCTTTCATCTCTGCCAAAAGGCAAATCCAGAGGCCCAGCCGTTAAACCTTACCAACCTTGGGCCGATATGGATTATGGGAATTTCCTGATGAATACTTATGAATTGGCCGATGAAAAAACAGGCATTCCACGCTATCATTCCCCAAGCCCGTCGCCTTTTCGGGATGAAGATTACTCAAAAAACAATTTTGCCTACAAAGGCATTGCGGTACGTTTGGACAAAGGTACAGGCGGGGTGTCAAAAGGAAAATCTTGGATGGTTTTTGACCATGACCTCATGCGAGTAGCGGGAGCATACACGGGCGAAGGTTTTATAGATTGGAACGCCATTTTGTTAAACGACAAGCACGAAACCTACCCCCGCACCATCGGAAAGCTACATTTTGAAACACCCGTAGGCCCTGGCTGGGCCAATCCCACTACTGGGAAATTTGACGACCCCCGTTTTGTAGCTCGTGACGGGCGTGCTTTTGGTCCATTGCCTAAATCTTGGGCAAATTATAAAGGACTTTATCATTTCGAAGACCAAGTTATCATTTCTTATACCGTAGGCGAATCTGCCGTTTTAGAAAAATTTGGGTTTATTAGCCCTTCCGTTTTTACCCGAACACTCAATATTTCGCCATCCAATTCCATTTTGAAAATGCGGGTAGTCAATTCCTCTGCCAAAGTGAGTGTAGTGGGAAATGGGGCTACATTGGTAGAAGAAAACGGGCAGATTTTTGTGAATATCAATGCCAAAGAAGAAATAAAAATCACTTTGGCAATTAGTGAAAAAGGGGTTAATTTTTCTGAAAAAGAGCTACCTACCCCCGAATCGTTGACAAAATACACCTTGGGTAAAGGTCGTGCCCATTATCCCGAAATAATAAAAACATTCGTAACAAATGGCAAAGAAGATGGCACCTTTGCGGTGGACCAATTGACCCCGCCTTTTGAGAATCCTTGGGCTTGTCGAATGAAACTAAGTGGTATTGATTTTTTTAAAGATGCCAATGTAGCCGCTGCCTGTGCTACTGACGGGGATATTTGGCTGATAAAAGGGCTACTCAACCCTGATGGTGTATTGACTTGGCAGCGAATTGGCTCGGGGCTTTTCCAGCCTTTGGGGATTAAGGTAGTAGAAGAAAAAATATATGTTACTTGTCGAGATCAGCTCGTTTTGCTACGAGATTTGAACGGCGATATGGAAACCGACTTTTATGAAAGCTTTAATCATGACCACCAAGTGACAGACCATTTTCATGAGTTTGCGATGGGACTTCAAACCGACAAAGAAGGCAATTTTTACTATGCTAAAAGCGGCAGACACGCTCGTGAAGCCCTTATTCCGCAACATGGTACGCTGCTAAAAGTGAGTGCCGATGGCTCAAAAACTGATATTATAGCCACGGGTTTTAGAGCAGCCAATGGGGTTTGTATCAATCCCGACGGCAGTTTTATTGTAACCGACCAACAGGGTTATTGGAATCCAATGAACCGAATCAACTGGGTGAAAGGCGTAGGGAAGTTTTATGGCAATATGTGGGGCTACAATCCACCCAAAGACTCTTCAAGGGCGGCTATGGAACAGCCTTTGGTGTGGGTAGATATGAAATATGACCGTTCGCCTTCGGAAATGGTTTGGGTAGAAAGCCAAAAATGGGGTGCCTTAAATGGCGGCCTTTTGAGCCTTTCCTATGGCTATGGTAAAATTCAATATGTTTTGAATGAAACCGTAAACGGACAAGAACAAGGAGCAGTGATTGATTTACCTGGAGTTAAGTTTCTGACGGGGGTGATGCGGGGCAGGTTTAATCCAACCGATGGTCAACTCTACGCCTGTGGGATGTCGGCTTGGGGAACCGATCAAATGATGCGTGGTGGTGGATTGTATAGGGTAAGGTACACAGGCAAAACCATTCCAATTCCTGTCAAAATGAAGGTGCGTGAAAAAAGTGTAGTGCTTGATTTTGATAGCCCAATAGACCAAAATACGGCATCTGATTTGTCCAATTTTGAAGTAAAAACTTGGCAATTGTTGCGAAGTAAAAAATACGGTTCAGACCGCTTAAGCCAGAAAATATTGAAAGTGACTAAATCGCAGGCCGAGGGTAAAAGCCTGAAATTAAGTATTGAAAACTTAGAAAAAGTCGATGTAATCACGATTGACTACAAAATCAAGAATCTCAAAGGTGAGTCACTGAGTGGCTCGATACAAGGCACAATTCATCAATTAGGTAAATAGTTTGGCATCAAAAATAGTCGTCGAATTTTTGATTGAATCATGCCCGAAAGGTCTATTAATTAATGAGAGAGTATGAGGTTTTTTATTTTTTTAATTTAAGCAAAAAATGGTAAGGTTAATTTTAGTAATATATCTACTTTTTGGAGTTAGCAGTTTAAAGGTTCCTTCAAAAAGGCAATTAGAAAATCGTCCAAATTTTGTTTTGATTTTGACGGACGATTTGGGTTGGTCGTGCTTTTCATCAAAAATGGATGATCGTGTAAATGATTCAAAAAGCGATTATTATGAAACGCCAAAAATAGATTTATTTATTAAAAAAAGTATGAGGTTTTCAAAAGGTTATGCACCTGACCCCATCTGTTCGCCTACACGCAGAAGTATTCAATTTGGGCGAACTTCTATTAAAATGGGTGATGATGATGATTTTCCTCAAAAATATACCACGGCTTTACACACTATTCCCCAAGTATTAAAATCAATAGATAATAGATACAAAGCCGCCCATTTTGGTAAATGGGATTTGCGTGCAAAAATTACCCCCGAACAATTGGGCTATGATGTAAGCGATGGCGATACTGGAAATGTAAATGGAAATATTGGTCAAGGAAAAGAAGAAAAATGGGAAAGACATTTTTTTTCTGAAAATCCTAAACAAATGGACAGCTTAAATGCTCGAGCCATAAAATTTATGAAGGATCAAGTGAATTCTAAAAACCCTTTTTATTTGCAGGTCTCACATTATGCCACTCATGTAGATTTTGTGACACGACAAAACAGCTATGATAAATTCAAAGCCAAGCCCGTGGGCAAAAAGCATGACAATCCAGCTTGGGCAGGAATGATTTATGATTTAGATACCAAGATTGGAGAGTTGGAAAGAATGGTGGAAAACTTGGGTATAGCAGATAACACCTATATTGTTTTGATGGCAGATAATGGTGCAGTTGAATTTATTCCGCCTGTTAGTAATAAACTGGACTTACCCGCATCTTTTAGTAAACAAATGAGAAACTTCCCGCTTCGAGGAGGCAAATGGACATTGTATGAAGGGGGAATTCGAGTGCCTTTTATTGTGAAAGGACCGGGTATTCAAAAAACACCCTGTCGGATGTGCCAGTGGCTGGATGGGATTTAATGCCCACTTTTAGCGAATTGGCTGGTGGTAATAAATCAATAGAAAATTTAGATGGAGGAAGTTTTGCAAATGTTTTAAAAAACAAAGGAAAAGGGGAAGTAGAGCGAGCCAATAAGGCATTTTTCTTTCATAGGTTTGCGAAAGCCTATCCTCATTCGGCGGTGATTATGGGTGATTACAAATTGATAAAATTTTGGAAAACAAATAAAATAGAGATGTATAATATTTCCAAAGATTTGGGGGAGCTTAATGACATTTCGAAGGTAGAAAAAACCAAGTTAAAAGAATTGGAAAGCACATTGATGAGTTACATTGCTAAACACAATCCCGATTTGATAGGCAAATTTTCCAAATAATTTTTAGCTTTTTAATTTGAAATAATTACCTTCAATTGAGTCATTAAATATGAAAAAATATTCGGCAATCCTGATTTTGGCAATTTTATCACTAACGGCATTTCAGATAGATGTAAAGCAAGAAATCGAGTCCAAAAAGATGAATGTTTTATTTATCCCCGTGGATGACCTAAATCATTGGATTGGTTATTTTGGGCGAAATAATCAGGTAAAAACACCCAATATGGATAGACTTTCGGCAATGGGTATGAGCTTTACAAATGCCTATTGTGCTGCACCAGTTTGTTGCCCTTCCCGTGCCGCATTGATGTCTGGCCTACGCCCAAGTACCTCGGGGGTGTATGATAATGACGACGATTGGCGTAAAGCAATTCCGAAAGAAATAACATTACCCACTTTTTTCAAAAACAACGGATATGCTGTTTTAGGAGGTGGTAAAATCTATCATGTGGAGTATGACCGTGAAGAAGAATATGATTATTATTTCCATAGTCCAACCAATAATCCAAATAAAAATATTACAAAAAAAGGAAATTTTGGTGGCGTAAAATGGGCTCAATTAGATGCAGAAGATGATGTTTTGGCCGATTTTCATGTGGCAAAATGGGCAGCTTCAGAATTGTTGAAAAAACATGACAAACCCCTCTTTTTGGCAGCTGGGCTTTTTAAACCTCACTTGCCCTGGCACGTTCCAAAAAAATATTTTGATTTATACCCCATAGACAAAATTGTTTTGCCGCCTTACAAAGAAGACGATTTGGAAGATTTGCCAGAAGAAGGAAAAAAAATGTCGAAAAACACCCATGCTCAAATTCAATCTGAAACCCAATGGCGTGAAGCGATTCAAGCATACCAAGCTACTATTTCTTATGCCGATGCCCAATTAGGAATTATACTGGACGCTTACGAAAAAAGCTCAGAAAAAGAAAATACGATGATTGTTTTGTGGGGCGACCATGGTTGGCATTTAGGTGAAAAACACCATTGGCGGAAATTCGCCCTGTGGGAAGAAGCCACCCGTTCGCCATTGATTTGGGTAGTGCCAAATCATACAAATCCTGGCTCTAAATGCAGTAGAACCGTCGACTTTATGAGCATTTACCCCACTTTGGCTGACCTTAATGGACTCAAAACGCCTACACATGTGGAAGGTAAAAGCATCAAAAAACTATTGGCCAATCCCAATGCCGAATGGAATATTCCAGCATTGACTACCTATAAAGAAGGAAACCATGCGGTGCGTTCGGAAAACTATCGATACATCAGATATGCGAAAGGCGGGGAAGAATTTTACGATGAAAAGAATGACCCTTATGAATGGGTAAATATTATTAATGACAAAAACATTCTTACTCAAAAAAAAGAATTATCTAAAATGATACCTAAAACGGAGAAAAAAGGAATTGGAAATAATGGTAATAAAGTCGAAGAATAATATGGAAGACCTGACACTTTTCAAAAAAATTGGATTGGTTTTGGCCTTTTTATTGGTGGTTTTATCATCATTTCAGAATCAAAATGATGCAAAGCCGCTGACAAAACGCCAGCCAAATATCCTTTTTGCCATTGCCGATGACCAATCGTTCCCTCATGCTTCGGCATATGGTCAATCCACTTTTCAAACACCTATTTTTGATAGTATTGCGGCACGAGGCATACTTTTTAATAACGCTTTTGTGGCAGCACCTCAATGCAGCCCATCAAGAGCGGCTATTCTAACTGGTAAACAAATTTGGCAATTGGAAGAAGCAGGTACGCATAGCAGTTTTTTTCCTAAAAAATTTCCTGTTTTTACAGATGCACTTGAAACTGCAGGCTATACATTAGGCTTTACTGGCAAACCTTGGGGACCAGGTAATTTTACAGATTCGGGCTGGAAAAGAAATCCAGTTGGCTCAGAATATAATTCTCAAAAGTTTGAAAAAGTACCAACAAGTGGCATTAGTAAAACAGATTATGCGGCCAATTTTAATGATTTTCTAAAAGACAAACCCAAGGATAAGCCTTTCTTCTTTTGGTATGGTGGGCAAGAACCACATCGAGAATATGAAGAAGGATCGGGAAGGGTAGCGGGTTTGTCTGAAAAAGACCTAAAAGTACCAACTTTTTTGCCAAATACAGATTTAGTGAAAAACGATTTGCTTGATTATGCCTTAGAAATAAAGTGGTTTGATACCCAATTAGGTAAAATGTTGCAAATCTTAAAAGAGGCAGGTGAATTAGAAAATACCATTATTGTGGTTACTGCCGATAACGGTATGGCGTTCCCTTATGCCAAAGCCAATTTACAAGAATATGGAACACATGTTCCATTGGCCATCGCTGGGCCGATGATTACAGGCAAAAACAGAAAAGTAGATGACCTCATTAGTCTGATTGATTTAGCCCCTACTTTTTTGGATGTAGCTGGCATCAAGCATTTTGAAGGCATTTCTGGTAAGACTTTAATGCCCATTTTTAAAAGTCCGAAGTCTGGCTATATTGATGCTTCTCGAAAATACGTGTTTTCAGGTAGAGAAAGACATACCCATGCTCGCCCCGGCAATTTGGGGTATCCAGCCCGAGCAATTCGTTCAAAAGAATACCTTTATATCAAAAATTTAAAGCCTGAGCGGTGGCCACTTGGTGACCCTGCCCCAGAGATATCAACATCTACTAATGGTGTTAAGGGTATGAAACCCATTTTGGAAGGTTACGAAGATATTGACGATTCGCCAACCAAAACATTTATGATTAAAGAAAAAGCTACTTATGCTTCACTATTTAAAATTGGCTTTGAAAAACGGGATTCCGAGCAATTATATGACATCAAAAAAGACCCATTTTGCCTCAATGACCTTTCAAATTCCGAGAAAATGAAGCCTATTTTGCAGAAATTGAGCAGAGAGTTGGAGCAAAAACTAAATGAACAAAACGACCCAAGAATGACGGCTGATGGTGATATTTTTGACTCTTATCCACGTTTCGGGGCAATGCGGCCCTTTGACGGATTCAAAAAACAAGGAAAATACAACCCAAAGTATATGAAGAAATAGTAATTATGAAGAATATGAACTTTGAAAAAATATCAACTTTAAAACTGAGCATTTTTTTAGTAGGCTTATGTCTGGGCTATACACCCATTAAAGCTCAAATTAAACCCAATGTAATTATCATTTATTCCGATGACCAAGGGGCAATCGACCTCAATTGTTATGGTTCAAAGGATTTAGAAACGCCCAATATTGACCGTTTGGCAAAAAATGGGACGATGTTTACGCAGTTTTATGCTTCGCCTGTTTGTTCGCCTTCAAGGGCTTCATTACTTACAGGGCTAAATCCTCAAAGGGCAGGATTGCCCAACAATGCCTCAGAGGCAAATAAAGCCGATGGATTGCCAGCCGATCGATTTACGATGGCCGAACTTTTTAAAAGTGCAGGGTACAAAACCGCTCATATTGGCAAATGGCACTTGGGATATACCCCCGAAATGAGTCCGAATGCCCAAGGGTTTGATCATTCATTTGGATATTTAGCTGGGTGCATTGATAACTATTCACACTTTTTTTATTGGAATGGCCCTAATAAGCACGACTTGTATAGAAATGGAAAGGAGGTACATTATTCTGGACAATTTTTTCCTGATTTGATGGTGAAAGAGGCGGGTCAATTTATGAAACAAACAAATAAAAGTCCGTTTTTTATGTATTTTGCTATAAACCTACCCCATTATCCCTACCAAGGCGACCCCAAATGGCTGGACTATTATCAGAAAAAAGGGCTCGCTTATCCGAGAGATTTGTACGCAGCTTTTATGTCCACCTTAGATGATAAAGTAGGTCAATTACTCAAACAGGTTTCGGACCTTGGACTAACCGAAAATACCATTATCATTTTTCAATCAGACAATGGCTATTCTACCGAAGAACGAGCTCATTTTGGTGGGGGCAATGCTGGTATTTATAGGGGTGCAAAAGCCTGTCTTTTTGAAGGTGGAATTCGTGTACCATCAATTATTAGTTGGCCCGGCAAAATCCCGAAAGGACAAGTTAGAAATCAAATGGCCATCAATACCGACTGGTTTCCAACTTTGGCAGAATATTGCGATATCGAAATTCAACAAAAAGATTTAGATGGAAAAAGTTTGGTTTCGGTTATCAAGGACTCAAATGCAACTTCTCAGCATGAAGAAGGCTATTGTTGGGCATTCAGAAAGTCGTGGGTGGCTCGAAAAGGCAAATGGAAGTTACATGCAAATCCTGAAGACACCAGTAAAAAAGGGTCATTGACAGAGGCGGATGCCTTTTTTTTAGTGGATTTAGTAGCAGATCCAGGCGAAACCAAAAATCTGGCGGCAGCTCATCCTGAACTCGTAAAGGATTTAAAACAACAATACCAAATTTGGGAACAAAAAAACAAGAAATAGCACATTGAATAATCTAAAAAACATGATCCTTTTCGTGGACGTAATCACGATTGATTTCAAAATCAAGAATGTAAAAGGTGAGCTGCTGAGTAGCTCCATTCAAGACACAATTCATCAACTTGGTAAATAGAATAATTTTAAAAAGAATCAGCCGTAAATGAGAGTTATCCTTTTGACTTACTTAACTATTTCATTGTTTTCGATCCAAAGCAATGGTCAGTCAATGGTGCAAATACCGCACCAACGAACAATTGCGTGGAAGACAAACGCTGATTTGGCAATTCAGGTTTATCAATCGTTTGCGAGCAAAAAAATCAATTTTGACAAATTGAGCGAACGAGGTAATACACCCAGAATTTTACTCGCAAAATTGCTTTTGAAACAAGACATCGAGGACGTAAATAAGGCAATCCAACAAATGAAAGTTCGGGGCGTTACGGGTTCGCATTGGGCATTGAATCCCAAAGGCGATTATGATTTTACGCTCATGCCCTTGACCACCATTCTGTTTTTGTTCGATAATCAACCTGATTTGCTTTACCCCAAAACAAAAGAACATTTGATAAACACATTGCTCACCGAAGAAGGTGGTAAATACCGACGGGCCACGCCACGTACATTAGGTTTAGTGGCCGATACCGAAAATCATATTTTAATGACCGAAGGCTCTCGTTATCTAAAAAATCGTTGGAAGATGCTTCATGGCAATTCGTCGCCCACCTATGATAACGTCTCAAATGGTATGGAAGTTAAGATTTTGGCTTATTTAAACCGCATGAAAACCAATGGTTTGTATGAATATAATTCCATTCCTTACATTGGCTACACCATAGCAGCTTTGTTAAATTTAGAAGCTTTTGCTTCTGAAAAAGTGAGCACCGAAGCCCGCAATGTATTGGATTACATGAATTGGACTTATGCCTTGGGGTCTTACAAATTAAGGCATTATCCACCCATGCGTAGGCGGTACGAAAAAGCTAAAATTCAAGAGTTAACCACTGACTATCAGTCTGTTTTCGTAAAAGCTTGGTTGAGTTATGCCCCCATTGAGCCATTTAATACCGATATTTCAAACGCAGAAGTACACGCCTTAGTGGGTTCGTGCATGCCTTATCGGCCTGCTGATAAAGTGGTAGAAGTAATTTTTAACAAAGGCGAAGGCTATTTCGTAAAATTAGGCCACGGCAAAAAATCTTGTCCTGAAATATTCACGGCGGGCAAGCACTTTATAATGTACCCCGATTTTAGGACAGAGTTTATAAGTGGAGACTTATTATCTTTATCTTAAAATAACACAAAAATGGGAAAGCGTATCAGACGTAATTACGATGAGAGTTTCAAGACAAAAG
>Ga0247844_1001644_pt1 | contig 39859 bp, 31 predicted proteins | sample LaCtaG_FD_192421 | JGI IMG/M metagenome (GOLD analysis project Ga0247844, IMG submission 192421) | Freshwater microbial communities from meromictic Lake La Cruz, Castile-La Mancha, Spain - LaCruzMarch201714.5m_1 | ecosystem: Environmental > Aquatic > Freshwater > Lake | place: Spain: Castile-La... | reverse complement strand
GGGCGCTTCTCTGCGGGTTCCGGCGTTGGCGTTGGCGTTGGCGTTGGCGTGGGGTCTTGGGTGTAATCGAAGACGATGCGGTTTTTTCCGCTTTGTGCGATCGAGTAGTCCTGCGCGGAGGCGGGGAGGAGAAGAGCGAGGGAAATAATGGGGACAATGCGTCGTGTGGCGGTGGGCAGGATCATGAGTTCAATTTGGTCGGGTGGCTTTCAGTCGCATGACGATGGGCATCGGCATGCCGTCCGGCGGGGGGGCTTGCAGTTGCAGTCCTGTCAAAATCTCAGTGCGAATGGCGGCATCGATGTCGGGATTTCCGGACGATCCGGTGAGTGTGGCGCGGGTGATGCGTCCGGAGGCGTCGAGCCAGATGCGGGCAGTGAGGTTGAGTGCAGCGGCTTTTGTCTTCCGGTGGGTGCGGAGGGATTGGGCGATGGAGGATTGGACTTGCGCGGCATAGGCTCCAAATTTGGAGCCTTTTTTCTTTCCTGTGCCGGTGCCGCCGATCATTCCGCCACCTCCGCCCTTGGCGAGGCCGAAGGCATCGGGTCCGTTGCCTTGGATATTTGTGCCCATGGGCGCGGGTTCGGGTTCGGCGGACTGAGGTTCTGGTTCGGCGGCCTCCTCGGGTTCGAAAGTTTGCTCCTCTTGGGTTTCGGGTTCCGGCGGTTGTTCTTTTGGAGGAGGGGGCGGCGGTGGGGGGAGGGGAGGAGGCGGCATGATGTTGACCATGCTGATAGAGCTTTTCTTTTTTGGGGCCTCCTTGGACTGAGGGAAGAAAAACACGGCGAGCCCTCCGAGAACGATCAGGGAGAGAATCAGCTTGAGCTTGTGTTTTTGAAGGAAGGAGGGGGAGTCTTCGCTCTCGTCCGGCGCGGCCATGGGTTATTTGGGACCTTGGGTGGCGAGTCCGATCTGGGTGATGCCGACGCGACCGATCACGTCGAGGACGTCCATGACGACTTGGTATTGGGTGGAGCGATCGCCACGCACAACAACGGGAAATTCCGGCACTTGGGATTTGTGGGAATTGAGTTTGGCTTCGAGTTCCGGGAGAGTAACGGGCACGGTATCGAGGAAGACCTTGCCCTCGTTATTGACGGTGATGGCTTTGCTCTTCGGGCCTCCGAGGGCGGGGGCCTTGCTTCCCTTGGGGAGGTCGACTTTGAGTCCTTGGACTCCGGCTGTGGTCATGATGATAAAAATCAAGAGGAGCACGAGGTAGAGATCGACCATCGGGGTCACATTGATGTCGTCGTAGGCTTTATCGTCGCTGGCGTCCATGGCTTAGCGGGCTTTGGCGTGAACGCCTGCCAGGATGGTTGCGGTTTCGTTGCCTTTTGTTTCTTCATGGCGGGCGGCCTCCTCGGGGGTGCGCACCTGGCGGATGGGGACGGTGAGGTCTCGTTCGCCGGGCGGGGGGTAGAATTCGGCCACCTTTGCGACAAACTCGTCGATGAAAACCTGCATGGCACCGATGACTCCTTTGATGCGGGTATTGAGGAAGCTATACATAAAAAGGGCAGGGATGGCGACGAGGAGTCCAACGGTGGTTGCAAGCAGAGCGCTGGCAATGCCTGGTGCGATGGAGTTGACATCGACCTCTCCGGATTTGGCGATAATGGCGAAGGTGATCATGACGCCCACGACGGTTCCCAGAAGGCCGACGTAGGGGCCTCCGGCGATACTGACGGTGAGGTAAACGATGCCCTTGTTGAGGCGGTGTTGTTCGTGGACGATGGCGGCATCTAGGGCGGCGCGGATCGCTTGAATCGAGCGTGCGGAGAGGCCTTGGCCCTTGTTTTTCCCCTTTCCGAGGCGGTGTCGGATTTCCTCCGAGCCAACATGGTAGACGTGGTAGAGGGGGGAGTCGGCGAGGAGGGTGAGAGTTTTCTTGCCGAGTTTGCCTCCGAAGGACTTGGCGGCCTCGGGATCGTCAAGGTCCATGGCGGTGAGATCGGCGGCGACGTCTCTCCAGAGTTTGTGGAAGGCGGCGTTGCCTTTTTCGATTTTGCCGAGGTTGAAAAATTTCGCAACGGCGACCGTCCAGCCAGCGATCATCATAATGACGCAAACGACAACGGCGATCCAGCCGTCGAACATCATGTTATTTGCGATATCCCCGAAGAGCATGACGTGTTCGAGGGCGCCGCTATGTCCTCCGGCATCGCCACCTTCGGGTTCCCCCAGTGAGAGGAGCTTGGTGCTGGCATCGTTGCCGGCCTGACCAGCGTGGGCGAGTTCGACCCAGCCGACGGGGCGGGCGGTTTTGGCGATGACGAGTTCGTCGATCTCGCCGACGAGACCGTTTTTTCCATTGGTATCCGCGCCCAGAGTGGCTTCGGCGTTGATGCCTGGGAGGGGTTGCGCGATGAATCCGGCTTTTTTACCGTTGATAAAAAGGGTTGTGGAGGCTTCGTCGGCGACAACGGCGAGGTGGTTCCAAACATTGGGGGCGAGGGGTTCCCCGGGCGGGGATTTGGCCGTGCCGGCCGAGGAGGTGATGGAAACAATAGGAGATCCGTTTTCGAAGACGACTTGAAGGCGACTGGAGGCATCGCCCCAGTCAAAGAGGGTGCCTTTTTCGTTGAGCGCGGTTTGTTTGATCCAGAGCGCCAGGGTGAGGGGTTGACCGTCTTCGGTGCGGAAGGTGGCGGATGCGGGAATTTTGATGGCGGTATTGCCGAGCAGTCGCAGGCCGGGTCCGATGAGAGCGCCTTCGGAGAGTGTGCCTGCTGAGGTGGCATTGTTGGCGTTCGGCGTCGCGTCCGAGGGGGTCGGCGAGGTGAAGTTGTAAGCGAGGACGGTCTCGGCGTCGTAGGCTGCCTGTGGGTCGGCGACGTCCTCTGTGGCGACTTCGGAGTTCCCGCTGTAGAGCCAGAACTTGGCTTGGGCGGCTTCCTGCACATTCGGAATTTTGATCCACACGAAGCCCTCGTTCATGAGGGGATCCCATTTTTCGACTCTGTGCGGGTAGATGGTTGTGTCGTCCCCGGACACGAAGCGGAGGTCGGCCGCGTCCTCCCGAGCGCGTGTGAAATCGAAGTTCCCTTGGTGGAGGCGGAGGAGGACGAGGGAGTCTCCGGCGGGGGTGGTGATTTCGAACCCTGTCTGGGTTGTGTCGAGAGTGACGGGAGTTCGGGCTGTCCAGAGCTCGTTCCACCAAGCCATGGAGAGGGTTTGCGAGGCAAGAAGGAGGGTTAACGCTGCGCAGGTGGTTTTGACGATGTGTGTGGTGGTCATGGTGCGTTAAAGTTCCGCAGAGAAGCGGAAGGTGAAAAGCGGGTCGCCGGCGGTGCTTGGGGATTGGGTGATTTGCGGGATGCCGATGAGGAATTCGCCGTTGAGGTGCTTCACGAGTCGGAAGCTTGTGCCGAAGCCGTAGCTCCAAAGGTTGAAGGTTGAGGTTTGCTCGGGGAGGGGGTCGTTAAGCATGGCGTAGCCGGCGTCGAGGAAGGCGAAGAAGCGCCACTCATTTCCCTCCGGCAGCCAACCCAGCAGGGAGGGGGTCTGGATTTCTAGGGTTGTGGCGACGGCGTTGTCCCCGACGACGGTGGATTCGAGATATCCGCGCACGGTGTTGAGGCCTCCGAGACTGAACTGTTCGGTATCGACAAGCGGGTTGGCAGTGGCCTGGCCTTGGAGGGCGGCAAGGATTCGGAAGTCCCAAGGCAGCTTCTGTGTGTGGTCGATGCCGCCGCGGAGGGTGAAAAAGTTGGCGCTGGAGTTATAGCGGCGGTTGTCGAAATCGATGGCCTCTTGGGTGCCCGTGCCCCGGAAGGCGAAGGTGATGCCGGCGTTGATGCCCGTCTCGTAATGATTGCCGAGCGAGGTGGCGTTGTAATTCGCGCTGAAGGGCCAGTAGGTCAGAGGTGAGGAGACGATGGAACCGTCGGAGGTCACGAGATCTTGGGAGAAGTCCTTGTAGTCGATACCAAGGGCTGCGGAGTGGTAGAATCCGGTTTTGGAAGGGAGGTTGAAAAGAATTCGCCCTCCGTAAATTTCGCCATTCCCGAGCGAGTCGGTGCCTCCGAGAGTCGAAACTTCGCTATTCTGGCGGGTGGCTTGCAGCATGAGCGACACCCCATCGATGGCAGGCGTGCGGGCGATGTAGTATCCTGAAAAAATGAGGGCATCGCTGGGGCGTTGGGGGGCGATTTGGAAGGCGGCTCCCACCGTGTGTCCGAGTTGCCACAGGTTGTCGTAGCGGATGGCTGTGTCCAAGCGCAGGGGCGTCGTGTTGGCGCTGTAGCGGTTGTTCAGCTCGATGCTTCCGTGGAGGGGGAAGGCATCCTTGACGGTGAGTTCCACATCGACGGTGCCCGGAATCCTGCCAGCAACCAATGCAGGTGTGACTTGGAGGTCGGCTGACTGGTTGAGAGCGGTGATGTCGCGCTGAACATCGTTGAAGTTCGGGACGCCTCCCTCAGCTAGGGCCGGGGCCATCTTTTTGATCCTCTCGATATCGTAGAAGCGGGCTCCCTTGACGCGGAGACGCCCGACGGTGGCCTCGGTGACTTGCAGCACGATGACGCCGGTATTTACGCTTTGCGGGGGCACGGAAACCGAGACGGTCTGGTAGCCCTTCTCATGATAGGCCTTCTCGAGATCGGCCCGCGCATTGTCCACATCTCTAGGCGTGCGTCCGGGACCAAGGTGGCTGTAGAGGGCCTTGTCCACTGCATCCCGAGGAAGGGTGCGGGCCCCGACGACCCGGTATTCGCGAATCAGAAAAACCTGCGCGGGAGTTTGCTCCGCCTCTATTGCCGGGTCTCCGGGAGGATTTGTGGCCTGGGCGGACATCAGCGCCACGGCAAGGCCTAGAGCCGCCAAACGAGAGGCCCCGCGAAGTTCGCGTGTTGTGAAATCCGGAATGAAAAGTCGGCCACTCGGCATACAAAGGGGCGCACTCCAACAGCGTGGGCGCGGAACGGCAAACGGGCATATGTGACAAAATTGTCACATGGAGCCGAAGAGGTTCCCGCATGGTCCACCCGCCGGGCCCGAGCGAGGGCCTCTCCGGGCAGGTTCTGTCGGGCTCTGCGGAAAGTTGGGAATGCCGAAGTGCTCGGCTTCCTGTCGGGGGGGGCTTCTGAGAACGGACGCGAGGCGTCAGGCGGGGAGTCCGCCAACAATCTCCCGGATGAGGTTGGGGCCACCGTAAACAAACCCAGTGTAAAGCTGCACGAGGTTCGCGCCGGCTTCGATTTTCTCGCGGGCGGAGGTCGCATCCATGATGCCTCCGGAGGCGATGATCGGGAGGTTAGTGGCGGCGCGGAGGGTTGCGAGAACATGGGTGGAGCGCTCGCGCAGAGGGGCTCCGCTGAGGCCGCCTGCTTGGTCTCGCGATGGGGGAATGACGCTGTGGTCGAGGGTGGTATTCGTGGCGATGAGGCCGGCGAGGCCCTCGGAGTCTGCCAAGGCGGCGATTTCACGAAGGGCGTCATCACTCAAGTCGGGGGCTATTTTGACTAGGAGGGGCTTGATGTTGTTGAGGCGTTTGAGGGTGCGTATGATCTCGGCGAGGGCGTCTTTATCCTGCAGGGCGCGAAGGTCGGGTGTGTTCGGCGAGCTGACGTTGACGACGAAATAATCTCCGTAGGGCAGGAGGAGTTTGAAGCTTGTGGCGTAGTCGGAGGCCGCCTGTTCGTTGGGGGTGATTTTGGATTTTCCAATATTGATGCCAACGGGAACATGGGGCCATTTTCCGCTTGCCTTGAGGTGGCGGAGGCGGTGGGAGATGGCACTTGCCCCGGCGTTATTGAATCCCATGCGGTTGATGAGTGCTTGTTCGGCCGGGTAGCGGAAACAGCGGGGCTTGGGATTTCCAGGCTGGGCGAGGGCAGTGATCGTGCCTGCCTCGATCGAGCCGAATCCAAGAGCCTCCCAGGCGCGGAGGGCTGTGGCATTTTTATCCATACCTGCGGCGAGGCCGACGGGGTTGGGGAAAGTGAGCCCGAAAAGTCGCACTGGCCTCCGCGCAGGGGCCCCGAATGCGCCCCGCAGAATGCTCGGCGGCGATACTCTCAGCGCAAGGAGGGCAAGATTGTGCGCGGCTTCGGGCGGAATTTTAAAAAAAAGGGGGCGCAGGATTTTGAGATACAGGTTCACTTGGGAGAAAAATAACCGATGCCCCGCAGCGTCCAAAGGAAATTGCCAGCTGGCTCAGGACGTTTTTTTTCGCTGCTTGGCGATGAGCATATAGAGGGATGGAATAATGAAGAGAGTGAAGACCGTGCCGATGGTCATGCCTCCCACGAGCACGAGGCCGATGGAGTTGCGGGCCGCGGCGCCGGCGCCTGTCACAAGAACGAGCGGAAAGTGGCCGCAGACTGTGGCGAGGGAGGTCATGAGGATGGGTCGAAGGCGGGTGAGAGAGGCGCTGCGGATAGCTTCGAGTTTCGAGTGTCCATCCCGCTGCAGGTGGTTCGCAAATTCCACAATCAGGATGCCGTTTTTGGCGATGAGGCCGATGAGGGTCACTAGGCCGATTTGCGAGTAGATGTTCATCGTGGTCGTCCATCCATCGGTCCAGAATGGCACATCCGGCGCGGGCATTCTTAAGAAGGTGAAAATGAGGGCGCCGAACATGGCGAGGGGGACGGAGCCGAGAAGGATGATGAACGGATCGCGGAAGCTGTTGAACTGGGCGGAGAGGACGAGAAAAATCATGACGATGGCTAGAGCGAAGGTGAAAAGGAACTTCGCTGGGCCCTCGGCGCGGAGTTGGCGGGATTCGCCGGTGTAGTCGAGGATGTAACCTCGGGGGAGAATCTTGGCGGCTTCGTCTTCGAGGAATTTCAGGGCTTGGTCGAGCGGGACGATGGCGACGCCGCTGAGCTTGACGGCGTTCATTTGCTGGAAGCGCTGGAGGTTGCGGGGCTCGACCTTGTTTTTGACGGTCGCGACGGTGGAGAGGGGGATGAGTTCGCCCTTGGGGCCGCGGATGCGGATATCGAGGAGTTGGTCCTCGTTGAGACGCCCGAGGCGGGTGATCTGTGGGATCACCTTGTAGCTGCGCCCGTCCATGTTGAAGCGGTTCACGAAATTCCCACCGGCGGCGGCGGAGAGGTCGGCGCCGACTTGGGCAAGGTCGAGGCCGAGCGAGGCGACCTTGTCCCGGTCGATCACGAACTCGGCCTGTGGCCTGTCGTATTTCACGCTGACGATTGGCGGGAAGGCGAATTTGCCGCTGGCCACGGCCTTGAGCTTGAGTTGCTCGACGAATTCGAGAATGCGCTCGGTATCGGCGGTGGAGGCCACAACGATCTCGACGGGAAAGTCGCCGCCGCCGGGCAAAGCGGCTGGCACGACGGCAAAGGAACTCACGCCGGGCACTTTCCCAAGGCCTGCTTGGACTTCATTTTTCATGTCGAAAACGGTCCGGTCTCGTTGCGTCCAACTCTTCAGGCCCATGCCGGAAAAACCTCCGAATGTCTGGGTAATCTGGAATGTGTAGGCGGTCTCGGGAAAACTCTGGAAAACCTTGTTCACCTCGACGGCGTGGATGGACATCTGGTCGATCGAAGCATTGGACGGCGTGTCGAGGATTCCGAAAATAACGCCCTGATCCTCATTCGGGGCGAGTTCCTTCGGCGACTGGGTGTAGAGAAGCACGGTCACTAGGGTGAGAACGATCCAAGCGGTGTAAACTGCCGGGCGGGCGCTCAGTGTGGCATCGAGGATGCGGGCGTAGAGGGAGCGGATTTTTTCAAAGACGGCATTGATGTGGCGCGGCAGCCAGGCATCCTCGGAGCGGGGCGTGAGCAGCTTGGAGGACATCATCGGCGAGAGCGTGAGAGCCACCACTCCCGAGACAATCACGGCGCCGGCGAGCGTGAATGCGAACTCGCGGAAGAGCGTTCCCGTGAGACCGCCTTGCAGGCCGATGGGAGCGTAGACGGCGGCCAGGGTAAGCGTCATGGCTACGATGGGCCCGAAGAGTTCCCGTGCGCTGAGGATGGCGGCATCAAACGGCGACTTCCCCTCGCGCATGTGGCGCTCGACATTTTCCACCATGACGATGGCGTCATCGACCACGATTCCCACACTGAGGACGATAGCCAGGAGGGTGAGCAAATTGATGGTGAAGCCAAAAATCTGCATGAGAAAAACCGCTCCGATGAGGGAAATCGGAATGGCCACAACGGGCACAAGGACGGAGCGCAGGGAACCGAGGAAAAGAAAAATGACAACCACGACGATGAGCAGGGTTTCGCCGAGCGTTTTCACAACCTCCTTGATCGCGTCCTCGATATAAACGGTGCCGTCATAGGCGATGCCCGCCTGGAGGCCGGTGGGGAGGTCTTTTTCGATCTCCTTCATCTCGGCGCGGACGCGTTTCATGACGTCCAGCGAGTTGGCGTTCGGCAGTGGCCAGATGCCCATGAACACGGCCGTCTCGCCGCTGAAGCGCACCTCGGTGTCGTAGTCCTCCGCGCCGAGCACAACATTGGCGATGTCCTCGAGGCGAATGAATCGGTCGCCGTCCTTGCGCACCACGAGCCGGCGGAATTCCTCGACCGAGCTGAGGTTGGTATCCGCCGTGAGATCGACCTGAATCCAAGAGCCTTTGGTCTGGCCGATGGCCGAGAGGTAGTTGTTCGCAGCGAGGGCGGAGCGGACATCCGAGGGGCTCACGCCCAGCGAAGCCATGCGGACGGGGTCGAGCCAGACGCGCATGGCGAAGGTGCGGGCTCCAAGGATGTCCGCGCGTTGAACGCCGGGGAGGGCGGTGAGGCGGGGTTGGACCGAGCGCACGAGGTAGTCGGTGATTTCGTTTTGCTGAAGGATGCTGGAAGTGAAACGGAGGTAGGCCGAGGCAAAGCGCGAGTCGGCTGTTTCGACATTAATCACCGGCACCTCGGCTTCGGGCGGCAGGTCGCCACGGACCTGGTTCACCTTGGAACTGATTTCGGAAAGCGCCTTGTTGGCGTCGTAGTTCAGGCGCAGCCTGGCTTGGATGGTCGAGAGGCCCTGCGAACTCGTCGAGTCGATATAATCGATGCCGTCCGCCGCTGCGATGGCGCGCTCGAGCGGCGTGGTGATGAATCCCCGCACGAGCTTGGCATTTGCGCCGATGTAGGCCGTGGTGACGGTGACAATGGCGTTTTCACTGCGTGGGTATTGGCGAACATTCAGCGAGCCGATGGATTGGAAACCCGCCACGAGGATGACGAAGGTCACCACAAGGGAAAGGACCGGCTTGCGAATGAAGATGTCGGTGAAATTCATGGAGCGATGCGCCTCAGTTTACTTCTCCGCGGGCGTGGGCTTGGCGGACGAGGAGAGGGTGGATTCGCCGGCAACGACATGGGACCCGTTGCGAAGCTTGAAGCCGCCGATGGTCACGATGCGCTCGCCGGCGGAGAGGCCCTCTTCGACGGCCACGAGATCGCCTTCCCGCTGACCGAGGCGAATGAACTTCTGCTGCGCCTCGAGGCGGGGGCCTTGTTTGCCTTCGACTTCAGTGACCACAAAAACCGAGTCTCCATAGGGAGCAAAAATCACAGCCGTTGCGGGAATGACGACGCGCTCGAAGGTTCCCGGCACGAGCACCGACACGGCAACAAACATTCCCTGACGAAGAGCGCCGTCGGGATTTTGGAGAGTGGCTTGGAGATTGATATTCCGCGTGGTGGCATCCACCGCCGGCTCGATGGCCGTGAGCGTGCCTTCAAACGCCCGGCCCTGCAGCGCATCGGTGCTGATTTTTATCTTCATCCCCGTCGAGAGGTCGCCGAGGCGCTGCTGGGGAAGGGAGAAGTTCACATAGACGGGGTCGAGGGCTTGAAGCGTTACAATGGAATCGCCGGGCTTGAGGAATTGTCCCTCCTGGATCTGGCGGATGCCGAGGCGACCGGTGAATGGTGCGCGGATGGTTCTTTTTTCAACGATCGATGCGAGTTGGTCCACTTGGGCGGCGGAGTCCTTGGCTTGGGCCTCGGCGGCCTCCATGTCGGACTGCGAGACGACGCTTGTTTTTCGAAGTCCCCGGATGCGCTCGAGGTTCAAGCGGTTGAGTTCGGCGGTGGACTGTGCCGAGCGGAGTTGGGCTTCCTCGATCGATTTGTCGATTTGCACGAGAGGCTCGCCGGCCTTCGCTTCCGCTCCCGATTGGAAGAGAATCCCCACGACTTTGCCTGAAACCTCGCTGGAGACCATGAGGCCGCGAGCGGCCTCCACCGAGCCGATGGATTGGAACGAGGTGGTGAGCGTCTTGTTGGTCGATTCTTCGATGACCACAGTCTCGGGGGGCATCTCAAAAGTTTCGCCCGTTTTAATGAGATTTACGATCTGGAGTGCTTTGACGCCGATGATGGCACCTAGGAGCAAAAGGAGGCCGAGGATGGTGAGGAAAATCTTTTTTTTCATAAAAACCGACTGCTGTGAGGCCCTACGAGCAAGGCCACGGGAATGATGTGGAAATCTTAGCGGATGAGCCCCCAGCGCTCGCTGAACGGCCAATAAACAAAGAACCCCCGCCCCGCCACGTTGCGCTCCGGCACCGCTCCCCAGTCGCGACTGTCGCGGGAGTGATAGCTATTGTCGCCAAGAGCAAAGAAGCTTCGGGGCGGGACGGTGAAACTGGCTTCGGGTGAGCCCAGAAAGCGGAAGGGCGGGCCTCCACGTCCACCGTTGGAGTAGCCTTGGAAGCCGTTCTTGAGGCTCATGACGCGCTGAAAGGCAGCGAGGGCCGGGATTTTTCCATCAATCGTGAGGGTGGGAGGATCGATGCGGAGCGTCTGTCCGGGCGTCCCGGCCAGGCGTTTGATGTAATGCTGGGAACCCATGGAGGGATCGAGGCCGATCTCAATATCGCGGATGCCTGTGGTTTTGAACACGAAGACCTGGCCGAGCTTGGGCTTCGTGAAATGGTAGCTCATCTTGTCAACAAAGACTTGGTCTCCGGTGTCCATGTGTCCGCGCGCGATGACTTCGCCCGCCGCGTATTCGCGCCCGGGAAGGACACGGAAGTAGGTCATAAGGGGACTGCGTGGAACGAAGAGCGTGTAGCGGTGTCGGCGGCAAACAATGTCGGTGAAGGTAAAGAAATTGAGATAGGTGCGCTCATCGAGGGAGACCACAACATCCTCCTCCTTGGAGCGAAGCTCGAAGGAGTGGCGTCCCTTGAAGACAAAATCGAAGGCTCGAACGAAGATGTTCGGCGGGGGCGTGTCGGTGGGGATGCCAACGATACCGTAGAGGGTGGGCTGCATCGAGCCTGTTGGGATGCGGAAAGGTTGGATAAGGAAGGCCTTCACGCCTGCGGCAATAACAATGGCCACCAGAAAGACCTCGATGTTCTCGCGCAGAGCCGTGTGTTTTTGAGGGGGAAGGCAGCCCCCGATGAGCTCATCAATGGCCGTGATGGTCTTGGAAACTTGGTCGCGGCTGCGGGCGCGAATGCCGCACTTCAAATCGGCGATAAGCGATTGGATATCGGCCACCCGCGCTTCGGGAAGGATGTCCTTCTTATAAGCGAGGAATTTTTTTGTGCCATGAAGGTAGTGCTTAGCCTCCTTGATGTAGCGTGGTGTGAGAAAGAGCATGGTCGTAGGGATGGGGTGGGGGACTAGCTGGTGCGCAGAACCTCGATGAAGGCCTCCTGCGGGATGTTGACTGTGCCAACGGCCTTCATGCGTTTTTTCCCCTCTTTTTGTTTTTCGAGGAGCTTGCGTTTTCGTGTGATGTCGCCGCCATAGCACTTGGCGGTCACATTTTTTCTCATTGCGCTCACACTTTCGCGGGCGACGATCTTGCCTCCGATAGCGGCTTGGATGGCGACTTGATAGAGTTGTGTCGGGATTACCTCCTTGAGCTTGGCGGCGAGTGCGCGACCGCGCGCAGCGGCTTTTTCGCGGTGCACGATGCAGGAAAAGGCATCCACCGGTTCGCCATTCACGAGCATTTCGAGCTTGACGAGTTTCGCTTCCTTGTAGCCGGCCTGCTCGTAATCCATCGAGCCGTATCCCCGTGTGATGGATTTCAATTTGTCCACGAAATCGACGAGGATTTCATTCAGCGGAACCTCGGCCGTGAGCATGACGCGCTTGGTATCTATCGACTCGGTGTGGTTCACTTCGCCACGTTTTTCCATGACGAGTTGCATGATCGGGGAGATGTATTCGTTGGGAATCATAACGAAGCAACGAACCATCGGCTCCCGGATTTCCTCGATCACGCTGGGGTCGGGGAGTTGGTCGGGGTTGTCAATATGGAGCACCTCGCCGTTGGTGCGGTGCACCTCGTAAATAACGGAGGGATAGGTGGCGATGATGTCCATGTTGAACTCGCGGCGGAGGCGCTCGAGGACGATCTCCATGTGAAGAAGTCCAAGGAATCCACATCGGAAACCAAAGCCGAGAGCCACGCTGGACTCTGCCATGAACTGAAACGCGGCATCATTGAGTTGGAGCTTGGCGATCGCCGCCTTGAGGCTCTCAAAGTCGGCGGCGTTGATCGGGTAGATTCCGCTGAAGACCATCGGTTGCACGACTTGGAATCCCGGCAGGGGGACGTCGGCGGGTTGGCGGGCGCTGGTGAGGGTATCACCGACTTTGACTTCCGCAGAGGTCTTGATGTTCGCGATGATGTAGCCGATATCGCCTGCGATGAGTTTTTCTTGGGCAAAAAACTTGGGTTGCTGAGGCTTGAAGACGCCAACTTCCTTGACCTCGTATTTCCCGCTTGTGGCCATGAGTTCGACGGGGTCTCCCGCCTTGACCGTGCCCTCCATGATGCGCACGTAGATCACCACTCCCCGGTAGGTGTCGAAGTGCGAATCGAAAGTGAGAGCCCGCAAGCGGGCGGAGGGATCGCCAGAGGGCGAGGGGATACGCGCAATGACGGCCTCGAGAATTTCCTCAATGCCGATGCCGACTTTTGCGCTGGCCAAGATGGCTTCCTCGGCCGGAATCGCGAGGATGTCCTCGAGTTGTCTTTTTGCCGCTTCGACATCCGCGTTCGGGAGGTCGATTTTGTTGATCACCGGGATGAGCTTGAGGCCTTGCTTCTCGGCGAGATGGACATTTGCGACGGTCTGGGCCTCGACGCCTTGGGCGGCATCGATGATCAGGAGCGCTCCTTCGCAGGCAGCGAGGGAGCGGGAGACTTCATAGGAAAAATCGACGTGACCTGGCGTGTCGGAGAGGTTCAATTTATAACGCGTGCCATTTTTCGCGGTATATTCCATCGCGATTGGGTGGGCCTTGATCGTGATCCCACGCTCGCGCTCGAGATCCATGGCGTCGAGAAGTTGTTCCTGAGATTCACGCTTCTGAATCGTGCCCGTCACCTCCAGCAGACGGTCGGAGAGCGTAGTCTTACCGTGGTCGATGTGTGCGATGATGCAAAAATTGCGCGTGTTTGTGATAGCCATGAAAGGCCGTAAAATATCGGTCACTGCGCCGACAGGGTCAATCCCCTGTGTCATGAAAAGATGGATTTGTATTTTTGCCATCGCAACACAGGGCATCCGCCCACTAGCGTTGAGAGTGCCAAATCTCTTCACGTTGCGATGCCATGAATCAAGAAAATCCGGAAACACCAAAAGACAACGACGACTATGTGGCTCCCAAATTTCGCGTAAACCCTCAGGTTTTCCAGATCACGGCCCTTGTCCTCGTGGCACTCGCTATTCCCATAACGCTGGTTGTGCTGGGTCTTCTTGAAATGCAGCGTGAACGAAAAAAAAGCCCTCCAATCGATAATCTGCCCGAACTCGCCTCAGAAGTGCCAGGCCTGCGGGAATCGCTTGAGTCCATCGCCGAGAAAGCTCTGCCAGTTCCGGAAATTCATGCGGAGATAACGCGCTTTCTTTTTCAGTATCGCGATTCGGACTCCAAAGAAAGAATTCGCAGTTCCATTTTGCAGGTGCTTTCAAGTTCAGGAGTGAGCGCCCTCAGCAGTGTCGATTCTGAGCGGGAACGATGGATCGTGACCTGCGAAGAGGGCGAAGAGGCGACCCTCAAGAGGGCCTTGGAGGAACTACTCCTGTCGAACAGCATGGCTCGGCCTCTGAGCGCGACGGGACAGGCGGCCGCGGCGAGGGAGCCAAAGCCTCTTATTCTCAACATGCCATCTCATCAGCCAGGCATCTATGAGGTGATTCTGGAGCCTGAAAAATGATTCTCGTCGTCTTCGCAATGGACTTTGAGTCGACCCATTTTCGATCTGCATTTAAACACTTGAATGTAGACACTTGCGTTTTTCAGTCCATCGGAGCTACTGTGGCCAATGATCTTGATCGCGTAATACGTAAAAACAAATACTTACTTGTTATACTAGCGGGATTTGCAGGAGGTCTGAGTTCTCGTTTTCGTATTGGAGATGTGATCCTTGATCAAAATCATACAACACCGGAGATTTTGGAAATCTTCCGCGAAAAAGGGCCGCATTTTTACTTCGGAAAAAATGTCACAGTCGAAAAAATGATCGATTCTTCAACCAAAAAACGCGACTTGCACCGTCAAACATCTGCAGATTGTTGTGACATGGAGGCCTCCCACATACACGCGTTGACGAGCAGGCATGGAATTCCCATGCTTTCGGTGCGAGCGATCAGCGATACGGCAGACCAAGACCTTGTCATTCCAAGTGAAGTCCTGATCAATCCAAGCACATTGAGGCCTGATATCAGGAGGCTTTCACGTCACTTGCTGGTCAATCCAGCCCACATTCCCGCTTTGCTTAAGATGGCCCGCAATGCCTGGATCGCTCAGCGGAAACTGTCCGAGGCGTTGGGACGCAGAATTATTCCACCTCTTTTGCCGCTCGTTCGGTTCTCGTAGAAGAGCGCCTCCTCAAATCCAATTTTCGTGAAGCCTAGAAGGTCCCACGGCAATCCGTAGAGGTCAATTACTGGTTACATATATTACATGATGTTATAAATATTAGCCTGCGGCGGAGATTTTAAGTGTCCTGTTAATAACTTTGGAATAACTGGCGATCTGAGCCCTCGCGCTCCGCTTTCGGTAAGGGACTCCGCTTTTTATTCACAATTCGAAGCCGCATACTGGCGAGTGTGATGGGCGCTCCGAACCTATTGACGAGCTTTAGTCAACGGATTGAGGCCCTCGTGCATCCCCTGCACGAAGCGTCCGCTCGAATGGCGGATAGACATTCGCTTCTCTAAATGACGCTCATTGCTATCTTTTAGAGGCGTTCCGGAAAATGCGTTCCGGAATCAAATTATCCGTATTGCCTAAACCTATTACCCTACGCGACGAGTCGCACAAGTTCCTTGGGCAGAGGTGCGGTAAAAGTCAGGTCTTGGCCGTTGACGGGATGGCGGAACTTGAGGGAGCTGGAGTGGAGACCGAGACGCTTTGCGGGATTGCTTTTCGCCCCGTATTTTTTGTCGCCTATGATTGGACAACCTGCTTCGGCAAGTTGGACTCGAATTTGGTGGCGGCGGCCGGTTTCAAGTGTGAGTTCCACAAGGGTTCGGCCTGAGCGGAATCCTAGCACTCGGTAGTGGGTGATGGCGTGGCGGGTGTTTTCGCTGGGGCGGACGCTGGTGACTTTGAAGGGGTTTGATTCGTCGAGATCCGATTCGAAGGTGCCGTGAGTCTCTCGCAGTCGCCCTTCCACCACCGCTTCGTAGCGTTTTTCAGCGGAGTCCCAGTTCCCTTGGAGGAATTCCTTGGCTTCGGGTGTCTTTGCAAAAACCATGAGGCCGGAGGTCTCGCGATCCAGTCGGTGAACGATCCACACGCGTCCGCGCGCATGCGGGTTGCCTTGGCGGACGTGGTTTGTGAGCTGGTGATAAGCAGTCTTTTCCTGCTCAGCCTCGCTGGCAATGCTCAAGAGGTCGGGTGGTTTGTCAACGACGAGGATGTCGGCGTCTTCAAAAAAAACCCGTATTCCCGAACCCACGACGGCTTGGGGCGCGGCGAATCGATCGTTGCGCACCGCCACGACATCCCCGGGATGGAGGGGATGGTTGAACTGGGAAATAGGGCGTCCATTAACGGTGATGGCTTGATACTTCAGCCAAGTGCGGATTTGCTTTTTCTTGAGTTCGGGCCAAGCGGAAAAGCAATACGACAGAAGCTCGGCAGAGGTTGAGACAGGAGATGGTTTGGGCATGGAGGCGGTGCGTTTGGCAGGAATACTACAGCCTCACCCGTGGAGCAAACCACTTCCGAATTCAGGAAATTCCTGCCCGGGGCTTTGGTTCGGAGGAGTATTCTTTATAACAGTTTTTTTGGAAGGAAATTACAGGGAAATATCGCCGAGGTAATGGGAGAGAGTCGCAGGCTTTGCGCTTGGACATTTGCTTGACGAAGGGGGATTAATGCCGTGCGCAGGCGTGCCATTTGCTCTGGAGGGCAGGTCGGACCGCTCATGGTCCCTATGAATTTGAGGGCTTCTGAGGGATAAAGCGCATGGGCGGTGCGGCGCCAGAGGGGAAGTTCATCAAACCCGCCGGGCAGGCACTCACTGAGTGTTTGCAAATAGGTTTCCATGCCGAATTATAGGTTTTTCTGGGGCAACACAGGCAATAGAAGCCGTTGCACAATAGCAGGTATTCCACGGAAAATCCATCCCCTACCCGGCCAGAGCGGGGCTAGGTCAAGGCTCACGGGATGGGCGATTTTTCCGGCAGGCGCTTGGTGCAAGGCGTCGATCTCGAGGAGGGCATCGCGCAACTGGTCTATGGTGAGGAGATGGCTTGAGAGAAGGGCAAAAGTCTCTGGCTTGGGGCGTTGGGCCTCCTCATTGAGCCGCAGTCCGAGCACCTTCGCGTCGATTTGTGCATAGACCTCCAAGATCTTCGCTTTTCATTCATCGGAAAGGACTTTGCCCTATTGGAGCATCCCCCACCCCTCGCTGAGCGCGGCTCCGGCTTGGCGAATAGGCTCTGCCAAGGGTTTGGCTGATTGAGACCACCACCACATAGGTCATCCCTATGAGGAAAAATGCATGCGGCGCGCGCGACCACAACAAATGTCACCGAGAGGTAGAGCAATCGCGACTGCTGGAGCGCCCCGGTGGCGAGATCGCCGCGCGCTCCGCCGACCACAGTCCCCGCAAGGCGGAAGACCGCCTTCCGCTGCACTGCTCCCACATACTGCGCTAGGAGTAGCATGAGAACGGTGAAAACCGCCCAGCCTGGAAATTCCAATTTCATTAACAGGGCAATATAAAGAGCCGCCAAGACCCCGATGACCATCTGCAGACCCATGGCAACCGCTTCCCAATCCACAGACTCGCGCAAGCGATCCATTCCAAAAAGGAGACCTTCTTTTTGAAATTGATCCTTCCACCTACATCGCGACGGTCAACAGTTGTGGGGCCCGGATGCAGCAAGCCCAAGCTGCCGAGATTCAAGCCAAGCAGGAACTCGACCGTCAGACCGAGCTTTACGAGAATAACGTGAACGACCTCCGCGATCTACAGAATGCGCAGGACTCTCATGCCGCCGCACAGGCCTACGTCGCCGCCGGAGAGCAAGTCCTCGCCCTCGTGGATTCCAACTCCTTCTGGATCGCCGCGTATTTCAAGGAAACCCAACTCCACCACGTCAAGGAAGGGGCTATGGCTAAAATCACATTTATCGGTCGCGAAAATCAACCCTTCGATGGCCTCATCGAAAGCATCGCGTGGGGGATCTACAAGCCCGACGGTGCCACGGTGCAACTCCTCCCCGATGTGAGCCAAACTGTCGACTGGGTCCGCCTCCCGAATCGCTTTCCCGTGCGTGTGCGTGCCACCCGGCCTCCCGCCCATACCATGGCGTATCGGCCAGACCGTCTCCATAGCCATCATGGGAGGAAATCAAGGCCTGATCGGAACGGCACCTGCCGGAGCACTCTGCAAATAGGCTTGGCGCCCCGCGGCGGGCTGATCGAGGAGTTGCGCGGCTTCGTTCGCTTCCAGCCTGCGCCATTCGCCCAGTGCGAACTTGTCGAGGCTCAAGCCGCCGATCCCAACGCGAATCAGCCGAATCAAAGGATGCCCGACGGCCGCCGTCATTCGTCGGACTTGGCGGTTGCGACCTTCGCTGATGCGCAACTCGATCCAAAAGTCCTGCACCGTTTTGCGGATTCGCACGGGCGGAACTCGGGCGGGAATGCAGGGCTGGGGCTCCAGCAGAAGCACCGCGGCGGGGAGAGTTCTTCGGCCTTCGAGAAGAATGCCCTCGCGGAGATTTTGGAGCGCGGAGGCATCGGGAAGCCTCTCCACAAGCGCGAGGTAGGTTTTTTCAACGTGCCTCCCCGGGGCAAGCAGGCGCTCATTCCATCGGGGCTCGTCGGAGAGGAGTAGGAGGCCCTCGGAGTCGGCATCAAGACGCCCGATGGGATACACCCCGGCGGGAAAACCGAACTCGGCAAGCGGGCGATTCGGACTGCCATCCCGCGTGAATTGGGAAAGAACGCCGCAGGGTTTGTGGAACGCGAGGATCAAAGAATCTTGAGGCGCGTCAGATCCTGCGAATCGACCACACCGATGGGATGCTTCATTTCATCGAGCACGACAAGGTCATCGATGCGGTGGTGCTCGAGAATCTGGAGCACCTCGGCCGCCAGTCTGTCACCGCCGATGGTAATGGGATTCAGGGTCATGAAATCCCCGACGGGCCGAGAGCCGATACCGGGATTTCCTGGAAATTGACGCGCAAAATCGCCTTGCGTGAATATGCCTGCGAGCGATCCGTCGGCATGCACGATGATGGCTGCCCCTGCTCGGTGGCTGGTCATCGCCTGGATGGCCTCCACGACTGTGGCCGCGGGCGGGATGAGGGCCAATTCCTCCACCGGTCGCATGATCTGGTGGACCCGCATGAGGAGCGAACGGCCGAGGCTGCCGCCGGGGTGGAATTTGGCGAAGTCCTCCTTGCGGAATCCCCGGCTTTCCAGGAGCACCATGGCCAGAGCGTCGCCAAGGACGAGCATTGATGTGGTGCTGGACGTGGGCGCGAGGTTGAGCGGGCAGGCCTCCTGCGAGACGGAGACGTCCAACACGGCGCGGGCGACTTTGGCCAAGGAGGAGGTCTTGTCGCCCGTGATGGCGATGATGGGCAAGTCCATGCGAACGATTGCCGGGAGCACGGAAAGAAGCTCCTGCGTCTCGCCGCTGTAGCTGAGCGCGAGAACGATATCCCCCTCGGCAACGATGCCGAGATCCCCGTGCAGGGCGTTGAGGGAATTCAAAACGACGGCCGTGGAGCCAGTGCTGGTGAGGGTCGCAGCAATCTTCTCACCGATATTTCCGGATTTCCCGACACCCAGAACGACGACCTTGTTGCGCCGCTCGACGGCCGCCTTGATGAGGTCTACCGCTTTGACAAAGTCTGCGTCCAACCGGGCCGCCGTGGCCGCGGCCTCGGAAAGCTCGATCTCGAAAACACGACGTGCGCGCTCCAAATAATCCATGGGTGCAATGATGCGGAAGCGCCGGGAGGCATGCAAGGCCTCAACGCGGCGGGGGACGAATGGATTTTCCACCGCTGGCTCTTTTCGATACTCTAGAATTCTGGACACTGCCATGAGCAACGATGCATCCCACATATTCAACGCAGGAGAGATGCGATTGACATGCCCCCGATGCCGCGCGCCGTTCCGGGACAGGGAGCTCAAGCCCCACGAATACTTGCGCTGCGGACGCTGCGGTGAGGAATTGAAGTCCGCCTCGGGCCGTTCGGGGATGCAGGCGGCCTGGGCCCTCGCAACGGCGGGACTCCTCCTGCTGGTGTTGGCAAACACACATCCGATCATGGTTTTCAGTGTTGCGGGAAATATCCAGGAGAACCTCATTATCACCGGCGTGGAGAGTTTGTGGCAAGAGGGCTACTCCTTGCTGGCGGCATTGGTTTTTTTCTCGGCGATCGCCGCACCGTTCCTGTATTTGGGCGGGCTGTGGTATGTGGCCATGTGCCTCTGCCTTCGAGTGCGCCTGCCCGGGTTGGCAAGCGTGCTTCGCATCACGGAGACGCTGGAGTCCTGGAATCTCATGCCGGTCTTCGCGATCGCCTGTATCGTTTCCGTCGTAAAGCTCCGCACGCTGGGAACCGTGAGTTGGGAGTCGGGAGCGGCATGGATACTGATTGCTTCGGTTGTCACACTTTTTGCGGTCCAATTTTTCGACCGCAAGCAGGCGGAGCTTTTCGTGGAGGGTGCGGGATGAGCGACGCGCTGAGATTCGAGCTGTCCAAGGCCCTTGTGGCGGCGGGTTTCGTTCTTTATCTACCGGCGAATATTCTTCCGGTCATGACGATAACGATTGCCGGTCAGGTCGACAGCCTGACGGTGGTTGGCGGGGTGATGGAACTTTACGATGGCGGCTTGGTGCCTGTGGCAGCGGTGGTTTTCCTGGCGAGTGTCTTGTTGCCGGCCCTCAAGCTGGTTCTTCTTTTATGGATGCTTTTGCTTCACGGCACCGAGATTCGCCGGGAGCGGAGGATGGCACTGCATGCCTTCTTGGAGCGGATCGGGACGTGGGCGATGATCGATATATTCCTGCTCTCGATCCTCGCCGCCGTCGGGCAGCTTGGCATCCTGGCAAGTGTTCAGGCGGAAAATGGCGCTCTCTTTTTCGGAGCCATGATCATTTGCACGATCTACGCTGCGGGCATCTACAAACCTTACATGATCTGGCAAGACCCCACCCCTGAGCACCAATCCCTATGAGCAATGAGAACCGAGACACGGCCGCGAGAGATCATGGCCAAGTGGTGAAAGCCCATCACCGCACGGTCGCCTGGGTTTGGATTTTCCCGCTCCTTGCGGCTGCTGTGGCCGGTTGGCTCATGTGGGAGGATTACAAATCGATGGGCCCGGAGATCGAAATCACATTTGATGAGGCTCCCGGCATCCAGGCGGGCAAAACCCAACTGATCTACCGCGGCGTGATTTCCGGCAAAGTGGAGTCGGTCGAGTTGGACGATGCGCTGCAAAAGGTGGTGGTCCGAATTCAGCTCAAGGAATTTGCCAAGGGTCTTGCCACGGAGGAGACGGATTTTTGGGTCGAGCGGCCCGTGATCACACTCACGGAGTTGGCTGGGCTGGAATCGATCATCCAAGGCAACTCGATCCGCGCGAGAAATCCGGGTGGCGAGCCCAAGCGGGCCTTTGTGGGGCTGCTCAAGCCGCCGTTGCTTCCCATGATGCCTGGCACCTTCACCGTGCGATTGCGTGGGGCGCAGGTTCCTTTTCTTGGGCCCGGAACTCCGGTTTACCACAAGGGGGTGAAAGTGGGCTACGTGCGGGAAAAATCCCTTGTTGAGAACAGCGAGGCCGAACTCCATCTCATGATCGAGCCCGACCATCGCGCGACGCTCCGCACGACCTCACGTTTCTGGCCGGTGCCGGCCACGTCGCTCACGGTTGGTCAGCATGGACTCAAGGTCGATATCCAAGGGATTGATGCCTTGGTGCAGGGAGGTATCGCCTTTGATCATTTTGACAAGGAGGGCATGGATGTGGCAAACGACGCGCTCTTCGCCTTGAGCGCCTCGGAGTTTGGAGCGCGCGCCTCGGGCCGACTTCTCACGGTGACCTTCGACAACGGCCGCGGGCTTGTGCCGGGTGCAACGACGGTGTGCTACCTTGGCATGCCCATCGGGCTTGTCGAAGCCACCGAGGCGGATCGTGAGTCCGGCCTGGTTCGGGCCTCCATCCGCCTTGTGCCATCCTACGAGGCCCTCGCGGACTCTGCTGCGGCGTTCACCCTAGTGCACCCGCACATCTCGCTCATGGAGGTGAGTGGTTTGGACACGTTGCTCACCGGCGTCTACATTGCCCTCGATCCGGGAACTGGGGGTTCGCCCTCGGAGACCTTTGTCGGCCGCTCGGCAAGCGATGGGGCTTGGCTTGAAAAAGAAAAGGAGGGCCTGCCTTTCACCCTCCAAGCCGCAGACCTGCCATCCCTCGGAAAGGGAACGCCCGTCCTCTATCGCGGAGTGTCGGTGGGAAAAATTCTGGAAAAAAGCCTGGATGAGCAGAGGCGCCCGATCCTGCGCGGCGTGATCCAGACCGAGTTCCGCGATGCACTGGATGCGAACGCTCGGTTCTGGCGGGTTCCTGCCACCTCGCTCAAAGCGGGGCCCGGCGTGCTTCAGCTTTATGTCGATGGACTGCAGAGCCTCATCCAAGGGGGGGTCGCTTTCGACGTCTTCGAGGCTGCTGGAAAAACCGCGTCGGCCAATGCGGTGTTTCAACTCTATCCTGACATGGAAAACGCACGCGCAGTGTCGCAACCGATCACTATCCAATTTGTGAACGGACGTGGAATCGCTCCCGGACGCACCGAATTGCGCTACCTCGGTCTCCCTGTCGGCATCGTGGAAAAAGTGGAAACGAGCAAAGGCAAGGTGCAGGTAACGGCTCGATTGGACAAAGGCCACGACTTTCTGCGGCGGGAAGGTTCCCTCTTCAACATCGTGCGCCCGAATATTTCCCTCCAAGGAATCTCGGGCTTGGAGACACTCATCAGCGGAATCTACATCGAATGCTCGCCCGGCCTTTCCACCCGTTTGGCCAACTCGTTCACAGGACACTCGACGATCGACTCGGAGGAGGTGCTGCATGGCGGGCTGACGATCGAGGTGGTTGCCGAAGCCAGCACCGTGAGCGTGGGAGCCTCTGTGTTCTATCGCGGCATCAGTGTGGGCCGCGTCACGGATAAATCCCTTTCCTCCGATGGTCGCAAGGTTGTGTTGACGATTATCATCGAGGATAGATTCAGCCACCTCGTGCGGGCAGGCTCAAAGTTCTGGGACTCCAGTGGCCTCACAGCCACGCTCGGGTTCATGAAACTTCGCATTCAAACGGAATCGATCATGGCCGCGAACGACCGAATTTCGTTCGCCACGCCGGACAATGCCGAGATGGGGCCACCGGCCCGCGATGGCGACAGCTTTGTGTTGCACCCGACATCTCGCATCGAATGGCGCAGGTGGAACCCAACCATTCCTGTCGAAAACTAGGCCTGTGACGAGTGACCCGTCCGGCGGCTTGTGTTCAGGGCCTCACGGGTGCGGAAGGGTCATCTTCAGAGGGCAGTGCGGGTTCCACGAGATGGAAGTCAGGCAAGCCTGACGGCCTGTCGGCGGTGGTTTCCTCGGCATCCTGATCGGCCCTGTGGGTGGGAACCCCCGTGAACTCCGGTGCGGCGAAACGGATGTGGAGAAGCGTGTTTCTTAAAAATACTTCACGCCCGGTCTCGCCCTTTGAACGCTGGAGCCTGATTGCGATGGAGTTTTCGCCCTGTTTGAGAATCCTTGAGGGTATGAATAAAGACCCTTTGCGCCAGCCTGCGAGGACCATGCGTCCGTTCCAATCCGTGACCAGTGAAGGATCATCGAGGGCAAAGGGAGGAAAGCTCACTGTGCCCGCGGGCACGTTGTTGACCTCGACTTCAAGGAGCGCCTCGGGATCAAGTCCCAGTGACTCGAGGTGCATCATCGCGCCCTCGACGACACCCTCGACCGGCGCAATAAACTCAATCGCCGTTTCAATCTGCTCGAGGGCGGCGGAGAGTTCCGCCTCGATGATCGTGCCTTTCCGAACATCGCCCGAGAGCGGCACTGGTCGGGCACCACCGACCTCGCGATCCTCGTAAACCTGAAAGGCATCGTCGATCAGCGCCGCCGTGCGCCGCCCGCCCATCACGGCCGTCCAGTCCTCCCGGGCCGGGCGCACTGCGAGACTCAGAAGCGAGTCGAATTTTCCATAATAGGAGACCAGCAAAGCCCCGCCTTCCTGAGTAAGGGCTTGGGGCAGCAATACGGTGCGGGAATTCAGCCCTACCGGCTTCCCGATTTCCCCGAGACCGTAGGATATCGGCGACACCTCTCCACCCTCGTTCAGGCGCCACTCGAGCGCGGGACCGCCGTCCCCGTTATCCTCGAAAACAACCGTCACCGCAAACATGGCGACTCCCGATTGCCTCCATAGCGGCGCGATGGGGACCTCAATGGTCGCCGTCTCCGCACTGATCACAGCCGGGGCTTCCATCCACTCCGGCAAGGGACTCATCCGCACCGCCGGCTTGAGAGCCAGAAGGAATGGATCAAACGTCCCCCCGGCGGGAACAAGCAAATCCAACGAGCTTCCCCGACCGGAAGCCGTCAGGAAGCAGAGCGCAGCAAGGCACGAGACACTTGCGAGCACGTGCGGAAGGCGGCGGGTCTTCAAAAATCAGTTGGACCTTGCGGCATGTTGTTCGAGGTCCGGCAGCGATGTCTGGTCAGAGAGGGCGTGCTTTATTCCTCGTCTTCGACGATCTCAACGAGCTCGTCGGCTTTGCGTGAGAGGCGATTTGAGAGGATGAAAAAGCTGGGAACCCAGAGTCCGATGAAGATGCCGAAACGCTCGCCATAGGCGCGGTTTTCGCGGGAGGCGGTGAACCAGGTGGCCACGGAGGCAATGATCGAGAGGAAGCCCAGATACAGGCAGACGTCGGAAAGGAGGCGGAGATTCTCGCGATTGTAGGAATCGTATGCGGGTTTGAAGAATTTCTGAATGTTTGAAGTGTCCATAGAGCCACGAGACTCACCCCCGACCCTTGCGGTGTCAACTTTTTTGGAGTTAGCTCGTCACCCCATGAAGAAAATCATCATTCCGCTTGTTATCGTAGCTGCCTTGATCCTTGGAGGTGTGCTTGTGTTCATGCGCTCCGGAGGCGAATCGCAGGCGGCGAAACTGGCACCGGGCGAGTCTGTCTTTTTCGTCAACATACCGAACATCCCCCGCACCGGCTTTCGCTGGACGGGCACGGCCTTGGCCCGAATCGCCGCGGAACCGGAGGTGCGGGCTTTTATGGACATGCCGCTGCAGCAACTCAAGGATGCACCGGGCACGGATGAGGCGACGAATATCCTCGTGGCGCTGAAGCCGGGAAATATCTTTATGGCCGCAACCAGCGAGTCCCCGGGGAGCACGGAGGGGCTGCTGGGCTTTCAATTCTGGGGTAATCGCAAGGACTACGACAATGCCGTGGCCCGACTGCGAAGGGAGCTGCCGGATGCGGAGCAGGAACCCGTGAAGGAGAGCCACCACGGGCTGGAGATCATTGCCACACGCCATGGCGACCGCACGCTTTACACGGCGGCGGCGGGGCGGTGGGGGTTTCTCTCTTCGGAGGCTCAGTTGATAAGAGACGCTCTCGACCGCGCAACGAACAGGCCGACCTCCCCCGCCCTGTCGGCCAATCCACGCTTTGGAAAAGTCATCTCGCAACTCCCGCTGGATCCGGATTTGCTCGTTTTCATCCAGCCTGACAAGGCGCTGGACTCCCTCCTCGCCGCTGGGCAATCCCTCGGCGCGCAGGCGATCCCCAGCCAGGTGGAGCATCTCAGAGCCACTGAGGCTCTCGGCGGCGCGCTCAAGCTGGATGGGCTTCTGCAGCGGGACGCGATTTTCGTGCTTCGCCCGGGCGATCCGGAATCCGCACCGAAACTCATGCACCGCGCGATGGAGTTGACAACCGGGAACACGACGCTCTTCCTCGATTTTGCACTCAATTTTGCGGCTCTCCCGGCCTGGGTGGAAAGTCTCTCGGAGGTGTATCCCGGCGTTGCGGAACCTGCGCTGGCGTTTTCACAAACTATCGCGGAAGTCTACGGCCCGGAGTGTGCGCTCATGGGAGACTGGCGGGATGGCAGCATGGTCCCCTCGCCCCTCTTCGCCGTGCTGGTGAAGGATGCCGCCCGCGCCACCGACTTGTTCCGTCAAACCATGGGCATGGTGCCGGGTGCCTCACTACAGGAAATCGAGGGCACGCCCGTGTTCACATTCCCTGCGCAATTCACCACGCTCGCTGTGGCGCAGAGCGACGCCTTCCTCGTGGCGGGAATGGATCCCGAAGCCGTGGCGCGGGCAGCCTCCCGAAAAGACGCTGTCCCAACGCTTGCGAGCGCACCAGTTTTCAAGCCGGCACTCACCGACTTCAAGCAAGCCAACGAGGCCTTCTGCTTTATCGATACAGGCACGGTCTTCGAGCGCCTCTACGGCTCGCTCATTCCCGTCCTGCGCTTCAGTGCGGCCATGATGCCGGACATCAACCGACGCATGGACGTGTCGAAAATCCCGCAGGCATCCACCATTTTCCGGCACCTCCCGCCGATCACCCTCTCGCAGAGGCGCACGAGCGATGGGACGCTGGTGGAATCAAGTGGTCCGATCAGCATGACCCAATTCCTGCTGATCGGCGGTGCGGTTGCGGCTTCGGCCAATCAAAGCCTTTTCGGTCGCTGAGACTGGCGCTCAACGCACCTCGACGGGTGTTCCGTTTTTGACCAGCTGGCAGAGCATGAACGCGTCCCAGTTTGCGAGGCGGATGCAGCCACTGCTCGCATTGCGCCCGATGCGGTCGGGACTGTTCGTCCCGTGGAGACCGAGGCTTGGACGGTTGATTCCCATCCAGACGATTCCAACCGGGCTGTTCGGGCCCGGCGGGAGCAGGTGCGCGTTTGCACTCCGCACGCCGGTTTCGAGAATCGATTTATCCCAGCGAAAATGAGGCATGAGCAGGTTGCTGGTGATTTTCCAAGTGCCCAGCGGGACGGGGAATTTGGAGGACCCCGGAGTGCATGGAAAACACGCCACGATGCCGGAGTCCTCATGGACTTCGATGAGGCGTTCCTCGCGCAGAAGCACGATGCGCCGCATGGGCTCTGGAGCTGAGCCCGGCGAGGCCTGCTGCAAAGGTGCAGGCGAGGGTGACGGGACCGCTTGGAGCAACGAGCCTCCCGGTGCGATGGGCCTCGACAGATCGTAGGATACAGGCGCCGGCAGAGGCGGCGGGGGACCGGAAAGGGAAGCGGCGGCAGTTTTTGCCTTGGCGAGGGCGGCGCGCTCTTTTTCGAGCGACTTGACATCGGAGATCAGAAAGTCCCTCACGTCTGGCACGCGCAGCACGGTGCCGATCGCTGGCTCCGCAACCCCGGGGTTCAACTCGGCCAAGAATTGCATGTCGCAGTGAAAACGCTCGGCCACGGCCTCCCAAATGCTTCCATAGAGGAGCGCCTTGAGTTTTGCCTGCTGTGCGGGTTGTGAGGATGTTGGCCCGACCCATGCGGCATCCTCCTCCGTAATGAGGTGCTCGCGATAGGGGCTCGCAACCGAGGCGACATCCAACACTGTTCCACGGGGCACGCCCGCGAAGTCGCAGTAGCGGTCTGCCGCACGTTGGGTAAACTCTCCGCCCAGCCCGTCAATCTTACCGGGACGGAACCCCGCCCGATCCAGAAAAACCTGAACCCGCGTCATATCGATTCGCTCAATGGAATCGGGAGACTGCTTCTCCAGGCGCGCCGCCGGAGCTTCTGCCGGAGCGCCACCCGCATCGCAAGGAAGGAGGATAAAAGAGGAGACCAGCAAGGCCGCAAGCAGCTTCGAAGTGAGCATCAGGATATGAAGCACACCCGCTTCGCCACCTTCAAGAACGATGTCGATACCCTTCGCCCGGACCGGGAATGGGGTGTTGACCTGATTGGGGCAAGCTCCGGCGATCGCTAGGATTTCATTTGTCAAAAATGCCCATGGGATACTCAAGAGCAGCAAGCAAACTCGCCATACTCGGTGATTATCCGCCAAGGAAATGCGGCATCGCAACCTTCACCCGCGACCTGCGCAATGCCGTGGCCGATGCCCGCCAGCATTGGCAATGCCAGGTCGTTGCCATGACGGAGCCCGGCAGCACCTACACCTATCCGCCGGAAGTTCGTTTTGAAATCCCCGAGCCCGACATGGCCTCCTATCTCAGGGCGGCGGATTTTTTAAACCTCTCCCACGCCGATGTCCTCTGCGTGCAGCATGAATTTGGAATTTTCGGAGGTCCGGCCGGCAGCCACGTCATCGCACTCCTGCGGCGTGCCCGCATGCCCACTGTGACAACTCTGCACACGGTTCTGGAAAACCCCGACGCAGACCAGCGGAGGGCTTTTGGAGAGTTGGTGGAATGCTCCAGCAAGCTTGTGGTGATGACCAACCGAGGGGCTTCAATACTGGACAGGATCTATGATGTGCCTGCGGAGAAAGTAACCGTCATCCCTCACGGCATCCCGGACATTCCTTTTTTGGATCCGAATTTTTACAAAGACCAGTTCGGCGTTGCCAGTCGCCCGATGCTGCTAACGTTCGGTCTGCTCTCACCCAACAAAGGCATCGAGTATGCGATCAATGCCCTGCCCGAGATTGTAAAAAAACACCCCGATGTCGTCTATGTCATCCTTGGGGCGACACACCCGAATCTTCTCCGCCACAATGGTGAAACCTACCGTCTCTCGTTGGAGCGTCTTGCCAAGGGGCTTGGCGTGGAACGGAACGTGATGTTCGTGAACCGGTATGTGGACAATAGCGAACTGTGCGAATTCATCGGAGCGGCGGATGTGTATGTGACCCCTTATTTGAACGAGGCACAGATTACCTCCGGCACACTTGCCTACTGCTTTGGGGCGGGCAAGGCCGTGGTCTCAACACCATATTGGCACGCGGCAGAACTGCTCGCCGAGGATCGCGGCATTCTTGTTCCCTTTCGTGAGGCGGAGCCCATCGCAACCGCAGTGAACGAGCTTCTCGACAATGAGACCCGCCGACACACGATGCGCAAACAGGCTTACATGATGGGTCGGGAAATGGTGTGGTCCCGTGTGGCCCACGCCTATGCGGGCGTCTTCGACGAGGCACGGAAGAAATTCCAGACCATCGAGCGGCGTCTACCCGCAAGGGCGATCCTCGGCGGCGGGTATGCAGACCTCCCTCCATGGCGCTTCGACCACTTGCTGCGGATGACGGATTCCACAGGCATCTTTCAGCATGCGATATTTTCGGTGCCATGGTTCGACCACGGTTACTGCTCGGACGACAACGCCCGCGCCCTCCTGCTCACAGTCATCCTTGAGGAACTCAAGGAATACGTGCCGGAGATTCAGCGTGTGCAGTCCTCCACGGCGGCTTTCCTTCAAAACGCGTTCGTCGATGAGATCGGCCGCTTTAGGAATTTCATGGAATTCGACAGGCGATGGATCGAGGAGAAGGGCTCGGAAGACAGTCACGGCCGAGCACTCTGGGCGCTGGGAGCCGTCGTGGGCCGAACGATGCGCTGCGGCCTGCGCGCCTGGGCGGCATCGCTTTTCGAGCGCGCCCTGCCTGCCGTAACGGGCTTCACGTCCCCCCGCGCCTGGGCTTTCACGATCATTGGCCTGCATGAGTATTTCCGCGCCTTGCACGGGGATTTGCTGGCTGACAGAGAACGGGACATCCTCTCGGCAAGGTTGCTCGCATTGCTTCAAAAGAATGCCCGCCCCGAATGGCTCTGGTGCGAGGATATCGTGACCTATGACAACCCGCGCATCCCACAAGCGTTGATCCTCGCCGGACGTTGGACTGGCAACGAGGAAATGAAAATCGCCGGCCTCACCAGCCTGCGCTGGCTCATGGACAAACAAACCGGCACGTCCGGATACTTTCGACCGATTGGTTCCAACGGATTCTGGACACGTGGAGGGGAACCGGCTCCCTTCGACCAGCAACCTCTCGAGGCCGCCGCCGCCGTGAGCGCCTGCATCGAGGCCTGGAATACAACCCGCGAACCACAGTGGAAACAGGATGCCTTTCGGGCCTTTGAATGGTTTCTGGGATCCAATGACCTGCGAGTGCCAATCTACGATGCCGTCACAGGAGGGTGCTGCGATGGCCTTCACAATAGTCGTGTCAATCAAAACCAAGGCGCTGAATCCACCCTCTCCTTCCTTCTCGCTCTGGCTGAAATGCGAGGACTTCAAAATACTGCCGCTAGTTTTGGCTAAACCCCGTCTATGAGCCCGCTCGAATCAAAAATCCGCCGCCTTCCACTCACATTGGGGCCTGATCCCAAGCGCGTGCTTCTACGCCCGTTCACGCCTGCTCTCATCGTGAAACCCCTAGCGCTGCACGAGACAAATCCTCGCATGCTAAGTCTTTTTTCGCGAGTCATGCTCCTCGACGAGGCGACCGTCCAGAAAAAGCTGGATGAGGTGTTTGCCGACTTTCAGGGCCGCCACCAAAGCCTCCACGATATTTTTACCAGCCGCTTTCAGCAGATTCGCCCCCACCTTCCCACCGATTGCGAACTCAGCCAGTCCCGGAAGATTCTCCTAGGCTCGTATTTCATCAACGAATACTCGTTGGAATCCAGCGCCCTCTTCAATCCCAGCATGGTCCCCGCTCCCGACCAGACCGGCCTCGGCAAGGATGAGTTGCGATTCATCCTGAGCCTGCGGGCCACTGGCGAGGGCCACATCTCCTCCATCACATTCCGATCTGGAGTCGTGAACGCCGCCGGAGACATTCGCATCGATCCGGTTTCGCGCTTTGTCCACCAACCCCGCCCCCACCCCGCCGCACGTTACGACCTCAAAACATTTCGCAGAAAACTCCAGGAACTTGGCGTGGAATACGACGCCGTCAAAGCCGCGACACACGAACTGCCGGACTGTTTTGCCATGAGTGAACTGGCCGCGCTGGTAAGGCGCCTGAGCACGAGTGCTGAAGAACCCGCCATACGCCGCGCCGCCGAGAGGGCCCTTCTCCTTGCCCAAGCCAACTACACCGTCCGATTTCAGGAGAACCTCGACATCTCCGAGAAAATCCTTTTCCCCTACGCGCCGAGCGAGAGCAACGGGATCGAGGACGCCCGCTTTGTGCGCTTCGAAGACCCAGACGGCACCTTCATCTACATGGCGACTTACACCGCCTACGATGGCAATATTGTTCTGCCCCAGATCGTCCACACCCGCGACTTCCAGCAATTCTCGATCTGCACGCTCAACGGTCCCGCCATCCGCAACAAAGGCTTGGCCCTGTTCCCAAAAAAAATCGCAGGCCATTACGCCATGCTTGGCCGACAGGACGGCGAAAACATTCATCTCATGTTTTCCGACCACCTGCACTTCTGGTATGAATCGCAGATTCTTCTGCGGCCGACCACGCCATGGGAGTTCGTTCAACTCGGGAACTGCGGCTCGCCCATAGAGACTCAAGCCGGCTGGCTTGTCATCACGCACGGCGTCGGGCCCATGCGAAAATACTGCATCGGAGCCGTGCTCTTGGACCTCCAAGATCCATCGCGCGTCATCGGGCGCCTGCGCGAGCCCTTGCTCCGCCCCGCGCAAGACGAACGCGAAGGCTACGTGCCAAATGTCGTCTACAGCTGCGGAGCGATCGTCCACCACAACAACCTGATTCTACCCTACGCCGTGTCAGATACCTCGTCGCGCTTTGCGGTGGTTCCACTCAAGGATCTTCTCGGCGCCCTGGGCGCTGGCTGAGCAAGGGGGGGCTATTCAGCCAACCCGCTACCCAACGCCGCCGCACCCGCGACCGTGATCACAAACATCACAAGTCCGCAGCAAACCAAGAGCAGGAGCCCAGCGGCGAGAATCACTCTCCAAAGATCCGTGCGGTGCACCTCTTTCAAGGCAATCACCGAATACACCAAGTTCGCGATCGGATACAGGTAGCCACCGCAAAGGGGAATGATCTGTAAAACCGCTGCCGTCCCGCATGCATAGGCCATCGCTCGATAGCTTGCCTCGAAAGGCTTGGTCGCCCCGCCCGTGAGCAACAAGCCAAGATGAAACAGCCCCGCCCAAAGAAACGAGCCGATAACAAGGAACAACGGAAGAAAAACACCGGTCGCCACCGTAATGAAAATAATCATCACTGGCGTGAGGTCTTTCGAAGCCTCACCGAAGAGCAGCGCCGGATTGATCAACGCCACAACCAATTGATAGATCAGGGCCATCAGGCCGCTCGCCCACGAGACAAGGGTGTAAAAAATAAGCGGCCGCCAATAGCCTCCGCTGACAGGCATCTTTTGAAACGTCATCACAGGCGTTGTGAAAACCTGCTTCACCGTCGCCACCGCCGCTTGGATTCCCTCCCCAGGCTCCGCCCGCTCCCATGCGGGCTCCACGGGAGCCTTCGGCAACACCCCTTCAATCAATTCTTGATCCGGCATGCCGAGCTCCTCCGAAACCTCCGGCAAATCCGAGAAAGTGGAGAGCGGTTGCCAAGACGCCATCGGCTCGCGCCATGCCAAATCTGTCGCAAGGAAGCGACCGGACCTCAATCCATCCGCCACGTCCTGATCATCGAATGTTCCAAGGTTCTCGCGATTGCGATTAATGTGAATCAACGCCATCACAAATTGCCTATCCCCTCGCCGCCGGGGGATCAAGAGCCGATCCCATCGTTCGACTATTATTAAATAAATGTGGTTTCGCCGCGATTAGACGTTGACAAAAACTCCGGCTGGAAGTTTATTGCCGCCATTCCCGATCGCGCATCGCACATCCCCCCGCATGCGTCGCTCCAAATCACACACCGTCTCAGGACCTCGTCGAACTTCCTCCAATAGTTCACGGAACTTCACGAAGCCCGGACACATCAGCCCAAGAGAATTCTCGTAATCGGCCAAGGATAACGGCCAGCGAAGACACTCCTCACGGACCCAATTCATGACAGAAGAAAAGCAAAATTCCGACAACGGGGCGCAAGCCACTGCCGATGCCGTCGGCAAGAAAGAAACCCCGACCCGCCGCCGCACGACACGCACACCGCGAATCGGACGCACACGCCGCAAGGAAGCCGCCGCTGCGGATTCACCCGAATTGCCACTAACCCCGGCATCTCCTGAAACCAAGCGTCAAGCCGACCAGAAGATCGCTTCCGCGCCTGCACTCGAGGCAAACGCGGTCACTCCCGCGCCAGAACCCCCCGCAACTCCGGAACCTCCCCCCGCACCACCCGAAGCCGAGCTTCCCGCAACCCCTGTGGAAGCCCCTCGGCAGCCCGAGACTCCTCCCGCAAGGCCTCCCCAACCACCCGCACCGATCGTTTATGCCGACGGCATCGTCGAGGTCAGCGGAAAGGGATTTGGCTTCCTTCGCGAGGCCCGCCGCAATTTCACACAGTCGAACAACGACATTTTTGTCACACCAGAACTCGTCCGCAAATACGGGCTTCGCGACGGCATGTGGATCAAAGGCGAGACCCGCCGCGGCAATCGCGGCCCCCAGATGTATAAACTCACCGAACTCGAGGGCGGCGACCCGGATCGTTTTCAAAACATCCCTGTGTTCGAAGAACTCACCACCATCAATCCCAACAAGCGTATCCGCCTCGAAACCGTGCCGGAGCGCTTCACCACTCGGGTTATCGACCTCATCTCCCCCGTTGGCAAGGGCCAGCGAGGCCTCATCGTCGCCCCCCCGCGCACAGGCAAGACCACCCTCCTCCAACACATCGCCGACGCCGTGGTGAAGAACCACCCGGAGATGAAACTCATTATTCTCCTCGTCGATGAACGCCCGGAGGAGGTCACCGAAATCCGACGCACCGTCCCAACAGCCGAACTCATGGCCAGCTCGAACGACTCGGATATCAAAACCCACACCCGCATCTCCCAACTCGCCATCGACCGCGCCAAGCGCCTCGTGGAAATGGGCTACGATGTCTTCGTTCTCATGGACTCGCTCACCCGCATCGGGCGCGCGTTCAACAACGCCCAAGGAGGCGGGGGGCGCACCATGTCCGGTGGCGTCGATGCCCGCGCTCTCGAGATTCCCCGCAAGCTCTTCGCGGCCGCGCGCAATACCGAGGAGGCCGGCTCGCTCACCATCATGGCAACCGCCCTCATCGAGACCAACAGCCGCATGGATGAACTCATCTTCCAAGAATTCAAAGGCACCGGCAACATGGAGATCGTGCTTGACCGCAAGATCAGCGACCAACGCATCTACCCCGCAATCGATATCTTCCAGTCCGGCACCCGCCGCGAGGAACTTCTCATCCCCGAAGATGACCTCCACAAAATCAGCGTAATCCGCCGCGGCCTCGCAGGCCACAAGCCCATCGAGGCCATCGAGCGCCTCCTCTTCTTCATCCGAAAATACCCCACGAACGAACAACTGCTAAAAAATCTCCCCAGCTAGAAACAAACCAACATCATGCCATTCTCAACGCTTGGACTCTCCAAGCCACTTCTGCAGGGCGTTCAGGCAATGGGATACGGCGATCCGACCCCCATTCAACTGCGCTCCATCCCTCCGGCCCTCGAGGGCCGCGACATCATCGCATCCGCCCAGACAGGAACCGGAAAAACCGCCGCATTCGCCCTCCCCACGCTTCAGAAACTCGAAGCCCACGGCAAGTGCCGTTGCCTCGTTCTCGAACCGACTCGAGAACTCGCCATGCAGGTCGAAACCGCCATGCGCGACTTCGCTCGCTTCACAAACCTCCGCGTCGGCTCGATCTTTGGCGGCGTGGGCTATGGAGCCCAACGCGCCGCACTCAAGGAAGGACTAGACATCATCGTCGCCACACCAGGCCGCCTCGAAGACCATCTCCAACAAGGCACCATCCGACTCAACGACATCGAAGTCCTCGTCCTTGACGAGGTCGATCGCATGCTCGACGTGGGCTTCCTCCCGCCAATGCGCCGCATCATTTCCAAATGCCCGAAAGCGCGCCAAACATTGTTTTTCTCGGCAACACTCCCGCCCGAAATCGCCGAACTCGCCGCCTGGGCGCTTCAAGACCCCGTCCGCATCGAGATCGGCGCCTCCCACACCGTGGCCAAGCTGGTCAAACATGGCGTTTACTCGGTGGAAGCCTCCCGGAAGTTCGATCTCCTCCTCGCCCTCCTCACAGCCATCGACTACCAAAGCGCCATCATTTTCTCCCGCACCAAACACGGCGCTGACAAAATTGCCAAAAAACTCCGCGCTAACAACCACGCCGTCGCTGTCCTCCATGCCAACCGCTCGCAAAACCAACGCATCGAAGCCCTCAACGGATTCAAATCCGGAAAATACGAGGTCATGGTCGCCACGGACATTGCTGCCAGGGGCATCGATATTGCCGGCGTGAGCCACGTCATCAACTACGACATTCCCCAGCATCCCGAAGACTACGTCCACCGCATCGGTCGCACCGGTCGCGCCAGTCAGACAGGGGATGCCTTCACCCTCGTTGCTCCCGACGAGGGGAAAAAACTCGCCGCCATCGAACGCTTCATCGGCCAGAAAATCGACCGACTCACCCTCGAAGGCTTCCAAGTGCCTGCCAATGGCGAATCAGCGCGTCCCAAACCCCAACGCCCACAACCCCGCATGGACGGCCGCTCACAGGAGACTCCCCGCCGCGGGTTCCGCCGCCGCTAGCCAGCAGAGCCGGAAAATCCACTTCGGCCACTCGAGCGGCAGCTTCCCGCAAAGGGAAGCCCGCCTCGGGTTTTGCAGTCCCCAGCGGTTCTTTAGACGCGTGTGCTAAGAGACATCAGCTCGACTTCCCCTCGGCCCGAGTCCACTAGCCACACCGTAATACCTGCGTAAGCGGCTGGCGCTTTGAAGCGCGAAACGGCAATATCGGCCAGTATGATTCAATTCCGTATTGGCATCGACCTTGGCACGACAAACTGTGCGCTTGCCTCAGTGCCGGCAAACTCTCCGGAAGGCCACACCAGCATACTCGCCATTCCGCAGCCCGAGACCGCCCACTCAACCTCCTCTCACACCACACTCCCCTCGTTCCTGTATCTTCCGCCCGCAGCTCCCCGCTCCGACTGGCTCGTTGGCCGTTACTCCCGAGCCCGCGCCGCCGAAGTCCCCGGCCGCGTCATCGGTTCAGCCAAATCCTGGCTCGTCCACCACGCTGCCGACCGACGCGCCAAGTTCCTCCCGTTCGGCACCACCGACATACCGCCAAATGATCGGCTCAGCCCGGTCGAAGCGCTCGCCATCATCCTTCGCAAGCTCGCCGCCGCGTGGAATCAAGCCCACCCAGGCGCGCCGCTGGCCGCCCAAGATCTCGCCATCACCGTCCCCGCATCATTCGATCCCGCCGCCCAACAACTCACCCTCGAAGCCGCACGCGACGCCGGCTTCCCCGAATCAACCATCCTCCTCGAAGAGCCCCAAGCCGCCTTCTACGCTTGGATGGAAAATGCCCGCACAGCTTTCGAGACCCTCTCCTCACGCACGGACAAATCCCACGTTCTTGTCATAGACATCGGAGGCGGAACTACCGATCTGAGCCTCTTCACCGTCGAACCCAAGCCAGATGCGCTTCTCCCCCGCCTGCACCGCATCGCAGTGAGCGACCACCTTCTCCTGGGCGGTGACAATCTCGATCTCGCCCTCACCCACTTTCTCGAAGGCAAACTCGCACCCGGCTCGCAACTTCCCCCGACCACCTTTGCCCAACTCCTCGCCCGCTGCCGCGACATTAAGGAGGAATCTCTCGCCGAAGAGCATCCCCCCGGCCACCTTTGGCCCGTTGCTGTTGCCAAGCCCGGAGCATCCCTCCTCGCAGGCACTCTCCGCACGGAGATCTCAGCCGCTGAGATTTCCCGACTCCTCCTCGAAGGTTTCTTCCCCGGCGTCACCGCTGGCGAACACCCCCTCCGCGCCACCCCTGGCCTTCGCGAAATGGGACTCCCCTACGCGAAGGATCCTGCCATCACCCGCCACCTCACCGACTTTTTACGCGACCGGCCACCCATCGATTTCGTCCTCTTCAACGGAGGTCTCACGAAAGCCCCGGCCATCCGACGCCTCATCCTCGAAAACCTCGCCCGCTGGCAACCCAACCACACCCCGCAACTCCTCGAAAATCCCGAGCCCGACCTGGCCGTAGCCCGCGGTGCCGCCCGCTTCCTTCATCTGCGCGCCACAGGCGACGCCTCACGCATTGAAGCCGGAGCCTCGCACTCCTACTACATCCGCGTCGGAGACCATTCCGCCCTCTGCATCCTCCCACAAGATGCCCAACCCGAAAAACCCCACCTCGCCGAACAATCATCCCTCCGGGCCCTCGTCGCTAAACCCGCCTCGTTCGAAATCCTCCGCAACTCCCGCCGCCCCACGGACGTGCCCGGCAGCCTCGTGAATCCAGACGCAGAGGGCTTTTCCGAACTCCCCACCCTCGAGACAATCCTCGCCCCGCCGGCCGGATCCCGCCCCCCGCGCGACCCAAATGTGCACGTCCGTATCCGCACCACCATGCGCTCCACAGGCCTCCTCCGCGTCGAACTCCTCTGCGCGGAACCCGGCCTTCGTTGGGAAGCCCCCTGGCCGCTGGAATTCTCTCTCCGTGGCCACGCCAAAGGAGCCCCAAAAAAATCCGCCGACACCTCCGACTCCGTCGCCCAAGCCGCCAACCAACTCTGCGCCCTCCTCGATCCCCACCGCAAAACCAGCCAGAAACCCACCGCCAATTCAATCTTCACCATCGGCGAAAAAGCTCTCGGAAACCAAAAGTCCGCATGGAGCGGAGGAATCGTCCGCCAATTGTTCGACGCCTGGCTCGCCATCGCGCCGCTCCGCCACACCACCGCCGGGCACGAGGAAACCTGGCTCCACTTCGCAGGCTGGCTTCTCCGTCCCGGTTGCGGAATGACAGGTGACCCCGAGCGCGCCGCCGCCCTCGCAGACATCCTCGCCGCCACCCCGAGGTTTCCCAGCGGAGCTGTAAAAATTCAACGATGGATCTGCGCCCGCCGCATCGCCGCAGGTCTCGACGCCACCCAGTCCGCAGCCATTTGGAGCGCCGCCTCCTCCGAATGGCGCGAAGCCACCCCCCCCTCCGCCGAAATCGCACTTCTCGCCGGAGCTCTGGAATCCCTCCCCGCCGAGACACGCGCCCACATCGCCCGCCGCATCACCGCAGCCCTCGAAACCCAACCCTCCAACCCCGCCCATTGGAAGGCCCTCGGTCGCCTTCTCTCCCGTGCCCTCTTCCACGCCGGAGCCGAACAAATCCTCCCGCCCAACCTCGTCGAGGAAATCTGGACCCGACTCCGCGACACCGACCCTGGCGAATCCCTGCGCCCTGAAGCCGCAGCCGCTTGGCTCCGCGCCGCCCGCCTCACCGGACTCCGGCCAATCGACATCCCAAAATCCACGCGCAACCAAATCGACGCCACCCTCCGCCGCTGGGAAATCAACGAAGTCCGCCGCCGCGTCCTCCACGACATCATCCCCATCGCAGCAACCGATCAGACCGGACTCCTCGGCGAAGCCCCCCCGCCAGGCCTCACCCTCAACGACCACTAGCCCTCCGTCCCTCCCGAAAACCCGCTTCTACAGACCAACCAACCCGCCCCTCCAGACATCCCCCACCCCGCACTCCGCTCCCAGCAACGAGCCCGTCACGGCCCCACGATGGCAATTGTCGCCACCAGCATTCGCATTCGCGAGAATCCCTCCCGAAAAATCCCCCGCATACTTCCACGCCAGATACAGCGATGCAGGAAAAGCATCCTTGATGTAACACGCGGGGCTCAGCCGTTTCCCGATCACCTCGTTATCCCCCTCCCGCACCCACCGCTCCACCTTCCTCCCCGAAACATAATCGCTCCCTTCAGCCAGTATCGCCCCGCGCAAATCCCCACCCGCCCCAAGAACCCCATGAATCCTCACTAGACAGTCCGCCGCCGCCAGCACATCCCGGTTCCTGTGCGTCAGCGCCACATGCTCCCGCACCACCTCGCGCAATCCCGAAAAATCCGACCCCAGCGCCGAAATCAAAGCCGGCACCTGCGCCAGTCCTCCAATGTGCTCATCGTCCACCCCGCAATCTCCAAGCTTTTTTCCCCGGGCATAATTTGCAAAAAAATGCCTGTGGTATTCCTCCACATAGGTGTCCCGATGCCGCCCCGGCGTCAGCATGAAATCCCGGTAGCACTCCAGCCAAGCCCCCGAATCATAGCCACCCCCCGCCCGGACCATCCGAAATAACTCCATCCCCAAACGAAAATTTAACGTATTCTCACCCGCCGCAAGAAACTGGTGATAGTGAATCCCCCGCTGCCCCCAATACCTCGCCTGCTCACGCAAGATATCTCCCCGCTCATTCAACGCCTCATAACTCGACCGCCACAAAATACTGTCCGCATGCGGTGACTTCGGTGCCACATACCGATCCACCCACCCGTAATCCCGCGCCATCGCCCCACGGTCATAATACCAATGCACCGGCATCGCCAAAGCATCCGCTGCCAATGCCCCAACCCAACCCCCCTCCCCCCGTTCGTTCTCGACAATCATCACACAAACCTTACCCACCCCACAAAAAAACCCCCACAAAAAATTGTTCAAATTCCCGATTGACTCCCACCGAATTCTCGACTTTAATCACCAATCTCAAAAGCGCAGCCGTAGCTCAATTGGATAGAGCATCTGACTACGGATCAGAAAGTTGAAAGTTCGAGTCTTTCCGGCTGCACCATCTCCCGCAACGAGTTGCGTGATTTAGTTAAGACTTGCTTATCACCTAATGGCCGCAGGAGTATCAAAAATCGGACGATTTTTGATACTTTTCACTTTCCGCTCCGCAAAAAAAAAGGAGAAAGTCAAGGTGAAAAAAGTAGAAAAAACATTTCCCGGCATCCGAACGGGACATTGTATTTCGTGGCTCGGAGGTCCGGGAAACTCCATGTGCGCTCGCTGCACACGGACGACATTCAAAAAGCAAGAAAAATAATTCTAGAAAATGGAATAAAAAACTTGACCACTGCGCGGGAACCGCAGGAGCGGGCAAAACCAAGCCACCGGGCCCTATCGGCCCGCCGACCCGCTCCCCCAGCGGTTCCCTTGCTGGAGGGAAATGAGAAAAATGACGGGGCCGCCGGAGGCTCGTCGCTATCGCTGGCGGAGGTTCTGGCCCTCCATGCAAGCCAGTTGGTCCTGATTTCCCCATCCACTCGGGAGATGGCCAAACGAGGCGCCAAGGTCTCCTTGAAGTTTGGCGTATCCCTTCGGGCCTTCGCGCCGATTGCAATCTGGAACAATTTACCGGCAAATCGGCATCAAGCGGCACGGGCGCGAATTAACCTGACTTCCCTTCTTCTCGACCGGAGAGGCGGATAA
>Ga0247844_1001643_pt1 | contig 39884 bp, 35 predicted proteins | sample LaCtaG_FD_192421 | JGI IMG/M metagenome (GOLD analysis project Ga0247844, IMG submission 192421) | Freshwater microbial communities from meromictic Lake La Cruz, Castile-La Mancha, Spain - LaCruzMarch201714.5m_1 | ecosystem: Environmental > Aquatic > Freshwater > Lake | place: Spain: Castile-La... | reverse complement strand
TGCAAGGTCTCTTGTCGGAAAAGACTAAATGATTATGGGGATCGGTCGAAGCTGAGAAAGTCCAGCTAGTCCAATAGGACATAATCGCTCCGAAATAAACCGGACACAATCGCCCAGAAACAACAATTTCTATAAAGAGTGTTTAAAAAATAAACAGTTTATAGGAATTACACCTTTTAAAAAATCATAATTCTAAAAATAGAACCCTCTATTAAGATAGGAAAAAAAGAGGTCTAAATGAAAGTTCTAATGGCATTTATGTATTTGGCTATTTCTTCCATCACATATGCTGAGTCCATTCCGGGTAAAAATATTATTTTGGCCAAATGTGCAGATTTTGATTTTGTTGAGATAGAAACTTATTCTCCATTTTTTGATGGAAAATATTATCCCTCTCATTCATTTGAGGTTCAAACAAGGTCAAAAAAACTTCCTGCTAAATACAGTCTTTCCGGTGGTGTGTATCACTATACATTTTCAAGAGCAGGTAAGGTACAAGAAGTCATTCTAATTAGGGATATCTCTGGCCGCAGGGCCAAATACACTTACATGTATAATGAGACTGAATGCGAGTTTTTCGCTAAACCAAGATCGTAATTACTCAGTAAAAGGAACTTGTTTCATATAATCGTTGTGAGAAGAACGGAATCTTTTCATGGCGATAACAATAAGGTCTGCCAAAGGCATATTTGTATTTTTAACCATTAATTCAAAATCTTCTGCTACTTGTTTTTCGATAGAAACAGATACTTGTTTGAGTTCGCCCTGATTATGCTTTTGAGATTTCATGTAGACCCCTATAAATGTGTTCAGTGATTTTATCGCATTTTCTTAAAGTGTCATTAGCCATTGCTTCTTGGGGCCAAAATCTTAAGAGCATTTTTTTTACGTAAACTGACCAGGGCCCCAGTAATTTCATGATCAAGTAGGGGGCAATGCTGGTACACGTCATCAACTCCATTCCACTCTGACAATGTGGCGAGTACCTCAAACTCATCTGGAGTAACTTCAGAGGTTTGATGCATGAACTCTCCGTTCACTATAATCTTAACATTTTTAGGAGGTTTCTGTTTTAAAGATTCCCGATAAAGTTTTAAAACATCAGAAAGTTTATTTTTCATGATGGAATACGGATAATGAATCTGACGCTGCTTTTCATCAATAACTTCAGGCTCCACCACATAGTCAAAAGACTGAAGGGAATATTCTTGAATGATCAATTGATAAAAAGCTTTTAGTCCTTTATGAACCTGGAATGTAACTTGAAGAATATCGCCATTCTTAAAAATAATTTGTCCAAGGAACTGTTGGTTATAAGTTGATAGAACATTAATTTTTCCAGTGAACTCTACAGCTATCTGTTCTTCAATCACTGAAATAATTTTTAATTCCATTTTTATCCTATTTATTCATGCCTAAAATTTTCGAGAAAAATCCTGGCTGTTTTGTATGTGGGGCATCTGGCATAAAAAATTTCTCTACTTTATCTGTCACCGTCTGAAATCCTTTCCACACCGGGCGGTCTTTAAATCTTTCTTGAGTCATATATGGCTCACCTTTATCAGAACCAGTTCGAAGCTCGATTTCCAATGGAATTTGGCCCAATAACGTTGTTTCTAGCTGTTCCACGGCTCGACCAACCCCGCCCTCGCCAAAAATATGATGTTCGGTTCCGCAATGTCCACAAATGAAGGTACTCATATTCTCAACCATGCCAATTATTGGTAAGTTGAGTTTTTTAAACATTTCTAAACCTTTCTTCGCATCTAAGAGAGCAATGTCTTGCGGTGTTGAAATAATGATGGCGCCATCAACATTTGCATTTTGAATCATAGAGAGTTGGATATCACCAGTACCAGGGGGAAGATCAATTAAAAGGAAATCCGTATCCTTCCAATCCACATCAAAAAGAAATTGATTTAAAACCCCACCAAGCATAGGTCCACGCCAAATAACCGGATCACCCTCGTTAATAAAAAATCCAAAACTCATGAACTTAACACCGTAAGCTTCTACTGGAATTATTTTTTTATCTAGGTTTGAACGTGGTTTTTCTTCGCGTTTACCAAAAATCATGGGAAGAGATGGCCCATAAATGTCGGCATCAATTACGCCTACTCTGTGTCCACGTTTGGCCAGCGATACAGCAAGATTAGCAGTAAAGGTTGATTTCCCAACACCGCCCTTACCTGAGCCAATTGCTATGATTTTTCCAACTCCTGGAACAGGTTTTTTATTACCCACCGTTCCATGGCCTGTTTTGATTTGTGCCATAGGGGCTTCAGAATCAGTGACTTTTTTAGATGGATTCTTCTCAATGGCCTTAAAAACGTCTTGAGATTGAGACGACGTAGTCTTAATCATGATGTTATCAATTCCAATTAGGTCGGATAATGACTTTTGAATTTCTGCTTCAATTTGACGCTTTTCAGAGGGGGAAATCCCATCTCTATTGTATTCTGCGACGAGCTTATCACCCTCAAGAGAGACATGCTGCCATCTTTTTTCTGTTTCAAAAGTTGCTCCGCTGGCCGGATTTTTAATAACTTTTAAACGGGACTTTATTTGATCTATCATAGGGGCAACCTCTATCTTGATTAATTTACTTAAATATGAACATTTAATTTCCATCTGGTGGAAACTTCAAGAACATTTTATGATGTTTAATAAAACCTTGGATAGGACTAAAGCTTTGGCTTTTTACAAACGCTCAATTTTTCTAATTAATCCCCTCTTTCAACTGAAATTCAGCGCAATCGTCTGTTCGGTTATGCTACTCGCCAGTCTTATTTATCCATTAGTCTTATTCGATTTTTTTAATGAAATGATGGCGAAAAATCCAGCTCTTTCAAATGACTTGGCCGCATCAAAAAAAGATCTGATCATTTACATGGGAGGAATCCAACTCTTTTTTACATTTTTAGTTTTTATTATTTTCATCTTTTTTACTCATAAAATAGCTGGCCCTATGTTTAAACTCAAAAACCATCTCGCCAAAATCCGAGAAGGCGAAGAAATTTCCCCACTTACTTTCCGCGATGGTGATCATTTTCATGATGTAGCAGAGGAAGTTACTCTTTTCCTAGAAACTCTAAGCTTAAATCAAGAAAAAGATTTTCAATACCTTGACGAAGTTTCATCATATATCGAAAACCTCGCTCCCGTTGTACCAGATGATAAAAAGCCAGTTTTGAACGAGATTTCCCGTCAGCTAATGGATATAAAGTCTCGTTACAAGAAAAGTCTTTAGCCTGTGGTTAAACTCGTAATGATGATATAATTTTGGGGATGATTTATTAGGATCATTAAAAACGGGACCATGAAACTTTTTTTACTTTTATCATTAATCACTACTTCCTCCTTGGCATCAACCTATCAGGCCTTTGTTGACTCTGATCGTTTGAAAATTTCTCGAACTGATCAAGTAATCGCCGAACATCTTGTTAATATAACTAAGCTCGTTGAAAAGGGTTATATCGGCCAGGACGTGCTTTCTAAAACCATAAGAGAAGTTGAAAAGTCTAATCACTTTGCCATCTTCCTTCCGTGGTTAAAATCCATTGAGATCATTACAAAACTTAACAAGACCGAAGACCTCATCACGAATTGTGCACAGTATATAGAAAAAAAAGAAACTCTTCCTCTGGAAAAAGTATTAGAAAGACTTACTGGGAATTTTTGTCGTGAAAAAACACTTGAGAATATTGGACGAGGGTTAAGCCTCAACAAGGAGCTAACCCCAGCTGCCTCTTTATTTATTCAAGGAAACCTAAAATACTTCCTCACAAAAAAAAATAAAAAAGATTTTGCTTTTTTCCTTCAATCACAAGCATCAAATCCTGAAATTCTTAAAAAGATCTCTCAAGAAATAACAACCTATAGTGTTAGTCATGAGATTGTACCTTCACATGAAGTCTTAAAAGATATCGAAATTAATGAACAGATCACAAAACTCATCCAGGACAAAGGGTTCAATCCTCTACAGCATCAAAACGTATTCTATGCTGAGTATGGAAAACTTATCGAATTGGGTTACCGGGCACTTGAAAAGGAGCCCGTTGAAGCAAAAACAAAAGAACATTTTTTATTTTTGAAAAATTATTTAGATTTAAATCAAGACCATCTCCCTGTAGGACTGTGTCTTTCCCGCTTAAACGATTTCGCCAAGTCTATTTTTAGAAATGGCTTTAAAGATCTATCTCGGGATGTTTTCAAATACATCATTAAAATGAATAACAAAGAGATTCTGGAAGACGCCCAGTTTTTCTATCTATGGACTTATCTTAATGAAAATGACTTTAAAGAGACTTTAAAAATAGCAGACAAGTACAATTTACTTAAAAAAGACGCTGTCATTATGGATCCTCGTCTTAAATTCTGGATCGCTCATTCACTTGAGAATACCAATAAAAAAGATGATGCCATCAGACACTATGAAGCCATCGTTAAGAATAATCCTTTAAGCTTTTATGCCATCATGTCGGTAAAAAAACTTCATGCCCTTAAGCCGGATTCGTTGGTAACTACTTTTTACCCGTCAAACTCATTGCCTGTTATTGATATAATGGTATTTTCTCCTACGGATTTAAGCGAAGATTACACCTCGTCTCTCATCAGACTTCGAACTTGGGCCAAGATCGATAATGCAAAAATGATGAATCTAGAAATAAAACGTATTTCTCTTCATAGCATGCCCGAATTTTTAGTTAAATTTCCAACCGATAAACAAATAGCTCTTCGTTCGGATCTTAATCTCATCAATGCAAAACTAATCCAGGAATCCAAAAACTATCTAGCAACATTTCGATATCTATACGAAGTGTTGGATAAAAAAGAAGTGACCTTTAATCGCTCATTGCTCGAAATCTTGTATCCTAAACCATTTTTAGAAGATTTGGTTAAATTGTTAAAAAACGATAATCTTGATCCTATTGTCGTTCTTTCTCTGATTAGACAAGAATCCGTTTTTAATCCATTGGCACGATCACCCGTTGGAGCTCGTGGACTTATGCAATTGATGCCTATGACTGCTAGACGCCTTCGTCATTCGGTTAGAGATCAGCACTTAACAAATCCAAAGATCAACATTGAACTTGGAACAAAGTATTTTAAAGGTCTTCTCAAAAGATATGATGGGAACTTAGTTTATGTTCTGTCTGCTTACAATGCAGGTGAATCACGAGTTGAACGCTGGAAAAATCTATATTTTGATGTGGATGAATCGATTCTTAAAAACATTGAGGCAATTCCGTTCCTCGAAACTCGTAATTACGTAAAACTTATCTTTAGAAATATCTTCTTTTATAAACTCTTGTTAGAGAAAAAAGAAGAGCTCGCCGATACAGGCGAGCCCAACAAAATATACGATGTTAATTTGGGTTTTAAACGTTAAACCTGAAATGAATGATGTCCCCGTCTTTAACGACATACTCTTTGCCTTCAACGCGGAATTTACCCGCTTCTTTTACCTTGGCCTCTGATCCAATCGAAAACAAATCATCACAATGATAAATTTCTGCTTTAATGAAACCACGCTCAAAATCAGTATGTATTACTGCTGCTGCTTGAGGTGCTTTAGCACCTTTAGGGAAAGTCCATGCACGAACTTCTTTAACTCCTGAAGTGAAGTATGTGTACATATCAAGCATTTCGTAACCAGCACGGATCATTTTAGATAGGCCTGATTCTTCGATACCAATATCTTTTAAGAAAGCCTCTTTTTCTTCTTTTGATTCAAGAGCAGCTATTTCAGATTCAATCTTTCCACAAATTGTAATGACCTGTGAGCCTTCTTTTGCGGCAATCTCACGAACTTGTTTTACATAATTATTTTCTTCTAAGATGTTGGCCTCATCAACGTTACAAACGTAAAGCATCTTTTTCATCGTTATCAAATGAAGATCTGAGATGGCCTCTTTTTCATCTTCTTCTAAACCTAATGAGCGAGCCGCCTGGCCTTCTTCAAGAACTTTTACAAGACGGTCTAAAATTGGCTTTGAAATTTTGGCTTTATTTTGCACATTTTTATCCTGAGACTTCATGAATTTCTCAAGAGTCTGAATTCTTTTGTTAACAGTCTCAAGATCGGCCAGAGCTAATTCGATATTGATTGTTTCAATGTCTGATACAGGATCAACTTTACCTGTAACATGAATAATGTCTCCATCATCAAAACAACGAACAACGTGACAGATTGCTCCAACTTGGCGAATGTGACCCAAAAATTGGTTCCCTAATCCCTCACCTTTTGAAGCACCCTTAACAAGGCCTGCAATATCTACAAATTCAGTAATAGCAGGTACTGTCCTTTCGGGTTTAACAATCCCTGCTATTTTATCTAAACGACTATCAGGGACATGAACCACACCAACATTTGGCTCAATTGTACAAAATGGATAATTTGCAGCTTCAGCTGGAGCCGAGGTCAATGCAGAAAAAATAGTGGATTTTCCCACGTTTGGTAAACCAACAATTCCACAGTTCATACCCATATCGATCTCCTCTACTTACGCTAAAAGATTTTTTTTATTATATATGCCAACTTTAGCTATTCCCTCTACCACACAATTAAGCATTGGGTCATGTAGTTTCTCCAATAATAGCGGCATTTGAATCTGTTCATCCTTACTAAAAGCACCAAGGACCCAATTGGCCACACTTCCATGCACAGGTTTTCCCACTCCGATACGCATACGAGCGAAATCGTTTGTTCCTAAACATGCAGCAATAGATTTTAGGCCATTGTGTCCTGCAAGGCCTCCACCCATTTTAAAATGGACTTGCCCAAACGGAATATCAACTTCATCATGAATCACCAAAATCTCTGCGGGTTCAATCTTATAAAAAGAGGCCAGAGGTTGCACCGACTCACCAGAAAGATTCATATAAGTCAGTGGTTTTAAGGCATAAAGCTTTTTATTTTTATGAGTTGCTTCGCAGTACAGGCCTTTAAACTTATTTTTCCAAACTGAGTTTCTAAATAATGGTGAAGCATCCAATAACATCCACGCAATATTGTGACGAGTTTGAGCGTATTCAGGGCCAGGATTTCCGACGCCAACGATAAGCTGAATCATTAGATGAAAAGTGAACTAACCGAATCATGATTAAATGTTCGGTGGATTGCTTTGGCCAATATATCAGCAGTAGATACGACTTTTATCTTGGACAATTTACGACCTTCTTCACACAAAGGAATTGTATCAGTGATGATTACCGATTCAAGTTCTTCGCATTCGGAAATTCGTTTGATGGCAGGATCAGAAAAAACGGGATGGGTTGCTGCAGCATAAATACGATTGGCCCCATGTTTTCTTAGAGCCTTGGCAGCCTGAACTAAAGTTCCAGCAGTATCAATCATATCATCAATGATAATACAGTCCTTACCTTTGACATCTCCAATCACATTCATGGCCTCGGCCACATTTGGTCCTGTTCTGCGTTTATCAATAAGGGCCATGTCGGTAGAGAGTTTTTTGGCAAAATGACGAACTCGCTCCACGCCGCCTGCATCTGGAGAAATGCAAATTGCGTTTTGACGATCCAGGTTTTTTTCCATGTATTCAAGAAGAACAGGAGAAGCAAAAATATTATCAAATGGAATGTTAAAAAATCCCTGGATCTGACCAGCGTGAAGATCCATGGTGACAACTCGAGACGCACCCGCAACTGTCATCATGTCAGCAACTAACTTCGCTGTAATAGGAGTACGGGGAGCACTCTTTCGGTCTTGTCGAGAGTATCCATAATGCGGAACAACGGTAGTAATGGAGTTAGCAGACGCACGTTTAAGCGCATCAACAATGATCAGTAGTTCCATTAAATGCTCGTTTACCGGCGCACTTGTAGACTGAATGACAAAGACATCTGCCCCTCGAACGTTTTTTTCGATTTCACAATAAACTTCACCATTTGCAAAGCGTCGAATTTGAGGGTTAACCAAAGGAACATCTAGAAATTCAGAGATTTTTTTAGAGAGATGGGGATTTGAGGTACCAGAGACTAGAACCATTCGTCTCACGCAGATCTCCTTAAAAAATGGTAGGGGTGGCAGGGATCGAACCTGCGTATGGCAGAATCAAAATCTGCTGACTTACCACTTGTCGACACCCCTACAAATAACTTGCAACGTCCAGTGAATATAGATTATTGAATTCTTTTTTGCAAGTCATCCGAACTGAAAACTCCTCTCTTTTTTATCAGTCTAGTCTTTCCACATCCCGAGGGATTTTCTATATTTGTTTGCTAACTCATATTTGTTTTTTCGACCCAGCCTTATAAGGAGTCTTTTGTGAATAGAACCATAACTCGTCTTACTCGAGTTTTTTTTATTTCTGCCCTAAGCATCAATTCTGCAATGGCTCTTCCAATCGATTGGACAGGAACGTTTGGTGTCGACACCCACCTACTAAATAATTTCCGTCGCACAAACGATAGAATTACTAAAAATGCCGCAACTAAAACTGGAACTCAAGGCATTGCCAGTGGCGATAATGGTGCCAATTTTCAAACTTATGTTTTTAAACTGAATCCTCAGATGATCGTAAATGACGGCGTAACCTTAAAGGGTGAGCTTTCAACAGGTAGTATCCGCGGTGGTTACGCTGGTGATAACTCCGCCAATAATTCTGATCCCTCTAATACTGGAAATAACTCCTATTTCTTCACCTCTCCGGCCCAAAGGAGTGGTTTAAATATTAACCAAATGTATATGGAGCTTTATGCAGATACGGCCCTTGTAAAACTTGGCCGAATGTCTAAGCATTACGGACTTGGGGCCATCTATGATGGTGGAAATGAGGCATGGGATCGATTCTTCACAATGTATGATGGTGCTGAAGCTGAAATGAAAATTGGAAATTTCAGCTTGATTCCTAGTTGGTCAAAAATTTCCTCTTATGATGATACGAACAGAAAATCTCAACCAGCTGGTGGATGGGACGTAAGGGAAATGGGAGTTGTGGCAAAATACGATAATAAAAACAGGGATCTTGAAGTCAGCGTTCTTTATGCCAAAAGACATTCTGAAAGAAAAAACTCTCTTTATAATTCAACGACAACAACAGGTGAAATAGATCGTGAGAAAAATGAAGTAACTATTATAAATCCCTACCTGGCAAAAAAATGGAATAAGTTTAAAATTGCTCTCGAAGCGCCAATGATGACTGGTGATTATGGTCGCGTTTATAGCGCGACACAAAAATCAAGAGTAACTTCAAACGCTTATATTCTTGAAGCCAAATATGATCTCAATCCTAAATGGGACATCGGAACAAACCTTGGTCAGATCAGCGGCGATAAAGGTAGTTCTAACAAATTTGAAGCCACTTATCTTCACCCTAATTATCATGTCGCTGACCTTATGTTCCGTTACCACTACCCTTCTTTTAACGAAGGAACTAAGTCTGTCTTTGATTCTTCTATCACGAACACTCGTTATTATAAATTGTATGCCAACTATAAGTCAGATAAGTGGACATGGAAGGGATCATTTGTAATTGCCAATGCTCTAGAGACTGCTCAGTCTGGTAAACGTTCTTATCACCATGAGGAAAACTACGCCTTCACATCGACACAAAAACAATCTAAAGACTTTGGTCATGAGATTGATTTTGGTTTTGATTACCGCTGGAATCCAAACGTCACGATGAGTGGTTATTATGGTTATTGGTTTGTTGGAGACTATTATGCTTTTAGCAATACCAACCAAAAAATTAACCTTGAGAACGTACATGGTGGTGGTTTAAGAGCTACTTTAGAATTCTAGAAATTCTATATCTCCCAATTTTCCTATATGAAAGGCCCATTTTTGGGCCTTTTTTTATCTTCCAAAAAAACTATAATTTGAGTAAGCCTGATAATTCTGCGGATACATCTGGTTTTGACCATAACCCTGTTGTTGATATCCATACGCGTTTGGCATCTGCTGTTGCCCACCCCCAGTCCAGTTAAATCCATATGAACTTTGAGGCTGCTGTCCATACATCTGTTGAGGATTATACAATCCATAGGCTTGATTTCCTAGGGTCTGAGGCTGGTACTGGAAGGGACTATACTGCTGAGACGGCTGTTGAAACATGTTCTGTTGAGCATACGGAGTAGTAGGCTGGTATTGTTGAGTCGGGAAGAATGGTGACTGCTGTTGATAGTTTTGAGGCATGGCCTGTTGTTGACCCTGAACTTGTTGTCCCGGTTGTTGCCCAAAATTATACAAAGTTTGCTCTCTTCTTGGAGGTAATGAAGAGTCTTCTTCTTTGGCCTCTGGAAGATCATCAGGAGTCTCCTCTCCATTTTGAGCTGCCACATAACGGCGACCTTCATTTTCTAGTACATGGTATGACTTGGCCTTTTCTTCAAGCTCAGCAATTCTTTCTGCATCAGCCTTAGTTCTACGAATCAAATCTTCTTGTAGCTCTTGAATTCTTGCATCAGCATCTGCCGAACATTTTGCATAGTTTCTAAAATATTGAGTACAATGGCCGCCAGGTTGCTTACGCTGAAATTCACTATCAATTTCTGCCGCATAATTCTGAGAGCGCTCTTCAGCAGCTCTACGAATGCGAGCAATTTGTTTGATTAAATGATCTGAAGTCCCAGTCACTTGACCCGTCTTAACATCATATTTTTCCTTCTCCGAAACTAGAAGTTTCGTGAACTGCCTTTTCTCTTTTTGAATTTTTTTCATGGCAGAATCGGGAGTGGCAACCACATTGTTGTGTCTAGTGCCTATAGTCCCATAATGATGAATGACAAGCTTCATTGTATTCATCTTTTCAGCTTCAGCAAAACGTCCATCATCAAGAAGCTTTTGCACATGAGATGACATAAAATATGGTTTTGCGCTCAATGCACGCAGCTTAACCAATTCTTCTTGAAACTCTTTTTTGATATTTTCATCTTTGCCACCAGTTGCTGCCAATTGGTCGTATAATTTAAGTACATGTTCAGTTTGAGGCTTAACAACATACTTCTCAAAATCAGCTACAATTTTAAGATCATCTTCAGTATATTTCCCTGAAGCGATTGCGGCCGCAGCTTTTATTGCAGCTTCCTTAATAAGGTTATCTCTGATCTCTCCCAGTACTTTGTCATACTCTTCGTACTTATCAATGAAGTCGGTCACTTTATAATATTCATCGACTTTACATTCTTTTAACTTCTCTGCTTCAGCTTCAAGACGTGAACGTCTTTCATCTGAAAAAGAAACGACCGCATCCACGGCATTATTAATTTTTTCAAAATGATCACAGTTATTAATTTTGAGAAATGATCCGTGCTTGGCCTTAGCTAAGGCCGAATCACGCCCTGTAGACACAAACACAACTTTTCCTGAATCGTTTACATCATTAAATGTTTCAGTAAGAGGCGTATCGTAAATGGCATCTGGAACAACCTCTCCATTAACGAGCACTCCTGATTTTTCAATACATTCTTCAAAACCTTGAAGTGTTGGTTTAAAAATCATATCCTCTGTTGGAAGTGAGCGACCGTCTTTTACTTTGATCACTTTGTATTTACAACCATCGGCCGTACAGCTTGAATCTTTTTTAATAATGGCTTCAATTGCATAAGTTTTTTTGCCATCAATTTGCACAATACGTTTATTCCACTTAAGCATGGAATTACAGTTACTCACCATACCTGGAGCTGAAACTGTCAATCGTCCCGCTCTTGGATCGTGACCCACCTCAAGTTCACCATCATTGGTTAAAATAAGATTTGAAAGAAACGAAAGTGGAACAGAAACTTGCTCGTCACTTTCGCAGACTCCGGAAGAAATCGAGGATGATTCTGATATAGGCACCACTGAATCCGGTGAACTTTTCCCACCCTCAGATTTGGGTGAAATTGTTTTTTGATAATCACCAAGTTGACTAAACACACCCTTAGCAAAAAGGTGTGGTGTCACAAATAATAACAGGATCCCAAGGGTCTTTTTCATAATGGCCTCAAAACGTAAGTTGAGTTTTCTCACCATCTATTCGGAAAAAATGTCTTAAGACTTAAGGATTTAGATCATTGTGTAGGGATCAACATCAATTTTATAAGAAATTGAACTTACTGATTTATAGTTTATTTCAAATGATTTCAAAAGGTTGTGTAGCTGAGTAAGGTCTTTTGATTTTAGCAATAAAGACCAAGTGAATTGGTTTGATTTTTTCTCAATATGGGCCGGTCGAGGACCCAAAATGGAAACATCTGGAAAATGTTGGCGGATTAAACTTTTAAGCATGGGGCCCACTGTCTCTGTCACATGAGGGATTAGTCTGTCCTGAAATCTAGAAGAAAAATGTACGAGTGCTAATCGTTTAAAAGGTGGACAGTCACACACATCCCTCATCTGTAATTCATCTTCATAAAACCGATGAAATTCATGGGCCTTAACAATTTGAAACAATGAACTTGTTGGATTTAAAGTTTGAATGAGAACCTTTCCATCTTGCGAATACCTACCTGCCCTTCCCGCGACTTGAGTAAGAGTCTGATAAACTCTCTCTCCAGAACGAAAGTCTGGAAAGTTTAATTGATTATCAATTCCTAAAATCAGCACCATTTTCACACGACGAAAATTATGCCCCTTTGAGAGCATCTGAGTACCAACCATCAGATCAATTTTACCTGAGTGAAAATCATCTAATCGTTGTTCCAATTGTTTAAGACCTTTAATTTCGTCCCGATCAAATCGTTCGATGGTTTTTCCTGGAATCAAACGTTTTAATACGTCCTGAACTTTTTCTGTGCCAAATCCCTTATGGGAGAGGGTCATACAACCACAAGCTCCACACTGGTTTGGAACTGGCTCATGATACTCACAGTGATTACATGCAAGTTGATTTTTCTTTTTGTAAAACCTAAGGGCGATGGAACAATTTGGACAAGTGAACTGATGCCCACATCCTCTGCATTGCATGTAACTCGCAAAACCTAATCTATTCACAAATACTAAAACTTGTTCCTGGCGACCGAGTGCCTCTTTAATGGCAAGAAGTGATGCTGGAACCAGTGGCCACATATCATCTTCTTTACCAGATTTATCTCGGGCATCTACAAGTTCAATGTTAGGTAAAAAGGCATCACCTGCACGATCTTTCATCTCAAATAGGCCTGATGATGTTTCTGATTTATGAAAGTTTGCGTACGATTCAAGGCTTGGTGTGGCCGAGCCCATGATTAAGGGTATGTTAAGTAATTGTGCTTTTTTGCTTGCGACATCTCGGGCATTATAAGGACAACGGTCATCTTGTTTAAATGAAGTATCATGCTCTTCATCGATAATGATGAGACCAAGGTTTTTAAGTGGGATAAAAACAGAACTTCTAACACCTAGAATAAGTAGTGGTTTATTTAAATTTCTTGCCATCAACCAAATCTGATACTTTTGCGAATCTGAAATTTCTGAATGATATGATAATACAGGTGCATTTAGGTAGTGTGCAAAAGTAGTAATGAATTGTGGAGTTAAGTTAATCTCGGGCAAAAGAAATAAAACACTTTTACCCTCTGAGAGCATTTTTTGAATCAGGTTTATATAAACGATGGTTTTTCCACTTCCTGTCACTCCATGGATAAGGAAACGTTTAAATTTATCTGTCTGGCTACTCAACGCTTCAATAATTTCTTTTTGAATCGTGTTCGTCTCAAATTCAACTTTTTGATTTTGTCCTTGAGTTTGTTCAAGGGCCCTCGGTCTTTTTAGATGATGTGGTAAACAATCAAAAATTAACTGACCCAGGCTATAATGATAATACTGGGACATCCATTCATAAACAGCGAGCTCTTCTTCTAACAAACTCCAGCTAGGTATAATAGAAAGGATCTTTTTAATTTTATCTTTCGGTGCCTCTAGATAATCTTTTGCCATAGATTCATCAACAGATAGAACTGCTCCCAGGGCGGTACGTTTCCCCAATGGAACTTCCACAGCATCACCACGCTGCAGCTCCCCTTCATAGTAGTAGAGGAGACCAGAGTTTTTGAGAGGGTAATTGACTGCAACCCGGGCAACTTTAATTAAAGTAGAAATTCTGGTCTCTCAACAGTCATATCTTTAGACTTAAGAATTTGTTCCCACTTTGAAACTCTTTTGGCCACATCATCTTCTTTTTCTGTGTAGTGACGAAGATTTTTAATTTCAACTTGAAATGATTCGCCATTAAAGTTTTTGATCATTATAAATCGTGGCAAAACGTGTGTTCCATTGGCGAGCCAGAAATTGCGACTAATAATTTCAAATTCTCCAGCTGCTGACTTATATCGAACTTTTTGTACTTCACGTTTTTGATAGGAAATTACAGCTTCAAAAGAACCGGCATTCACCAACCAGACCATGTCATTTTCATCTTTGCCAAGTTTTACATGTTTAGTGTCTACATACATGGACTCATCCATGATTTGTGTCACTCTACCTCTTGCGCCAGGATCTTCAGGCTTAAGAGGATTTATTTCAGTCTTGCGAGCGTTTCTGTCGCGATTGATGCTCGCTAAGTAATTTTTATAATTGGCCAAAACATCGATCTTTTGACGATTGATAATTTCATTATTTAAACGAACGGGTATTCCAAGAGATTTTAGATAATTTACCATGTGTGAGCCGTTGTTAAGCCCCATTGAATGAAGAAGAGCAAAAAAAATGCCCTTCTCAATTTGTTCCTGTGTGGCCTTCATTGTATGGGCCGTAAATTGATTGTAATGAATCTTGTGAACCAAAGAATCTTCTGAATAAGTGGAGTCCGTATATTTTGTCTGAGAAACTTTAAGCGAGTCTCCTTGGCCTTTAGTCATAAAAATTTTATAATAATCTTCAGGAGTTGTAGGTGAAATCTCCCCCGGTTGAATTTTTCTCACAGAAAAATTTATCACAAAACCATTTCCAATAATGTCTGGATTAGAACCGTTTCGAAATAAAGATTCGACAGTAGGCACGTAAGCAAAAACATTACTGGCCAAAATTGAGAGGAAGATGAAAAACTTAATCATAATTTAATTCCATTTTTTAAAAGTCTCATCTTCAAATTTTCCAAAAAAGTATCACGTATGTCAGGGTCTTTAAGTGCAAAGTCAATTGTCGCATCTAAATAACCGTGAACATTCCCTGTGTCGTATCTTTCACCTGTAAACTTATAGGCAAAAACATCTTTTTCTTGGCACAAAACATTGATGGCATCAGTTAGCTGATACTCGTTTCCAGCACCACGAGGGATCGTTTCAAGGATTTTAAAAATATCTGGGGTTAAAATATATCGACCAGGAGTTGCAAGATTAGTTGGAGCATCTTCAGGTTTTGGTTTCTCTACCATTCCTGTCATACGTAAGGTTTTCTCATTAACGATATCACCCTTAACAATTCCATATTTTTGAGTTTCATTCTTAGGAACTTCCATCACTCCGATAACAGATGCTCCATTATTAGCTATTGAAATATCCATGAGTTGTTTGATTGCTGGAACTTTATTCACAACGATGTCATCTCCTAGTAAAACGGCAAAGGGCTCATCTCCAATCATACTTTTTGCCATCAAAACAGCGTGGCCCAATCCTAATTGTTCTTTTTGGCGCACACTGGTCACGTCCACCATGGAACCAATCTTACGAATAAGCTCCAGCTCTTTGGTTTTTTTATTTCTTTCTAAGAATGCTTCTAATTCTTGATTACGATCAAAATAATCTTCGACTGCAAATTTCCCTGACGAAGTTACAAAAATAATTTGTTCAACTCCTGCCTCTACAGCTTCTTGAACGATGTAGTGAATCATTGGCACGTTGATTATGGGAATAATTTCTTTTGCTATCTCTTTGGTTGCGGGAAGAAATCGTGTTCCTTTACCAGCAATCGGAATTATCGCTTTTCTTATTTTCATAATTACCCTTGTTTTAGAGAGTTTTTTTCTCTACATTTTTCTCTATGAAGAAAGTTTATATTTTAGCTGTCTTATGTCTGATTTGCCAGTCGTCATGGGCCCAAATTCGTGATTTCCAAACTTCGAGACTAACTTCAACGGCCGGGACCGGTGTTGCTAGTATTCTCACCACTGAATCTGCACTCTTAAATCCTGCATCTGCAGCATTTTTTCAAGATTCCAGTGCGTCTTATCAAAGAAATTCAGCTTCTCTAAAGAATCAAGATAGGCTCCGTAACTCTCGGCCCGATAAATTTCCCAAAGACAATGTTTCACATGGATACTTTCTTGCCGATCATTCTGGTCCACTTAAAGGCGGAGTCGCTTACATCAATCAAGATGAAAATAAATATAAACGAGAAAGAATGGCCATTCACGCTGCTGCCCCTATGGGTGAAAGCACTTCGATGGGTGTAAGTTATCGCTATACTAGAGATAAATTACCAAATTCTCAGGCCCACCGTCATGACACTTTTCACCAAGTGGCTTTAGGGGTTGTGCAAATTATTGATGAGAACACCATTGTTGGTGCTGTTTTAGTTGATCCCACGAGAACAAATCCAGGTGATGAACGTTTGTTAGGTGGTTTTCAATATAAAATTGCAGATAAACTCATGGTTTTAGGTGACGTTGGTTATCAATATACCAAGGCCTATAACAAAGCCTATCTTTGGAGCGCCGCTCTTCAAATAAATATTTTTGCTGATTTTTTCATTCGGGGCGGACAATTTTTTGACAACGTGCGAAACTTTAAAGGTACCGGCTGGGGTGTAAGTTGGATTGGCCCACGTCTTGGGATCGAGTTTGCTCAAAAATATTCCGATCAATTTGCTCGGAACGCCTATGTTTATAAAGATGAAAACATTGTGGATACTTCTGTTTCTGCTTTAATCAAATTCTAAGAATAAAATTCTTTATGCCGATAAATCTCCATGGCAATTGTAAAGACCGGAAAAAAAGCGCGCGATGAAAGAGAAAAAATGCTCGTTCTCAAAATGAAATTTGAGAATCGCATTACTATCGCAAAATTTGGGAAAACCGCATTAGATAGTGGTGATTACGGCAGTGCTTTAAAAAAATTTCTCGAATATCTTAACGTCATCGCTGAAAGTAAAAGATGTAATGATATTTATGCTCTAAGACCTACGCATTTTGATCCCAGAAAAGATATCACTGAAATGCTCATGATCAGTCATCTGTTTTTTGAAATGGCACGTATCTATGATGCCATTCCTCAGTTTCAAGGAGAGACCAAGTCCTGTCTTGAGCAGTTTGTTAATTTTTCAGCTAACCAGCCTTACCAAGTTATCAATTCAGAGATGGCGCGTAGAAAACTTAAAAAATTACAATTTCGTGATCCTGATAGTTTTCGCCACGCTTATTTACAAATCTTTGTGCAATCTAAAAAGTGCTACATTGTGACATTCTGTTATGGTGATACACACGTAATCACTCATCAATGCCGCGAATTTAAAACCTGGTTGTGGCAATATAGGTTTGGTCAAGAACTTGTTAGGCTCTATTATATTCATTCTTCTCAAATCATCGAGCGTTACGGACAAAATACATCTGTGCATTGGTTTAGCCGAATTTTTCTCAGACCATGTCTGCTGATGTTTGCAAAGGTAATCCTTCCCTTTATACTAAAGTAATGTTGATTCTATCACGTCTCATTGTTAAAGAATGGTTCAAAAACCTTGTGGGAGCAATTCTTGTTCTTTTTCTATTGATTACAACTGCAGATCTTATTAATGGATTTTTACAGGGTAAAGAAGCATCCCAGGTTCTCCTAGAGTATGCACTCAAAATGCCAGAACTCATGAGCAGAATGTTTCCCATTTGCTGCCTTGTCGCTTCTTTGTTTTGTCTCAATCGTTTGAAAGCACACTCCGAGCTTATTTCTATTCTTGCCGCCGGTTATTCATATGCACGCATATATATGCTCATTGGTATTTGTTCATTTTTCATGGTGGCGCTGCAATTTGTTAATCTTGGTTATTTAGAGCCTATGGCAAACAAAGTAAAACGTCAGGAAATTCAAAAAAGTCAAAAATCAGAAGGAAAATACCTCACTCGAAGCTCACTTGAGGGTGGAAAATTTTGGTATAAATCAAAAAATTATTTCGCTTCATTCACTTTTTATGATCGCCGCCAGAAAGTCATTAAAGATTTAGAGGTATATTATTTTTCTGATACTCACATGAGCACTAAAATAATCCGCTCTAAAAACGCTTCGTTTTTACCAAGTCATAAATGGAAACTAGATGATGTTACCGAACTCAGTAATTTAAAAACCTCCACTTTCCCAATTGAGGTTTATAAAAAAACCCAGGAAATCATCCTTGAAGAAGTTCCGGAAGATTTTGGAGAATTTGAAGCAGATCTTACAACGCTCACATTTTTTAAATTGGGTCAGTTCGTAAACAGGCTTTCAAAGACAGGTCTAAATACCAACGAATATCAGATTATTTTACTTAATAAAATATTCCTTAGTTTTGTCTGTCTAGTTTTTGCCCTTTTGCCTCTTTCAACTATTTTTAATCCAAACCGCCGATCAAGCTCATTTGGTAAGAATGTGGTATTAACTCTTTTCGTAACTATCTTATTTTGGGTGCTTTACAGCTCGGCCATTGCCCTTGGTAATTCCGGGAAAATTTCTCCACTTATAGCAACCAGTAGTATTCCACTTTTATTTTTTAGTTTTGTGCTCTGGACGTTTAATAAGAATCGTAAACTCTCAATTTAATTTCACTGTGCCTTATGCTATAAAGGCTCCATGAATCTAGAAAATTATAAATTAAAGGGTGATAAGCTCCCTATTTTTACCTACCCCGATGCTGTTTTATCTCAAGTCGCCACCCCTGTGACTTCTTTTGGCGTGGAACTTGAAAAACTAGTCGGAAACATGCTTTTCACTATGTACCATGCACCAGGAATTGGACTCGCCGCACCCCAGGTTGGCGAAAGCATCAGACTTTTTGTGCTAGACGTTGATTATGACCGGGAAGTCATCACAAATTCTTCAGGCGAAGAAGAAGTTCGTATGACTGGTTACGCTCCTATGGTGTTCATTAATCCAGTTATCACTGGAACTTCTGGACAAACTTTTTTTGAAGAAGGCTGTCTTTCGGTTCCTGGCGTATATGAGGAAGTGAAACGTTTTGAAACTATTCATGTAAAATTTCAAAATTTGCAGGGTGAGTTTCAAGAAATTACTGCAGATGACATGCTTGCCATTTGTATCCAACATGAAAACGATCATCTGGACGGGATTCTTTTCATCGAACGCCTCAGTAATCTTAAAAAAAACTTTTATAAAAAGAAGATGGCAAAAGAGAGAGGACGTTGAAAAAATTCAGAGTCGCCTATTGTGGAACTCCAGACTTCTCGGTTCCTACTCTTGACCTTTTGGCCAATCATCCACATATTGATCTTCGTTTTGTAATTTCTATGCCAGACCGTCCAGCAGGAAGAGGCATGGAATTAAAATCACCAGATGTAATTGAATACGCCAAAGAAAAAAAAATTCCTTATTTTCAAACTGAAAACATCAATAAAGAACCCGCCATGCTGGCCCAACTTAAGAATGAAGAGTTAGATTTTATTGTAGTCCTGGCCTTTGCTCAATTTCTTGGAACAGAGATGCTTAATATGGCCAAGTTTGCATGTTTTAATATTCATACCTCGATTTTACCTAAATATCGTGGGGCCGCCCCCATTCAGTACGCTCTCCTACATGGTGACACTGAAACCGGTGTTTCAATTCAGAAGATGGTAAAAAAAATGGATTCAGGGGATCTCGTTCATTTCCATACAGTTCAAATTGCTCCTACAGAAAATGGTGGTCAACTTTACACACGCTTAAAATATCAAGCTGCTCTTGCCATGAATGACTTTATTATTAAAATTTTAAATAATAAAGTCACTTATACACAACAAGATGAAACTAGGGTTTCATTTGCTCCCACTTTAAAAAAAGAAGATGGCCTTCTACATTTTGAGAAAAAAAGCGTCTCTGAAATCATGAATTTAATTAGAGCACTTGATCCATGGCCAGGTACGTACTGTTTTTTAAACGGTAAACGCCTCAAAGTTCTTAATGCAGAACCATACCATGCTAAAATTTCTGCAGGGATGGCCAAGAATGACATGGGATCACTTATCGTAGGTTGCCTTGATGGCACTCTTCATCTTACCGAAGTTCAACTTGAAGGAAAAAAAGTCAGTAGCGACAAAGAGCTTCTTAACGGTATTAAAACAGAAATCATCATAAGTTCTACCAAGGAATAATATGCCTATTATTGTTTCACCCAGTCTTCTTTCGGCAAACTTTCTAGATCTTAAAACTGATATCGAAAGTCTGAACAAAATTGATGATCTTTGGCTTCATCTAGACATTATGGATGGCCATTTTGTACCGAATCTTACTTTCGGTGAACCCGTGCTTAATCAGATTAAGACCGTGTGCAAACATAAACTTGATGCTCACTTCATGGTCACTGATCCAGACTTTTTTGCTGAAAACTTTAAGAATGTTGGATTACATAATTTTACCTTTCACTGGGAAGCCGTGACTCACCATGACCGCCTTATCGATAAACTTAAATCAATGTATGCTTCAGTGGGAATTTCCCTCAACCCTTCCACTCCCGTGTCTGTCATTCCTAAATATCTTTTAGGTAAGATTGATCTCATTCTACTGATGAGTGTAAATCCTGGATTTGGCGGACAGAAGTTTATTCCTGAAGTGATTGATAAGGTTATTGAGCTGGATCGCCTACGACATGAGAATAATTTTAAATTTCAAATTCAGGTTGATGGCGGAATCAACGATCAAAATGCTGGTTATCTCATTCAGGCAGGTGCTAATAATTTGGTCGCCGGATCTTATATCTTCTCTGAACCTAATAAAGACTATCTTTCCCGCGTGAATAAAATCCGCTAGGACTTAACTACATGAAAAAATTTGAACTTACTGGAACTAATATTTCTATTGAGGATGTTGCAACGATTGCAAAGGCGAAGACTGGACAGGTTCATCTCTCAATCCATCTCTCTTCTCTAGAAAAGATGAAACAATCACGTGAAGTTGTACTCAACATCGTTAAAAGAGGGAAGCCGGTTTATGGAATTAACACCGGCTTTGGTGCCTTGGCCTCAAAACAAATCGCGATCGAAGACCTTGAGCAGCTTCAGTACAACTTGATTCGTTCTCATTGCACTGGTGTGGGCAAACCATTTTCACGCGAGATTACTCGAGCAATCATGCTCTCGCGCGCAAATTGTTTAATTCAAGGTTTTTCAGGTGTTACACCTGAAACAATCGCTCTACTCTTAGATTTCATCAATTTCGGAATTCATCCCGTCATTCCTGAGAAAGGTTCAGTAGGTGCGTCTGGAGATCTGGCCCCACTTTCCCATATCGCACTGGCCTTGATTGGCGAGGGAGATGTTGAATTTGAAGGCAAGATCATGCGTTCTGATTTTGTGATTCATCAAATTGGAAAAGTGCCAGCAAAACTTGGACCGAAGGACGGTTTGGCTCTCATTAATGGAACATCTGTTATGTTGGCCCTTGGATGTTTGGCATTAGTTGAAGCAAAAAAAATTGTAAAACTAGCAGACATTATTTCTTGTCTTACCCTCGACGCAGTTAGGGGAACGGCCAGTGCTTTTGATGAACGTATCTCACTTCTTAAACCACAACCGGGACAACTTGATTGCACTCGTAACTTGCTTAAAATTATTCAAGGCTCAGAGATCATTAACTCACATCCTAATGATGGAAAAGTACAAGACCCATACTCACTAAGATGTATTCCGCAGGTTCATGGGGCCTGCAGACAAACTCTCAGACATGCTGAAGAAGTTCTTGAAATCGAACTCAATGCCGTTACAGATAACCCTCTGGTATTTGCTGCCACCGGGGATGTTGTCTCTGGTGGTAATTTCCATGGGGAGGCACTCGCTTTCTGTATGGATTATCTGGCAATGGGTTTAGCTGAAATTTGCAGCATTGCTGAAAGACGTGTGGAAAAGATGATGAATCCACACTTCTCTGATCTTCCTGCATTTTTAACTAAGAACTCTGGGCTAAATTCTGGACTCATGATCGCCCATGTAACACTCGCGGCTCTTGCTTCTGAAAACAAGTATCTATGTCATCCAGCTTCCGTTGATTCAATTCCCACATCCACGGATAAAGAAGATCACGTGTCCATGGGTGTTACTTCGGGCAGAAAACTGCATGAGGTACTTGAGAATGTACAACATGGTTTGGCCATTGAGCTTTTATGTAACACTCAAGGATTAGAATTTTTAAGACCTCTTAAAACTTCTCCGTGTTTAGAAAAAGTTCATGCTCTTGTAAGAAAACATGTACAACCTATTGTTGATGATCGTGTTTTCCATAAAGACATTGAGAACCTCACTCATCTCATTAAAAACCAAGAAATTATCCAGGAAGTTGAATCCGTAACAGGACCACTTTTTTAAGGAGAATCATGAATAATATTCCACTTCCGCCAACTGGCGATAAATTAACCTGTAAGGGCTGGCACCAAGAAGCAGCGTTACGTTGTTTACTAAATAATCTTCATCCCGATGTGGCAGAGGACAGAGACAATCTCATCGTCTATGGTGGCAATGGTCAAGCGGCTAGAAACCATAAGGCCCTTGCTGATCTCATCTCTGCACTTACTAATCTTGAAAATGACGAAACTCTGATTGTTCAATCGGGAAAACCTGTTGCTATTTTTCCCAGTAACCCCCAAGGACCTCGAGTCTTAATCGCTAACTCAAACCTTGTTCCTAAGTGGGCCACCTGGGATCACTTTAATAAATTAAAAGACGAAGGGCTTATGATGTACGGTCAAATGACCGCTGGGTCTTGGATCTATATTGGTTCTCAAGGAATTCTCCAAGGCACTTATGAAACATTCATGGCCGCGGCCAGAAAACATTACGGACCCAATGCTACACTTAAAGGAAAATTAGTTTTGACTGGCGGTATTGGTGGAATGGGTGGAGCTCAACCTCTTGCCGTTAAAATGGCTGAAGGTGTTTGTTTGTGTTGTGATGTAAACAAATCTCGGATTGAGAAAAGACTTAAAACAAAATATCTAGATGTTTTGGCGGCAGACTTTGGTGAAGCTCTTCACCTTGCTCTTAAAGCTAAAAATAATAATGAAGCATTCTCTATTGGAGTGGTTGGAAATGCCGCTGACTTTTTCGAATTTGTCTTAGATCAGGGAATCGTACCAGATCTTGTAACAGATCAAACCTCAGCTCACGATCCACTCAATGGTTATGTTCCTGCTGGGCTTAGTACTGAAGAATCAGACGATTTAAGAAAGTCTGATCCAGCAAAATATGTTGAATACTCCTACGCAACGATGGGTCACCAAGTTCGAGTGATGATTGCTTTTAAGAAAAAAGGATCTCACGTTTTTGACTATGGTAATAATCTTCGCGCCGGAGCAGAAATTTCTGGCGTTAAAGACGCATTTAGTTTCCCTGGTTTTGTTCCAGCATATATACGCCCACTGTTCTGTGAAGGTTCTGGCCCGTTTCGTTGGGTGGCCCTTTCGGGAGATCCAGAAGACATCAGGGTCACTGATGAAGCATTAAAAGATCTTTTTCCAGAAAATAAATCTATGATCAATTGGCTTGATAAGGCCGGCAAAATGATTCAGTTCCAAGGTCTTCCTGCACGTATTTGTTGGCTTAAATATGGTGATCGTGAAAAAGCTGCCATCCTTTTTAATAAACTTGTTCGAGATAAAAAAGTTAAGGCCCCAATCGTTATTGGGCGAGATCATCTTGATTGTGGCTCCGTTGCAAGTCCTAATCGTGAAACGGAAGCTATGAAAGATGGCACCGATGCTGTTTCTGACTGGCCTCTTCTGAATGCAATGATCAACATCAATAATGGTGCAAGTTGGATCTCACTTCATCATGGTGGAGGAGTGGGTATGGGTTATTCTCAACACTCCGGTATGGTAATCGTATGTGATGGAACTCCAGAAATGGATATCCGTCTTTCAAGAGTCCTTAATTCTGATTCAGGCATGGGGATCGTGAGACATGCTGACGCAGGCTACGATATTGCCCTTAATATCGCCAAAGATGATAAGACTAAAATTAAATTTCCGTCATTAAATTAACATGACAAAAATTTATACTCATCTCAACGAAATCTTAACTCTAAAAGATGCTTGCACCAAAGATGGACGCAGGCTTAAAGCATCGGATTGCTCTATCGTAAAAGATGGTGCCGTTGCTTTTGATGATGAAAAGATTTTATGGGTAGGAGAAACATCATCCCTTCCATCTGAATACAAAAACATTAAGAGTATCAATCTTAAAGGACATGTTCTTACTCCAGAGCTTGTCGACTCTCACACTCATGTTGTGTTTGCCGGTGATCGTGCCCAAGAATACGCCGATAGACTCTCTGGCACTTCTTATGAAGAGATCGCTAAACGTGGTGGTGGAATCCTTTATACTGTTGGACAAACACAATCAACTTCATCCGAAGAGCTTTTCAACATTGCTTGCAAGAGAATTGAGCGCATCTATTCTTTAGGCATAGGAACGATAGAAGTGAAATCTGGCTATGGACTTGATTTTGATAAAGAGTTCCAAATCTCCTTAGTCATTGACCGTTTAAAAAAGAAGTATTCACCAAAGATTCGTATTTTTAACACTTATTTAGCTGCTCATGATGTTCCAAAATCTTTTTCTTCCTCATCAGATTATCTAAAACAAGTAGTACTGCCTCTTCTTAAAAAACTGGCCCCATTAAAGATTATTGATGCCGTAGATATCTTTCATGAAAAAAATTACTTTTCAGCTGAAGATGTTGAGCAACTTTTCACAGAAGCTCAAACATTAGGAATCGCTCGGAAGATTCACGCCGATGAATTAAATAACAATGGTGGCGCGGAAATTGCTGCAAAGTTTTCTGCTTTAAGTGCAGACCATTTATTAAAAATTTCCGATTCTGGCATTTTAACCCTTGCACACTCTTCAACGGTTGCCACTCTTCTTCCTGGAACTGCTTTTTTTCTTGGCAAGCCATTGGCACCAGCTAGAAACTTATTAGATCAGGGTGCAAAAGTTGCCATTGGCTCGGACTTCAATCCTGGTTCTTGCCACTGTGATAATGTTTTAATGGTGGCCTCAATTTCAGCTGCTCAGTTAAAACTTAATCAAGCCGAATTGTGGTGTGCCATCACTCTCAATGCTGCTCATGCACTGGGATTAATCTCCCAAGGCGCCATCATGCCAGGCATGCAACCACGTTTTACCTTATTTAAGGCCGAAAGCGTTTCTCACATTACATATAATTGGGGTAAAAACTTGGCTACGGAACTTCTTTAAGAGCTTTATCAATTAAACTTCTGAATTCAGGGTCCATGAAATCGTGAATCTTTTGACTCACATAAATCACTTCTCCTTTAAAAAAAACAATTGAAACAGGATAAGTGTTAATTAAAAACTTATTTGAAATTGCTGAGTCCTGATCAATAACAGACTCAAAATTTAAACCATATTTTTTTTCAATTTTTTTAATATTGGATGCAGCATCGTCTTCGTCTCCATTTATGCCAACAACCAGTACATTCTTTTTGTATTTCTCTTGAAACTCCACCAAGGAAGGAAATTCTTGCAGGCAAGGGTGGCACCAAGATGCCCAGAAATTGAGGATTACAATAGGGGCCTTCAATGCCTTAAGATGCAGCATTCTGCTTGAAGTTGTAGTTATTTTAAGGGCTTGGAAATTTGTCTCATAAACGGAGTATTTTTGTTTATTTTGATCCACCTGTTTTGCATTAAGATGAAAATTGTCCCATAGAATTTGAGTGGAAAGAAATCCACTAAAGGCCATAATAAAGAAGAGAATGGGGATATATTTTTTCATAATTTTCTAAACAGATTGTATCCCATCTAAAGTGATTTATGAAGAGCATGAAGAAGATAAGATTATTGATTATAAAAAAGTTCCGATGGTTAAACCAACGTGGGCAATCAATCGTCGAATTTGTCCTTCTTCTAGTCGTAATCTCAAGCATTTCTTTTGGTTTCGTTGTGTTAATGAATCGAAATCTCTCACGGTATTGGGAACATTCAGCAAACCTCGTCATTAATGACAACCCGAATACGAAAACTGTAAGATTAAACCCATAATAAATCTACCAACCTAGGATCAGTTTCATGGGTTTTTTGCTTGCCATAGACCAGGGAACAACTGGCACAACTTCATTACTAATTGACGCCAAAACTCTAAAAGTCATTGATAAAGAAAAATGTGACTACCGTCAAATTTATCCTAAACCAAGCTGGGTTGAACACGATCTTGAAGATATTTGGAAGTCTGTTGCCACTTCTGTAACGGCTATATTAGTACGGCAAAAAACTGATCTTAAAAAAATCGAAGGCATTGGAATCACTAACCAACGTGAAACTACGTGTGCTTATGATAAAAAAGGAAATCCACTTTATCATGCCATTGTCTGGCAAGATCGAAGAACATCCGAATTCTGTGAAAAAAATTCTTCTGACTATCAAAATATTTGCCGAAAAAAAACGGGTCTACCACTTGATCCCTATTTTTCTGGCACAAAGATGCGTTGGTTTCTAGATAACGTTCCAAAGATCAAAGTCGCTGCAGAAAAAAACGATCTTTGTCTTTCAACGGTAGACACATTTCTTCTCTACCGTTTATCTGCTGGAAAAAGTTACTCCACAGAACCATCAAACGCTTCACGTACCATGCTGATGAACCTCGAGACATTCAACTGGGATGATGAACTCATAAAGTTTTTTGGCCTTTCAAAAAGTTTTTTACCAGAGATCAAAGAATCGTTTACCCACTTTGGCGAAACCAAAGACGTTGGTTTTTTGCCAGATGGTATACCCGTTCTTTCTATCTTGGGTGACCAACAGGCAGCTTTGTTTGGCCAGGCCTGTGTCAACGAGGGTGATATCAAATGTACTTATGGAACTGGCGCATTTCTACTCCTAAACACAGGCAGTAAACTTATCCACTCACAAACAGGACTTCTCACAACTGCTGCATATTCTTTCAGGGGACAAAAAGCCTATGCCTTAGAAGGCTCGGCCTACATCGCTGGTGCTGCCGTTCAGTGGCTTCGAGATAATTTAAAAAGCATAAAGTCTTCACCCGAAGTTGAGGCACTCGCCCACGAAGTCAAAGACCTTTCACAGATGGAAAACGTCTTATTTTTGCCATTTTTTACAGGCATAGGAACACCTTACTGGAACTCTCATGCCAAGGCCGCGATTGTTGGCCTTACCCGTGATACCCACAATGGCCATATTGCAAGAGCTTGCCTGGAAGGCATTGCTCTTTCGGTGAATGATTCAGTATCGAGTTTTAAAAAAGATTTCACTCATCTTAATGACATTCGTGTTGATGGCGGAGCTGCTGCAAATGATCTTTTAATGCAAATCCAAGCGAACTTTTCACAAAAAACAATTCTTAGACCTCAGGTCATCGACACGACGGCCTTTGGTGTGGCCATTGGTTGTTTAGTTGGTAAAGGTGAAGTGGGCATTCAAGATATGGGACGATACTGGAAACTAGAAAAAGAACTTCATCCAGAAAAAAATAGTTATTACCCACAAAAAAAATCTTTATGGGATGAAACAATTAAACGCCTTTACCTTTAATTGTTTTTAAAAAGAAGATCTCTCAGCTCTGAGGCTTTTGTAATGCCGATCAGTTCAAGTTTATATTTTCCCTTGAGATCCTCGGCTGCTCTTTTAGATGTGATGACACGTCTATAACTCATTTGTGCTATTTCTTTCAAACGAATCTCCATCATTGGAACTGATCGCACTTCACCTGTTAATCCCACCTCACCTAAAAACAGGGTGTCATTTGGAACGGGCACGGCATAATAAGAACTTAATAATGAAGCTATAACCGACAAGTCATTTTCCCGAGTCGTTAACTTCATCCCACCTGCGACGTTTACGTAAATATCATTATATGAAAGAGGAATACCTAAATACTTATCAATGACGGCCACGAGTAATGCCACTCGATTTGAATCAAGTCCTTGAGTTGTTCTTCTTCCTACTGCAAATTTATTTTCAACCACAAGGGCCTGGATCTCTACAAAAAGCGATCTACTCCCTTCCAAGATACAAGTTAAGGATCTTCCAAATGAGCCGGGTAGAGATTGCTCTAGAAAGTATTGCGATGGATTTTTTATTTCCACCAAACCTTTTTCCTGCATTTCAAAAATTCCAACCTCGTTTGTGTTCCCGAAGCGGTTCTTCATTACACGAAGCATCCTGTATTGGCCTAGCTGATCTCCTTCAAAATAAATAACAGTATCCACCATATGTTCAAGAATTTTAGGTCCAGCGATCTGCCCCTCTTTGGTCACATGCCCAATGATAAAACAGGTTAGGTTATAGGCCTTAGCATAATTCATCATTTCATAAGTCACCTCACGGATCTGAGTGAGAGTACCGGCAGCTGAATCAATTTGATTTGAATGAGTGGTTTGAATGGAGTCAATCACCAAAAATTTTGGTTTTAATTCTTTTACTTGTTCCATAATCTTCTGCCAACCAGTCTCATTATAAATATAAAAGTTAGGGTTATTTATTCCTAAACGTTTCGACCTTCCAGCGATTTGGGATTCAGACTCCTCTCCACTTACATATAAAATACGTTCATCTTTGTAGTTGTTGAGAAGTTTTCCACAAACTTCCATAAGAAGTGTTGATTTTCCGATTCCCGGCTCTCCACCAATTAATGTTAAGGAGCCAAGAGTAACCCCTCCACCCATGACTCGGTCAAACTCACTAATGTTAGTTATATAGCGTTCAACATTTTCATGTTCAATTTCTGACATGGTTTTAGGTCGACTCTCTCTTCCGGCCACCGATTTCGGGGCCGCCTTACTTAATTTAAATGTCTCTTCTTCTGTAAAAGAATTCCAGTTCTGACAATCAGGACATTTCCCCAGCCATTTTGCTGATTTATATCCGCATTCTTGGCAGGTAAAGACCGTTTTTGTTTTTGCCATGTTATCCCTCGATAAGTTTCATTAGTTTAGACTCATCAATTACTGGAACACCTAGGGATTTGGCTTTTAGAAACTTACTAGACGAGCTTTCTGTTTCGTTTGTGAGAAGATAGGTGGTGTTTTTCGAAACGGAACTGACTATAACACCTCCATTTTTTTTAATCATTTTTTCTACTTCTGCTCGAGGATTACTCATTTCTCCCGTTATACAGAACTTCGCGCCCCCTAATGGACCCTCTCCACTGTTTATCTCATCGGTCTGAACTTCTACTCCTGCTTTTATGAGCTTTTCTATTAATTCTTTTTTCTCTCTAAGTGAATTCATAAAATCCATTGAGGACTTTTCTGCAAACCCCTCAATACTTAGCATTTTATCGAGCGTGATCTCTTGAATTTTGTCTAATGTGTTATAGCCATTATTGATTATTTTTTCACTCTTGGCCGACGATACACCTTCTACACCAATGGCCGAAATGAATTGCACCAGGCCCTGTTTTTTTGTTTTTTGAATATTCTCATACATCTTCGTGGCAAGTTTGATTTTTACTTTATCCAGAATTAAAAAATCATCTATCTTCAACTTATATAAATCGGCAACGTCATCAACTAAACCCTTGATAATCATTTCCTCTAATCTTTTGTCAGAAATGTCATCGATACCCGCTTTATGAATATAATTGAGCATCTCCTCTTTGATCTTAGCAGGACATTTTTTATTTTCACAGTATAGCCAAATATCTTCAATTTTTAATTGAGACTGACAACTTGGACAAACTTCAGGATAGGTGAATTGGCGTTTCGAGCTCTCCGCCACTCCTAAAAACTTTGGTATAACCTCACCAGATCTAACGATTTCAATTTGATCATCTTTTTTAAGTTCAAATGTTTTAACCATTCCAAAGTTGTGCAGAGTAACACGTGAAATGACAGCTCCCGAAAGTTCAACTGGTTCAACCAACGCTACGGGCGTAAGAATCCCATTTCGTGAAACACCCCACTCAAGATCCTTTATCGTTGTAATCTTAGTTTCACCTTGGAATTTAAAGGCCATCTTGTATCGAGGATGATGGGATGTTTCACCAAGCTCTCGATGAAGATTTAAATCATCATACACCAGCACCAGTCCATCAATGAGATAATCACCTTTACTCATGAAGTCCTTGGCTTCAGCAATCCTTTTTTCCAACGAATTAAAACTTTTGTGAATTTCATAATCGGGGATCGTAAAACCATATTTTTTTAATATATCTAGTTTTTCATGCTCAAACTTAAATTTATCTTCCGAGATAAAATCAAAGGCCTTAAAGCTTAAGAATCTGGCCAACTGAATATTCTCTTTTCTTCCCAAAAGTCCTGCAACGATATTTCGTTGTGACGTTGGTGCTTCAAGGTTAAGTTTTTTCATATCTTCAATGAGGTGACAGAATTGTGGCTCGACACAATAAATCTCCCCTCTAACTTCAAAACTTCTTCCTTCAGGAACAGATTTAGGCACACCCGGAATATAAAGAGCTTTTTTTGAAATATTTTCTCCAACCTGGCCGTCACCACGAGTTTTGGCCATAACTAAATGTCCATCTTCATAAATTAATGAACAGCTAGATCCATCTATTTTAAAAATACTTATAACTTCATGATCACTAATCCATTTAATAAGATCTTTTTCTGAATAAGTTTTATCCAAAGAAAGCATCTTTCTTTGATGTTCAACTTTTGCCATTACTTCTGTTTGTTTGAAACCAACCAACCCAAGAACGGGATTTTCAGGATCTAGTTTTTTTAGATCCTCTTCCAACTTGTCATATTGCTCATCTGATATTTGAGCTGTGCCCTGATAGTACTTTTCTTTATGATAAAGAATTAATTCTTCAAGCTCTTGAATCTTGTTTTTCATCGGGAATTTTTATCATATTGCCTTAGAAATTGAACGATGCACCTAGTTTAAGACGTGTATCCATATAAGCGATCTCTTTAAATGAATTACTAAATTTTGCCTTCCTCGAAATAAAATCAATACTTCCATCAATCGTGATACGGTTGGTGTATTGATACTTTACTCCAAGTTCAAAATCCAAAGATGAAACACTTTTTGCTGTTCCATAAATCCCATCATCATCATTAAAAGTTGGGAAAGGAATAAAATCCACTCGTCCAAAAAATCGATATTCTCTATTTAGTGGAATATTTGCAGAGGTCCCAAAAAATATCCCATTTATTGAAGTTTGGCCGAAACCATCGGCCTGAGAAAAGTCTAAATCAAAGGTATGTTTTGTATATCCTGCGTAGAGATCAACTTGTGGCCCATAAAAATAGCCAATTGGAAGATACTTATAACCACCGCTTACTCGATAGGTACCATAATCTGCACTGACTGATGTTTCGGCTGGGTTTCCACTTCTTTTTTTTAGTGTGCCAATGGTTCGTTCTACTTCTAGAGCGGCGAAGTATTGACGCGTAATCCAGCCCTCCGCCCTTAGATCCACACCATAAAGACTACCAGTCATACGATTCGAACCAGAGGGGGTGACCGTATCTACACTTGAACTTGAACCAAAAAAACCTAATGAAAGTATTCCCAGGGTTCCAAGTTTTTCAGGATCTTGTTCACCTAATGTCGGATCATTAATTACATCTTGTTTCTGGTCTTCTAGTCGAACCCAGTCCCCGGCCAATAATTTTTTATCTACTTTATAAAACTTAACTAATCCCATGGCCTGATTGTCGGAAATGCTCATAACGGTTCCTTCCGCCATGGTTTCCGTCTCCCAGTCTACGATCTTTTTAAGTAATGGATGCTTCTTTTTACCTTGAGGTCTTTTTATAGTAAACTTCTGTCCAATCTGAATCGGATATCCTTTGCCAACATCCAAGGTTAATTGTTCACCTAGTACTCCGTTTACCTGAGCATCATACGGTATCGTTTTTGAATACATCTCAAGCCAGCCGCGTACTGTGTTTGAAATAATTTCTATGTCATCTTTTGCAATAGTTGTGCGCTCACTGAAATAAAGGTCTTCTCCATTTTCCCCATATACATCAATTTGTATTTCAACACCTTTAATTTCGCTAATAATTGCGACTCTCACTAGAGAGCCCACCTTTAAACGATCGGCTACCGTGACCAGGACTTCTTTGGTTTTTAAATACTGTGCTAGATTTTCTCGATAACGGCTAAAAACATTAATCAGCCCCGAATTTGAAACATAGGTACACCAATTACTTTGTTTTAAATATACTTCTAAATCTTCAAACACTTTAAAACCAATCGCACCACCAACACTGTCGGTAATAGGCAAAAGAGTGCATCGTCTCATCGAGGATTGAGACCAGCTGAGTGAAGACCACAAAAGAGTGATTAAAAACAATAGTCTCATCATGTAACAGGTAACTCCGGAGGTAATTCAATGAATAATTCGGTTTTCGTTAATTGGTTTTCGTAAAGATCCACAAGCATTCGTAACTCGTTATTCTCCTCGCGTAGCTCTTTAAGTTTTGACTTTAAAAGTTCTGCATCAAGACGAAGCTTTAGAACCTCTTCTTCTTCTTTAATCCTGAGTCTTTCAGAGGAGGGAACATAAATAAAATACTTCCCGTTTTCTTCTTTGTGTTTAAGAATATTGTTCTTAATGTGCCTTCTTATTGTAGAAACCGATACCTCTTTATAGCGAGTATAATCGTTGATGGATAACCAAACCCCTTCCGTGGCAGACATAAGCCTCCTAAGCATTAATCTTTATCTTAGAGAATCCGATAAGGATGTGCAAAAGCAAAAACAAATTGAAAAAGTTGAGCAATCATGTCGGTTGATCTAAATGATTTAAAAAACAAAAAAATCGCACTCGTCATGTCCGGAGGTGTGGTTAAAGCAGCTGCCTGGCACCTGGGCGTAACCCTGGCCCTTGAAGAGTTAGGATTTCACCTCAAAAGCAATAAAAACTCGTCACCTGGCCAAGATCTAAACCAACGCAGTCTTGAAATTGGCACCTATGTTGGTTCAAGTGCTGGAGCAATGGTCGCAGTCTATCTTGCTTCTGGATATGCCCCACAAGAAATTATCGGGGCGACCCTTGGAATCAAGGGCTCAAGGTTAAAAGGTATTACATATCACGATATGTTCACTCTTAGAAGGCCCGAGATCAAAGCTCCTAAAGCTGATCTTTATCACCCCCTTGACGGATTTCCTAAGCTTCTAAAAAATTTTCTTAAACCTATTGTCTCTTTGCCCGGGTTTTTTACAACTGAAGGTGTTCGTCGATATCTTATAGATAATGTTATCGAGAATGATCGATTTGAGGATATGAAGGCAGATCTTTTTATCGTTGCTACCCAGCTAGATCATTCAAGAAAAGTAATATTTTCCAAATATAATTATCCGAACCCGAGTCACGACAGCACCACTGTCTATTATACTGGCACTAATATTTCCTATGCAGCTGCTGCAAGCATGAGTGTTCCTCCATTTTACTGCCCTTACCCCATTAAAAACAGGCTCACAAATGGAGTAGATTATTATATTGATGGTGAGATCAGGGAAACTCTATCTACCCATGTTGCTGAAGATAACGGGTGCGAAGTAATTATTAGCTCCTGGACTCATACCCCTTATCATTTTCATGATGAAGTTGGGTCTCTTGTAAACTATGGGCTACCTCCAATTGCCATTCAATCTATATATTTGATGATCCAGAAAAAAATTATTGCCTCACGAGCGGAACGGGCAAAGGCCATAGATATTCTCGAAACTGTAAGCGCTTACATGAGAAACGAGAAGTTTTCTCAAACCCACCACCGTGAAATTATGGCAATTCTAGAGAGAAGACTAAATATCAATCCTAAAGTGAAACTTATAGATATTTATCCAGATCATCACGACTATAAACTTTTTTTCGCCAACTCTTTTTCTCTAAATGCTAAAATTTCTGCTCATGCTGTTGAGTCAGGCTATAAACGAACGATGCAAATCATGGGAACAAAATGATATATAATTATATCTTATTGGCCCTGGGAACTTTTTTCATTTCAGCCTCTGACCCTTATTTTGGTTATGATCTGACCTTCACTCCAATGCCTAAAGCAGAGGCCAGTGATGTAAGAGAAGTTTCTTGGCTGGCCACGGATAAATTTGATTATTATCTAAAAGATGAAGATGACCGCATTTCTAAAACTTTTAAAATCCCTCCCTATTATTATCCAAATGTAAAATTCTGGTTCATGACATACACTCATTTTGATTCTAGCCAGGTTGTAATTCACGATAAAAGTAACCTTAATTTGATTTATAAGGTTCTAGACTTTTCATCTTTGCATAAAAAAAATCTACCTAAAAATACAATTTACGTCCTTCAGCAAAAAATCTCTGCTGAAAAAATTGAGAAGATCCAAAATGATCTTGATGAACTTGCGATAAACCCATACAGCTTAGACATTAAAGCAAAATCCATGTACCGCATGATTCAACATGCAGGCATTAAACTTCCCATAGAAAAAGCGGCCAGAAGCGAAGTCTTTCGACGTTTACGTTCAAATCTTAGAACACAAACGGGTCAAAAGAACTTCATCCGTGATGGGATTCTTCGCTCACTTCCTTATCAGAAGTTTCTGACTACATACTTTCAGGATAAAGGCTTACCTAAAGAACTTTTGGCCATACCTTTTCTTGAATCAAGTTTTAATCCACAAGCCCACTCTAAAGTAAATGCTTTGGGTATTTGGCAGTTCATGCCTCACATTGCTCATCACTTTGTGCCCAAGTCCAGTCATTATGATTATCGCTCAAACGTTGGCGTCGCTTCTGTTGCCGCCGGATTTCTTATGGCCGAAAATTATAAGATTTTAAAATCTTGGGACCTGGCCATTACGGCATATAATTCTGGTACAAAACATCTTTTAAAATCAAAACGGCTACTTGAGGGAAAAAAAGTTAACCTTGAATCTGTAATAAAAATTAGTGATTCCCTACATTTTGGCTTTGCTTCAAAGAACTTTTATAGTGAGTTTTTGGCCCTGGTTCATACTCGAGCTTATCAGGAAGAGATTTTTAAAGATCTCCACAAACATGATCGTCCCGATGTTGATGAAACGCTCCGGTTTTTTGTAAGTAAGTGCCCTTTAAGATTTGATAAGGTTTTTGGAAAGACCCAACTAGATGACACCGAATTTCACAACCATCACATCAAAGAATTATCTAAAACCTATCCACGGGGAACAATTTTGACGGCGAAGTCAGAACTTCCTGGAGCCAAATTTTTAGAGCTAAAACATCACCAGATGGTTAAGACAAAACCAAAAACATGGGACTTATTTTTGGGTGGTCAAAGTTGTTCAACCAGATAGGTATTTGGCGAGCAATAGGTATTCAAGAACTGGGTTGTACCGTCCTGAAAAATGATCTTCACATTAATTTTTCCATTCTGATCAATCTCTGAATTACTATGATTTTCACCAACGACAATAATTTTACGTGATTTTTCACCTATGGAATCGTAAAACTTTCCATCCGCATCTAAAACCTGGGTGTACGTCACAAGTGAAGCCCCCACCGACTCAGCTGCAACTTCCATTCTGTCCGCTTTTTTAGACAGATTAATCTGAACCAAACATCGATTACCCAATTTTGAGTCATCGAATCTAGAAAGGATAAATCGCATAAAGTTTTCAGATGGGACATCTATTGATGTTTTTTCTCTAAATCCAATAAAGGTTGGTTCACTCAAGTGATTAAGCTCGAGATAACTTCGAGCACCTAAAAGAGTTTTCCCAAAATTCATCTTATAGGTATGGTCATTAATTTTTTTAGTTTTATTTGTTGATGCAAACTGCTTCACTTGTTCAGAAGAGATAATTAAGGGTGCTTTATCTTTTGCCAACAAATCTTCTTCAAAAAGTTTAACCTTCTCATTTTTGACTTTTTCAAAATAGTTCGCTTCAAAAGTTACTTCACGCTCATGAATATGCACAACCTTTGTCACACTTCCTCGATCAAAACCTTTGTAACTTAAAAGAGCATTCCCGGCACGTACACCCATAAACAGCTGGTACCTAAAGTCAGCACCTGTTGTTTTTTTAAGGTCACCGTCCAAAAAAATTATTTTCCCAAACGGTACATCAATTTGAGCAGCATCAGTTTCATCATCTAACTCAACCAAAATTGCCCCTACAGGACCACGTGCTTCATCATTTGAAATTGATTCATTAAAAGCTTCTTCTTCAATCAATGGCACAGAAACAGATACCACGCCCTCTTCTAATATAAGGTCCGTGTTCGTTGGAATAAATCCGCGTTTTAGCACAACGGCCGATCTGGTCATTTTAGGTTGGGCAAGGTCTTCCTTCAACACAACTTCACCTGAACCAAAATCTTCCACAATATCTGAATCATTATCTTGAAAACGAACCTCAAAACCATTAACCGCCCGAGATATCTTCATATCCGTTGAAACAGCTTGAATAGTCATTTGTGTAGAAAATGTGGAGGACTTCTTAGGCTTTGTATTCTCATCCACAAAAGAAGCTGAGTTATCCACAAAACCTTGCTGGTTATCCTCGGCCTCTTCATTTTGTTGTGGGGCCGTAAGACTAGATGTATCTGCAGTAGCTTGTGAGGCCTTGGCAACAACAGGAACCTTAACGATTGGAGCAGGCGCCCGAGTAGGCACAGTCGTTGTAGTAACTTTATTAATTTCAATATCTTTTTTGGCGGCCGAATAGTCAAAAACCAAAAGATCATTGACTTCAACTTCTTCTGGTTTATCCGCCGAAATAACAGAGGGAGCTTCTTGAGACACTTCTTTTGTCTGCACCGGATTAGATATTTGAACTGAGGCGGCCACAATGGGGGCAACCTTATTATCGCTTGGAACAGGACTAGAGTCTTCAATTGGATATTCAAAAAACTCTGGCTCGGCCGTCACTTCCTCATCAACACTAGCAGAAGCAATTGTTGAAACCTCGTCCTTAACATCAGGAACAACTGGCTCTGTCTTTTTAAGCTCTGCTATAAACTTCTGAGTTTCAACATCTAAGTCTTTATAGAGAGCAATTAAATTTGTTAAAAGATGACCGTCAAAGTGAACGGGGCCTAATACTACAGGCTCATAAAACGGGAGTTCAAATACGGAAAAAACTTTCTGTGGAACTACTGGTTTTATTTTCTTTAAACTTATTTTTTTAATGATTCCAGATGAGGCTCTTTCATTGGGGAATTTAATTTCTTCAAAAACGAGAACAGGTGCTTCTATTTGAGGGATTTCAGCATCTGCAATTTGTGTTTTAGAAAATACATTTAAATAGTTTGAACTTATTGTAACAGTGGAAACTTCTGGCACATATAAACGATATGCCACAGTACCTACGGCTAGGTACATTATGGCAGTTGCATACGTTAATACTCGCGAGAGAACTAATGACATATCCTCTATAATAGATCATTCGTAAAAATCATTCTCTGGATAATATTTGCCGATTTCTTTTTTTGCATAATCAAACACTGATTAGTCATTACGATTCAAATTAAAATGAGCTACTCATACCTACACTCAAACCGTCAGGTATTGGAAAGATTTGAAACAGGCCAAGTTTTTCTGTGTCTTCCATATGTTTCTCATAGTCGCCACGTGTGAACCAAGAATTTCCAGCAACAATCATGTTAACGCCGGCCAAGAAAAGATAAATGCTTTTTAGATCTGACGAAGTACGATCATCCAGAGTGTTTATAACATACTGTGTGGCAAGAAAAGTTGACCCATAGAATCTGGATAGACGCCGGGCCTTCTCTTCTTGCGCATTAATCCAAATTATATTTTTAGAGAAGTACCTTTGGTTTTTTTCTTTATCTTTGTATCCTGGATATTTTTTAAACAACGAGTAGTAGTACTTCTCCTTTGAAGGATTATAACTTTCATAAATACCATCCGAGATATTAATAATACCTACGGTTTGAATCACACTATAAGCGGCACGCAGCGGAGTACTCTCTGTTGTAAAAAAACCTACGTTTCCAACAACAAAAGCAATTCCACCACTAATAATATCTTCATACTCCGTATGGACATATTTTTTCTGATCTTTTATCGCTTTTTCTTTGAAAAATTTTTCATCCGCTTCTACCGAAAATATAAAAAAGAAAGATATCAACAATAACTTCATAGCCTAAACACACTTGTTATATAGACGGACTGTGAATAACTATCTTGAATCGCTCCCAACTCTTTATCTTGAACGTAAATGACTCCCATATCAACACGACTTGAATTAAAAAATAGTCCCATTGATCTCTTGTATGGCCCTCCCTCAACGGTTGTTCCAAACTTACCTAAATCATATCCAAGCCCCAACACATAATAATTGTTATAAAAAGAAAGATTCTCATCATAATACCCATGAATTCCGGGCTTAAACGTACCGAATTTCGAAGTTATGTTGTAGCTAAGGGTTGTCATGTAATGAGTTTCAAATAAAGCAAATGGCTCTAAAAGATTCACTGAAGCCTCTGAATGACTATTCAGCTTATAAGCACTCATCAAGTTTTTTGCCTGAAAAGTAATATTTGGAATTGCTCCACGATAATCTTGACCCCAAAAACTAAGCCCCAGGTCAGCCTTTAACGAATACTTATTTTGAAATTTAATGAGCTGGTTAGGTTTTGCCGTCGCAAGATCAAAGATACTAAAATTTGGCTGAGCATATCGTATTTTATCATAAGCAACACCTCCGCCAAAACTCCAAAATTTTCCCAACTTCCATCCACTTGAAACTCTTAGTTCATTTTTTGTTGCCAGGTACATGGAAACTTCAGGAAAGGCAGGATTGGTTACATTGGTATCTGCAACTACATAATAAGGAGTATAGGCGACCGAAAAGTAATTCGTATTAAATTCAAGTCTAGAATCCAAGGTTAAAGAATTGAAGTTTTTATCTTCAAATATGTGCCTTAGGCTACTTTCCTCAATCTCTTTAAAAAGTAGATTCTCCCCATTCTCAACGGCATCACCATCAGCTTTTAAGTTTAAATTGAGTGAGACCTCCGCTTTATTAGAGTGAGGGAATAAACTGGGCGAGCAAGTATAACTTGCCGTAAGCCTATCATTGGCACAAAACGATCTAGAAGCGATGGTATGAAACGTACTGAGCGGGGCCTGTTGATGAAAAACACCAAGAGACCACGAAGCCGGGATGTATAAAAAAAGAATAAATATGAACATCAGATAAAGTCTAACTAAAAGCTTATAAACTTACTCGCAAATTCTTTTCTTTTCAATCTCGATTACTTTCATCAGAGCCTTCACGGAAATCTCTCTGAGTTGTTTTTCCATAACTAAAAGCTTAGCAGAACTATCTGCTATTTTCACAAATGTACTTTCCGCGTCACTTTCTGCAAGTTTACTAGCAGCCTTGTTAAGGCTTAAAAAGTAGTTCTCTGTTTTTCCAATAAACTTAATTATTTTTCTTTCGTCGAGGGTACACAACAACTTGTCGTAGTCGTCATTGATATCAAGCATTGTTCTAGCATTATTAATAACCATCGCTGCGGATAAAAAAACCACATATGAATGTGCTCTTTTCAATATGGCAGGACTTGCGTCTGTATCAACTCTCTCTAGAATCTTGATTGCTTTATCAATCTTATAATAATTATCCTGATGAACTTCTGGGGTTAAAGAAACAATCGGAATTAACTCAAGTGTTGAAACCATAAATTTCACCATGTCTTTTCTCAATTGACCTATCTCAAGATCTAAGACAATAAACTTTTGATCTTCCTGGCCTTCTCTATTTAGAGCAATTTTATCTTCGATTTCTTTAATTGTTTGTGTCCTTTCGGTAAGCCCGTGTGAATTGACCTGATTTCCTTGGTACCCTCCCGCAACGGAGGCACCTCATGACTATTGAAGAACTGCAAAAGAAACTGGATCACTGGCGA
>Ga0247844_1001634_pt1 | contig 40050 bp, 39 predicted proteins | sample LaCtaG_FD_192421 | JGI IMG/M metagenome (GOLD analysis project Ga0247844, IMG submission 192421) | Freshwater microbial communities from meromictic Lake La Cruz, Castile-La Mancha, Spain - LaCruzMarch201714.5m_1 | ecosystem: Environmental > Aquatic > Freshwater > Lake | place: Spain: Castile-La... | reverse complement strand
TTAATTGCTGGGCAGTATTTAGATGTTTTCGAGCAAGCACGCGGTACCCAAAGTGTTGCCCAAGCGCTAAACATCGCGCGATATAAATCGGCCAAGTACACAATCGAACGCCCGCTTCATCTAGGCGCAGCAATTGCCATTCCTGATGCAGCAAAGTGCGCACAAATCATTTCGATCTACTCCGAATTTGGCCTGCCCCTTGGCGAAGCTTTTCAACTGCGCGATGACTTACTTGGCGTCTTTGGTGACCCTAAAGTCACGGGTAAGCCGGCCGGTGATGATTTGCGCGAAGGAAAGCGCACCGTGTTAATGGCAATGACGCACGATCGAATTTCCGGCCCAGCTGAGGCAGAGTTTCTAAAGGAATTTGGAAATCACGACATCTCTGAAGGTGCTATCGCGCGCCTACAAGAGATCATTGCTGAGACTGGCGCTGCCATGCACGTAGAGGACCTAATTGAAGAATTAACTTCCACCGCGCTAGAAGCCCTAAATCGTGATGAAATAGTGCCCCAAGCTAGAGAATTGTTAACCGAGATGGCAATCATCGCTACAAAAAGAAACACGTGAAAAAAATAAATGGTTAAGCAAATCAAAGGTCCGAGTGATCATGTAGTTGTAGTCGGTGCTGGTTACGCAGGTTTGAGCGCAGCTCTTCGACTTGCCGGTGCTGGTCGCAAAGTAACAATCATTGAACGTGAATCTGTCCCTGGCGGTCGCAGTGGCTTACTTCAAAGCAATGGTTACTCATTTGATACTGGGCCAAGCGTGCTAACCATGCCTTCGTTAATCAACGATGCATTTAACTGCGTTGGTGAAGAGCTAAATGACTGGGTTGACTTAATGCCACTTAAGCCGCTTTATCGTGCTTTCTATGATGATGGCTCTCAGATTGATGTTCACGCGAACACCGAAGAAATGGAAGCCGAGATTGCGCGCACCGTTAGTTCTGCTGAAGCTGCTGGCTATCGCAGATATGTAGAGTTTGTAACTAAGTTATATAAGTATGAAATGAATGATTTTATTGATCGCAATATCGATTCGCCTTTGAATTTGCTAACGCCTAACTTGGCACGCTTAATTGCCCTCGGCGGCTTTCGTAAGTTACAACCTAAGGTCAATCAGTATCTAAAAGACCCTCGACTACAGAAGGTTTACTCCTTCCAAGCCATGTATGCCGGTGTTAGCCCGCAACAAGCACTGGCTATCTATGCCGTAATTGCATATATGGATTCAGTTAATGGCGTCTTCTTCCCTAAGGGTGGAATGCACGCAGTACCTGTAGCTCTTGCAGCTGCTGCTCAAAAGCATGGCGTCGAGATCAAATACAGCACCACAGTTACCAAGATTGATTTTGAGAATGGCCGCGCAAAAGCGGTAATGACCGATAAGGGCGAGCGAATTACCTGTGACGCAGTTGTTCTAAACCCCGATCTGCCTGTTGCTTGGCGTGATCTATTGGGCCAAACGCCACGCTCGGTAAAGCGTCTGCGCTACTCACCATCTTGTGCAACTATGTTGATCGGTTCAAGTAAGAAATACGATCACATCGCTCACCACAACATTCACTTCGGTAAATCTTGGGATGGCGTCTTTGATGAACTAATCAACAAGAAGCAATTAATGAGCGATCCAAGTGTCTTGGTCACCGTGCCAACTCATGATGATCCAAATCTTGCCCCTGCTGGCAAGCAGAGTTACTACGTTCTATTTCCAACTCCAAACTTAACTGCCGATATTGATTGGCGCAAAGAGTCAAAGCCTTATCGCGATCAAATGATTGCCACTCTTGAAGAACGCGGCTATGACGGTTTCGGTGCCGCAATTGAAGAAGAACATTTAACTACTCCGCTTGAATGGGAAGCCATGGGAATGGAAGCAGGCGCACCATTTGCGAGTGCCCACACTTTCTTCCAGACTGGCCCGTTCCGCCCAAGTAACTTGGCTAAAGGTTTTGAGAATGTAGTTTTCACTGGCTCTGGTACGCAACCAGGTGTTGGTGTGCCGATGGTTTTGATTTCTGGCCGCTTAGCTGCTGAACGAATTGTGGGCCCAGTAAAGTAATGGATGAATTAACTGCTGCCGGGATCACAGATCCGCAACTGCGTGCTTCATACGAAGAGTGCAAGCGACTTAATGCTTTACACGGAAAAACTTATTATTTGGCCACTTTGCTGTTACCAAAAGCTAAGCGACCTTTCGTTCACGCTCTTTATGGGTTTGCTCGTTATGCCGACGAAATTGTTGATGATCTAGCATCCACGCTTTCGGATAAAGAAAAAGCTGCCGAGTTAAAAACTTGGGGCGACGGTGTTCTTGCTGGGCTAAAAAGCGGCAACTCAAATGATCAAGTTGGTCGTGCGTTAATTGATACGGTAAATCGCTTTGCCATCCCCCACGAACACTTTGTGGCATTTTTGCATTCAATGACTATGGATTTAACGGTTACTGAATATGCCAACTACGAAGCTCTTATGGAATACGTCTATGGCTCAGCTGCGGTAATCGGCCTTGAAATGGTCCCTATTTTGGGGGCTTTAAGCCAAGCTGCCTATGAGCCAGCTGAAAAATTAGGGGTTGCTTTTCAATTAGCCAACTTCATTCGCGATGTTGGCGAAGATTTAGATCGCGGTCGGGTGTATCTGCCGCAAGATGAGTTAGCTCAATTTGGGGTAGATCGTGAAATGTTAGAAGCCCGAAAGCTGACCCCAGAAATTACCGCAGCGCTGAAGTTTCAGATTGAGCGAGTACGACAACTGCAACGAGAGGCAGCGCCAGGTATCTTGCAGTTAGACCGATCCAGCCGTCCTTGCATTGAGGCAGCTAGTGAACTTTATTGTGGCATTGTCGATGAGGTCGAAGCGATTGGTTATGACATTTTCAATAAGCGAGCAAAAACATCAACCGGTCGCCGAATGCGAGTGGCTGGCAAAGCGTATGTAAAGGCGATTGCCGCTCGTTAGTTTTTATGTGCCTTGCGACCCAAGTAAACCCAAGTTGCCATGACCGACAGAATTAGTGCGAAGCCGAAGAACAAATCTTCGGCTGGTGCCGAAGCAATTCGAATTCCCAAAATTGCATCTTCGCTATACATGACAATCTCTTTTGAAGTCAGCCACCAATTAGTCAGCAATTGAAATGGCAAAATAATCGCGTAAGAAGTCCAGAAAACTTTTCGCTTTAACAACTTGGTGCGAAGTACTTCAAGATCGATAAAGGCAGCAATGAAAACTGCGATGAGAGCAATTTGGGTATAAGTCATGCTTCGTCCCCTACTACCCAATGTTTCTTAACAGTTCGTACAGCTTCAATAGTTAACAAAGCAGCCAGTGGCACAATTAGGAAAAACAAGAACTCTTCAAGTGGAATACCAAATGGTCCGATTATTCCTAGAATTTGTTTCTCGTCGAAATACCAATGGCCACTATGTATCGCATAGGCATCCCAAATTAGAAAGAAAAGCGCAGTTGGCAAAATACTTAGAATCACTCGCTTAAATCTACGAATGACGCCGACCTTTAATACCACTTCTAACCAGATTGACCCAAAAAGAGTAAAAGCCAACATCGTTAGGTAACCAAATTTCTGCACGGCGTAATTCTCTCGTAAAGCCGTACTTTTTGCTGCCTATATGGCTATAGTTTGCTTTGCGGGAGCCGAGAATTTATGGCTGAGAGGATCTGCGAAGTGCAGATCGACCGCTTGACCGGTCCGGTAATGCGGATCTGGAACGGAGCTCTAAATGTCGTACACACTTTTCACAGCCTGGGAATATCAAGTTTCAGTTCTTGAATTCGTCGCATCAGTTACATCTTTAATTGGAGTTTGGTTAGGCACCACAGGTAAGCGAATTACTTGGCCTTTTTGGGGTTTAAGCAGTGCGCTCTATGCCGTCTTTTTCTATCAAGCAAACTTGATTGCAAGTGCTGGCCTGCAATTTGTTTTTATGGCAGCTGCGCTAAGTGGCTGGCGCGGTTGGGCACCAACTGGTGCCAAACCTGGAAAATTAGTTTTGCGCAGTCGAATTTATGCCGTTCTTTGGATTCTAGGGCTCTGGCTTGTATTAGCTCCGTTTCTGGCCCGAATTGGCGCAGCTGCAACAGTTGTTGATTCGTTTTTATTTGTTGGCTCACTGATCGCGCAAATTCTCATGGTCTTAGAAAAGTATGAGAGTTGGATAATCTGGTTAGTAGTAGATATTGCTGGCACCGCTCTCTACTTTAATCAAGGCTACTATTTCACTTCATTCCTTTATGGAATTTTCACACTGATTGCACTTCAAGGTTGGAGGCGTTGGTATGCAGATCAACGAAGCGCTCCGCGATCTATTTAGCCAAGCACCTAAACCTTTAGTTATATCAATTGATGGCCCAGCAGGTTCTGGCAAGAGCACGCTAGCCGGTGAGATTGCGCGTGGATTTGCCGGAACTTACGACATAGAAGTCATTCATCTTGATGAGTTATATAACGGCTGGGATGAAGCGCTTTCGGATGAACTATTTCAGCGTATTTCTCAGCTAATTGCGGCTCAACGGGCTGGCCTTGCAACAGATTTAGCTATCTACGATTGGGCCGCCAAATCCTTTTCTGGTTCACGAGAGATAAAGGCTGTGCAACTTCTAATCCTTGAAGGCGTCGGTAGCTCTAATCTGCTGCTTCAAAATGATTTAACAACTTCGATCTGGCTAGATATCGAGCAAAGTATTGGATTAGCAAGGGTCTTAGAACGCGATGGCGAACAAATTCGCGAAGAGATGGTCAAGTGGCAAAAGATGGAAAGTGAATACTTTGCGCGCGACTTAACTCGCGAAAGAGCTGAATTCATCCTCTCTACGCAATAGCTAGCCTAAGATTTAGCTGTGTCTGATCTAACCGGTGAGCTAATTGATGACCGTTATGAGTTAACGGCGCTGCTTGCGACAGGCGGAATGGCGACAATTTATAGCGCTATCGATACTCGACTAGATCGCAAAGTTGCAGTCAAGATCATGCACCCACATCTGGCCCAAGATGAAGATTTTGTTGGTCGCTTTATTCGCGAAGCGAAAGCTGCTGCCTCACTCTCTCACCCGAATATTGTGGCCGTGCAAGATCAAGGTTGGAATCAAAGTGGGGTTCCGGCCGTATTTATCGTGATGGAATTAGTTGAAGGTCACACTCTTCGTGATTACATTTTTGAGCGAGGCAAACTAACTGTCGATGGTGCGCTTTCCTTTATTGAACCTGTTTTAAGTGCACTTGCTGCAGCACACCATCTTGGAATTATTCATCGCGATATCAAGCCTGAAAATATCCTGATCTCAAGAGAAGGCCGCGTCAAGATTGCTGACTTCGGCTTAGCGCGTGGCAACATGTTAGGCACCACTATGACGGCTGAATCCAGCGTGATACTGGGTAGCGTTTCTTACTTATCCCCCGAACAAGTTCAACGTGGTGTTGCTGATTCACGAAGCGATGTCTATGCCGCAGCCATTGTGCTCTTCGAAATGATCACAGGTGAGAAACCGTTTGCTGCCGATTCACCAATTCAAATCGCATATATGCATGTGAACGAGAAAATTCCTTTGCTCGGCAGCAAAGTAAAAGGAGTGCCGGCGGCGCTAGAGGCACTGGTTGCTAAAGCTACAAGCACTAACCCAGATGAACGGCCGCGCGATGCTGGTGAATTTTTAGCTGAGTTAGAACGTGTCCGCGGTGAAATTGATCCGAAACGTAAGCAGATGAGCCTGCAATTAGATCTTCCAGTTGCGCCAATTCGTGAAGAAGTGCGAGATAAATCTCGTGCTGCCAAGCGTGCCGAAGCCGCTAAATCAATAGAGCCAACCGAGATAGTTACGCCCATGACCGAGAGCACCGCAGGGACTAAGAAAGATCGCGCCGAAGAGCGTCGCCGCGTAAGTAAGCGTGTGCGTCGCAATCGAATTATCGCTTTAGCGTTAGCAGTCGGCGTTGGTGTTGCCGGTTGGTGGATCGTGCTTGGCCCAGGTGCAAAAGTTAACGTACCTTCAGTTAACGGTGCTTCAGTAGATAAAGCTAATTCTCTGCTAACTCCACTCGGGCTTAAGAGTGAAGTTGCTGAACGTGTTTACAGCGAAGAAGATGCTGAAGGTTTGATCATTGCGCAAAGTCCAGCTGGCGGTGACAAAACTGATCCAGGTAGCACTGTTAAGTTAACAGTTTCCAAAGGTCCAGAGCGATACACAGTTCCGCAACTTGTTGGTTTAACTCCAGAGGCAGCAGTAAATGCAATTGCGAAGTTACCCTTAAAGACCGGAACAATTACCGAAGTTTTTAACTCCGAAATTCCTAAGGGTTTCGTGATTTCAGCTGACCCAGCACCAGGTACAAAGGTGCGACGTGATGCTTCCATTAAATTAGTGGTCAGCAAAGGAATCGAGACGCTTGCGCTAGCTTCATACGTTGGAAAAATCGGCGAAGAAGCTCTTACCGAATTAAGTGAAGCTGGCTTTGATGTTACGGTTACATACGCCTTCGATGAAAAGATTATCCCGGGAGGCGTAATTTCACAGAACCCAGCTAATGGCGATATTCCAAAAGGCACCAAAATCGAATTGATAGTTTCCAAAGGTTCAGCTTTTGTAACTATTCCAACTAAGGGAATTGTTGGGCAGACTCAAGCCAAAGCGACTCAGATTCTCAAAGATCTTGGCTTAGAAGTTTTAGTCAAAACTCTTGGTGCCAATAAGGCTAAAAAGGTTATTAACGTTTCGCCGAAAGAAGGCACAAAGGTCAAACGTGGCAGCACCGTGACCATCACAGTAGGCTAGCCAAATGTCTAAAGCGAAAATTAAAGGTCCACGCCTCGGTGCCCACACCCCCACCTCAGGTGGAATGGCCAAACGTTCGATCGCTTATGCCGAGCTAACCGGCGCTGAAGTTATCCAAGTTTTCGCATCTAACCCACGCGGTTGGGCAATGCCGGAAAGCAACCCGGTAGCTGATGAAGAATTTCGCAGTAAAGCTGCAGCGCTAGATATTCTCACCTATGTCCATGCCCCATTCTTAATTAATTTGGGCTCTCCTACCGTAGGTACTTACGAAAATTCCGTTGCATCAACGGCTTACTCGCTAAAGCGTGGAGCGGAAATTGGCGCACTTGGCGTAGTTATCCATACTGGCTCAGCGGTCGATGTTAATCATGTTGATAATGCCTGGAAACAGATTCACGAAGGCATGATGCCGGTCCTAAATGCTTTAGGTGATGATGCACCAATGCTGCTACTTGAACCTACGGCAGGACAAGGTCAATCACTGGTTAAGAAGTTAGATGACCTAACTAATTATTTGAAAGCTCTGGAATATCACCCAAAGGTCGGAATTTGTCTAGACACTTGTCACGTATTTGCCGCAGGCCATGACATCGCTAAAAAGGGTGGCATGACTGAAACCATTGACCTGCTAATTGAAATTGCTGGCGCTGAACGTTTCCAACTTGTACACGCAAACGATTCAATGGATGTTTGTGGTGCGCTCAAAGATCGTCACCAAAATATCGGTGAAGGTCATATTGGTTTAGCTGCTTTCCAAGAGATGCTTGATCACCCAGTCATGAAAAATGTGCCGATGGTTTTAGAAACTCCGGGCATGGAACCTGAGCACGGTAAAGAGATTGAGCTGCTAAAGAAGATGCGTGGATGAACGCGCGTCATAATCTGCAATTAAAACTAGCTCCGCTTGCTCTCCTGCTGGTTTCAGCCGCATGGGGTTTAGCTTTCGTAGTAATGAAGCCAGCAATTGAACGTCAGAGCGTAAATAACTTTCTCTTCACCCGATTTTCAATGGCGGTTTTGGTGATGGTTTTAATTCGCCCTCAAGTTTTGAAGTTCCTCACCAAAGACCTTCTGTTGCGAGGGCTCGCTGCTGGTTTCTTGCTCGGCGGTGGATACATCTTCCAGACCGTTGGTTTAGCCAATACTGGCGCTGCGATTACTGGCTTTGTTACTGGTTTATACGTTGTGCTTACACCGTTATTTGCCGGTCTTATTTTCAAAGAACGAGTTAGCAAAAATACTTGGTTATACGTTTTCATGGCCACAGTTGGACTTGCACTACTTTCGCTAAAGGGTTGGTCTATTGGCTTTGGTGAGTTAATGGTTTTCTTCAGTGCCATTGCATTTGCCGCCCACATTACTGCGTTAAGTAAATGGTCTGCTGGTCGCGATGTTTATGCCATGACAATTACTCAATTAACTATGTGCGCCGCTATGACTGGTGTGGCTTCAATCTTTGAAGGCTATTCAGCTCCGCCTGATTCTGGAGTTTGGGCAGTTGTTGTATTTACGGCTGTATTTGCCACAGCCATCGCCTTCATAGTTCAAACTTGGTCACAGGCACATATGTCCGCAACCAAAGTGGCAGTTATTCTGACTATGGAAGTTGTCTTTGCCGCTTTCTTCGCCATCATCTTCGCAGGTGAGCGATTAACGATACAGGCCGCACTCGGTGGAATTTTAGTTGTGACTGCAATGTACTTAATAGTTCTCAAAGAGTCGTGAGAGACTTACCGCATGAGAGTTGATCTTCGTTCAGATACCGTCACTGCCCCATCGACAGCAATGCGTGAAGCAATTGCAAGTGCACCTGTTGGCGATGATGTCTATGGCGATGATCCAACAGTTAATTCACTTGAAGAACGAGTTGCTGCGATGTTTGGCAAAGAGGCAGGTGTGTTTACTCCAACTGGTTCGTTAGCTAATCAATTAGCAATTCGTATGTTGGTTGCACCAGGTGAAGAACTACTAGCCGAAACTAATTCACATATCGTGCGCGCTGAACTTGGTGCAGCTGCGGTCTTCTCTGGCATCACCACTCGTACCTGGCCAGCAGTAAATGGTTTGTTAAAAGCTGCAGATGCACTCGAAATCGCTCGCCCCGAATCTGGCCCATATTTAGTTTCAACCACGGCCATTGCGGTAGAAAATACCCATAACTTTGGTGGCGGCACTGTGCAGCCAATTTCTGAGATTGCCGCTCTTCATGCTGGTGCGCAAAAGCTAGGTTTAGCGCTGCATTTAGATGGTGCGCGAATCTGGAACGCCCACGTTGCTAGCGGGGTTTCGTTCTTAGAGTATGGAAAATACTTCGACACCATCAGCGTCTGCTTATCTAAAGGTTTAGGTGCACCAATTGGGTCGGTAATGCTTTCAACGAAAGAGCGCGTTACTAAGGCTCGAGTATGGCGCAAGCGATACGGCGCCGGAATGCGCCAAGTTGGTTTACTTGCAGCTGCTGGTCATTACGCGCTAGATCACAACATTGCACCCCTTGCGCAAGATCACCGTCGCGCCAAAGAGATTGCGGTTGCTTTAAATGCGGTAGTTCCATCAGTGATTGATCCGGCCACAGTGCAAACAAATATCGTTGGCCTAGATTTAGCCGAGCTAAGTATCACTGCGGCTGAATTAGCAACTCGTTGTAAAGCTGAAGGCTTATTAATTGGCGCACTTGGGCCAAAGTATGCGCGCTTGGTAACTCACATGGATATTGATGATGCAGGTACAGCGTATGCAATCGAAGTATTAAAGCGCGCCCTCGTGGGTTAATAGCCATTCTTTTTTGTTAACACCATAAGCATAATTTCCAAGAGCACCGCCGCTTTTAACTATGCGATGACATGGCACAACCAACATAATCGCATTCTTTGCACAAGCTGTGCCGGCCGCTCGCACCGCAGCTGCTGACCCAGCCCGATCTGCTAAATCTGCATAAGTTATAACTGCGCCTGCTTTTATTTTGCGCATCGCTTTCCAGGCTGCTTGTGAAAATGTCGCGCCTGGCTGTCTTACCGAAATCCCATTAATGGCTGTTATGTCGCCATCGAAATAATCAGCAATGAGGTCGCTAATAATCGGAATGTTTTTAACTATCTTAATTTCGCGGTTCTGATCTGCTGCATCCAAACTGCTTTTAAGTGCTGAGATATTTGAGAGATTCGCACCCAGCAAGACATGCTCGTCGGCAATCAGATTTAGATTGCCAATCGGAGTTTTGCTGGTGGTAATTAAAAGCGTCACAGGTGAAACTTAACGGTCGCGCAACATCTCCGCTACTAAAAATGCTAATTCAAGTGATTGCGAATGATTTAGGCGTGGATCGCAGGCGCTCTCGTAGCGGGAGGCTAGATCTTCGTGTGAAATCTGTTCGCCGCCGCCTACGCACTCAGTCACGTCATCGCCAGTGAGCTCGATATGAATTCCGCCTGGGTGGGTGCCTAGTGACTTATGAACTTCGAAGAAGCCTTTAACCTCATCGAGTACATCATCAAATTTGCGGGTCTTATAACCACTTGGTGCTTCGTAGGTATTGCCGTGCATTGGATCGCAAACCCAAAGAACTTTAGCCCCTGACTTTGTTACGCCATCGACTAGACCAGGTAGAACTTCGCGAATCTTGCCAGCGCCCATACGAGTAATAAAGGTTAAGCGACCTGGTTCGCGATCAGGATCAAGTCGGTCGATCAAAGTTAGCGCATCTTCTACTGTGGACTTTGGCCCCAGCTTTACGCCAATTGGATTACGAATCTTGGCAGCGAAATCAATATGTGCACCATCTAGTTGACGAGTGCGCTCGCCGATCCAGAGAAAGTGTGCGGAAACATCGTAAGGAAGATCAGTGCGTGAATCGATACGCGTTAGCGCTTTTTCGTATTCTAGAATCAGTGCTTCGTGACTTGAGTAAAAGTCAACGGTCTTAAATTCTTCAGGGCTAACACCCGCTGATGTCATAAATGCCAATGCGCGACCAATTTCTTGAGCCATTGCTTCGTAACGCTCGCCAACTGAACTATCGCGAATAAAACCTTTATTCCATTCGTGTACTTGGCGCAGATCTGCAAAGCCACCTTGGGTAAATGCTCGAACTAAGTTCAAGGTTGCCGAAGATGTGTTGTAAACCCGAACTAAGCGATCTGGGTCTGGCGTGCGTGACTCAAGTGTGAACTCGAGATCATTTACCGCGTCGCCGCGATAAGCCGGCAGAGTTACATCGCCACGAGTTTCATTGTCATTTGAACGTGGCTTAGCAAATTGCCCGGCCATGCGACCAACTTTTACAACTGGCAAACTTGAGTAGTACTGAAGTACTGCCGCCATTTGCAGAATTGTCTTAATGCGATTACGAATCGAATCGGCAGTTGCTGCCACGAAAGTTTCGGCGCAGTCGCCACCTTGTAACCAGAAAGCTTTTCCTTCAGCAGCTAAAGCAATCTTGGCTTTTAAGTTATCGCATTCGCCCGCAAAAACTAGCGGCGGAAATGCCTTTAACTGATTAACGGCCTTAGTTACTCGCTCGCCATCTAAGCCACCAGGCCACTGCGGTTGTTGGGCCGCAACTAGTCCAGGCGTGAATAGATTATCGAGGGAAGAAGTCATGGGTGAAGAATAGAGAATCTTAGGTATTGGTGTTGACCAATTATCCGAAGAAAACCTCTGCCTCTGCGTAAAGTGAAGGATCAACGGTCTTTAGCTTGTCAGTTGCTGACGCAAGTGGAACTCGAGCGATCGAGGTTCCGTGTAGCGCAACCATCTTGCCCCAGTCGCCTTCGCTGGCGGCAGTAATTGCCATCAAGCCAAAACGAGAGGCAAGTACGCGGTCAAAGGCGCTTGGAGTTCCGCCACGTTGAACGTGACCGAGAACTACGGTGCGAGATTCATGACCTGTCTTGGCTTCAATTTCTTGAGCTAACCATTCACCGATGCCAGATAGCTTTACGTGACCGAAGGCATCGAGAGTTTGATCCTTGATAACCATGTCGCCATCTTGTGGAATCGCACCTTCGGCAATAACAATAATTGGCGCTTGTCCTTTTTCGAAGCAAGAATTTACATATGCACAAACCTTGTCGAGTGAGAACTTAACTTCTGGAATCAATACGCAAGCTGCGCTACTTGCCATACCTGAATGAAGCGCGATCCAGCCAGCATGACGACCCATTACCTCGACAACTAAAGCACGATGATGTGACTGCGCTGTTGTATGTAAACGATCGATTGCCTCAACTGCGATATTTACTGATGTATCAAAACCAAATGTGTAGTCAGTGTTATTTAGATCGTTATCGATCGTCTTTGGCACACCAATAACTTTTACGCCAAGTGCATCAAGTTTAGTTGCAACACCAAGAGTGTCTTCGCCACCGATTGCGATTAAGGCATCAATTCCGGCAGATGCGAGATTTTCTTTAATGCGCTCGACGCCATTTTCAATCTTAAATGGGTTGGTACGTGATGACCCAAGAATGGTTCCACCTAGAGGCAAGATATCGCGAGTGTTCTCAAGCGTTAAAGGCATAGTCAGACCTTCAAGTGGGCCTTTCCAGCCATCGCGAAAACCTACAAACTCGTGACCGTATACTTTGATGCCTTTTTGAACAACACCACGAATAACAGCATTTAAGCCTGGGCAATCTCCGCCACCAGTAAGGATTCCAATACGCATTTTCGTAAACTCCAATATCGCCGTAAATTAGATTTGCTAATAATTTAAGTTGAGAAATCTAAATAATCATATGGTCAACGTTGACAGTCACAGTCTAGCCTTGCCCCATGAGCCAAAGCGAACAAAACCTAGTTGCCGGCGTAGATTCTTCGACCCAATCTGTGAAATTGGTTATTCGAAACGCAGTTACCGGCGAGTTAGTGCGTAGCGGCCGCGCCAGTCACCCTGATGGAACCGAAGTAAATCCGGCACTCTGGGCCGCTGCGCTAGATCAGGCAATTTCCGCAGCTGGCGGAATCTCTGATGTTTCGGCAATCTCAATTGGTGGCCAACAACATGGCATGGTCGCCCTTGATAGCCATGGCGCTGTAATTCGCGACGCACTCTTATGGAATGACACTCGTTCGGCGCAAGCTGCCAAAGATTTAAATCATGAACTTGGTGGCGATGCTGAAACTGCTCGCAAAGTTGGCTCGGTGTTGGTCGCTTCATTTACCGCTAGCAAATTACGTTGGTTGGCAGATCACGAACCAGAAAATGCCAAGCGAGTTGCAGCTGTTGCTCTCCCCCACGATTGGCTGTCATGGCAATTGCAAGGTGGCAAAGATTTCGAGAAACTCTTTACTGATCGCAGTGATGCATCGGGAACTGGTTACTTTGATCCAACAACTTCGCACTACCGCTATGAAATCTTAAACCTTGCGCTAAAACATGATTCCGAAATTTATTTACCAAAAATAATTGCACCAAATGCATTTGGCGGCACGACGCTTAATGGAGTTCCAATTGCTGCTGGCGCTGGCGATAATGCTGGCGCGGCTCTTGGCTTAAATGCTCAACCTGGCGATGTGATTGTTTCACTTGGAACGAGCGGAACTGCATTCTCGGTTTCTAATACGCCAACTCATGACGCAGCCGGTTTAGTAGCTGGCTTTGCCGATGCAACTGGGCGCTACTTACCTTTAGTTTGCACACTAAATGCGGCCCGCATTCTTGATGCTGCCTGCAAAATTTTAGGTAAGACCCATGACGAAGTAGCAGCACTTGCACTCTCAGCTAACGCCGGTGCAAATGGCTTAACTCTGCTGCCGTATTTTGAAGGTGAGCGCACCCCTAATCGCCCTGATGCAACTGGCGTCTTTGCGGGCATGAACTTAAACAATTCAAATCCGGCAGATATTGCCCGTGCGATGATCGAAGGAATGCTTTGTGGTTTGGTCGATGCCGTTGGTGCACTTTCTTCGCAAGGAGTCGCGGTAAATCGCATCTTATTAATTGGTGGGGCAGCTAAAAATCCAGCGGTTGCGCAGATTGCTAGTTCACTCTTTGGTCGCGAAGTATTGATTCCGCCTGCCGGAGAATATGTAGCAGATGGTGCAGCGCGCCAAGCAGCTTGGGCGCTATCTGGAAATACTGATGCACCGATCTGGAATTTTGGTGAAGTAGAAACTGTAAGCGCTAAAGCATCACCTGCAGTATTTGCTAAATATCAAGAGTTGCGCGATCGCACTGCAGAGTGGAACTAGAAAAGAATAACTAGCGGAACTAAACGGTAACGCGAACGCCTTTACCGACAACCACAATTCCACCTGGCGATAAAGTAAAGCGTTCACGATCGCGATCAAGATCGACACCGATTTGAGCACCTGGGTCAACGATTACGCTCTTATCAAGAATTGCATTACGAATTACGGCGCGATCACCGATACGAACATTTGGCATTAGAACTGAGCCATCAACAAAGGCTCCCTTTTCGACCAACACATCGTAAGAAGCTACGGTGCGGTTTAAATGCCCGCCAACGATTATTGAGCCAGCACCCACGATTGAATCTTGGGCAAGGCCACCTTCGCTGAACTTAGCTGGTGGCAATGATGGTGGATTAGTAAGCAGCGGCCATTCGCGGTTATAAAGATTAAAGATCGGGTGAATCGAAACTAAATCCATATGCGCGTCGTAATAAGCATCGATTGAACCTACATCGCGCCAATATCCTTTATCGCGCTCGGTTTCACCTGGCACATTGTTTGTGGCAAAGTCATAGACTTTTGCGACGCCATTGGCAGTCAACATCGGAATGATGTTTCCACCCAAGTCATGCCGACTTTCGAGATCTTCGGAATCAAGGATCAGCGCTTCTTCCATTACATCGCGCTTGAAAATGTAATTACCCATTGATACTAAGCAAAGATCTGGGTGTCCGGGCATTGCCGGCGGATCACTTGGCTTCTCGTGGAAAGCTTTAATTGTTAGGCCATCTTCGGCTAATTCAATAACGCCAAATTCGTGAGCCTCAGAGCGCTTCATTCGAATCGCAGCAACTGTTACGCCAGCTCCAGTACTTAAATGGAAATCAAACATCTGGCTGGAGTCCATGCGATAAACGTGATCGGCACCAAAAACTACGATGTGCTTTGGATTCTCATCTTGAATCAAATTGAAGTTCTGCAAAATTGCATCGGCGCTGCCGGTATACCAACGTGGGCCCAAACGTTGTTGCGCAGGCACTGGAGTCACATAGTTGCTCAGCAAAGTAGACATGCGCCATGTCGTGGTGATGTGGCGATCGAGTGAGTGCGATTTATATTGCGTTAATACCGCAATCTTACGCATCTCAGCGTTTACTAAATTAGAAAGAACAAAATCTACGAGGCGATATGAACCACCAAATGGAACTGCCGGCTTTGCGCGATCTGCAGTAAGTGGCATTAAACGCTTGCCTTCGCCGCCTGCTAAGACGATACCGAGTGGTTGTTCAAAGCGTGCCATGACCTAACGATACCCTTACCAAGTGAAATCGACCAGAGTTGGACTTGTTACCAAAGAGTGGCCGCCACAGGTTTATGGTGGTGCTGGTGTTCATGCTGTGCAGTTAACAGAAGCGCTTCGTGAATTAGCTGGCGTTTCAGTCGATGTTCATTGTTTCGGTGGCGTTCGCGACGATGGTGCTTTTGGTTATTCGACGCCAGCCTCATTTGCCGAAGCCAACCCGGCGGTTCAAGCAATTGCGACAGACCTTGAGATCGCAAATAATTTGCAAGACGTTAATGTAATTCACAGCCACACTTGGTATGCCAACATGGCTGGTCACTTCGGTTCATTGCTTCACGGTATTCCTCATGTAATTACGGCTCATTCACTCGAACCGCTTCGCCCTTGGAAAGCCGATCAATTAGGTGGCGGATATCAGATTTCTTCTTGGGCCGAGAAAAGTGCTTATGAATCTGCCGATGCGATTATTGCGGTCAGCGATGGAATGCGCGCTGATGTGCTGGCCGCTTATCCAAATGTTGATCCAACTAAAGTTGTCACAATTCGAAATGGCGTAGATGTTGATCGCTTTAAACCAACTGCTGACACTGCACTCTTGGCTGAACTAGGAATAACTGATCGCTATGCAATTTTCGTAGGGCGCATTACTCGCCAAAAAGGATTAGCGCATTTATTGCGGGCCTGGCAGAACGTGCCAGCTGAATACGGTTTAGTTTTAGCTGCTGGCAGCCCTGATGAAGAGACGATTGGCAATGAAGTAAAAGGCCTAATCGAGGAACTGCAGAAGACTCGGTCAAATGTAATTTGGATTCCCGAGATGTTGCCACATGAAAAACTCTGCGCACTTCTAACTTCAGCCGATCTATTTATTTGCCCTTCGATTTATGAGCCACTTGGCATTGTTAATCTTGAGGCAATGGCTTGCGAAACCGCGGTTCTGGCTACTCGAGTCGGTGGGATTCCGGAAGTTGTCGCAGATGGCAGCACAGGCAAGCTTGTTAACTACAACGGCGATGGCGCAGCTCTTGAGTCTGCTTTATCAAGTGCAATTTCTGAATTAATGAATAATCCAGCACTACTCAAGCAATACGGTGAGACAGGTCGCAAACGCGCTGCTGCTGAATTTGGCTGGTCAGCGGTTGCGCGCGCTACTCTTGCGCTCTATCAATCGCTCATCAAGTAGCACTGATTAACTGAAGGAACCCATGTCCCGTCGCGCTTTGTTTCATTTTGCTGTATCGGGTGTTTTTTGGGGTATTCCTTACTTGCTCATGAAAGTCGCAGTTCGCGATATTGAGCCCGCCGTAATTGTCTGCGGTCGCGTTCTAATCGGGGCAGCAATCTTGATTCCGATAGCAATTCATCAAAAAGTATTGATGGATGCAATTCGTGGTTGGCGCTACGTTCTACCTTATGCAATATTTGAAATGATGATCCCGTGGATTCTAATTACTAACGCCGAAAAGAAGATTTCTTCTGGTTTAGCAGGTTTACTAATTGCAACAGTGCCTATTTGGTCAACAGTCTTTGCTTCCATGACAGGTGATAAGACGGTCTGGCATAGCAAGCGACTTTTCGGAATGTTAGTTGGATTTGTTGGCTTGATTGGCCTAGTTGGCTATGAAAGCATTATTGGTAGTTCAGATCCACTATCCATTGTCATGATGCTATTAGCAGCAATCAGTTATTCATATGCCGTAAATATGATCTCGCAAAAATTGCCTGACGTTTCCGGAATAGCGATCAATGGTTTAGCGATGGTGTTTACTTCTATTGCATATGCACCGCTAATGATTATTCAATTTCCAGAAGTCAGCACAGTCTCTAAAGAGGCAGCAATTTCGCTGATTGCACTAGGGGTATTTAGTACAGCACTTGCCTTCATCTCATTCTTTATAGTTCTAAAGGAGATCGGGCCAGCTCGTGCCTCAATCGGAACTTATGTAAATACCGCAGTTGCAGTAGTCCTGGGCGTATTGATTCTCTCCGAGCCACTAACTCCAGGAATCATTATCGGATTGCCACTAGTAATGATCGGTTCGTTCTTGGCTAGTCGCAAGCCAGCGACAAACGCTTAACCCTTACCATTTAGCCATGAAGTTAATCGGGGCCACAATTGGTATTGCAATTCTGGCTGCATACGTAATTGGTTCTGGACTCTGGGTTAACACCGGTGATAATTGGTATCGCAACCTAAACCAACCTTCTTGGCAGCCACCAAGTTTTATTTTTGGAATTATCTGGCCATATAACTTCATAGTTCTTGGAATCGCAGCCGTAACCATCGCCGAAAAAGCTTCTCGTGCAAACGTGGTTATTTACTTGGCTTTCTTTGCATTCTCAGTTGCCTGCGCTTTAACTTGGGCATTTCAGTTCTATCGACCACACAACTTGCAACTAGCTTCAGTAGCGCTAATTGGCACAGCCGTTCTAACGATTCCGATGATCATTGTTGCCTTTAGGACATCGACTCCAATTGCACTAGCGCTATTGCCCTATCAAGCATGGGTAGCAATTGCAGCGAGCTTGAGTTATCAATACAGCCGACTTAATTAATCGCCTTCTCTTTCAGCTCCGGATTAGTTTTCGGCAAAGCCCAATTTATCTAGCAACTTGGAATCGCGCTGCCATTCTTTTGAAACCTTAATGTGTAAGCCAAGAAAAATACGGGCCTCTAGTTCGCGCTCAATGTCGGCGCGAGCTCGCATGCCAATATCTTTTAACTGCGAACCTTGGTGGCCGAGCAGAATCGCTCGCTGTGAATCGCGTTCGACATGAACAGTGGCGTGAATATCGAAAAATGGTCGGCTACCAGTTTTTTCGCGTTCAGACATTTCATCGATAGTTACCACGATTGAGTGTGGCAGTTCTTGGCGGGCATCACGAAGTGCGGCTTCGCGAATAAGTTCGCAGATCAATTGCTCAACACTTTGATCACTGCGCATATTAGTTGGATAAAACTCTGGGCCAGGCTTTAACTGTTGGCCAATTAGCTTCTTTAACAAATCAATTTGCTCGTGAGTTGCAGCCGATACCGGCACGATTTCATCCCAAGTAAAGCCTTTAGCCATCGCCATGATGCTGGCTAAGCGAGTAGCTAGATTAGCTTTGCTAGTTAAATCGGTCTTGGTAACTAGGGCAATCTTTTTGCTACGTGGGTGCTTAGCGATTTCATCAATAATGTATTGATCGCCAGCGCCTGATTCTTCATCGGCAGGTAAGCAGATAATAATTACATCGACAGAATCAAGGCTTTCTTCAACTACTGCGTTTAGGCGCTTGCCTAGCAATGTCTTTGGCTTGTGAACGCCTGGAGTGTCAACCAAGATGGCTTGGAAATCTGGTTCGTTAACGATGCCGCGGATTGCATGACGAGTGGTATTTGGATGTGGCGAAGTAATTACTACTTTGCTACCAACCAGGGCGTTAACCAGAGTTGATTTTCCGGTATTTGGGCGGCCAACAATGGCAACGAAGCCCGATCGGAATTCATTCTCTGTGCTCATTGGCTAATCATCTCATTACATTGGTGCGAGGAATTCCACCGCATCTGCTACCGAAGTAACTATTTCAGCAGCTCGTTCACCGATTAAGCGATGACAACCTTCGCTAACTGGCGAAGTGATTGGCCCCGGAATCGCCATAACTGGACGCAATAATTCAGCAGCATCGCGAGCAGTCCTAAGTGAGCCACTTCGAAATGCAGCTTCAACTACTAGCGTGGCATTTGAGAGCGCCGCGATTAATCGATTACGAGTTAGAAAGCGTGATGGGATTGCTGGAGTTCCGGGCGTTACTTCACTTACCAAGCATCCGAGTTCGGCAATCTCGGCAAATAAGCGCGCATTACCAGCTGGATAATTGATATCGATACCAGCTGCAATTACGGCAATTGTCACGCCCTCGGCAATAAGTGCTCCCTTATGTGCGGCAGCATCAATTCCGTAAGCGCCTCCACTAATAATTGTCCAGTCTCGATCAACAAACCCAGCTGCAAAATCTTGTGCGATACGAACGCCATATTGTGTTGGGTTGCGAGTTCCAACTATTGCTAGTGAGTTACCAGTTAAGAGTTTTGGATCGCCTTTAATCACTAGCCCAATAGGTGGCGCTGCTAGGTCACTCACTGATTGCGGCCAAGTCGAATCTTCTGGTGTTAAGAAGGTGGCCCCTGCTTGCAATATCGACTGCAACAACTCATCAGCGTTGCTGAGTTTTAACTTTTCAATCGTTCGAGCATATTTAATTGGGTCGTATCCCCCATTAAGCACTCGGTCGAGTACGTAGCTGGCACCATTACTAAATACTTCGCGTGACCAAAAAGTTGAGCCGCCTTCAACTGCGGCAAATAATCTCGCTCGGGCAACTAGTTCGGTCATAGCTCTACTCCGTCGCGCAGCGTGTATGCCTGTTTCACATCAGCCAAAGTCGCAATTTCATGTCGATGTAAATCTGCCAAGGTCCAAGCAGTGCGAATAACTTTATGTAGGCCGCGTGCGGTAATAGTTTCGCGATCTAACTCATCATGTAAGAAATTCATGGCTGCTCTCTCTGGTTGGTAGGTGGTGCGTAGGGCGCGAGATGGAATCTGACTATTTAGTTTCCAGCTTTCATTAGCAAAGCGTTTTGCTGCAATTTCGCGAGCTGCGATTACTCTGGCTCGAATAACTGCGCTGGACTCGCCTAATTCACTTTGCGCCATCTCGATGCGGCTGACTGGATCAACGATTACCCGCAGATCAATGCGATCAAGTAACGGGCCAGATAGTTTTCCTAAGTAACGACGCACTTGTTGCGAAGTGCAAGTGCAGTTGCGCCCACGACCAGAGAACTTTCCGCATGGGCAAGGGTTGGCAGCGAGAACAAGTAAGAACTGCGCTGGAAAAGTTAAGTTACCAATGCTGCGAGCGATCGTGATTTCACCTGACTCGAGCGGCTGTCGCAATGAATCTAGAATGCCAGGACCACATTCGGGCGCCTCATCGATAAAGAGCACACCGTTATGGGCAAGGGACGAAGCACCGGGGCGAATGACATGCGAACCGCCGCCAACCATTGCCACTCGAGTTGTTGTGTGATGCGGCGCCACAAATGGCGCGAGCAACGATTGCGGTGCGCGACTTCCTAGCGTGCCGGCAATTGAATGAACTGCAGTAACTTCGAGGGCTTGGGCAATAGATAATTTCGGCAAGATTGTTGGCAAACGTTGCGCGATCATAGTTTTTCCAGCACCTGGTGGCCCAATTAAAAGTATGTGATGTCCGCCAGTTGCTGCAATCTCAGCTGCTAACCGTGCGCGCGGTTGCCCTGCTACATCGGCAAAATCTAAAAGTACTTCTTCGCTTTCGCAGTGCAGATCAAGTGACTCAGCTTCGGCTCGCTCGCCAGTCCGTAACCAACGTAGAACTTCGGCCAAAGTTTGCATCGGAATAATTTCTAGATCGACCATTAACTTTGCTTCAGCCAGATTTGCCACCGGAACTACTGCGCGCGTAATGCCAGCCTTTGCTGCTGCTAAGAGCGCCGGAAGCGCCCCGCGCACACTTCGCACTTTTCCATCGAGTGAAAGTTCGCCTAAGAAAACTGTGTCTTCGCAATTTGGCAAAGTTTGATTAGCAATTAGTAAGGCAACGGCAATTGCTAAATCAAAACTTGGTCCACTCTTTGGTAACCAGGCAGGTGAGAGCGAAACTGTAACTTTGCGATTAGGCCAAAGTTCATTGCTATTGGTTAGCGCAGACCTAACTCGATCGCGTGACTCAGAGAGCGCTGCATCGGGCAAGCCCAACAAAGTGTATGCAGGCAATCCGTCGGCAATATCGACTTCGACCGTAACTAAGTTTCCAGCTAAGCCTTGCAAGCCAACGCCGAACGTCATTCCCAAAGTCATCGGGTAACCTGTGTCATTAGTTAGCTCGGTTCATAGAACGTTTGCGCGCAGCTCGAGAGTGTGCGAACCATCGGTTGCAATCAGAACTGCGATCGCATCAATTTGATAATCGCACCCAAGGGCTCCGTTAGTAGCCAACCAAGCCAGCGCCAAACGCTGAATCCGATGAGCTTTGGCGCTATCTATTGCTTCAAGCGGATGACCAAATGCTGACGAAGAACGAGTCTTAACTTCGATCATATGAATAAGCCCACTGCGATCTAAGGTAACTAAATCAAGCTCACCTTCGCGGATTCGCCAGTTACGCGCCAATATTTCATCGCCACGTTTGAGTAAGTATTGCGCTGCAAATTCTTCGCCAGCTGCGCCAGTACTTAGATTTAAACTTTTCTTCTTAACAGTTCCCATAAGGCCAGAGGCTAAAGAGCGGCTCTGACTTAACTAGATTCTGCGAAGTGCCTTGTGGTCGAGAAGTGGCTGTGCTTACTTAATTAGCGCTGCCACATTCGCAAATGAACGGCGATGCTCTATGCACGGACCATTTGCACTTAATAATTGACTATGGCTCGCGGTGATATAGCCCTTGTGTCCAGCGAATCCGTACGCCGGATACTTCTCATCGATTTGGCGCATGATGCGATCTCGATAAACCTTGGCCAATATAGAAGCCGCACTAATTGTGTGAACTACTTGATCGCCTTTCCAAACTGCCAAATTCGGAAGTGCTAAACCTGCGATTGCATATCCATCAGTTAAAACATAAGCAGGCACGACTTTTAACGCTTGCACTGCTCGGCGCATACCATCGAGATTTGCGGCGTGTACACCACGGGCATCAACTTCGGCAGCAGGAATTTCAATGATGCTATATGAAAGCGAATGTTCAATCACTAAATCAAAGAGCGCTTCTCGTTTATTCTCATTGATCTCTTTAGAATCACGAACTGGTGCTAAATCTGGATGAAACGGATCTTTCAAGATTACGGCTGAGACAACTAGTGGGCCAGCACATGCACCACGGCCAGCTTCATCGACTCCGGCGATCGGTGAAATGCCAGCTTCAATTAGCAGCTGCTCAATCACCTTCATCAGTTTTACTTTGTTTTAGTTTTAACGGGCGGTTGATTTAACGCATCAACATTTGGTACCAACGAAATATTCTTAATTGGCCAGATAACCGCAAGCACTCGACCAGTAACTCGATTAAGTGGCACAAAGCCCTTATTTATATCGTCTTGGTGAAAACGAGAATCAGCACTTGCGCCACGATGATCGCCCATCACCCAAAGTTTTCCCTTAGGCACAGTCACATCAAAGTTCATATCACTCGGAACATTGCCATCAAATACATATGGTTCGTTCATCTCTTGACCGTTAACCGTAATTGTTCCGGTGTTAGTGCAGCAAATAACGCGATCGCCTGCAACGCCTACAACACGCTTAACTAAGTACTGTTTAGCTGGATTAGGCAGGACGCCAACTGCAACTAGCGCCGCTTTGGCTTTAGCGATTACGAATGGGGAATCACTTACATCGGCAGCCGGTAACCAATTATCTGGGTCACGGAAGACAACGACATCGCCACGCTTTATGTTATTTGAGATAAACGGCAGACGATTAACAGCGACGCGGTCATCGATCTGAAGTGTGTTCTCCATCGAACCTGATGGAATGAAGAAAAACTGAACTACGAAAGTTTTAATGAAAAGTGAGACGACGAGTGCAACGACAACTAGAACTGGGAATTCTTGAAAGAAAGACCGCTTGCGTCTCATCTGCGCAAACCGCGTTTAACTTTGTAAGTTATTCGGCTGGCTTGTCTTCAGTTACAGCAACATCTTCGGTTGTTGTAACTTCAGCTGGAACCTCAGACTTAGCAATCTCTGTCTCTGGCTCTGACACAACAACTGCTTCAGTTTCAACTACTGCTTCTGCAGGAGTCTCAACAACTGCTTCTGCAGGAGTCTCAACAACTGCTTCTGCTGGAGTTTCAGCCACAACTTCTGGAGCAGCAACTTCTGCTAGTGCCTCAACAACAGCCTCTGGAATAACTACAGGTTCTGGAGTTGAAAGAATTCCATCGCCGTAACCTTCGATGCCATCGCGCTTTTCGCGAATCTTGGCAGCCTTACCTCGTAGATCGCGTAGGTAGTAAAGCTTGGCGCGACGTACATCGCCCTTCTTAACTAGTTCGATCTTTTCAATAACTGGAGTGTGTACTGGGAAAGTACGCTCAACACCAACGCCGTAAGAAACCTTGCGGATGGTGAAAGTTTCGCGAACGCCATCGCCTTGGCGACGGATTACGATTCCCTGGAAAACCTGAAGACGGCTCTTGTTACCTTCGATAACGCGAACAGAAATCTTGAGCTCATCGCCAGCACGGAATTGCGGGATGTCTTTGCGCAGGGATGCTGCATCAACGGCGTCAAGAATGTTCATTTTCGTCCTCTTTATCTAGATCTAGTCGCGGCTTAAATAACCACGGCAGACTGCGTATCTTGCCATAGGTCACCGCTTAAGCGTAAATCGAGCCTGAGCCTGACGCTTATTGCCAGACGACCCTATTGATTGAGCCGGAATTCAAGCGTGGCATGCAGAGCTGGGGCTGCGGCAATCGTGGTGCCGGCAACGGTAGTTACCTTGGCGCCAGCCTCGGTTGCGATCAAGCCACCGGCAGCTAGATCCCACTCTTGCAGCCCTTTTTCGAAATAGCCATCGAGGGCGCCCATCGCCACAAAGCAGAGATCAACGGCCGCGGCGCCATTTCGGCGAATATCGCGGATTCGGGTGAGAAGTTCAGAAAGCTGGGCTAACTGGGCTGGCCGAGCATCAACATCGTAGGCAAACCCGGTGCCGACAAGTGCGCGGTTTAGTTCAACGCCTTCATTGCACGCGATTGCCTGATCATTTAAGAAAGCCCCACCACCACGACTAGCCGACCAAGTCGAATTAATCGTTGGCGCAACTACAACGCCCACAACAACGCCGGCGGAATCTTTTGCCGCAATGCTCACATTCCAACCAGGCAAGCCATACAAATAATTAACGGTGCCATCGAGTGGATCAATTACCCAAGTAATTCCTGATCTCGAGGTTCGCTCGGAACCTTCTTCACCGATGATGCCATCGTCTGGGCGAGCTTTTAGAATTTCGGAGACAATGTGGTTTTCGCTCTGGGAATCCATCTGTGTGACCACATCGATTGCAGTTGACTTGGATGTAACCTCAAAAGCTGCTGGGCGGTTTTGTAGTAATTCGCCCGCTTCGCGCCCCACTCGTTTCGCTAATTCCAGAAGTTCAGCGATCAACTTTGCATCAGTCATTAGGCCATTCTACTCACCTGAAATCCCGCTAATGTCACGGCTCATCGGTTAGGCTCTGAAAACTATGAGCGAACTGCGCGTGAACGGCAAGTCTGAAGATGGCCTATATCTATCTCTGCTGGATAGCGATGGCAAAGAATTCAGCGTTCGAATTAGCGACACCTTGCGTTCAACTGTCAATCAACCACGTTTGATGTCTGTGCAAGACGAAGAAGCTGCACCGATTTCAGTTAAAGAAATTCAACGTCGCTTGCGTACTGGTGAATCACCAGAATCAATTGCCCAAGATGGAAACATCACCGTTGAAAAAGTTGAACGCTTTAGCGGACCAATCTTGCAAGAACGTCAATTTATAATCGAGCAGGCGGCAGCAGTTATCGTGCGCAAAGAACCTGGTCGCGAACCAGTTAATTTCGGCGATGCAATTGTTCTGCGCTTGGCACCACGCGGTGTTGATATCACGCAAATTAATTACAACTGCTGGCGAATCGAAACCGGTGTCTGGACAATTCAAGTTTCATATCCAACTTCAGATGGACATGGCGTTGGTCAATGGGAATACGACCCAACTCGTCGCGCACTAAACGCACTCGATGACAATGCGCGTTGGTTGCTTGGCGAAGAAACACCAGCACCGCGCGCACCACTTGAGCCAGGTTTGATCTATACCGAGCAAGTTGATCGCTCTCCTCGCACAACTGAAGCCGTGCGCGAAACTCCACGTTTAGTTTCAATTCGCACTGATGCTGACTCTGAATCAGCTAAAGATGGTGTGCAAGGTCGCGCAAAGGTGCCAAGTTGGGATGAAATTATGTTTGGCCAGAAGAAAGACGAAGATTAATTAATCGTCTTTTGTAATAACGGCACATAATTCTCAATTTCGGTAAGTGCGCCATGATGGCCAACCATTGAACTCTCTAAACTTTCGCGTTCAGCTTCAATTAAAATTACGCCACCTTTAGCGATTGCAATAATTTCACCCATGCGATCGAAGGTATCGGCACTTGGGTTTGGGCCAAATAACCCAGCAGTAAGTGCATCTTCGCGGGTATAGAGATCGGCGCGATCACCTAAGAATTCTTCCCAACGCGATTTAACTTCAGCTCTGGCAGCTGATGAATCAAGGGCTTCATCTAGATATAAATGGCGGGCCCGAGGCTCCCCCGCAATCGTGGCAATGCCAGTTAGCAATTGATTGTCGCGACCCATCACAATTTTTTCTTCAACATTAACCATGCCGTGGTCGGCAGTTAGCCAAATTCGAGTTCCTTTTGGAAGTTCGATAATCAATTGTTTAGCCATGTGATCGAGCATTGTTAGTGCGGCTAACCATTTATCCGAACCAACGCCATCGCTATGGCCAGCTGAATCAAGATCATTCATGTAGAGATAAACCAACGCTGGCGACTTAGCCAGAGCCAACTTAGTTTGAGCAACTAAGTCATCAATTACATTTGCGCCGCGATATGTTGCACCGCGAAATACAGCTTGAGTAAATCCAGTATTTTCATACCGCTTAGCTGCTACATGCGAGACATTTACTCCCGCAGCAGTTGCTCGCTCAAATAAAGTTGGAACTGGTTGCCAATAAGTTGGGTCAACCCGATCATCCCATTTCAACGCATTGAGAATTCGACCATTGCTACGTGGCACTCGCACTGTGTAACCGAGCATTCCATGCGCGCCTGGCAAAGTACCGGTAGTTAGCGTTGCCAGTGAGGTGGCTGTAGTTGAAGGAAAAGCTGTTTGCACTCTGCCACTTCGGGTAAAGGTTGAAAGTGTCGGAATGTATTCGGCGTACTTGGTGATTACTTCATCGCCCAAACCATCAATTAAGAAAAGTACTTCGCGACCACTTGGTGATTCACCAGCTGCTATTTCATCATGCGCATCCAAGACCCCAAGCCCTGCAACAATTGCCGGCAAGATTTGGTGAAGATGCATGCGTTAAGGTTAGGGCATGAATTCCGCACTTGTCTTTTCGCCCGAGGTTGCAGCTGCACTAGCGATTAATTCGCCAATTGTTGCCCTCGAATCAACGATTATCAGCCATGGTTTGCCACGGCCTTCGAATTTGAATGTGGCCCGCGAAGTTGAAGCAATCGTGCGCGACCATGGCGCAACACCAGCCACAATTGCGATCCTAGATGGCGTGGTTCATATCGGTTTAACTGATGAGCAACTCGTTGCAATCGCCAATCGCGATGACATCAGTAAAGCATCTAGTCGCGATTTAGCGGTCTTGGTTGCGAGTAAGAAATCAGCGGCAACCACTGTTGCAGCTACTGCTCATTTAGCCGCATTGGCTGGCATTAAAGTTTTTGCAACTGGTGGCCTAGGTGGCGTACACCGCGGAGCTAATGAATCATTCGATGAATCTGCCGACTTAACTGCGCTCTCAACTCTAGATATCACTGTGGTTTGCGCAGGCGTTAAATCCATTCTCGATGTTGGCGCAACTTTAGAGCGGTTAGAAACTCTTGCAATTGGACTAGTTGGATTCAAAACCACCGCATTCCCGGGTTTCTATTTAACTGATTCTGGTTTCACCATCGAACACCGCGTTGAATCAGCTGCCGATATCGCAGCAGTTATAAAGGCGCGCGAATCAGTCGGCACAAATAACGCAGCCCTACTAGTTGCTAACCCAGTTGCCAAAGAGATGAACCGCGCAAAGCATGATCAGATTTTAGCTTCTGGTTTAGCTAAGGCAGAGGCTGCTCATATAACAGGCAAAGATGTAACACCTTTCTTACTAGAGCATTTCCACACCACCTCTGAAGGTGAATCACTTTCGGTAAATATTGAGATCATTAAATCAAATAGCGCACTTGCCGCCGATATCGCAGTTGCCAGTAACTAGCGCCAGCAACTAACTAAATATGTCGAAAATACTCTGCATCGGTGAAGTTAATCTCGATGTAGTTGCCATAATTTCTAGCGACATTAATTACGGCAGCGATACTGCGGCCAAAGTATCTACTCACGGTGGTGGCGCCGGCGGAAACGTTGCTGCTTGGCTTCGTATTGCCGGCGCGCAAAGTCATATGTTGGCGCGCATTGGCAAAGATGCTGCTGGCGTTGCAGTACGTAGCGAATTTGATCGCTTAGGTGTTACTTACTCTGAAATTGATGTTCACGGCGCACCAACTGGAATTGTCGTTGTAATCGTTGATAAAGATGGCGAACGCAGCATGTTTCCGGACAACGGTGCAAATAGCGGATTAACTTTGGCAGATCTACCTGAACTAGCTTCTTTTAACGCTGCTTATATTTCTGGCTACGCGCTACTAGATCCAAAATCTCGCCCTGGAATTCTGCAGATGATCGGAAAAATAAAAGCTGCTGGACTAAAGATTTATTTAGACCCTGCAACAGTCGGTGGCATGGCAGGCGTACCAATTGCTGAAATTCGGGCTTGGATTAACCAAGTGCACTGCTTATTACTAAACGAAGATGAAGCAAAGTATTTATCGTCAACGACTGATCTTGATTTAGCAATTGCTGATTTGCTGCAGATCTGCCCCACTGTCGTCGTTAAACGCGGATCAAATGGCGTTATTGCAGCTAATCGTGGTGCTGAGGCAATTTCATTACCGGCAATTTCTGCTCAAGTAATTGATACAACTGGTGCGGGCGATAGTTTTGCTGCGGGATTTATTGCTGCCGACCAAGCCGGACTTGATTTCACGCAATCACTGGGTGCCGCTCTGACGATCGCTGCCAAGTGTGTTGCAATCGTGGGGGCGCGCCCAGCCCTAGATGCGCAGGATTAGCCCAACTTATTGGCAGAATCACCGCCATGGCTACGGCAAAAACACCTTCTAAGAGCGCCGCAAAATCGAAAAAACCAGTTGGTCCTAAAGCTGGCGAGTATCCCGGCAAGATTGTTGACGTTGATGTTTCATCTGAAATGTCAGATTCATTTCTCGAATACGCATATTCAGTTATTTACTCGCGCGCGCTTCCTGATGCTCGCGATGGTTTAAAGCCAGTTCATCGTCGCATCCTGCATCAGATGTCTGAAATGGGTCTGCGTCCAGAACGCGGTCACGTAAAGAGCGCTCGTGTTGTTGGTGAAGTAATGGGTAAGTTGCACCCACACGGCGACGGTGCAATTTATGACGCACTAGTTCGTATGGCGCAAAGTTTCTCAATGCGTTTGCCGTTAATTGATGGCCACGGAAACTTTGGTTCTCTTGATTCTGGCCCAGCTGCAATGCGTTACACCGAATCTCGTTTAGGCAGCGCTGCAATGGCGATGGTTGCCGAGACCGATGAAGACACTGTTGATTTTGGCCCTAACTACGATGGTCAATTACAAGAGCCACTAGTTCTGCCGGCTGCCTACCCAAACCTTTTGGTTAACGGTGGTTCAGGTATCGCAGTTGGTATGGCGACCAATATGGCGCCTCACAACTTGGGCGAAGTAATTGCGGCAACTAAATATTTGATTGAAAACCCTAAGGCAACGCTTAAGCAATTAATGAAGTTTGTTCCAGGCCCTGACTTTCCAACCGGTGGCGAAATTGTGGGCATCGAAGGAATTCAAGATGCCTATGAAACTGGCAAAGGTTCCGTCAAGGTGCGCGCTAGCGTTGAGATCAGCAAGGTAACTACCCGCAAAATGGGTATCACCATCAAGGAGTTACCTTTTAACATCGGCCCTGAAAAAGTTGTTGAGCGAATTGCTGACCTCGCTAAAGCCAAGAAGATTCAAGGTATTTCAGACATTATCGATTTAACTGATGGCCAGACTGGTACAAACGTGGTTATCGAAATCAAAAATGGTTTCGAACCTGAAAAAGTACTTGAGCAACTATTCAAGTTAACTCCAATGGAAGATGCCTTCTCGATCAACGCTGTCGCCCTAGTAAATGGTCGCCCTCAAACTCTTGGCCTTAAGAAATTGCTTGAAGTATTCATCGAGCACCGCATTGAGGTTGTGCGTCGTCGTTCCGAGTTCCGCAAAGCCAAGGCAGCTTCTCGTTTAACACTAGTCGATGGGTTGCTTAAGGCAATTATCGATATCGATAAGGTTATTAAGATCATTCGCGGTAGCGATGATGCAGCTGCTGCCAAAGAGAAGTTAATCAAAGACTTCAAGTTAAACGATGAACAAGCCACATATATTCTTGATATGCCGCTTCGTCGCCTAACTAAAATGAGCAAGATTGAATTAGAAACTGAAAGCAAGGAACTCAAGAAGACAATTGCTGAATTAACAGCGCTCTTAAAGTCAGAAGAGACCATTAAAGCTCAGGTTTCACTCGAGTTAACTGAGGTCGGCAAAGCATTTGCTACCCCTCGTAAATCTCGTATTTCAGCCGCCTAAACTTCAGTTAGACTGCGTCGTGATTTCAACTCAAGCCCTTGAACTACGCGCGGGCGCACGCCTGCTAGTTAAGGGCGTTACCGTGCGAATTAACAGTGGCGATCGCATCGGTTTCGTTGGTCGTAACGGCGCTGGTAAATCAACTCTGGCCAAAGTCTTAGCTGGTGAAAATATGCCGGCCGGTGGCGCGGTAAATCGCACCGGAAAAATCGGTTATCTGCCACAAGACCCACGCGTTGGCGAAGAAACTGGCAGCGTTATCGAGCGCATCTTGTCTGCTCGTAACCTTGATCAAATTTCACACCGTATGCGTGTTGTCGAAGAAGAGATGGCAACTTCTGAAGGCGAGGCGCTTGAAAAAGCAATGGATCGCTACACCCGCGTTGAACACGAATTCAGCGCAGCCGGTGGTTATGCCGCAACGGCTGAAGCCGAAGCTATTGCTACTTCCCTCGGTGTCTCTCAAGAAGTTTTCGATCACGAATTAGCCACGCTTTCTGGTGGTCAGCGTCGTCGTATTGAACTTGCTCGCATTCTTTTCAGTGGCGCTGAAACTCTTTTACTTGATGAGCCAACTAACCACTTAGATGCTGATTCGATCAACTGGTTACGAGAGTACCTTTCAAAGTATTCCGGCGGGCTAGTAATCATCTCGCACGATGTTAACTTGATTGAAACTGTGGTTAACAAGGTTTTCTATTTAGATGCTAACCGCAACGTTATCGATGTTTATAACTTGGGTTGGAAAGCCTATTTACTTCAACGCGAACAAGATGAACATCGCCGCAAGAAGGAACGCGCCAATGCTGAAAAGCGCGCCGAGATTTTGCAGAAGCAAGGCGAGAAAATGCGCGCTAAGGCATCTAAAGCAACTGCTGCCCAAGGCATGTTACGTCGCGCTGAGAAGTTACGTTCTGGCCTAGAAGATGTGCGCGTTGCCGATAAGGTCGCAAAGCTGCGTTTTCCTACCCCTGCCCCATGTGGCAAGACTCCGTTATCTGGTGAAGAACTTTCTAAGTCATACGGTTCGCTAGAAATTTTCACTGACGTTAGCTGCGTAATCGATAAAGGTTCGCGCGTTGTAATTCTTGGTCTTAACGGCGCCGGTAAAACAACGCTACTTCGTATTTTGGCTGGCGAACTTGAATCAGATACCGGCACAGTCGAAGCCGGACACGGTTTAAAGATTGGTTATTACGCGCAAGAGCACGAATCACTTGATTTTGAGCGCACTATCCTTGAAAACATGATGGCTGCAACTCCTGATATTCGTGAACCCGAAGCTCGCAACGTACTTGGTTCATTCTTATTCGTCGGCGATGATGTTCATAAGCCAGTTAAAGTCTTATCTGGTGGCGAACGAACCCGTTTAGCTTTGGCAGTTCTAGTTGTATCGGCTGCAAATGTTCTGCTGCTCGATGAGCCAACTAACAACCTTGACCCAGCATCTCGCGCTGAAATCTTGGCTGCCCTAGCTGAATATCAAGGCGCAGTAATCATGGTCAGCCACGATGAAGGCGCAGTGCAGGCACTCAAACCAGAACGAGTTATTTTGTTACCTGATGGCGATGAAGATCTTTGGAAAGATGATTACTTCGATCTGGTTGCAATCGACTAATTAAGCGTCGATGCTGTCGCGATCAATTTCGGCATTAGCAATGAAATCTTTACGTGGTGCAACATCGCTACCCATTAGCAGTTCAAACATCGCCTCAGCCGCTGCGCCATCGGTCACTGTGATGCGACGCAAAGTGCGAGCATCTGGATCCATAGTTGTTTCACGAAGCTGATCAGCATCCATTTCGCCTAAGCCTTTATAGCGCTGAATTGGCTCTTTCCACTTCTTGCCGGACTTAATCAATTCTGCAGTTACCTTCTTCATTTCATCATCTGAATAGGTATAAATGTATTCGCCCTTTTTGCCGCCGCCGCCCATTGTTTCAATTCGGTGCAGTGGTGGGATTGCAGCAAATACGCGACCAGCATCAATTAGTGGACGCATATAGCGATAAAGCAAAGTTAGAAGTAAGCAACGAATGTGTGCACCGTCAACATCAGCATCTGACATCAAGATTATTCGGCCATAGCGAGCATCATCTAGTTCAAATGAACGACCAGAACCAGCACCAATTACTTGAATGATTGAGCCGCACTCTTTGTCATCAAGCATCTGTGAAAGTGATGCCTTTTGAACGTTAAGAATTTTTCCGCGAATCGGCAAGATTGCTTGGAATTCTGAGTTACGAGCTGCCTTGGTAGTTCCGAGTGCGGAATCGCCCTCAACGATAAAGAGTTCGGTGCGGTTTACATCTTCAGAACGGCAATCAGAAAGTTTGGTTGGCAGCGATGAAGATTCAAGTGCGTTCTTGCGGCGCTGTAGATCTTTATGAGCGCGAGCAGAAATACGGGTACGAGATGCTCCGGCAACTTTTTCCAGGATTAAACGGCCATTGGCTTTATCAATGCGCTTAGTTGTGGCAAAGAATTTCTTTAGCTCTTCAGCAACTACTTCGCCAACAATTCGAGCAGCAGCTGATGTTCCGAGAACTTCCTTAGTCTGACCTTCGAACTGTGGTTCTGACATGCGAACTGTCACAACCGATGTCAGACCTTCAAGGATGTCATCTTTAATTACGTCGGCTTCGTTCTTCTTCAAGGCTCCAGTGCTGCGTAGGGTCTCGTTAAAGGCCTTGGTCAGCGCTTTTTCAAAGCCAGTCATGTGCGTTCCGCCCTTAGGGGTCGCAATGATGTTTACAAATGAACGATTGGTGTGAGCAAACTCGTTGCCCCACTTAAGGGCGATATCAACCAACATATCGCGCTCAACTTCAGTTGAAACCATATGGCCTTGATCATCTAGAACTGGCACAGTCTCTTGATAATGGCCCGAACCAGTTAAGCGAATAACTTCGCCAATGCCCTGATCAGGTTGTAAGAATTCGCAGTATTCGGAAATGCCGCCTTTATGATAAAAAGTTTCAGTTGTTTTAGTCTTAGTGCGATTGTCATTAACAATTAACGTTAAGCCCGGCACTAGATAAGAAGTTTGGCGAGCGCGAGCATAAATTTCTTCGATATCTAGTTCGGCATCCTTAAGGAAAATCTGGCGATCACTCCACCACTTAATTCGAGTACCGGTAACTTTTGCTGAAACTTTACCGATTGTGCGCAAACCTGATGCTGGTGTAAATGTTGCCTTCGGGCCATCACCTTCGAAGATACCTGCAACGCCGCGCTTAAATGACATCCAGTAAATCTTTCCGTTGCGATCTACTTCAGCATCAAGGCGTTCAGCAAGTGCGTTAACAACTGAGGCACCAACACCATGCAGGCCACCGGAGGCTGCGTATGAACCGCCGCCGAATTTTCCGCCAGCATGTAATTTTGTAAGAACAACTTCAACGCCAGTTAGGCCAGTCTTTGGTTCCTTATCAACTGGAATTCCGCGACCATCATCGTGTACCTCAACCGAACCATCGGCTTCGAGATTGATATCAATCTTCTTGCAATAACCAGCAAGGGACTCATCAACTGCGTTATCGATAATTTCCCAGAGACAGTGCATTAAGCCACGTGAATCAGTTGAACCGATATACATACCTGGGCGCTTGCGAACGGCGTCGAGGCCCTCTAGTACGGCTAGATCTTTGGCGGTATAGGAATCTTGCACGCCTTCTTCATTAGTAGCCACGGGGGTGAAGATTATCTGCGACCTGGGATTTGACCCGTTAAGCGCGCCGAACGGGTCTCAAATAGTGAATTTATCGCTCAAAATTCAGAGAATTAACAGGTAATCAGCGAAAAAATATTTATTTTAACAAGCGGGGAATAACCAAGGTGTGGTTTGCTGTTCCCCTAGATGAAGTAGTCACCGAGAACGACTAGTCGTTTAACGAATGGAGAGAACATGACCGATCAGCTAATCCTCGAAACAACCCCTCTTAATGCGGTTGATCGTTGCGATCGCTGTGGTGCCCAAGCTTATGTGCGCGCGGTTTTGTTATCTGGTGGCGAACTCTTGTTCTGTGGTCACCACGGCAAGGAATATGCTGAAAAGCTAAAGCAGGTTTCAGTGAAGATTCAAGATGAGACCGACAAACTAGTCGATGTCTCTTCTAACTAAAGCGCCTTAATCTCTACTCGCCCTAAACCTTTTACATCAACGGCGTAGTTATTTCCTGCCGCTAAATGAAGACCTTTAGTTGCCGAGCCACTAAATACAATTGAACCAGCTGGCAACTTAACGCCATTTTCAACTAACACTTTGGAAAGCAGAACAATTGCGAGCCAAGGATTCCCGCGGATTGCAGTTAAAGGCGCAGTTTCTACTTCGCTTTCATTTTCAAAAACTTGCGCAGTTAAATTCTCTAAATTCGCTTCGTGCGCTGGCACCCAATGGCTATAAACAAAAGCGGCCGCTCCGGCATTGTCGGCAATCGCATCAGTGGCATAAATCTGAGCCTGGCCATAGCGATAATCAAAGATCTCGATGCCGGCTGCAACATGGCTGACATAATCTAAAACTTCTGATGGATGAATTTCAGCAGATATCTCTTTACTTATTTTAAAAACAACTTCAGCTTCAGCTCGTGGGTAGATGTAGTTAGCAGTCTTAATCGAATCGGTTAACTGCATGGCATCGGTTAAATAACCAAAGATCATTACTGAAGTTGGCTCTGCGCTTTTAGGAGAATCAAGCGCTCCCCCGACTTTTACGCCTACAACGGTTTCGCCTGCTTCTACGCGGTATGCCAGCTCGTTCTCGCGGATATCGCGAGCTTTCTTAGCCATTGGCGCAAATGACATGCAGGGCTTAACTAATTCGCGAGCATTACGTAATTGTTCGGTAAAGAGTTTTACATACTCTTTATGTGAACCATCGCAGCGAGGTTTCTCTTTTGATAACCCGCAACCGCATAACTTTGGCGCATCGATACTTTCAAGTAATTTACCTTCAGCATCGACAAAGTCGACCTCACCGGTAAGGCGAATAGAACCGCTAGCGGGATTAATAAAAGCTTGCGGTTTATCACTCACGAGGGCGCTACTTTTTAATCTAGGTAGTCGCGTAGTACTTGGCTACGTGATGGGTGGCGCAACTTAGACATAGTCTTTGATTCGATCTGACGGATACGTTCGCGAGTTACCCCGTAAACCTTGCCGATCTCATCAAGAGTCTTTGGCTGGCCATCAGTTAGACCAAAGCGCATCGCAACAACACCAGCTTCGCGCTCTGACAATGTGTCTAGCACTGAGTGCAGTTGCTCTTGTAGCAATGTGAATGAAACCGCATCGGCTGGAACTACTGCTTCGGAGTCTTCAATCAAATCACCGAATTCAGAATCGCCTTCTTCGCCAAGAGGTGTGTGAAGCGAAATTGGTTCGCGACCATACTTCTGAACTTCGACTACCTTTTCAGGTGTCATGTCTAGTTCTTTAGCTAGCTCTTCAGGGGTAGGTTCGCGGCCCAGGTCTTGCAACATCTGGCGCTGAACACGAGCCAACTTATTAATAACTTCAACCATGTGAACCGGAATACGGATCGTACGAGCTTGGTCAGCCATCGCACGAGTAATCGCCTGGCGGATCCACCAAGTTGCATAGGTTGAGAACTTGTAACCCTTTGTATAGTCGAACTTCTCAACTGCACGAATCAAACCTAAGTTACCTTCTTGAATTAGATCAAGGAATAACATGCCGCGACCGGTGTAACGCTTTGCTAGCGAAACAACGAGGCGCAAGTTAGCTTCTAGCAAGTGGTTCTTTGCACGCTTGCCGTCTTCAACAATCCACTCGAGTTCGCGCTTTAGCTTCTTATCTAACTTCTTCTCGTGAAGCAGCATTTCGCCAGCGAATAAGCCGGCTTCAATACGAGTTGCTAGCTCTACTTCAAGCTCAGCATTTAGAAGCGCAACGCGACCAATCTGCTTTAGGTAATCCTTAACTGGGTCAGCAGTTGCACCAGCAGTCATAACAGTCTGCGCAGGTGCATCGTCTTCTTCAGAGGCCTTTAGTGTGAAGGCATTCTCTTCATTGCCAACAGCTGAATCATCAGTTAAATCAACTACGCGAGGCTGATTGGTCTTATCTTCAGCTTCGGTGTCGATGATTTCAGTTGCTTCAGCAATTAAAGTCTCAACGTCTTCTAACTCAACTTCTTCGAGTTCAACTTCTTCGCCATCGATCTTAGCTACTGCAACTTTGCCACCTGCTGCTGGGGCTTCAGCTTTAGCTGGTGCCTCTTTAACGACTGGCGCCGGAGGTGGCGCAATGAGAGCAAGTTCAGTTTTCTTCAATAGGCGAAATGGTGAACCTAAACCAGCTTTGCGAAGTTTTTTAGTAACTAATTCAACTTGTGGTCCAAGTGCTTTTGCTTCATCAACTAATTCTTTATCAGCTTTCTTAGGAATTCGATTTAGCGAAGTAACGCCACGAGCTTCAAGTTCGCCCTGCACTTCCTTTAAACGCAAGGCGAGATCGCGAGCTTCAACAATCTGTGAAACATCTTTAGCGGTTAAATCTTTCTTAAGTTCAATTTTCTTTACTGGAGCTGCCTTTTTAACTGGCGCGGCTTTCTTAGCAACTGCTTTCTTGGCAGGTGCGGCTTTCTTAGCTACGGCCTTTTTAACTGGCGCTGCTTTTTTCGCAACCGTTTTAGCTGGTGCTGCTTTCTTTGCTACGGCTTTCTTTGCAGGTGCGGCTTTCTTAGCTACGGCTTTCTTCGCAGGAGCTGCTTTAACTTCAGGTGTAGTTTTTTTCTTCACCTTGTTTTTGAGCGCACTAAATACAGCCACAGCAGTCCTTTGTTTGATTCGCGCCCCGATTTTTTAACTTTTCGGTCGCGAAGGCGATGGCTATATTATAATTTGTCCACAGAGGTAAATGCACATCCAAAAGCCATATTTCGCCGTTTTTCGCGGCTTATTTCTTAATTCAGTTGGCTTTATTTAAGATCCCTCGAATTACATCGCCAACAGCATCGACTTCGACCAGGAAACCGTCATGGCCAAAGGGCGAAGAAATCTCAACCACAGGTTGAGCCGTAGGCGTAAGTTCGGCGATTTCGGCTTGTAATCGCGGGGTAAAGAGGCGATCTGAATCAATTGAGACAACAGTTACCGGAATCTTGATGGTCGCAAGTGCCTTATCTACGCCCCCGCGCTCTCGCCCAATATCGTGCGAGCTCATGGCATCGGTCAAGATTATGTAGGTGTTTGGATCAAAGCGATGGGCCAATTTATGGGCTTGATGGTCCAGGTATGACTCAACGGCATAACGGCCAGTGTCATCGCCCTGCATCTGGCGACCAAAGCGCACATCCATTTCAGATTCAGTGCGATAAGTCAGATGCGCAATTCGGCGCGCGATTCCCATGCCTTCATATGGGCCGTGCTCTTGTTCGTAGTAGTCACCGCCATTGAAATATTGATCAGATTTAATCGCTCTAATTTGAATTGAGTGAGTTCCGATTTGATCGCCAGTAGCTACGGCGCTTGAACCAATTGTGCAGATTGCTTCAACGCGTTCAGGTAATTGCACCGCCCATTCCAGTGAACGCATTCCGCCCAGAGATGGACCAACTGCTAATTTATATTTGCTGATACCAATTGCGTCACTGAATTTAACTTCGGCTGCAACCATGTCGCGCACTGTTAAATATGGAAAACGCGAACCCCAACGTTTTCCATCGGGTGCAATCGATGATGGGCCGGTACTTCCTTGACAACCACCAATTACATTTGGGCAGACCACATAAAATTTATTGGTATCAAAAGGTAATCCCGGGCCAACCATTTGTGGCCACCAACCGGGAACATCTGACCAACCAGTCATTGCATGGTTAACTAAAATTACATTGTCTTTATTCTTATTTAGCTCGCCCCAAGTTTGATAAGCGATTGTGATGTCTGTTAATACAACACCTGATTCAAGAGTTAAGTCACCAATTTTTATAAACTTGCGATCACCTGGATCATCGCCTTCAAGCCAAGCGCCTGTAACCCAAGCATCACTTGCCGAGTGGCGATGTTTCGCTGAATCGTTATCTGATGTACCCATAAATAATCCTTAACGCACTTGCTCTAATCGGTTAAGACCAGAACCAGGTCGTCACCCGGAGCACCCCGCCGCGGTGGAGGGTTGCCGTCTAGTAAGCCGGGGCTAGTACCTAGAACTCGTGACCTGGGGAAATTGTAACTCGCGGCGCTCGCAGCTGCGAACCTTTTAACTGTGCTTAGTTACCCTCAAAGATCGCACTTTTCACCTTCGGATGCAGCTGCTCGCGCATCTGGATAAAGGCAGCAGCCGGCCAGCCCGCACTGAACACTCGCCGCAGCAACAGGGCCAATGAATAACCTGGGTTATCAATCAACGCGCGATCAAGTGCTTTATGCGCCAGCGCGCCTTGGCCAGATTCATATGCCACTGCGGCAAAGATCGAAGCAATCGGTGCCACGTAACCAACTGGTGCGATGCGCAGTAACTCTTTCCACATTGTCCAATAGGCCTCAATGTTTTCAGCGTTATGAATGCCAAGTGCGTAATCGCGAACTTGAATATCAGATAAGCGACCGATTACTTGTGCGACTAAATCTGGATCACTACTACCCCGCCCAAATTCATATAGTTGCCCCAAATCAATAACTGCAGTCGCGCCATCTCGTTGTTTCTCAGTTAGATCTGGCGAATCTTCGTGCACAAAATAGCTTTCAACTTGAGCAATAAACTCGACTCCGATATTTGGTAGCGCAGCAATTGAGTCAGCCAATTTAGAAACATCAATAAACGGCAAGGTGCGCCCGGCCATTACTTGTTCGGCAGCAACTCTAGAACTATCGAAGTCTGGCAAAATATTGCCTTCGGGTGGGCAACATGAAATGTCTTCGCAGATGACTGAACGCCAGCGACTGCCGATAACTTCAATTGATTCGCGAATTACAATTGAATTCTTGGCTAACGAAAGTGCCATATAGCCCAGAACATCTGTGCCAGTTTCATAGAGCTCAGGTTTATCACTTGGCACATATGCCAACATCAGGACCGCATCTGCGCCATCGAGTTTTAAGTGATGCGCTAACAAATCATAAGCCTCGGTATTTTCTTGACGGGGATAATCAATGCGCATAGCCATCGAAACCAGGTCACCCTTGATGGCCACTAAAACCAGCGAATCACTTGGGTGATAGCCAATCAGAAATGGGATTGCAGCTAACAGGTCGTGCGGAGAAGTAAGTGTTGTCATGTCCGTGAACTTAAATTAACGAACCGACTGATTTGGCCAATTAGTTAAATGCTGTGGATTACTAGAACAGGAAGTGTGTTGGCGCAATAACTACGGTGACAACGGCAAATACGGTGGTCTTGATCGTGCCAGTAATTGCGCGAGTAGTGCCGTTGTGGGTCCAGTTTCCGTTCCAGCTCTGCACCAAAATAATTGGGTAGACACCTGGATTCTTATAAGTATGTTTGATCTTGCCATTTGGATATGGCCCGCCCGCATCGGTAGTGCTCAGGAAAGTTCCATCCCCAAAACTCCAAACAAAACCAGGCCGCAACAACACATCAACAACCTCGCCAACAACTGTTACCCGAGTGGCAAATTGAGTTGGTAAATCACTCCAGAAATAGATTGGCACATTTACTAATGGCTCGTCTTCAGGTTGATATGCAATGCCGCCAGTTGGCAATAATTTAATTAAGCGATCATTTAACGAAACTGATTCTGGCGCCTTAGGTTTAAGAGTGGGTTTAGCGGTTGGCTTAGCTCTTGGTTTATAAGTTCGCTTAGGTTTAGGTGGCAGTGTTGCTTTCGGTGATGGTGTAGCAGTTGGGCGTGGAATTAACTCTGGAAAAATTGGTTTCACAACTTTCGGCTTAGGTGCTGGTGGTTTAACTGCACGTGGTTTTACTTTCGCTTTTGGGCTACTGCCTTTCTTGCCTTCAATAATTATTTGGCCATCTTGGGTGTAAACATCTATGCAAGCGTTATCTTGGCAATCAGAAGCGCTGGCCGTGCTCAAAGGTGTAAGCAGGGATAGAAGTAAGTAGATGAGTAATTTTCGCATCTGCGCAGGCTAGGTTCGCAGCCCAACCCAGTTCGGCACAGCCTGCAAAAGTGTGGATGATGTGAGAGCCTAGAACTGTGGCAACGCGCGATGGTGATGGTTGGGTCGAATGTGACTGCGGCAATCGCCATTGGGGAAAACATGGCGCTGCCGGCTTGTTGCTGATTCGCGACCAACACTTGTTATTGCAACATCGTGCGCCATGGG
>Ga0247844_1001632_pt1 | contig 40103 bp, 39 predicted proteins | sample LaCtaG_FD_192421 | JGI IMG/M metagenome (GOLD analysis project Ga0247844, IMG submission 192421) | Freshwater microbial communities from meromictic Lake La Cruz, Castile-La Mancha, Spain - LaCruzMarch201714.5m_1 | ecosystem: Environmental > Aquatic > Freshwater > Lake | place: Spain: Castile-La... | reverse complement strand
ACCTTTCCGGCGATATTCCGCCCATTGATTCCGTGTATCATCCGCGCCGGTTGGCAGACCTAGCCACGCCAGCCGCGTGAGCCAGTCCGACATTGAGATTGCAAACCGACGAAGTTTGCCGCAGAGTTTTCCTTGAACCAGTAAAGCAAGCCCCGGTAGGCCGCACGCCTCCGGGGTTTCTCGCATCCGGGTTTGCCCCGCTGCCGGCGAAGCCTTCATTTCGCCTCCTTCATGTTGGCACGAAGGAAATCGCGGATGGACTGACAGTCAAATAGCCGACGTCCTCGAAGGGCACCAGGTCGTCGAATGCAAACGGATTTAATCAGTCCGGCGTCTGCAAGGTTGTAAAGATGCGTGCGACTCAAAGAATAGAGTTCACGCCCCTTTTTATGGTCACAAAATTCTGGCGACGAAGAACCCTCCGTCACCCCGACTGGTCTTGATATGAAAGTCTGCACAGGGACATCATTGACGCCCCCGATGCTTTCATCGTGTAAAGTTCCTACACAGGATGCACGTCCTGGAGAGAGCCTAGTCCGGCTCTATCAAACAGCTCGCGCCACTTCGCGTCTATGTTACGGTCCGTCACATATGGAGGGACCACGCATTCTACCTCTTTTCGTTCAAGTGCGTTTCGTATTTCCACCTTTGACGGTAGGCGCAGATATATCTCACAAAACCTTTTTGCAAATCGGATTGCCACAACCTCCCGTGGGAAATTCTCCCCCGTTGAGTTGGCTCCAATCTTAAACCCGTTGGTAAGCCCTGCTTCTTTGACCAACCCTTTGAGTGCATTTTTAAACATAGCCAACAGCTCATCTGCGAACACTTCAGCTTTCAATTTATCACTAGCTTTCATGACCCGCGCGATTCCCTCACCTAGTGATTCCGCCAAATCTGAAAGAGCTACGTTACTGACTGGAGATCCTCTCATTCCAAGCGCTTCACTGACTCGCATTTTTTCCCATGAATAAATTTCCGGCAGCAATGACAATCCCCGCTCTAATTGCAGTATCATGTTTCTGGCGCCCTTTTGATGCCCCCGCAACGCCGACAAATATATCTCATTTAGTGCTTCGCTCATGCATGCCCAGATTTTGCCGTCGCCCATTTCGTATAGCATAAATAGCCCGCCCAAGTCCTTCAAGACTCTGGGACGCTGGAACACATCGACTTTTCTCTCCCCAGGCTTTGCACCTGATTGCGCTCCAATAGCGCCCTCTCTTTTCAAAGCCTTGACTCGCGCAGACTGGTCGCCCCTATTTCCTCCGGGGTTCCGGTCTGTTTTTGCTCTATGCCTCGCCACGGGCTTTTTCTTCTCCGGGCGCTGTGCAGATGTCGCTTTTTTATCAGAGGATTTCTTTTTCATTACTCAGGCTTCCATGTAGCTCGGTAGCTTTGCCACCGCGTCACGAAAGGTTTGGAGTTCATGGTGAGAATATCCCGCATGAACTTTGGCGTCCGCATGCCCTGCAAGCTTCTGCCGAATGTCAGAAGCAACGCCCGCATTCGCGAGGCCGGAAATATAAGTATGCCGTAAGGAGTGAAACCCCTTGGCAAAAGTGGTCCTACCCTCACCCTTCCGTTGGACGGAGCGGGAGACAATCTTGGCCGTCTTCATGACCTTCCGGAAATCCGCAGATAAGCCGCGCCGCCCTCCGGTGAGTCTTCCTGCGAGTGAAGGGAAAACAGGTGCTTTGCCAATTCCTTGCGTCGCCTTGGCGAGCCAGGCCACAAAATCAGTGTGCAATGGAAGCGTAACAATCGCCTCTGTCTTTTGCGTCTCAACCCGGATCAGCCCCGCGTCCTGGTCAATAGCCCCCCACGTGAGATTTGCAACGTCACCCAGCCGCAAGCCTGTGGTTGCCGCCAGAAGGATAGCCCCTCGCCAGTCGCTCTTTTCTCCGGCAGCCGTGGCAAGGCTTTTAACTTCATCATTCGTGAATGGCTCGCGGCCTGCCTTCTGGCTTTCGGCCTTGTCCTTGAGAGATTTCACGGCAGCAACCGGATTCGTGAGAATGTATCCTTCCCTCCGGGCAGCCTCGAAAGGAATCGAAAGGATTTTTTTGACGGTCACGTTGACACTGGAAACCGCGCGACCTCCCTCTCGCAATGCATCCCGAAAATGGACGATGTCGCCAGGGTTCACCCCAGCAAGCGATTTCTTAGATCGGCTTCCCATCCCGGCAAGGAAATCACGGATCACCTGCCGGTAGCGAAGCATGGTAGTTGCCGCTGTGCTGCCTTCTGTGTTGTCGAGCCACTCATTCAGCCAATCTTCGACGGTGAAGTTTGTCAGGGGTTCGCCGGAAGAAATCGCGACCATTTCGGCCAGAACTTTTCTAGCCTGTGCCGCCGTCAGACTCCCCGCGCGGGCCTTCGCTGCCTCCTCCTCCCAGCGAACGCAAATTTGCATGGCCTTCGTGCGGTTTGTTTGCTTCGTTGATTTTTTCAGCCTCCTGCCGTCCGCTCCACGGTATGCACAAATAAAGTATGGGCTTCTGCCACGGGAATCCTTAATGAGCGTCGCCATGTCAGAACACTAGTCAGAACGTCCACCCATGTCAACCAGGTCTTCGGATGCACACTGCATAAGGGAAATTCGACCGACATGGAGGCGTGACTGCTATTCATGGTTCGAGTCCATGCGGGGCAGCCACTTGCCCGGGGCCAGTGGCCGCCGGTTGGCTCGGGGAGGGGAAATCCTTTTCATGGGAGGGCAAAGGGGGCAGGCTTGAGGGATATGGAGGGGAAAATTTAATGCCTGCGCTGCCTGGGTTTCGCGATTTTTATCCGGAGGACTGTGCCCGCCGGAACTACGTGGTTGAGACGTGGCGCCGTGTGGCGAGGCGCTACGGGTTTGTGGAATACGATGGGCCGACGCTGGAGGGCGGCGAGCTGTATCGGAAGAAGAATGAGGAGGGGGCCGAGATCCTTGAGCAGCTCTATGCGTTTCGGGACCGGGGCGACCGGGAGGTCGCCCTCCGGCCGGAGATGACGCCGACCCTGGCGCGCATGGTCGCCGCGCGGGAAAAGCACTACCGCAAGCCGATGAAGTGGTTCTGCGTCTCGAATTTTTTTCGTCATGAGAGGCAGCAAAAAGGCCGGCTCCGCGAGTTTTTGCAATTCAATGCGGACATCATTGGAGAGAGTTCGCCGGAGGCGGATGCGGAGGCCGTGGCGCTGGCGATCGACCTGATGCGCGGGTTCGGGTTTGGCGCGGAGCATTTTGTGGTGAGGCTGAGCGACCGGGGAGCCTGGAGGGAGTTTCTGGCAGCGCGGGGGTGCGACGACGCGCAGTCGCGGGCCGTCCTGGCCTGCGTGGACAAGATCGAGCGCGAGCCTGCGGAAAAGCTGGATGCCAAGCTGGCCCCGGCGGGCTTGAGCGTGGCGGACCTCCGGGAGTTCATCGCGGGGGGAAGCCCGGCGGCATTCGCCCCGGTGCTGGAGGCGCTCGCGGCGCGGGGGCTCGGGCCCTTCGTCGTGCCGGACCTGTCGATCGTGCGCGGGCTCGCCTACTACACGGGGGCGGTTTTTGAGATTTTTGATCGCTCGAAATCCCTGCGCGCGCTGGCGGGCGGGGGCCGCTATGACGGGCTCATCGAGGGTCTGAGCGACGGGGCCGCGAACCTGCCGGCCATCGGGTTCGGGATGGGTGATGTCGTTCTCGGCCACCTGATTGATGAGACCCCTGCGGCGGCGGAGAGGATGCGCCAGGCAAGCTGCGGGGCCTGCGGGATCTACGTGATCGTGGCCGACGAGTCCCGCCGCCGCGAAGCCCTTGCCGTGGTCCAGGAGCTGCGGGATCTTGGATGGAGCGTGGACTATGCCCTGAAGCCTGCAAAAGTCGGGCGCCAGTTTCAGGATGCCGAGGGCCTCGGGGCGGGGCGGGCCGTCCTTGTGGGAGCCGAGTGGCCCCTGTTGAAAGTCAAGACCCTCGCGACGCGCGGAGAGGAGTCCTGCGCGCGGGGGGACCTCGCGGACTTCCTTGCCGTGGGAGAAAACAAGGAAAGGCGAGAATGAGCCGAAATGAAGAGACGCGACATCCGGCCGCGCCGTGTCCTCCCTGCGCTCCGGCGGTCGGGGGCTCGGGGCTCGATGAAATCCAGCAGGCTTCTCGCGACCAGTTTGACCGCCAGAGCAGGAATTACGGGGCTTCCCACATCCTTGCGGATGTTTCGGATATTGTGCGGGCCCTCGATGGAGTGCCCTTGCCGGAATCCCGCCGGGCGCTGGACGTCGCAACCGGTGGCGGGCACACGGCCGCCTGGCTTGCCGGCCAGGGGTGGAGCGTCACGGCCTCCGATATCTCCCCCGCCATGCTCGAGCGCACCTCGGAGCTGGCGGCCGCGAAGGGGGTCGTGGTCCGGACCGCGCTTCACGAGGCCGAGCGCCTTCCCTACGGCGATGCCACGTTCGGCCTTGTCGCGTGCCGCGTGGCGGCCCACCACTTCAGCCAGCCCTCAAGTTTCGTGTCGGAAGCCGCCCGGGTGCTCGAGCCCAAGGGGGTTTTTCTTCTGATTGACGGCAGCGTGCCGGATGGAGAGCCGGAGGCGGCCGGGTGGCTGCATGCGGTGGAAAAATTGCGGGACCCCAGCCATGGGCGTTTCCTGTCGCCAGGGGAATGGTCTGAGCTGTGCCGCAAGGCCGGGCTGGGGATTGTCCGGTGCGAAACCACGCCGTTCAAACAGCCCGACCTGGAATGGTATTTCCAAACGGCCGGCACCTCGCAAGCCCATCGCGAACAGGTGGCGGACCTCGTCCGATCGGCCCCGGAGCAAGCGGTCCGGGCATTCCGCCTGGCGGAGGAGGAAGGCCGGACCGTCTGGTGGTGGCCCCGGCTTTCGCTGGTCGCCTGCAAGGCGTGAGCCCGCAGGGATGTCAGGATCCCATCAGGTTGCCGATGGCGGACGTCCAGGCATTGCGGAGTTCGCCCAGCGGCCAGGCGAGGGATTTTCCGGCGGCTGAGATCTCAAGGCGGGGTTCGGCGAGGGTGGTGCCGATGGGCCGGGCCGGAACGCCGCGTGATGCGAGGAGCTGGAGGGCGGCGGCAAGGTCGTCCGGGCGAACCGAGATGACGATGCGCGACTGGGACTCGTTGAAGAGGGCGACGTCGGTGCGCGGGGACCCGTCGGCGAGTTCGACGCGGGCACCGAAGATCTCCTGCCCGGACATGCAGGACTCGGCCAGGGCGACCGCAAGGCCGCCCTCGGCGCAATCGTGGGCGCTTCGGACGACGCCGGCGCGGATGAGCGAGCGCACGGCATCCTGCACGGCAAGCTCCGCATCGTAATCGAGACGGGGCGGTGGGCCGGCCTTGAGGCCGTGGACGGCGAGCAGGTAGTGCGAAGCGCCCAGCTCGTCGCCCGGGTCGCCGAGGAGGAGGATCGCGTCGCCGGGGGCCTTGAAGAATTGCGTGGTGACATGAGCGGGGTCCTCGACGATCCCGACCATGCCGACCGTCGGGGTCGGATCGATCGCCCCGGCCGGGCTCTCGTTGTAGAGGCTCACGTTCCCGCCCGTGACCGGCGTGTCAAACTTCCTGCAGGCCTCGGCCATGCCCTCCACCGCCTCGCGAAGCTGCAGGAAATTTTCCGGCTTGTGCGGGTTGCCGAAGTTCAGGTTGTCGGTGAGGGCGAGCGGGACCGCGCCGGTGCAGGCGATGTTGCGCGCGGCCTCCGCGACGGCGATCTTGGCGCCCTCACGCGGGTCCTGCCGGCAGTAGATCGCGTTGCAGTCCGTGCTGGCGGCGAGGATTTTATTGGCTTCCCGCACCACGAAAACGGCGGCGTCCGATCCCGGGAGCACCGTGGCGCCGAGGCGGACCATGTGGTCGTATTGGCGCCAGACCCAGTGCTTTGATGCGATGCTCGGGTGGGACAGGAGAGTCGGGAGGGCGGCGAGGGGGTCGGCCTCGGGGATCGCCGACAGGTCGAGCGGCAGGGGAGATTTTTTTTCCGCCGCCTCGCGGGAGTAGAGCGGCGCGTCATCGGCCAGCTTGCGGGCAGGGATCTCGACGGCGACCGAGCCGCCCTCGCGCACGCGCATCATCCCGTCATCATTGACCACGCCGACCTCGGCGTAGGGGAGGTCCCACTTTTCAAAGATGGCGCGCACCTTGTCCTCCTCGCCTTTGTTGACGATGACGAGCATGCGCTCCTGGGACTCCGAGAGGAGGATCTCGTAGGGGGTCATCCCGGACTCGCGTTTGGGGACGAGGTTGACGTCGATCTCGACGCCGGTGCCGCCGCGGCTGGCGGTCTCGCAGGTCGAGCAGGTGAGGCCGGCGGCCCCCATGTCCTGGATCCCCGCCACGCACCCGCTGGCGAGCAGCTCCAGGCAGGCCTCCAAAAGCAGCTTCTCGCGGAACGGGTCGCCGACCTGGACGGCCGGGCGGTCCTCCTTGGATTCCTCGGTGAGCTCGCGGGAGGCGAAGGCCGCCCCGGCCAGGCCGTCGCGGCCGGTCTCTGCGCCGACGTAGAAGACCGGGTTGCCGATGCCGACCGCCCCGCCGCGGGCAATCTGCTCGTGGCGCAGGACGCCGAGGCAGAAGACGTTGACGAGCGGGTTGCCCGCGTAGCTCTCGTCGAAGTAGACCTCCCCGCCGATCGTGGGGATGCCGATGCAATTCCCATAATGCGAGATCCCCGCGACCACGCCGGCGAAGAGGCGCCGGTTCGTCCGGGCCTCGGCCGAGTCGCCCCGGATGTCGCCGAACCGCAGCGAGTTCATCGAGAAGACCGGCCGGGCCCCCATCGTGAAGATGTCGCGGATGATCCCTCCCACGCCCGTCGCCGCCCCCTGGAATGGCTCGACCGCGCTCGGGTGGTTGTGGCTCTCCATCTTGAACGCGATCGCCCAGCCGTCGCCAATGTCGATGACCCCCGCATTCTCCTCGCCCGCCTTCACCAGAACCCGTGGGCCGGTCGTCGGAAACTTCTTCAGCTCCAGCTTCGAGTTTTTATACGAGCAGTGCTCGCTCCACATGACCGAAAAAACCCCGAGCTCGGTGAAGTTCGGGTCGCGCCCGAGGATCTCGCGGATGCGTTCGTATTCGTCGGGCGTGATGCCGTGCTTGGCGATGATTTCAGGAGTGATCATAAAAGAGGCTGAAGGCTGAGGGATGAAGGAAAAGAGGCAGGCGGCGGTTGGACGCGGAGCGGTCCCGCTCCGGACTTCCGGTCTGAGCCCTCGGACAATTTCCTCATCGTTTGAGAAGGCTTTGAAAGATGGCGAGCCCGTCCGTGCTGCCGAGGGCGGGGTCGCAGGCGCGCTCGGGGTGGGGCATGAGGCCGAAGACGTTGCCGGCCTCGTTGCGGATGCCGGCAATATTCTCGCACGAGCCGTTCGGGTTGGCGGCGTCGGACGTCCGTCCCTGGCCGTCGCAGTAGCGGAGGAGGACCTGGCCGTTGATGTTGAGCCGGGAAAGGGTCTCCGGCTCGGCAAAGTAGCATCCCTCGCCGTGGGCGATCGGGATGTTGAGGATCTGGCCGGTCCACGCGGCACTTGTGAACAGCGATTCGTGCTGCTCGACGCGAAGCCCGACATGCTCGCAGATGAAGTGGAGCCCGCGGTTGCGGACCAGCGCCCCGGGCAGCAGGCCGCTCTCGCAGAGGATCTGGAACCCATTGCAGATCCCGATGACCGGGCCGCCGGCCGCCGCGAAGTCGCGCACGCTTTTCATGATCGGCGAGAACCGCGCGATCGCCCCGCAGCGCAGGTAGTCGCCGTAGGAAAATCCGCCGGGCACCACGACGGCGTCAAATCCCGCCAGCGAGGAGTCCTTGTGCCAGACGTAGTCGGCGGAGGCCCCTGGAATCGCGCTGAGGGCATGGACGCAATCCTGGTCGCAATTCGAGCCGGGAAATCGGAGGACGGCAAATTTCATGGGAATGAGCGGGGAGGTTACCGGCCGGGGATGGTCAGCTCGTAGTCCTCGATGACGGGGTTCGAGAGCAGGTCCTTGGCGACCTCGTGGAGGGCGGCCTCGGGCGTGCCGTCGGGAAGCTCGATCTCGATCACCTTGCCGATCCGCACGCGCCCGACATTTTCCAGCCCGTGGTGGCGCATGGCCTCGGCGGCGGCGGCCCCTTGAGGGTCAAGGACAGAGGGTTTGGGCATGACGGTCACGAGTGCTTTCATGAGGGCAAGGGTTTCGTTTCGGAGGGCGGGGGACAAGCGGAAAGTTTGGTTTTCCTGGAGCGGGCGGCGGCGAGGGCGGCGGCGAGGCCCGAGACGGCGAGGCAGAGGATCGAAAAAACCTCGCCGAAGCGCGCGTAGAATGTCGGTTGCGGGTGGTTGGGGACGGCGAGCTTTCCGAAGAGGACGCCCTCGATGAACGTGCTGCCCCCCTCGTCCTGGAGGGTTTCGCGCACCATCCCGAAGCGGTCCACCTGGCAGGTCACGCCCGTGTTCGCCGAGCGGATCATCGGGATTTTGTTTTCGGCGCAGCGGAAAACCGCGTGGGCGAGGTGCTGGCTCGAGCCGGCGCTGTCGAGAAACCACCCGTCGTTCGTCACTACCGCGAACGCCTGCGCCCCCCGCAGCACAAACTCCCGGGCGAGGTCGCCCAGCACGTCCTCGAAGCAGATCAGCGGCCCGATTTTCACCGGCTTGGCGGTCAGCTCAAAGACCACAGGATACGGGCCCGGGTCGAAGTCGCCGGGGACGAGGTCGCCGACGATCCACGCGAAGAGGGGGAAAGCATTCCGCAGCGGAACATATTCGCCAAACGGCACGAGGTGCATCTTGTGATACATCTGAGCCTCCTTCCCGTGATCCGAGAGGAGCACGGCCGAGTTGTAGTCCCCCTGCTCGCTGAAGTGCACGGTTCCGAGGAGGAAGTCCCCGCCGTGGCCCTCAGCAACCGCCCGCACGGCATCCCATGTCGTCTGGTCGTTGAAGACCGGGCGGGGGGTCGCCGACTCGGGCCAGAGGATGAGGTCGGGCTGCATCGCCACCGCCGCCGCGCTATGCCGGGCCAGGGCCGCCAGCACGTCCGCCTCAAAGGTCAGGTCGTTGCGGATGTTCTGCGGGATATTCGCCTGGACGGAGGCAAACGTGACATCCGTCGTCTCCGGAGCCGGGGCAAGCATCTGGCGAAGCCCGTATCCCCAGGCCAGAGCGACCAGCGCGACGGTGATCGCAAAGTCGTAGTGGGGGCGCTTCACGCCAAGCCGGACCTCCCCAGCCAGGCGCCGGACCGTCGCGACGGCCATCAGGTTCGCAAGGACGGCCAGAAACGAGAGCCCTCCCACCCCGGTGAGGTCCGCCAGCTGGATCAGCGGAATATTTTTCCCCAGCGCGATGCCGACGCTGTTCCACGGGAACTGCGGGAAGAGCACCCCCCGCAGCCACTCGAGGGCCACCCACGCCGCCGCTCCCAAGGCGCACGCCCGCAGGTTGTGCAGGGAGCTCAGCCAGACGGGACGTCCACCCCGGTCGCTTCCCTGCGGGGTGGCCACGGCATTCACAAAGACGGCCCACAGTGCGGGGTAGGCCGCCAGATACAACGAGAGGGCCAGCCAGCCCGGGGCCGTCAGCGTCGTCAGCCAGAACAGGCTCCCGCCGAAATACACCGCGCCAAACACGAATCCCAGCCCTGCCGCCCGGAGCCACGGGCGGCCCCCTGTCCTCCCGGAAAACCAGATGGCGCAGACCAGCGGCGCCAGAGCCACCCAGCAGAGGTCGCCCCAGCCAAACGGCGCAAAGCACAGCACCATCGCCAATCCCCCCAGCGCAGAAATGATCCAAGGCCAAATCATCCGGCGCACGATAGCGGATTCCCGCCCGACGGCCAGCACCTTGCGCCCGGCGCCCCTCGGATCGCGCCAACCCAACAGATTCCGCGCCTGAAACCGGAAGGGAGAACTCACAATAAATGTCACACCTGTGACATTTATTGTCGTTCCGTGAGGCCCATTCCCGCGTCCGATTCGGCCTCAGACACAAGTTTTGGGGCGGAGGCCCATGGCTTCATGGGGGCGGCTGCCCGACCCGTGGCGGGCGTTTTTTCGGGGCGCCCGGGCGCATGCCCGATCGTTGCCAACCGTGGCATGGGCATCCTGCCCATGTCTTGCTGGATTGTTTTTCGCATGGGCCGGATGTTTCTGCACGGTCCAGCGGAGCATATTTGTCCATTTGCAGTAAGTGTAGATGCGCCCCGGGGATCAGAATTGGCAACTCGCTATTGCCGGGCGCGGGTCGGGGAGCTAGGATCCCGGTTCACATTTCAATCTTATGCGCAAAAAAATTATCGCGGCGAACTGGAAAATGAACATGACGGTCGGAGAGACGGAGGGCTTCCTGGAGGACTTCCGAATGGATGTCGAGGACGTCAACGGGGTGGAGATCGTGATTGCGCCGCCCTTCACCGCGATCGCGAAGATGTCGGAGCTGCTGGGCGGATCCCAGCGGATCCGGCTCGGCGCGCAGAACATGCATTTTGAGGCGTCCGGGGCCTACACCGGCGAGATCAGCCCGGCGATGCTCCGCGAGCTTTTCGTGCGCTACGTGATCCTTGGCCACAGCGAGCGCAGGCAGCTCTTTGGCGAGACGGACGCCATCGTCAATAAGAAGGTTCACGCCGCGCTCGCCTCGGAGCTGAAGCCGATCCTCTGCGTGGGCGAAACGCTTGAGGAGCGCGACGCGGGCAAAGAAAAAGCGGTTTTGGAGACCCAGCTGAAGGGCAGCCTGGCCGGGGTGACGGCGGAGCAGATGGCGGACGTCGTGATTGCCTACGAGCCGGTCTGGGCGATCGGCACGGGCCGCAACGCCACGCCCGAGCAGGCCCAGGACGCCCATGCGCACGTTCGTTCGGTCCTTGCTGCGCTCACCAACCAGGAGACCGCCGACAAGGTTCGGATCCAGTATGGAGGCAGCGTCAAGCCCGCCAATGCTGCGGTGCTGCTCGGGCAGCCGGACATCGACGGGGCCCTCGTCGGCGGAGCCAGCCTCGAGCCGCGCAGCTTTTCGGAGATCGTCAAAGCCGCCGCCCCGGATTAGGGCGGCGTCCGCGCGGCCTCAAAACCGGAAGAAACCAGCGGCGGTCGCCTCGGTGGCTGCCGCGATCCTCTCCAGCGGGGCCGAGCGCACCTCGGCAATTTTTTCGGCGACGATCCGCGTGTAGGCGGGTTCGCAGCGCTTGCCGCGGTGGGGGACGGGGGCGAGATACGGGCAGTCGGTCTCGACCATGTAGGCATCCTCCGGCACCATGCGGGCGACCTCGCGAACGAGCGGGGCATTTTTGAAGGTGAGGATCCCGGTGAACGAGACGAGGTGGCCAAGCCCCAGGATCTCAAGGGCCTGGTCCGGAGTGTTGCCGAAGCAGTGGAAAACGCCGCGCACGCGCCCGGTGTAGCCCGAGAGAATCTGGACCGTGTCGTCCCAGGCGTCGCGCTGGTGGATCACCACGTTGAGGCCCAGCTCGCAGGCGAGGTCGAGCTGCGCGGCGAACGCCTCGGACTGCGCGGCCCGGTAGGCCCCATCGATGATGGTGGACTCGGTATCCTCCGCCATCTCGGCTTGGAGCGCGGAGATCGCGGGGGAGGAGGCCAGGCGCTCGGAGGGAAGATTGTGGTAGTCGAGGCCGGTCTCCCCGATGGCCGCCACCTTTCGATGCGAGGCCAGCCCGCGCAGGACGTTCAGCCAGTCGCCGGGCTCCTGCTCGACATTGGTGGGGTGCAGGCCGACCACCGCGTGGATGTTTTCGTAGCGCTCGGCCAGCTCGACCGCGCGGCGGCTGCTCTCGATGCCGGTGCCGATCGTGAGGATCCGGTGCACGCCAGCCTCCCGGGCGCGGGCGATCACGCCCTCCAGGTCGTCGGCAAATTCTGGGTAATCCAGGTGGGCGTGGGTGTCTGTGAGCATGATCAGTTCAGCAGGTGATACCACGTGCTGCGCCGGCGCGGCTCGTAGCCGGCTTGCCGGATGAGGCGCTCGATATCCGCCGCCCGCAGGCGGAACGTCGTCCCGGCGCTCGAAACCACGTTTTCCTCCATCATGACGCTCCCGAAGTCGTTCGCCCCGAACTGCAGGGCCACCTGCCCGATTTTTGGGCCCTGGGTGACCCACGAGCTCTGGACGTTTTCGAAGTTATCCAGGAAAATCCGCGCGATCGCCTGCATGCGGAGGTATTCCGAGCTGGTCACGGTTTCCGCGCGCAGCTTCGTGTTCTCAGGCTGGAACGTCCAGCAGATGAAGGCCGTGAAGCCGCCGGTCTCATCCTGGAGGTCCCGCAGCCGCCCGAGGTGCTCGATCCGGTCGTCCAGCGTCTCGACATGCCCGAACATCATCGTCGCGCTGGACCGGAGACCGAGCTCGTGGGCCTGGCGCATCACGTCGAGCCACGCGTCGCTGTTGCACTTCAGCGGGGCAATCCGGTCGCGAACCCGGTCCACGAGGATCTCCCCGCCGCCGCCAGGAATCGACCCCAGCCCCGCATCAATGAACTTCTCCAAAACCTCCCGGACCGGCATCCCGAAGACACCGGCAAAATGGTTGAACTCCGGCGGACTGAACCCGTGGATGTTGATCCGGGGAAATTTTTCGCGGATGTGCGAGAGCATTCCAAGGTAGAAATCAATCCCGAGTTTCGGATGGTGGCCGCCTTGGAGAAGGACCTGAACCCCCCCCTCCGCCTCCAGCTCGCCGAGCTTTTCGTCGATCTCGTCCAGCGAGAGGACGTAATGGTCGGCGTCCTTCTCCGTCCGGTAAAACGCGCAGAACTTGCAGTAGACGTTGCAGACGTTCGTGTAGTTGACGTTCCGGTCCACGATATACGTGACCACTTCATTGCCGCGGCCGCCGTAGGCCTCCGCCTTGGCCGCCCGGCGCCGGGCATCCGCCAGAGAGCCCAGCACCTCCAGGGGAAGCGCATGAAGCGCGCGGGCCTCCTCAGCCGAAATCCGCTCCCCATCGAGAATCTTGTCCGCCAGCTCATCCGCCTCGCACGTTGCCGTCATAGTCGGTCATACTACTCCGGCGGCGTCCGGATTTCAACCGTCCCTTTGGGTGGGGCCTCCGCGGCCAGCGTGGCTATCCGCCAACCAGCCTCCCGCCTCAACGCAAGACGCGAACACAAAGTTGGCGTCCCCCGTTCGTCGTTCCGCATTCATGCGGCGCCTCTCTTCGCCTGCGCCACGCCAACCAGCCTCCCGCCCCAACGCAGAACGCGAACACAAAGTTGGCCCGCCCGTTTGTCGTTCCGCATTCATGCGGTGAGTTTTGCCCGCCGCCTGAAGGCGGAACTACAAACACAGAGTTGGCGTCCCCCGTTCGTAGCTCCGCATTCATGCGGTGCTTCTCTTCGCCTGCGCCACGCCAACCAGCCTCCCGCCTCAACGCAAGACGCGAACACAAAGTTGGCCCCCACGTTCGTAGTTCCGCATTTCTGCGGTGCGTTTTGCCCGCCGCCTGAAGGCGGAACTACAAACGCAGAGTTGGCGCCCCCCGTTGGTAGTTCCGCATTCATGCGGTGCGTTTTGCCCTCCGCCTGAAGGCGGAACTACGAACACAAAGTTGGCGCCCCCCGTTCGTCGTTCCGCATTCATGCGGTGCTTCTCAAGGGGCTGGCCGTTCAGCCCCGCCGCGTTCCCGAAATCCTGACAAAATTTTTTCCAATCGCCGTTCGGTTGATCTTCTGTCTTTCCAGAGCCGCCTGAGGCAGGCATATTCGGCGCACTTTTCCGTGGCCAACAAGAACCGCAACCACAAACCCAAGAAGAAGCCCCCTGCACGCAAGACCCCCTCCCCCGGGTCTTATCGCGCGGACCAAGCGGGCGGGGCCGATGCCCCCCCCGGCGGCACCGCCGCCCCGGTCGCCAAAAAATCCCCGCGCCACCCCGCGCCCTCCCCACAGGCCCCGGCCGCTTCCCTGCGGGCCCGCCTCCTCGCTTGGTCCGGCTTCTGCCTCGTCCTTGCCGCCTGCGTCGGCTGGGTGCTCGCCCACGCCTACCTCGTCGATACCGTCACCGTCCGCCTCTGCGAAAAAATGGATGCGGGCATCCCCGAAGACAAGCGCATGCCCGTCTTCCTCAGCGAAATCGCCTTCGATGGATACACATGGAACCGCCACGCCGAAAAGCTCGGCGAAAATGGCTCGATTCGGCTCCGACACACCGACCTCGACAATGCCCCCGAGGGCCGCGAGGTCCACTGGAATTCCGCCTTTGCGTGGTATCTGCGCGGGCTGGGGGAGATCTATCGCCTGTTTCACCCGGACACCCTCCGCAACAGCATCTTTCGCATGTCGATCTGGGCCAACCCGATCCTTCTTATCTTAGCACTCGGGATCTTCAGCACTCTGAGCGCCCGTCGGTTCGGCCCCCTCTGCGGCACTGTCCTCGCCATCGGCATGGTTGCCGTGCCAACGTTCTACGAGGGGTTCATGCCGGCCTATCCGGACCATCACGGGATCATCGCCTTCACAATGCTGGGCATGCTTTTTGGAATCGCGTGGGCGGGAGCCGGTTGGGTGCAGGCAGAAGGAGGGACAGACTTTGCCCCACCACATTCGTTGAAACAAGCACGCCACGGGATGATTTTTTCAGGTATTTGCGGCGCAGCAGGCCTTTGGATCAGTGCATTTTCAGCCGCTGTCGTCGCCTTGGGAATAGGACTTGGTGTGATTGGAGCCGCCCTTGCCTCCTCGCTCCATCCGCAGGGAAAAACCAACAGCACCTATCATCCTGAACTCTGGAAGATTTGGGGGACGGCAACCGCGATTGCCGGATTGGCATTCTATCTTTTTGAGTATTTTCCGGACAACTTCCGACTTGGTTTGGAAGTCAACCATCCCCTCTATCTTCTGGCGTGGTTTGCCGGAGGAGCTGCGATTTCGTGCATCAGCAAGTGGATTTTTCGGACAGACCGAAAATTTGCCAATTTTCCCATCACCCAAGTTGCTCTTTGTGCCATTGCTTGTGCTCTGATTCCCCTAGCCATCCTGGGCGGCGGCCAGAGACTTTTTGCATTGATGGATCCATTTATGCTGAAACTTGGGGTCCAGATCGCCGAGACGCTTCCCCTCCTGACAAGAATCAAGCATGGCGGTTTGACTTGGGCAACGGCCATCGGCTGGTTTCCCGTTTTCATTTTGGCGGCAATTCTCTTGCAATTTGTGAAGCAAGTCGGACGTGGCACCAAATACTGCCTTCTCGTTCTATCCATCCCAATCGTTTTCATTACGGCCATGCAGTTTTTGCAAACCCGCTGGGGGATGCTTGCCGGTCCGCTCTACATCGCACTTGCTGGACTGGTCATTCCGCAAGTCTGGCAGCTTGTTCCTCGTAACCCGGCCAGCCGGAGCATTGTTGCCCTTGCTCTTCTGGCATCGGCCTGGCTGTTTGTCTCGCCAACCTTGAAAAACACGTTCTCTTTGCCATGGGCCCAATTCGAGAGCGGAGAGAAAATTGCGCTCTCACCCGGTCAAGGGCTCGCGCTCATCCACCGGCAGATGGCCAGGGCCATCCTTGACAGCGCTGAAGGCAAGCCGGTTGTCCTTCTGAGCAGCCCGAACAGCTCGTGCCTGCTCTCATCGATTGGTGGATTCCAGACGATCGGAACCCTTTATTGGGAGAATGTTGCGGGCCTCAAGTCAGCTGCTGCCGGGCTCAATGCCCAGAGCGACGCAGAAGCGCTCGAATTCATAAAAAGCCATGGAGTGACTCACATTTCGCTCATGTCTTGGGAAAATTTTATCGAGCCGTATTTCAGGATCATCCATCCTAGCCCGACTCCGGGAATATCTTTCCAAAACTCGTTTGGAAAGAGAGCTCTGTTTGACAAGGTGATTCCGCCATGGGCGCGCCCCCTTCCGTTTCCACCTAACCCGCTCACAAGCGGACTGCAGCAAAATATCCTGATGCTCCAAGTCGCCCCAAACCAAAGTGTTGAAGAGGCAAAATTGCACCTTGCCCGCTACGTCCGCCTCGTCGAGGGAAACCCGATCGCTGCTGAAGTCGCGCTGAAGCAAGCCCTCGACGCTGAGCCGGGGAGCATTCCTGTCCGGGTTGAGCTCGCTGAGTTGTTCCTTTCGCAGAGGCGATACCAGGAGGCCCTCGAACAGTATCTCTCAGCCCTCAAAGTCCTCAAGGCCGACCAGCGGAAAAGCTTCGCTGAAAGCGCTGCGGCAAAACTCGTTGCGGCTGGAAATTCGGAGCTGGCTGCAAAGCTGCTTTCCGCCGCATCCGAGGCCAATATTGCAAACTGAGATACCGTCGATGTTACTGAACAAGACCAAATATTCGAAGGCTGCACCCGAGGTCACCGAGCTCATCCGGAATCCGGAAGCACCCAGCGGACCAGTCGAGCTGAGCATTGTCGTCCCCGCCATGAATGAAAAAATCACGGTGGGAGAGTTCGTGGATTGGTGCCGGGAGGGACTGGAAAAGGCGGGCGTCAGCGGTCAGATCCTCATTGTGGACAGCTCCTCCGATGAAACGCCCGACATCGCGCTTTCGCATGGGGCGGAGGTGCTGCGCACTCCCAAGAGGGGACTTGGAAGGGCTTACATCGATTCCATTCCTTTCATTCGCGGGAAGTGGATCATCATGGGAGACGCCGACCTCACTTACGATTTCCGACAGCTGGCGGGATTCACCGACAAATTCCGCGATGGTTTCGACTTCATCATGGGCTCGCGGTTCAAGGGAACGATCGAAGACGGCGCCATGCCGTGGCTTCACCAATATTTCGGAACACCACTCACAACCTGGATGCTCAATCGTATTTACGGAAGCCACTTCTCGGATATTCACTGCGGAATGCGTGGAGTTACCCTGCAGGCCTTCCAGCGGATGAGGATGCGCTCGCAATCATGGCAATACGCGCCGGAAATGATTATCAAGTCGCTGCACCTGCGGCTCCGCTCGACCGAGGTCCCCATCATTTTTCACAAAGACCGCGAGGGACGGGTAAGCCATTACAAACGGAGCGGTCCCTTCGGCGCCTGGCATGCGGGATGGATGACACTGCAAGCCCTCTGCACATATGGGGCGGACTTTTTCCTTTTCAAGCCGGGCCTCGCACTCTTCGGATTCGGCGCTCTGGGCGTTGCCCTCCTCTTCAGCGGCCCGATCCAACTCGGTCCGCTCGGCCTCTCCCTCCACTGGATGCTCGTCTTTGTGCTGTGCACAGTCGTTGGCTTCCAATCCGCTCTGATGGGAGTTCTTGCAAAAACCATCTACGATTCTGAAAAAACCCGGTCCCCAAACTGGAGGCGTTTCTTCACTTTCAACCGATCCGTCCTCACCTCCGGCACTCTGCTCGCCATCGGCTGTTTGAGCTGCGCCGGGTTGATCGCGACTTACTTGCAGCATGGCATGCGCCTTGAGGCGATTCCATCAACCCCAACCTATCGCGCCGTCGCGGGCGTCGGAATCATGCTTCTCGCTGCAATCAATTTCACATTCGGCCTGGTCTTCAATGCGCTGATGGAATCTACCCTGCCTCAAGGGGAAGCAAAGGTTTCTGGCTAAATTGGAATGCGCATGGAAACACCGGCTCAAAAACCGAATTTCGATTGGGATGCGCATTGGAATGAGTATGACCTCACGGCGCAGGCGAATCCAGGGCAAGTCATGCGTCACGATCTTGTAGCGAGGATTCTTGGGGAGCAATCTGCGCAGGAGATGAGGCTGTTGGACATCGGAAGCGGCCAAGGTGACATGCTTGTGCGCCTCCACAAGGCTTTGCCCACAGCAAGCCTTGTAGGCTTCGAACTCAGCGCAAGCGGTGTCTGCATTTCTAAGCTTAAACTACCAGGAGCAGATTTCCTCGAGGCGAACTTATACAAACCGGGGCCTGATATGGATCGCTACAGAAACTGGGCAACCCACGCTGTGTGCTGTGAAGTTTTGGAGCATGTGGAGGATCCCTCCGCTTTTCTCCGCTCGGCTTCCGCCTACCTTGCTCCCGGCGCATTTCTTATTGTCACAGTTCCATCAGGCCCCATGTCGGCGTTCGACAAGTATATCGGCCATCTCCGCCACTTTTCACAGGAGTCGCTCGGGACCGTCACCAGGGAAGGCGGATTTGAAACGATTCGATTCTTACGGGCTGGTTTCCCGTTTTTCAACCTCTACCGACTCACTGTCATTGCTCGCGGAAAAAAACTGATTGAGGACGCGCGCTCTACCGGGAGCATGTCACCGAGTCGACTTGCCTTGTCCGTTATGGCTTTATACCAGAAGTTGTTCCGATTCAACCTTGAGAGCCACTCCTTCGGTTGGCAGTTGGTTGTTTGTTGCAGGAAGCCTGAATAGTTCTTATGGGGTGCGCTTGCTGTTTTCCAAAGAGTTGCAAAGCAAACGCGCTATTGCGTTCGACGCAGCCGATCGCCCACTTGGACTGTTTCCAATCGCATTGGATCTACCGTAATTAGAGTTTCGAACGATCCTTCCTCATGAATCCCGGCTATCTCCCAGTGCTTTTTTGGAGTCTGCTGATCTTGGTCAGTCTTTGGGGCTACGGCGAATTCCTGCGTCGTTGGGTCGACCGTCCAGAATTTGCTGATATTGGCTGGGGCCTCACCTGCGCATGGGGCATGGCCGTCGTCCTTGCAATCGGGGGCGTCCTCATGGCCCTCCACTTAGCCAAGGCTCCTAGCCTCACCGCACTCGTCTGCTTCGGAGCGGCAGTCACATTTTTTTTCCTAGCACAAAAACTAACTGCTAAAGAATCGAAAAGCACGCAAAGGAGCCGAAGAGCCAAAACCAAAACCGCACTCCCGTTTACGATAACAGTTTTCAGCTTCTCGATGCCTCTCCTTTACGCTCTGGCCCTCCTTATCTTCGCATCGTCCATATCATGGCCGTTTCAGATTGACCCCAACGATGACTTGATCTGCTACTTGATGCTGCCTGAAAAGATTCTCCAAACCGGAACACTCATTGATCCTTTCAGTTTCCGCAGAGCCGGTTCGTTTGGTGGCCATTGGTTTTTGGAGGCGCTTGTTATGGTTGTGGGAGGAGATCGCTCCGGACATGTGGTCGATTCTGGTATTGCTCGAATTATTCTTTTCGGCATTGCGATGGGATTTCCTACTGATCCTGGCAAACTGGGGATTGCACAACGTTGGGCCCTGGCTCTCGTTGCGCTGATCTACCCAATCCCCCGCATCAACACAATGAGCGCACTCACAGGAAGTTCCAGTCTGCTGGCTCTTGCCGTTACCATTTCAAAGATTAGACCTTCAGATGCATTCTGGCTGAATCTTCGATCTTGGCTTCCCGCAATATTGCTAGCCGCCTGTGCAGCGCTGATGCGCCCTTACTTCGCAATTGCAGCCGCAGGCCTTCTTCTTGCGGGTTGGGTGGTTTTTGTCTTCATTCCGAGGCGACGGCATGGAGTTCCACTCGGGCTTACAGTCGGATTAACAACGGCGGCTTTTGTCCTGCCTTGGTCTATCGTGCTGTATATTTCCAGCAGCACGCCACTTGTTCCTCCATTCAGTGGAAATATGAATCCTTTGTTCATGCAAACATCTGTTGCGTTGGGAGAGTTTCCTTCTGCCTTGTTGAGCTATCTCACTCGCCCCGAGGTGATACCTCTCCTCGCGGTGATTCTCCTCGGCATAGTTTTTCAAGCGTCACTCTTTTCCACGGGCTTTTCTTTCGTAGTAGTGCTGGCAACAGTGGCTGTTTGCCAGAAGATGTCTGCAACAACAAGCCATGAAATGCCTCGCTACATCGTTCCCATTCTTCTGCCCGCTGCATTGTTCGCCGCAGGAACATTCAGCGAGACGCCTTTTCGCCGGTTCTTACCGATCTTTATCTTGTGCGTGTTAATGGTTGTTGGAAATGCTGAGGTTATGCGGACCGAGTTGAGCGCAAGAGTCTTCGGGCTTCCGGAGCAACTACGTACAGATCGACACATCCACCCTACCGATCCCAAAAATCCTGGGGCATATGTCAAAGGCGTGCGTGCACTTCAGAGTCTAGTTCCCAAGAATGAAAGGATTCTAGTTGTTTTAGACTTTCCATATGTTTTGGATTTTAAACGGAACCAGATAGCAAGCATAGATTGCATCGGCGCAGCAGCGCCGGGGGGCGGCATTCCTTTCTTTAAGGGTAAACACCTGTTGAATAAATATTTGCAGGAGCAAGGAATTAGCTACATCCTGTGCATGGATTTTGACAACGCACTAATGCTCTACAATCGTCCTTTTTGGAGAAATAACCCAAGTCCACAATGGTATTACAAAGCCATTTGGGCCCCACGATTCTTAGATTTTATGAACAATATTGATAGGCTAAGCGATTGGGGGCAGATACTTGGCACTTTCGCAAATATGAGAGTAATTAAACTGCCGACAGCTAGAGCGCAACACAACGTTCTTGTTGAGTCAGAATGAAAAAGAAATCCAAGCGGCGTTTGGATGGACTGTTGTGGGCACTCAGCGTTGTTGCAAACTCGCTTGCGAGATTCCTTTCCCCCCTGATTCAGAGTGTTCGGAGCACAAGAGTTCCTATTCCTGCATCCGCCCGATCGGTTACGGTGGCTAAATTCGAGGGAATTGGTAGTATGGTCTACGCTGGTCACCTTTGTAATACTCTGCGGAAGGGAATGCCCGAATTAGAGAGAATTACTTTTCTAACTACTAAAGGAAATTCTCTCTTCGCTTCCAGACTTCAAGGCGTTACAAACGTCATTGCGCTAGATGACTCAAATGTGTTAAGTTTACTGCTTTCATCCGTCAGGCTGCTTCACAAGTGTCGCTCGGATGTCTATATTGACTTGGAAGTTTACTCAAATTTCTCGGCTCTATTCTGCACTGCAACTTTTTCATGGTGGAGGGTAGGTTTTTTTCGTCAGTCAGCCAATGTGCGCACGGGTATGTTTACTCACTCCGTTTTTTTTAATCTGCGTAAGCATATTGTCTATAATTACCTTCAAACTGCACGCGCACTCAGGATTCCCTTAACACCCATCGTACTATCTGCACCTCGTGTAGACGAGTCAGATCGGGTTAGAGTTCGAGCTTTACTAAATCCGCTTTCGTGTAAAAAGTTTATCGGGATTAACCCGAATGCATCTGACCTTCTTATCGAGAGAAGGTGGCCACCCAAGAAGTTTGCCGAATGCATGGACATTCTTGCTTATGTTTTTCCTGCAGTTCGCTTTCTAATTTTTGGAACAAAGTCAGAATTGATGACAACACGGGCATTGCATTCGCATCTCAGTGAAGAAGTAAGAACTCGCACTCTTGATCTGACGGCCAAATTGGAAATCGGGGAACTTTTGGCTGCACTGTCTTACTGTGATGTTTTGATCACAAACGATTCTGGGCCAATGCATTTAGCCTTTTCGCTTGATGTACCTACTGTCTCCCTGTGGGGTCCGGGAGACCCAGATCATTATGGTCCACTGAACCACAATACCAATAGAATCTGCCGTGAACTTGTGTTCTGTGCTCCATGCATTTACCAAACGGATCCACCACCTTGTAGGGGCCAAAACATATGTATGCAAAGGCTTTCTGTTGCAAATGTAGTGCAAGCCGTTGTTGAACTCTTTTCTTCGACAGCAAACCGTCAGATTTCTACGCCCGTTTCACTTTCGAGAGAAGAGTTTTATCCCGACGGGAGAGCCGCGGCGGTGGCGGCTGATCACTTCATCCGCATTCCACTCCATGAAAACTGATTTTTGCCCTGCCTGCGAATCCAAGGCGTCGGGTCAAATAGTTAAGGTCAAAAACCAGCGATTCTGCACGTGTTCGAGGTGCTCGACCATCTGGCAATGCACAGGCGCCTCTTTTTGCGACTACAGTGAGCGATACTTTGAACAAAGAGGGCATACGAGCTCTACTAGTGGGATCGTCTTAGCAAAGACTCTGACCTTTGAAGCTTTCTGGAGGAATACAGCTGCTCCAAAGGACTCAATAGTTTTGGAGGTTGGCTGCGCCACAGGCCTTGGGCTTGTTGCAGGGCGGAACCAGGGTTGGAAAATGTTCGGGCTTGACGTGGCTGATTCTGCGGCCAAACATGCCATAGATAAGGGGTTTCCAACCGGTAGCGTCGTGAAGTCACTATCTGAGCTTAAAAGCGGTCTTTTTTCAGCTGTTGGATTTTTCGACGCTCTTGAGCATATCCCTGATCCAGCGGAGTTTTTGATTAAGCTGGAGAAACATCTGCTCCCGAATGCAGAGATCATTATTGTTTTACCTCGGGCAGATACTCTGTCCCGGCGGCTTTTGGGCAGATGGTGGCCTCACTATTTGCCTGACCACTGGGTGCATTTCACCCACGAGGGCATTCGACTTTTAGCCGAGCGAACGGGCTATTTTCTAGCGCGCGAGTTTGTGCCTCGCAAGATGGTGACCCCATTCACGCTTGTGAGACATTTTGGTCTGCAAAATGGAGTCTCTTTCTCAGCACCGACTTGGCCTGTTTTTTCTTTTAACATCGGCCAAGGGGGTTATGTGCTCCGTCGACATCCGAGGATTTCCAGCCCTCAATGAGCAGTGGCGCTAGTCTTATTGCTTTAGGGCGATGCGCAGGCGTGTATTTTTTTCTCACCTATTGTCCGTGTTCATGATTTCTTTAAGCTGTGAACCTTGAACGTTACTTTTCCGATTATAGCCGACACCTCAGTGTGGAGGGAAATCTGCTTTTATTGGATGCTCTTTCCGAGCGCATTCGTGAAGCCAAGGGGCGCGGGGGCAAGCTGCTTCTTGCCGGCAACGGGGCGAGTGCGTCGATCTCGAGTCATTTGGCGGCAGATTTTTCGAAGCAGGCTGGGGTGCGTGCGATGGCGTTCAACGATGCGAACCTGATCACGGCGTTTGCGAACGACTGCGGCTATGAGAACTGGATCGTGAGGGCCCTGGAGGTTTACGCGGATGCCGGCGACCTGGTGATTCTGATCAGCAGCAGCGGCCGGTCAGAGAATGTTGTGGCGGGGGCCCGGCGCGCGCGTGAGATGGGGATCCCTGTGATCGCGTTCACCGGGTTTGACCGGGACAACCCGCTGGGGTTGCTGGCCGATGTGAACTTGTGGGTGGACAGCCGTTCCTACAATATCATCGAGTGCATGCACATGATCTGGCTCACTGCGGTCTGCGACCTGCTGATCGGAAGCTCGGAATACAGCGTGGCGGGTTGAATCGCCTGTGAACGTCCTTGTCACCGGTGCAGCGGGGTTTATCGGGAGCCACTTGGTGGAGGCGCTCCTGGGAGCCGGGCATCGTGTGGTGGGGGTTGACAATCTCTCGCTGGGCCGGATGGATCTCCTCTCCGGGGCGTGGGCCATCAGCAAAACTGTTGGCTTTGGAGGAAATCGTGGCATGGGCATCTTGCCCATGCACCAAGATCCACCGCATCGTCAGGATGCCGATGCCACTTCTGTGCCCCGCATCGGGGCAAGCCGGGACTTTGCCTTTTTTGAGGAGGATCTCTCGAGCGAGGCGTTTGAGCGGACCTTCGATGCGGGGGTGGGGATCGATTGGGTCTGGCACCTTGCCGCCAACTCGGATATCCCGGCCGGAGTCGGAAACCCGGATGTGGATTTCAGAGGCACCTTTTTGACGACCTACCGGCTGCTGGCGTGGATGAAAGCGCGGGGGGTTCCCCGCCTGTCGTTTGCCTCGACGTCCGCCGTGTATGGTTTGCGCGACGGGCCGATCTCCGAGGATACCGGGCCGATGCTGCCGATCAGCAACTACGGGGCGATGAAGCTGGCCGGCGAGGCCTGCATCAGCGCGGCGGTGGAAAACTGGCTGCCGCGGGCGGACATCTTCCGATTTCCCAACGTGGTCGGCTCCCGCGCAACGCATGGCGCGATACTGGATTTTGTCCGGAAGCTGAGGGTCTCCCCGGGGTGCCTGGAGGTTCTGGGGGATGGCACCCAGCAGAAGCCCTACCTCCACGTCAAGGACCTCATCGAGGCCATGCTCTTCATTGCAAGCGCGGCCCCGGAAAGGCTGAGCTACTACAATATTGGCCCTGAGGACGCGGTGAGTGTGAAATCCATGGCGGAGGAGGTGGTTGCGGAGGTTTCGCCAGGGGCCGAGATCCGCTATGGAGCCGGAGGGCGCGGTTGGGTGGGGGACGTTCCAAAGGTTCAGTATTCATCGGAAAAGCTCCGATCCCTTGGTTGGTCCGCGCGGCGCGGTTCCTTGGAGGCCGTGCGCCTGGCCGTGCGGGAAATCGCGCGGGAAAACCCCCTGAGGCAGGCGGTGATCCTTGCCGGCGGAAGGGGAACCCGGCTTGCGGAATCGCTGGGAATGGATATCCCGAAGCCGATGGCTCCCGTGCTGGGCGTGCCCTTGATCGAGCGGACCGTGGCACTGCTGCGCGCGCAGGGATTCACGGACATCGTGCTGCTGGTCCATCACCGCGCCGAGGTGATCTCAGGCCATTTCCGCGACGGCTCAGCCTTTGGCGTCAACATCCGCTGCCTCCGGGAATCATCCCCCCGCGGCACCGGCGGCGCATTGATCGACGCGCTTCCCTTCCTGGCCGGACAATTTGCCGTTCTCTACGGCGACACGCTGGTCGATCTCGATCTTCGGAGGATCCTGGAGTTCCATGCGTCCAAGCAGGCGGACGTCACCGTGTTTGCCCAGCCGAACGACCACCCGCAAGATTCGGATCTTGTGGTGCTCGATGATTCCTTCCGCCTCACCGGCCTCCGCCCCTGCCCGCATCCCATGGGGGCAGAGTTTCCGAACCTGGTGAATGCCGCGCTTTACATCATGCGCCGCGAAGCGCTGAGCGGGGAATGGCCGGCGGGAAGTTTCGACATTGCCAAAGACATGATTCCTGCCTGGCTCAAGCGCGGGGCACGGGTTTTTGGTTTTCGCGGCGACGGCTACATCAAGGATATGGGGACGCCGGAACGCCTGCGCAAAGTTGAAGACGACCTCGCGTCGGGAACCGTCCGCCGCAAAAGCGGGCGGTCCCCCCGCCGCGCGGTCTTTCTCGATCGCGACGGGACCCTGAACATCGAGAAGGGCCACCTGACGCGGCCGGACGATCTGGAACTCATTCCCGGGGCCGCGGAGGCGGTCCGCTTGCTCAACCGGGCCGGCCTCCCTGCCGTGCTCGTCACCAACCAGCCGGTCATTGCCCGCGGAGAGGCGGAATTTTCTGATGTCGAAGCCATTCACTGCCGGCTCGAGAAATTGCTGGCCGCCCAAGGGGCGTATCTGGATGCCATTTTTTATTGCCCGCACCATCCGGAGCGCGGGTTTGCGGGAGAGCGTGCCGAGCTGAAAATCCCGTGTGACTGCCGGAAGCCTGCCACCGGCCTGATTGACAGGGCCTGCGAGCGGTTCCTCATCGACCGGAGGCGCTCCTGGTTCATCGGAGACGCCACGCGGGATCTCGAGTGCGCGGCGAGGGCCGGGATCATTCCGGTTCTTGTAAAAACCGGCGCCGGGGGATCGGACGGCCTCTTCCAGGCCGCCGCCGCATTTGAGGCCCCGGATCTTCTCCAGGCGGTGAAGCGTATTCTTGACAGCCTTCCGGGCTTCCCGCACCCGGTGTCTGGCAGCCGGGCAGGCAACCTTATTCCATCGAATCATGATCATTAGCCAGACGCCGTTTCGCATGAGCTTCGCCGGTGGGGGAAGCGACCTTCCCGCCTACTACCGCCGCCACGGGGGCGCCGTCCTTTCCACGGCCATCGACAAGTTCGTCTACGTCACGGTCAGCAAGAAGTTCGACGCATCCCTCCGGGTCAGCTACTCCCGCACCGAGGAGGTCGAGAGGGCCTCCGAGCTCAAGCACCCGATCGTTCGTGAAAGCATGAATCTCCTCGGCATCGAGGGCGGCATCGAGATCACCTCTGTGGCGGACATCCCATCCAAGGGAACCGGCCTCGGATCCTCCAGCAGCTTTGCGGTCGGCCTGCTTCATGCCCTCCATGCCATGAGCGGCCGGCATGTCCCCGCCGGGCAGCTCGCCAGCGAGGCCGCCTGCATCGAAATGGAAAAATGTCGCGAACCCATCGGCAAGCAGGACCAATATGCCGCAGCTTTCGGAGGACTCAATTTCCTGCGTTTTCTCCCGGACGATTCTGTTCACGTCGAACCGATTGTCCTCCCGGCCGGCGGCCGTGAGCGGATCAACAGCCACCTGGCCCTCTTTTATACGGGCCTGACCCGCTCGGCCTCCGAAATTCTTGCTGTCCAGTCCAAAGCGCTCGAATCGGAGCGGAAAAACGAGGACGCCATGGGGCGGATGGTCCGCTATGCCGAGGAGCTTCGCGATGAGCTGTGGAAGGGGAACTTCGATGCGCTGGGAGCCATCCTCCACGAGAACTGGCTGCTCAAAAAGTCGCTGGTCTCCGGAATCAGCAGCGACCAAATCAACGCCTGGTATGCAAGAGCCCTTGCCGCTGGAGCCCTTGGAGGCAAGCTCCTCGGAGCCGGAGGGGGAGGGTTCCTTCTTTTTTACGCCCCGCCGGACAAACAGGAAGCCATTGCCGCGTCGCTCTCAGAGCTGCGCCGCATCCCGTTCTCCCTCGAAGCCCGCGGAAGCCGGATCATTTTTGTCAATTAGTGCAGGTGGAAGCGGATCGTTGGGCCTCGTCAGGCCAACCAACAAGGGAGTGGGTTTGCTACAGCGGGCACAAGCCAGATCGATTTGGTTCGCTCTGAGATCTGGAGATTCGGCACAAATTTTTACTAATCACCTTTCCAAACGCCAAACCCGGCAGCTTCAGCGAGGGCGGCCTGCTCTTCGTCAAATGTCAGAAATTGTTCTGCACCGACTTCGCAGGCGATGGCAACGTGGAATAGGTCCATGGCGCGGATGGTCAGATCGCGGGAATGCACGGCGCTCAGTTCGTTGGCCGTGCGCACAGCATCGGTCCAGGAAAATTCGGCATGCGGCCAATAGCCGAGCCGCACCTCGTGTTCGATGGCGCGGATCACGACGGCAGCCGTGGTTAAAAGTCCCACTCGCTCCGCCTGGCGGATAGCATTGAAAACCTCCACGCGGTGCCAGGGGGTCCATAGCACGCTGACTTCTTGAGAGATGTCCCACAAAGAAATAGCGGCCGAATGGTGGGGATCCCGTGAGTTTTTGAAGGCCACCCACCACGATGTGTCGGCATAACAAATCACCTCTTTAAATCTCTAAGAAATGCCACCGAATCGAAACCAGGCGGCGTGTCCCAATCGGAGGAGAGCGACTCCGCCATCTCGCGCGTCATTTTCGGACGATCCCCGTATCGCGAGACAAGGAACTTAGGCTTTCCATTTGCCGTGACTACAAGCTGTCCCCCCTCAGGGAGCTCATCCACCAATTTTGAGCTATGATAAAACTCGCGTGCAGAGACCGTCCTCATAAGCGTCTAACGCTACGTTTGACGAGGATTCCTGTCAACAGAGGTTTATTCGGTGTTGGTTCTGGCTTTTCTGCAACCTCGGGATGCCCGCGCGCTGGTCGTCGTGGTTCCCCTCACCTCGCAGCAGCGTGGACTGCGCGGGGAAGTGGACATCGGCAAGCCACGCTGGCTTCCAAAACGTTCCTCAGTGAACGTTCAAGGCTTTGCGAGCATCGATCAAAACGCCCTTCTTCGCAAACTCGGAAGGCTGCCAGAGGCTCAGTTTCAATTGGTGAAAACGGCCATTCGAGACGTGTTGGACTTGTAGGCTTGTCACAACCAGACGGCTCTTCGGATTCCGTGAGCAATTAAATGGGATTCTCAGCAAGCACCTTGCGAACAATGATCCGGCCGTTCTCCCCCTCAAAACCCAGAACAGATCCCGGAAGCAACCCCATCTCGACGCGGGTCCTCTTGAGGGTTGTGACCTGGCCTTTTTCAGACAGCAACGCATTCCTACCCAGACGGCAGGATTTCCTGCTCCCATGTCAAATCCCGACGAAAAAGCAGGGATTCCCGATCCTCTGGATCATTTCTGACGTTTGCTGACTTCGGAAAAACTTGATTCATTGACCGCCAATCTCGGTTTTTCAATGAAGCAAGCGCAGCGCCGGTGTGAGCCGCGCGCCGGCCGGGAGAGACTCCGCGTCAGGAGGCCCGGCGCTTGATCGCCAGCATTGCCATGGCTCCCCCGAGGAAGAGCGACTGGATGCCGTAGAGGAGTCCGACCACCCACTCGGCATCGAGCGGCCACTTCAGGTAGACCATCCAGCCAAGCAGGAGAGCGGCCCAGCCGTTGAGAAAGAGCCAGACCCAGGCCGGGTTCTCGCGCATGCGCAGAGAGGTCGCCAGGCAGACGATGCCTTCGGCAAAGAAGACCACCGCAAGCACAAGGGTCACGGCTGCCAGCCCGGCCACCGTATAAAAAAACAGGGCGGCCCCGGCTGCAACCCGGATCGCGCCCGAGACGAGCGACAGGAACCGGTGCGGACGGTGGCGCACAAAGACGGCTTGGAAGAGGGTGACCGCGCCGCTCACGAGGCACAGGGCCCCGAGGAGCTGGGTCAGAAAATATCCGAAGACCAGCGGAGAAACGATGGCGAAGACCCCCGCCACCAGGGAAACCGCCGCGCCGAGAAACAGCCAACCCCGGCCCGGAAGCGCATCCGGGGAGGGCGCCTGGGGAGACGTCATGGTCAGTCCTCCAGCGTGAATCCGATTTTGACTGTCACCTGCCAGTGGGCGATCCGGCCCTCCTCGATGTGCGCGCGCGTCTCGGTGACTTCAAGCCACCTCAGGTTTCGCAGGGACTCGGAGGCCTTGCTGACCGCGTTCTGGACTGCTTCCTCAATGCTGTTGGGGGAGGAACCCACCAGCTCGATCTTTTTATACGTGTGATGGCTCATGGAAGACCCCTACCAGAGCCGGGCCGGGTTCCCAAGCGAATTTGTGGCACTTTTCGTTTGCCAGCCCCGGCCGCTGTGGTAGCTTGGCCGCCTCTTCCAGCAGGCTGGTGGGAGGCCAAGTTTACTTGATGGATATCAAGCAAGCCGGGCCCCCCGGCGCCTGCAGATTTCCAAAAATCATGTCCCTACCACTTCTCGCCGCTGGTTTGACGCTCCACGCGCCCCGCCTCTTTGATGAGGATGCCGGGATGAGCTACACCGGTTGGCTGACGAACTCGATTTTTGTCAGCATCCTGATCTCCGGTTTCGTGATCTGGCTGTGCCGGAGCGCGACCCGCAAGATGACCCTCGTCCCATCGCCTCTCCAGAATGCCTTCGAGCTGGTGGTTGAGGGGCTCTACACGATGCTGGAGGAGATCGTGGGGCGCCGCATGATTGCGCGGACGTTCTCGTTTCTGGCCACGCTGTTTGTGTTCATCCTGGCGTCGAACTGGTTTGCCCTGCTCCCCGGGGTGGGGTCGATCGGATGGAGTGCGGAGAAGCCCGGCCCCTTCCTGAGCCTGCCCACGGTGGACACCCCGCTGCTCCGCCCGACCACTGCGGACCTGAACATGACCCTCGCCATGGCCCTCATCTTCACGGTGATGTGGCTCTACTGGTCGCTCACCGAGGTCGGACCGAAGAATTTTCTTCTTCACCTGTTCGGGGTGAAGGGCGGCATCAAAGGGTTCCTTGCCTACGCCCTCATGCCGATCTTTCTCTTTGTGGGGCTGATCGAGGTGGTTTCCATCCTGTTCCGTCCGGTGTCGCTTTCCCTGCGGCTTTTCGGCAACGTTTTTGCGGGCGAGAACCTGCTCAGCACGATGATCTCGCTGGGCAAGGACCTGCACTTTCCGGAATGGGTGGCCGTGATCGCGTCGATCACGATCCCGATCCCGTTTTACTTCCTGGAGATTCTTGTCGGCGTGCTGCAGGCGCTCGTCTTCATGCTCCTCTGCGCGGTCTACATCCAGCTTTCCACCACCCACGACGAGGACGAGGCCCACTAGACCCGAAAAAACACCATTTCCCGCCGGGACCGTGGCCAGACTGCGGACGGCGGAAAAACACCAAACCAACACACACCTATGAATCCATACATCATTGCAGAGGCCGCTACGGCGGTCACAGGAGTTACCGGCAGCCTCACCCTCGCCGTTGCCGGCGCAGGCGCGGCGATCGGCGTGGCTATGATCGGCGCGAAGGCGGCGGAGGCCGTGGGCCGGAATCCGGGAGCCTTCGGCAAGGTGCTCACCCTGAGCATCATTGGCATGGCCCTCTCGGAGGCCATCGCAATCTACGCCCTCATCCTCGCCTTCCAGGGCCGCTAAACTCCCACCCCGGCGCCGCCCGCACCCCGCGTGCGCGGCGGCCCGCCCATTTCCCCGATTTCCATGGATGCCATCACTCAGCTCTTCGACACGTTCGGCGTCAGCTGGCCGAAATTCATCGCCCAGGCCGTCCTCTTCGTCATCGTCTACGCGATCCTGAACAAATACGCGTTCGGACCGGCCGTGGCGATGTTTGAAGAAAGGCGCCGACGGATTGAAGAAGCCCAGATGAATGCCGAAAAAATCAAAAAGCAACTCGCTGAGTCCGAGCTTCGCTGCCAGGAAATCCTTCGCAAGGCGAACGTGGACGCCCAGCGGATCATCGACGAGGGCCGTGCGAGCAGCGAGGCCCACACCCAGAAGGCCACCCAGCACGCGATCAAGGAGGCCGAGAACATCATTGCCAAGGCGCATGAGGCCGTCCTCCTGGACCGCTCAAAGATGGTCGCCGAGGTCCGTGCCGAGATGATCCACCTCGTGGTGGACACCACGGCCAAAGTCGCCGGCAAGGTGCTGACGGCCGAGGACCAGGAGCGCCTCGCCTCCGAAACCTCCAAGCAGCTCGCCGCCTGACCCATGAAACTCAGCCGAGAAGCCCGACGCCAATCCCGCGAACTCTTTGAGCTCGCGATGGTCGATGGGCGCCTGGACACCCGCCGGCTTGAGACCGTCTTCTCCGGCCTCGCCGAGCGGAAGCCCCGCTCGTATCTTCAGATCCTGAAGGAGCTCGCCCGGCTCGTTCGCCTCGAGGTCGGGCGCCACCACGCAGTTGTCGAAAGCGCCGCGCCGCTGGAGCCCGCGACGGCCCGCGAATACGAGGACAGCCTCAAAAAGCGGTTCGGGGCCCTCAGCACTGAGTTCCGGCAGAACCCGGCCCTCATCGGCGGGCTCCGCGTCCAAATCGGAAGCGACGTCTGGGACGGAAGCGTCCAGGCCCGCCTCGAAGCCATCAAAAACCAGATTTAATTCCAAAGATCCCAAAGACCATGAGCAATATTGTCCTCGAACTTGAAGAAAAAATCGGAGCGATCAAAGCCTCCAGCGCCCGGAAGACGAATGTCGGAACTGTCCGCGAGATCGGCGACGGGGTGGCCCGTGTCGAGGGTCTCAGCTCGGCGATGCTCAACGAGATGCTGGAGTTTCCCGGAGGTCTGATCGGCCTGGCGCTGAACCTGGAGGAGACCGAGGTCGGCGTGATCCTCCTTGGCGACTACACGACGATCAGCGAGGGAACCGAAGTGAAGACGACCGGCAAGCTCCTCCAGGTGCCTGTCGGCAAGGCCCTGCTCGGACGCGTCGTTGATGCGCTCGGGCGCCCGCTTGACGGCAAGGGCCCGATCGCGGCCACCGAGTTCTACCCGGTCGAAAAAATTGCGCCGGGCATCATCAAGCGCCGCGGCGTGAGCCAGCCGGTGCAGACCGGCATCATGGCGATCGACGCGATGATCCCGATCGGCCGCGGGCAGCGCGAGCTCATCATCGGCGACCGCGCGACTGGGAAGACGACGATCGCCGTGGACACGATCATCAACCAGGCCCGGATCAACCGGGCGGGCGAGGAGAGCGGCGACCCGGATTTCCGCCCCCTCTACTCGATCTACGTCGGCATCGGGCAGAAGAACGCAAACATCGCCCGCGTGGTCGGCATCCTCGAGGAGCACGACGCGCTCAAATATACGATCATCGTCGCCTCGACCGCCTCGGATGCCGCCTCCGACCAATACATCGCCCCGTTTTCTGGCGCGGCCATGGGCGAGTGGTTTATGGACCACGGGATGGATGCCCTCATCGTTTTTGACGACCTGACCAAGCACGCCAACGCCTACCGCCAGATCTCGCTCCTTTTGAAGCGTCCGTCCGGGCGCGAGGCCTATCCCGGCGACGTCTTTTACCTCCACAGCCGCCTGCTGGAGCGCTCCGCCCGCCTCGGCGAAAAATACGGCGACGGCTCGCTGACCGCGCTCCCGATCATCGAGACCCAGGCCGGCGACGTCTCCGCCTACATCCCGACAAACGTCATCTCCATCACCGACGGCCAGATCTACCTCGAGACCGACCTCTTCTACCAGGGGATCCGGCCCGCGATCTCGGTCGGCCTCTCGGTCTCCCGCGTGGGATCCGCCGCCCAGATCAAGGCGATGAAGCAGGTCGCCGGAAAAATCAAAGGCGACCTCGCACAGTTCCGGGAGCTGGCGGCATTTGCCCAGTTCGGGTCCGACCTCGACGCGCGCACGAAGTCGACCCTCGACCGCGGCGCTCGCATCGTCGAGCTCTTCAAGCAGGCCCAATACAACCCGATCATGGTTCACGTGCAGGCCGCCATCCTTTGGGCGATGCAGAAGGGCCTCTTCGATGCCGTGCCTGCCGACAAGGTCAAGGCGCTCCAGCTCAAGCTCGCCGACTTCCTCGAGACCCGCAAGGAGGCGATCCTCAAAAAAATCATCGCAAAGAAGCAGTTCGACGAGGAAATCGAAAAGGAGCTCTCCACCGCGCTGGAGGAGTTCAAGTCCTTCAACAGCTGACCCATGGCCAACCTTCGCGACATCCGGCGGCGGATCAAGTCCGTCAAGAACACCGCGCAGATCACCAAGGCGATGCAGATGGTCGCCGCCTCGAAGATGCGCAAAGCCCAGCAGGCGGCGATCAGCGGGCGCGACTACGCGCAGCTGATCAACCGGGTCATCGTCTCCCTGCGCGACGCCGTCGATCCCTCCGCGCACCCGCTGCTCGAGCGCCGCGAAGGAAAGAGCGAGCTGGTCCTCCTGCTGAGCACCGACAAGGGGCTCTGCGGGGCCCTCAACACGAATCTCTTCCGCGAGGTGCTCGCCTTCGATCCCGAGCAGACAAAGTTTGTCTCCATCGGGCGCAAGGGGACCCAGTTCCTCGCGCGCACCCGGCGGAAAATGATCGCCGACTTTCCGCTCCACGACCACCCCAGCTTTCTGCAGACCAAGTCGGTGTCCAGGTTCTGCATGGAGAAATTCCTCGATGGCACCGTCGACAAGGTGACCGTCCTCTTCCCGCGTTTTGTCAACACCCTTTCGCAGGTCCCCACCGCCCTGCCCCTCCTCCCGCTCACCAGCCTCGATGAGGTCGGGCTCCATAACGAATACGGCGAGAAGGACACCTTTGAAGGCGGCATCCAGTTTGAGCCGTGCGCCCAGGATGTCCTCGATGCCATCCTGCCCGCCTACATCCATTTCGCCGCGTTCCAGACGCTCATCGGCACCCGCGCCTCCGAGCAAAGCGCCCGGATGGTCGCCATGAAAAGCGCCACCGACAACGCCAAGAACCTCGTCAAGGACCTCACCCTCGAATACAACAAGGCCCGCCAGGCCAGCATCACCAACGAGATCCTCGAAATCGCCACCGCCCAGCTTGCCCTCGGCTAGCCTGTCGGGCTTCGGGCGCTCGTGCGGGCGAAGCCCGGCTTGGGTCGCCTCCCACCCTGCCCCGGAATCATGCTGAGATTCGGGCTCCCCGCCGCAGGGCAGAAAAAACCTTTTCCGGGCGACCAGCCCCTCGGCGCTTGATCTACTGCGCTTCCGGGATGCGCTCGTCGATGGCGGCGGGCATCCTGCGCCGCGACGGGGTCCGGGCCGTGAACGCGGGCACCTACGGAGCCTGGCGGTCCGCCGGGCTCCCGGTGAAGCCGCAGGGCTGAGGCTCCCGGCCGGTCTCTCCCGAAAACGCCCTAGGCGGCCCCGCCGCTTTCCGGAGGAGAAAGGCGGCTGTGCCAGATCGAGAGGACAATGGAGACAGCCAGGACGGTGCCGATGACGAGCAAGGAAACGAACGCGTTGTCCTTGAACCAGACGTCGATCGGATGGTAGGCGCCAGCCAGCATCTTGGCCCCGATGAAAAAGAGGATCAGGCTCACCCCGTGCTTGAGGAACTTGAACATGCCCATGACTCCCTTCAAGGCGAAGAAGAGAGAGTTCAGCCCGAGCACAGCAAAGACGTTGGAAGTGAGCACAACGAACGGGTCGCGGCTGATGCCCATGATCGCGGGGATCGAGTCCACCGCGAAGAGGACGTCCGTGCTGCCGATGACGAGAAAAACCAGAAAGAGCGGGGTGAAATACCACCGGCCCTCGTGGCGGACCATCAGGCTGCGGCGATTTTCCTCAACTTCGCGCATGGGCAAAAACTTCTTGCCGAGCCGGTAGAGAGGGTTTTTTTCCGGGCTGACCTGGTCGTCCTCGCCGGCGGTGAGCATTTTCCAGGCGGTCCAGATCAGCAGGAGTCCGAACACGTAGAGAAGCCAGTGGAACCTCTCAATGAGCGCAATCCCGAAAAAGATGAACAGGATGCGCAGCGCGATCGAGAGGTAGATCCCCAGCTTGATGAGCTTGGGCTGGGCGGCCTCGGGGACGCTCATCAGCGAAAAGATCAGGATAAAAACAAAGAGGTTATCCACGGACAAGGTGTATTCGGTGAGATACCCCGCGATGTAGAGGACAGCGAGCTCCTGTCCGCTCGGGTGCAAAAAATAGACAGCCACGCCAAACGCCAAAGCCACAGCAACCCAGAGCGCGCTCCAGCGCAGCGCCTCGGCCACCCCAAGCGGCTCCTGCCGCCGGCTGATCACCACGAAGTCCACCGCCGAAACGAGAAGGACCGTCACCGTAAAAATGACCCACAGCCACATGAGAGAATTCATCCGGCGGCGACCATCACAGGTTTCCCAACGCCGGGTCAACGGTCATTTTCCGTGCTTGCAGACTTTTTTCAGCCGCCTGCGGGCAGGCGTTCCCGGCGGGGCAGGCGGGCTTCAGCGGATCGCGTGGGATCCGAAGATGCTTCGGCGGCCTTCGCGGGACCACGCCATGGATTCGACCGGGCTGATGGCGATGACGTGGTGTTGTTCGCCGAGCGAGTAGTGGATGGCGCTGACGATGGCGGCAAAGACATCCTTCGGGATCCCCTCGGCGGCTGGAGGCGCGGGCGGGGTTTGGCGGGGTGCCGGGGATGCGGGTTGGGCATTCCGCAGGGCCCGGACCTCGCGGCGGAGGTCGGCAACCATCTTTGCCAGCACGAGGAGCCCGGCGCAAAGGAGGATCACGACGGCCGATTCCAGGCTGAGGACTTCTGCCGAGGCGGCGAGGAGGAGGTTCATGGTGATATCAGGACAGAGTGACAAGGACCTGGCCCTCCTCGACCGCATCGCCGGGGCTCACCGAGACGGCTGCCACGGTGCCCTCGGCCTGGGCGTAAACGAAGGTGTTCATCTTCATGGCCTCCACGGTGACAAGCTGGGCGCCGGCCGCCACCTTCTGCCCCACCGCGCAATCGACCGAGACGATGCGGCCTGCGAGCGGGCTGGTCACCGAGCCTGCTCCCGCCGCGACAGGGGCCGGGGGCCTGGCGGCCGAGGCAGGTGGCGGGGCCACGCTGGTCTGCTGGAATTGCTGGACCGGGGCTGCGGAAGGGGCCGGGCTGGGCTGGCCTTGCTCGTCAAGTGTCTCCACTATGACATCGAACGCTTTCCCATCAACCGTCACGCGTAGTTTTTTCATCATTTCTTTTTTTCAGAATTTTGGCGGCAGTGCAATGCGGACGTTTCCGGTTCTATTTCACAATCATGATCGCCTGCCCCTCCTCGACGCCATCCCCCGGGCGCGCGAGAAGCTCGTGAACTTTCCCCCCCGACTCGGCGTAAACGTAGGTGTTCATCTTCATGGCCTCAACGGTCGCCAGCTCGTCGCCGACGGAGACCTGGTCCCCGATGGCAACGGCATAGCTCACCAGCTTGCCCGACATCGGGCTCGCCACCCTTCCGCGGCCGGAGGTGGCGGCCGCGCGCGGAGCCGTGGCAAAAACCGGTTCAGCCACCGGGGCGGAGGACGAGAGAAGCGAGGAGGCAGCCGGGGAAGGGGGCGGCGTTGCGGCCTCGTCCAAGACCTCGGCTTCGACCTCGAAAGGCTCGCCGTTGATGGTAATGCGGAGTCGTTTGATCATGTCGTTCGTTCAGGTGAGGAGGTTGGGGGCTCGCAGAGGTCCAGTCGCGCCCGCACGCCGACCGCGATCCGAAGAAGCCCGAGCCCGGCCAGCGCGTATCCGGCCGCCGCAGCCACCCAGGATTCACTTCCAAAGAGCGGCACGCGAACCAGCAGGACGCCCAGCAGGCAGAGCACGATGCCGGTGATCCATGGGCCAATTCTTGCCAGGCGGGAGCTCATTTCACGAGGTGGGGAATGACCGTGACGTAGATGCCCGTGAGAATGGCGGAGGTGATAACGCCGCTGATGTTGGCGCCGAGGGCCACGGGAAGGATCACCACGTTCGGCGCGACCTCAGAGACAGATTTTTGCGCGACTTTGGCAGTGGTCGGCACGCAGCTGACCCCGGCGATGCCGATGACGGGGTTGAATTTCCGCCCGCCCAGCAGATAGACGATGTAGCCGCCCGCGATGCCTCCAATCCCCGACAGCAGGAGGGCAACCATGCCAAGGATGAGCAGGAGGAGGACCTTTGGGCTCAGGATGGTTGCGGCCTCGCAGAGCACGCCCAGCGTGAGCCCCAGAAACAGGGTCGCCCCGTAGAGAAGAGGGCCGCCGATAAAATCCACAAAATATTGGAGCCCGGCCTCGCGGACCGCAACGCCGAGAAACAGCGAGAAGAACAGGGGGGCCGCCACGGGGAACAGCAGGCAGAGCACGGTGCAGCCCACAACCGCGAAGGCGAGCTTCTCGGCGGATGTGACGACAAGCACTTTTTTTTCGACCATGGGCAGGGCGCGCAGCTTGGCGGGGACGAGGAATTTGATGAGGTAGGGATACCCTCCATAGGTCAGGCCGAGGTAGAGGTAGGCGACGACCCCGATCGGCACGAAGAGGTCCTTCGAAAGCATCAGCGAGGTGTAGAGGACCATGGGCCCGTCCGCGCAGCCGATCATCGCCACCGACGCCGCATCGTTGTAGCTGAACCCCAGGGCGACCGCGATCGGGAACACCGCCACCGTCCCCAGCTCCGCACAGATCGCCAGGAACATGCTCAAAAATGGCCGGGCCAGCACGTAGCCCACATCCAGCAGGACCCCGATCCCCATGAACACGAAGCAGGCGATCAGCCCGTTGCTGAACATGAGCGTGTAGATCGGCTGCAAAAAATCGATTTGGAGCAGGCTGAAGAGCTGCTCCTGATTGGTCACCAGCGGGTCGAGAAAGAGCGTGCCGGCCTTGCCGTTGTCGAGGACGAGAACCCCCGCGTTGACCGCCGACATCCCCAGCCCCATCGGCACCATCAGCAGCGGCTCCAGCACGCCTTTCTTTCCAAGATAGACGAGGAACATCCCCAGGAGCATGAACCCGATCCGCGCCGCAGTGATCAGGGGCGGGGCTTCGACAAGGGTCTGCAGGCCCTGGAACAGGCTCAGCACGTCGTGGCCGCTCATGATTTGGGCTCCTTGATGGCCGTAAAAAAGCGCACGGTGTAGTAGACGGCTTTGATCATCGCGGCGACGAGCATCGATAACACGAATGCCAGGCCGGCGATAAAGAAGGTGGCGGACAGGAGGGAGTTCATCGGAATTTGTGCGAGGAGTAGATGGCGCGGCGGCCCTCCAGCGACCAGTGCTGCATCAGGGTTTCGACGGATGGCGCTTTTTTCACGCCGACGATGCGGTGAGGCTGCTGGAGCATCTCCGAAACCGTCGCTGCAATAATCGCAAGGACCTTCGGGTCGATTCCCGGTGCCGGCTCGGGGGCCACCTCCGCAGGCTCCGCGGGGCGGGCCGCCGCCGGGTGGGTGGACGCCAGATAGAGCCCGAAGATCCGCAGCAGGATCATGGACAGGAAGATCCCTCCCAGGATCATGCCCAGAAGCCCCCAGTTCGTCTGTGTCGCCGCCACCTGCCCGAGCAGCAAACCCCCGGCGCTCATCAAAGCGGGATGTTGCCGTGTTTCTTCGGCGGGCGGGTCTCGCGCTTCGAGAGCGTGTTGCGCAGCGCCATGGCCACCATCGCACGGGTCTGCGCGGGCCGGATCACGTCGGTGATCATTCCCTTGCCCGCCGCCTGATAGGGCGATGCGAACTTCGCGCGGTAGTCGGCGATGAGCTTGCTCTCCGAGGCGGGATCCTTGTCGATCTCCCGCTTGTAGAGGATCTTCACCGCCCCCTCGGCCCCCATCACCGCGATCTCCGCCGTGGGCCACGCAAACACCAGGTCAGCGCCCAGATCCTGGCTGCACATGGCAAGGTAGGCCCCGCCGTAGGCTTTGCGCAGGATCACCGTGATCTTCGGCACCGTGGCCGCCCCGTAGGCAAAGAGCATCTTCGCTCCGTGGCGGATGATCCCCCCACGCTCCTGTGCCACGCCGGGGAGGAACCCGCCCGTGTCGACAAGGGTCACGATCGGGATGTTGAAAATGTTGCAGAAACGGATGAACCGCGCGGCTTTGTCCGACGCATCGATGTCGAGCGCACCCGCCTTCACCTTGGGCTGGTTGGCAATGATGCCGACCACGACCCCCTGGATGCGGGCGAAGCCGACCACCATGTTCTTGGCGAAGTCCATCTGGACCTCGAAGAAGTCGGCATTGTCCACCAGCCGCCCGATGACATCCTTCACGTCCATCGGATTTTTCGGGTCCTCCGGAATCAGGGCCTCCATGCCGGGATCCTCCTCGAGCACGAGGGGAACCGACAGATCGTGCGGGGGATCCATGATATTGTTGGAAGGGATGAACGAGAGAAGCTTGTGGACGATCGCGATCGCGTGGGCGTCGTTCTCCGCAACAAAGTGGATGTTTCCGCTGATCGTCGCGTGGGCTGCCGCGCTCCCGACCTCGGCCATCGTGCACTTCTGCCCCGTCGCCGCCAGGATGACGTCCGGCCCGCAGATGAACATGTTCGCCTGGTCCTTGACCATGATCTGGAAATCCGTGAGGGCCGGGGAGTAGGCGGCCCCGCCCGCGCAGGGGCCGGCGATCACCGCGATCTGCGGCACCACGCCGGACAGCAGCACATTCTTGAAGAAGACCTTGCCGTAGCCGGAGAGCGATTCGACGCCCTCCTGGATGCGCGCACCGCCGGAGTCGTTGAAGCAGACCACCGGCATGCCCGATTGCTGGGCGAAGTCCATGATGTCACAAATCTTCTGCGCGTGCATGTGGCCGAGCGATCCGCCCGCCACCGTGAAATCCTGGCTGTAGGAGGCCACCGGCCGGTCGCCGATGTATCCGGTGCCGGTGATCACGCCATCCGCCGGCAGCTCTTTCTTTTCCATGCCGAAGTTGTGGCAGGCGTGCTGGGCGTGCATGCCGAACTCCATGAAGGTGCCGGGCGCAAACAGGTTGTCGAGCCGGTCCCTCGCCGTCATCAGCCCCTTCTTGCGGCGGGCCTCCAACTTGTCTTTTCCCCCCGCGTCCAGGATCGTCTGGCGGCGGGTGTCCAGCTCTTCGAGAAATTCTTTTTTGATGGGCATATTTTTAGTGCGCGGCAGCGCCGGGTTTGGGTTGGCAGAATTCGGTGAGCACGCCGAACGAACTTTTCGGGTGGAGAAATGCGACCAGTTTGCCGCCGGCCCCGTCGATCGGGACCTCGTGGATCAGGCGCGTCCCGGCCCCTTTCGCCTGGGCCAGCTGCCCGGTGATGTCGGTGGTCGCAAATGCGATGTGGTGGATTCCCTCCCCGCGGTCCGCAATGAACTTCGCAACCGTGCTCTCGGGATCCGTCGGCTCCAGGAGCTCCAGATGCACCTCCCCGCAGGAGAAAAAGGCGGTGCGCACTTTCTGGGAGGGAACCTCCTCGATATGGCCGCACTTCAAACCAAGGGTTTTCTCGTAATACGGAAGGGCCGCCTCAATCGATTTGACAGCAATTCCCAGATGATCAATTTTTTGAATAGTAGCGCTCATATAAATGCTGATATTAGACAATCTAATATCAGCACCTCCTGCAAGAACTTTTTCTGAATTTCTTGCGCTGGTCAAGCTGGCCCGGCGGGTGCGGCGGGTGCGGCGGGCGTTGTCTGGAATGTTGTCTGGAATTG
>Ga0247844_1001631_pt1 | contig 40109 bp, 36 predicted proteins | sample LaCtaG_FD_192421 | JGI IMG/M metagenome (GOLD analysis project Ga0247844, IMG submission 192421) | Freshwater microbial communities from meromictic Lake La Cruz, Castile-La Mancha, Spain - LaCruzMarch201714.5m_1 | ecosystem: Environmental > Aquatic > Freshwater > Lake | place: Spain: Castile-La... | reverse complement strand
GCTATTGTGCGTCGCAGAAACAACTACCTTAAATGCCAATGCCGGTTTTATAACGTATGCCTGGTCGGATGGAACCAATGCAACCAGCATCAATGTAAATGCGGGCGGCAATTTTACCGTAACCGTAAGCGATGCAAACGGATGTACTGCTACTGCCACCCAAATTGTGCAAGCCTTACCGATTGTGACGCCGCAAATCAGCGGACCAAACATCATTTGCGGCAACAATCCGGTCCTTTTAAGTGTAACAGGCAATTTCAGTGCCTTTAATTGGTCGGGTGGACAAAATACGGCCAGCGTGTCGGCCAACCAGGCAGGTACTTATTCGGTTACCGTAACAGATGCCAATGGCTGCACCGGCAGTAGTTCCATTACGGTAAATGCAGGCGCTGCGTTATCGCCCGTTTTAAGCCAATTACCGTATCAATGCGACGGACAAATTACCCTGAGCGTCGGGTCAGGCTTTGCCAATTACACCTGGAACAATGGCCTAAACACTACCGATATCAAGGTAAATCAAAATGGAAACTACACCGTAACGGTTTCAGATGCAGCAGGTTGCACCGGAACGGTAACGACCCAGGTAACCATACCAACCAATCCACAAGTAACGATTGATGGAAATACCACCCTTTGTGCTGGACAAACCACCAACTTAAGCTCCTCAGGCATTTTTACCAGTTATAATTGGTCGAATGGTGGTACAACCCCTGAAGTTACGGTCTCGGCACCGGGTTTATACTCTTTGGTGGTGCAGGATGCGCTTGGTTGTACGGCTGCAAACACGATTGTTGTGTCCCAAAAACCGCCGTTTACGCCAGCGATCAGCGTAGCGCCGGTAGATTGCGCCAGCCAAATGTTTGTGCTTGCCGATCTGGGATATACGGTATATGCCTGGAATACAGGCGAGGCTTCTTCGGTGATTACCGTAAGTCAGGCAGGTACTTTTAGCGTTACCGTGACAGACGCGAGTGGTTGCACGGGTTTGGCTTCAGCTACTGTCAATATTGCCGTGTCAGATACTGTGTTTATACAAAAAACGGCTTGTGATCCAGCGGCTGTTGGAGTCGATATTCAAATTGTCAATAAATCAAATGGTTGTGACAGCCTGGTTATTACGGAAACTACTTTAGGGGCCGGGATAAGCGGAAATGCCTTGGCCATCAGTGATTTTAACGGTTACAATATCGCCTGCAAAGATGGCGCGAATGGCGAAGCGAGTATCACGCCGTTGAGCGGAACCGCGCCGTTTAGTTATCAATGGAGCAACGGATCAAGCAACAGCATCGCCCAAAACCTGGTGGCAGGCACTTACTCGGTCACGTTTACGGATGCAGCAGGTTGCAGCGGTACCGCCTCGGTGCAGTTGGATGAACCGGCTGGTGTTCAAGCAGTGATTGATGCAACCAACCCCACTTGTCAAAATGCCGGTATTATTGAGGTGACACAGGTGGCGGGTGGCTTTGGCCCTTACACCGTACGCTTGGTACAGGATATTGGCGTCACCAACGGCGTTGATCCCTTGAATTTCAATAGCCTGAATGCGGGCAATTTCGATGTGGAAATCAGCGACGCCAATGGTTGTAAAACCACGGAAAACGTGGTGCTTTTACCCACACAAATCGTCAATGAATTTGTTAGTGATACGTTTGACCTTAATTTGGGTGATACGATAAAAATCAATGCGGGTGCGGGCATTACCATTGCCCCGCTGGATATCAATTGGTCACTTTCCGGCCCCGGACAATTGTCGTGCGATGATTGCCTGGATCCTGTGCTGACCCCTGTTTCTACCACCCTGCTACAATTGGATGTGAAAGGCTTTGGTCAATGTGCAGCGCAAGGCTTGTTTTTGATCCGGGTAAACAAGGACAAACAGGTGTACATTCCCAATGTGATCAATTTAAATAGCGATGACAACAATGCCTTCACTGTTTATAGCGATGAAAGGGTGGTGCAAATCAAAAGTTTGCAGATTTACGACCGCTGGGGCACGCAAATCGTCTTGTTAGAGAACTTTTTACCAAACGATCCAAATCAAGGTTGGGATGGTCAGTTCAGAGGTCAGGCGGTCATGCCGGGCGTGTATGTGTACTGGACCGAAGTGTTGTACCGCGATGGTACTTCTGAAATCATAAAGGGCGATGTCACCGTGGTACGTTAAAACATAATAAACATGAAAAATTGCGTCTTACTGGCCTTAATAGCTTGTTGCTTAGGTGGTCTAAACGGCCAAACAGTGACGTTTACCGGCCAGGGGAATCTTCCGATACCCCCTGGCGCGCCGGCCCAGACCGTTGGCGTAACCCAATCACTTTGCAATGTGACCGGCGTGGGAATCATCGGCAATTGTGTTACCATCGAAAATGTAACCATCGACCTGGAGCATTCCTGGGTGGGCGATATTGGCATTTTATTGATTGGTCCTGGCGGGCAGGTGCTCGAATTATCCACGGGCAATGGAATCTCCGGAAATAATTATACCAATACCGTTTTTTCGGATAATGCGGGCGACTTTATTACAGCGGGCACTCCACCTTATACAGGCAATTTTAGGCCAGAAGGGCGGGTAACCAACCTCAACAATCCGTATAGTAATACGCCACCACTGGGTACTTTTACTTTTGCCAATACTTACAATGGCACCAATGGGGATGGAAACTGGACGCTTTATATCAACGATTATGTTTCGGCTGATATCGGCGTCTTGCTATCTTGGTCCATAACGTTCAACCTGAACGGTTTGCCACCTGTGGCCAATGCCGGTGCAGATGTAAACATTTGTAACGGGGCGAGTGCCAATCTTGCAGCCAGCGGTGGCAATACGTATGCCTGGAGCAATGGCGCAACAACCGCAAGTACAAGTGTAAATCCTTCCACTACCACAACTTATACCGTTACCGTAACAACACCAGGGTGCGGTTCGGATACCGATGAGGTTATTGTAAATGTTGCGCCAAAGCCAACGGTAAATTTAAACATCGGTAATGAAAATATTTGTGTCGGCGCCTGCCCCACCCTCACTGCCGTTTTTACCGGAACCGCGCCCTTTACCCTTACGGTAGCAGTGATTGTAAGTGGCAATACCTTGATTTTATCTACTCAGTCATTTAACAGTACAACCGGTACTTTTTCTATTTGTATCCCCGGAAATGTGCCACCAGGGCCTGTGCTCATCCAAACCACGAGTTTGTCGGATGCGTTTTGTGTATGTAATTAAATGCCAGATTTACGGACAACTACAATTAGCATCCACCAAACTCGTTGCCGCCAACGTAAAACTTCCCGGCGCCGCCCCTACCGGCACACACACCTGAAAAGTACCGCTATTGCCTGGAAATGTTTGTGTTACAGCACTCCCGCCTGCGCTCGTGTACGTGAGCGTAAAAGGCGCTGTACCGGTAAACGTAGCCGTCACGGTGGTACAGGCTCCCGCACATACATTCGGGTTGGCAGCCGTAAACGTTACCGTGGGCAACGGACGCCATATTACCTGGGTCGCATTGGAAAAATCCAGACAAGGATCACTCAAATTCACATTTCCACCCAGATTATTGCCTGCCATCGCGGCAGCATAATACGTCACACCGGTCACAAGCGGCGGCGCAAAGGCAAAATTGGGCGTGTTGCTGGTGGCCACAATGCTGCCAACCGTATCGCTGGGGTTCGTAAACAACACATATTGCTTGACATCATCGGATTCTAAAAAACCACCTGTATTGACAAACGGGAAAATTTCATTGGTACACAAATCGGCACTGGGCGTATTGACAGTACCAGCATCGGTGGAGCAACCACAATTGGCAGTTCCCGGAAATCCGGCAGGAACCGAACCCAGCGCATTCAAAATACCTACCGTTGGAACGGTGCATTGGAAGGTAGCACCACCCCCTATATTGGACTGGTACACGTCCGTACCGGTGCAATTCGGATCCAAATTACCCCCATAAATCCCTGCAAACGGTCCGCTGGAAATGGCAGTCGCTGGCGCTCCACAAAGAATTGGATAAGTATCGACAATGTTGAGTACCATTGGATTACCAAGGGTTACCGATACCAAATGATAAGAAGTTCCGCCCGAATTGTCATAATCAATCATAAAAGAATACAAAATGCCGTTCAAATATATCGGCTGTAACAAGGCTAAATTATTAGGAGCCGGGAATGCCCCTACTAAAGTAACCGAATTTGACCCCGGATTGTACTCATAAATCTTTGAATCCACCACGCCTCCAACAACCGTATAGGACGTTACATAAATGTTTCCATTGGGTGCCAGCACTGCGCCTGTCACAGTCCCGCCCCCAGGAATCGTACTAGATGAAATCGGCGTTGAACTTGGGGGCGAAAATGTCACAATTTCACCTTGGTTGCCAAACCCGACCACATTCCCATTGGGTAAGGGAACAATCCCGACCAAACCATTCGGAAAAACGCTTTGGGGAACCGTAAACTGCGAACAATACTGACATGTTGCAACGTTGAACACCCCTAAAACATAACCTCCGCTTGGCCCGGCACCTGCAACATATAAATACTGAGCATAAAGTCCGCTACCCTTTAGTAGCAGCAAAAACAATGGTAAAACAAAAAACTTTTGCATGTATAATTTAATTTATTGCAATTGCTTGCAATATGATTTCAGCCATTTTCATAACCACCTTGGGTTGACTATAAGCATCCAGCATTTACTGGGAGGGATACCAGTAAGCCTTCGTAAACTATGTTTTCTAACGTCTAAAGCGAACAAGCTGTTTTTAGGAATTCTCCTTTCTGCCTAATTTAGGCAAATTTAAAACTCCCCTGTTTTAGTATTTTTGCATCGAAGTACATCTTAAAATCCGTCCCATGAACATCCCATTCCTGCTCCTCCACGGTGCCCTCGGTGCCAAACAACAATTCAACCCGCTCCTTTCAGCCCTTCCCAATTCCTGGAATGGCCAGCCCATCAACCTGCCTGGACACGGCGGCTTACCCGCCAACGAAACCTTTTCTATCGAAAAAATGGCCGAATTTGTACTACAATGGCTTGACAATCAAAATTTTGCACAAATAAACATATTCGGCTACAGCATGGGCGGATACGTTGCGCTCTGGCTCGCGCATACCCACCCCGTGCGCATACGCAGCGTTTTTACCCTCGGCACGCAGTTCGACTGGACGCCCGAATCGGCAGCCAAAGAAGCCGGCCGCTTAAATCCCGAAAAAATTGCCGAAAAAGTACCCGCTTTTGCCCTTCAACTCGAACAATTACACGCACCGGAAGACTGGCCGCAGGTGGTGCGCCAAACAGCCGATTTGCTCACACAACTAGGCGAAAATCCCCTCGTAAGCCCCGAAGTACTGCAAAGCATTCAGCAGCCCGTGTGGATTGCCCGCAGCAGCGACGACCAAATGGTATCCCGCGAAACCTCCGAAAAGGCAGTCCAAAACCTGCCCAATGGCCATTTTGTTGAACTTCCTGAAACGAAACACCCGTTGGAGCAGGTTGATCCGGCTTTGCTGGCGCAAATGTTGGAGCATTGGCGTGGGGAAATTGTAAAATGCTCTGAGCCCTAAAAATCCGTCTTATCCAAACCTCAGGTGTCAGCCCGGGGTAGTCGAGCCAGCCTGCGGTAACAGGAAAAAAAGCAGGATGCCGAAACCGGAATGGACAAAATGATTCGTTTAATTATAAAACGCTTACACTTTTATTTTTTTATGGTATTAACATAAAACTCTACTCCAATAGAAATTCTATATCCATTATGAAATATTACCCTTTCAATTGGTTCTCTTGTTCCAATAGGCGTGAAACTCTTATAATAATTTCCTTCGCCTATCAATTTAAGCTTATCCGAAATCTTTATGCGTAACCCTGCACCCGCTGTCCAACTAAAATCCCAAGTTGGAGACTTATCTTCGGGGTGAATGAATGCCAATGATATTGAATTTTTATCGTTAATTTTAGTAGCACCACCTATTCTTAAGGACGTATTCATTCCTCCATTTACAAAAAATTGAATACGATTTCCTGCCTTTATCTCTATCACCAGCGGCATAGTCAAGAATGAATAAAAAAAATCGGTCTTTGTTAATCCCCCTGTGGCACCATTCCCTATGTCTAACGTAAACGTTTTACCATAAAATCCTCTTTCTTCATATGCAAGTCCCGACTTTATGGATAAAAAATTATTTAGCTTATAACCTACCCCAATGGAAGGCATGTAAGTTTGCTTCTTGTTTTCACTTTTTAAAATAACATAATCCGGGTTTTTAGTCGAAATAACTAATGGAAAATTTATGCCACTGGCCAAACTAAAATAAAAGTTTTGTCCAAAAGCAATACTATTTAAAAGCATGAAAAGAAGAAATGCAATGGGTTTCATATTGACATAAATTAATATAAAAGCCTGCTTTGATGTACCAAAACAAGCTTTTATAGTTATATAATGATTAATGGTTGATTATCAATTTTACCGATTGCTTTTCAGAATTATTGATAATTTGAATCGAATAAATCCCCGATGCGAACGCGGAAACATCAAGATTTAAGAAATGACCATTAACAACAATTTGCTTGACCTCCCTTCCAAACAAATCAATTATTTGGATTTTTGTTTTTTCCAATTCCCACTCATTGGGTAATTGAATTACCGTAAAAGCGTTTGCAGGGTTAGGGAAAGCCTGAACCGAGCCAATTAAAGCACCATTATTTCCATTGTCGACAAACAACTTAGGACCACCACTGGAACACGGAGATAGTACCTGAAAAACATATGTCTCTGTCTTGCCCTGCAAACAACCTGTTCCAGTGACAACAGTAACTGTCAACGAAAATATCCCTGGGTTATTTGTATGAAACGCAAACGCCCAACCATTTGATGTATAAACAGGTGTAATTATATTGGGTCCATTACCGTTGACAGTCCATTGCAATATGGTATTACTAGGAATAGGAATGCCTTGAAAACCAGCGGTTATTGTGTAACTTTCATTAAGACAGATATTGTTGAAAGAACCAACTATAGATCCATTGTTTTGTGTTAATGGCGATATAGTATGCCTGTAATTGGTCGCTGGGGTTGGGTTCACCCAAGTTATGTTCCTTATAACTGAGGTGGCGATGAGCTGGTTGTTACATTCGGCAGGGGTACTTATATCACATTTTATCCAGCCATTGCAACCTGTGCAGTTTCCAGTGTCTTTATACCTAATACTTGCTCCCGTTCCAATGATTGTTAAATTCGGGCTGGTATGCCATGTGTATACATAATCTTGCCCACCATTCATTTCCAAAAAAGGAGCCTTCATGTCTTGTTCCAATCCCGGGCAGGGAATTACTCCACTACCCGATAATCGATAAGCAGCATTTTCTTGTTGCGAATTGGTATTGGTTGGATCCAACCAATCACGCAGCCTTGTAGCCGCTGTTGTTCCTGTTCCCCAAGACACATCAAATCTACCAAACCAGTTAGTTCCGGTCTTATCCTCACATGAATGCCTTTGACCTCCCTTTAACTGACCTACTACCCTATGTTCAGGATTCAACATTGCTGAGCCAGATGACCCTGATTCAAGTACACCAAAGTCACCTACCTGCCCAGGGTTAAATCTCCACGCACTGCTCGGGGGAAGGTGGAATGCTCCAAAAGCCAAGGTAGTGGGATTTGTAATGGAAGCTTGATCATCATGGCTAATTTTCATTACATCTCCAACAGGATGGTGGAGCACAGTCGAATTCGCAGGTGGAGCAGTATTTCTTGACCAGCCCAAATAAAAGAGATTTTGGCTGGCAGTAGTAGTCTGATTCAATTCTAGTAAAGAGCAATCAGAAATTATTCCTGTTGCTGCACGCTGCTGTACACCTACAAAAGTAATCCAACCTTGGCTGTTCCCGTTCCAATCCCTAAAACGAACACCCACCGTGTTAAAATCTATGGATGTACCTGAGGGTGTTACTGTACAATGATTAGCTGTCAATACAAATGAACGGAGATTGTTATCTGAGTTAGTATTATTCAAGAGTGTGCCAGTGCATAATGAGGTTGAGTTATTTATGAGCAATTTTGCGACAGCCCTTTGCTCTATCCTGAAACAATCGCCTTCATTTGCAGTAACGTCTATATTGCAACCTAGGCTTGAGCCGCCGCTATCTCTATAACCATAACCGATCTCTTTTATTCGTATATTTCTTAGCCCTGATATATTTTTAGGCTCAGTATAGTAAACAAATAGTTTGTCAGTAGCCAAAATCTCAGTCGATATCTCTTGAGCATCTTGTGGGAAATTGTCAGCTGTGATTGGTCCGTACAGTAAATCTTTGGCTCCCGATATAAGAAACAGTTCGGCTCCTTCCGGGATAGCAAATTCCTGAAAAGTAAGGCTAAGGCTCTTTGCTTGAGTCGCTCTTATTTCTAACGTCCAAATGATACTGGTTTCAGTTGCGTACCAAACTCCACTATTTTCGGGAGTCAAATCAGTTGCAAGCAGTTTTGCAAAGCGATAAGGCCTGTTTTGGGCTCCTCCAATGGAGTCTTCTATGTAAAGAGATTGGAACTCTTGGAATGATAGCGCATTGAAAGTTACATTTGGTATTTCACTAGTTTCCGAAATACCAAATCGTTGTAGAATATCTTGAGAAGAGGTTAATGCTGTATAGACTTGTGCTTTGGCGTTAATTACCAACATGCAAAGCGAAAGAATAATAACAACAAATTTTTGATTTTTTTTCATAAGACAATGATTTTAAACTCGTTTGAAGTACAAAAGTATATTCTCAAAATAATTCATACAAGGGACAACATAGGACAACATAGGACAACATAGGTCAACATAAGTCAAACTAAGTGATTCAATCTAGTTTTTCGAATACCCTCCAATACTTCTTTAAACAAAAACTGTCTTGTATAAATTTTTCGCACAAATTATCCAATAAAAATAAGCTATACTAATACAAGGTTGTGCTCATCGTGTTTCGAAGGCAAAATGAATAGGATATGAATACCACGCCCACCACAGAAAGCATTAACCAAACATATCCTCCAGCGTCAACACATTTTCTACCAACCCAAGACTATGTTTGTTGTGTTTTAAACCATATACGGTAATCATGGTCACCATAATGTATTTACGGGTGCCCGTGGCTGCTTTAAAAATGGCTACTTTTTGACGAATATTACTTGCTTCCGCTTCGGTAAGGCTTATTTCATGGTTGTAAAACTTGATCTCAAACAAATTGATCACATGGTCGTTTCGATCGAGTACAAGATCAATTTGTGCACCTTCTTCGGTTTCGGTGCCGCGCTGCTGAAAAGTGGCTGCCGTTGCAAATACCCCTGCAATCCCCAGTGCTTTTTTGATTTGCCCCAAATGCTTGAGGCATAAGTTTTCATAAGCATAACCACTCCATATTTTTACGGTCTGCGTCTGACTCAAATGCCTCCACGTATCTGGACCTTCGTTTTTGTTTTTTTCAATAAAACGGAGATAAAACAGGGAATATTCATCGGTAAGGCGGTAAAGCGTGTCCTTTTTCTTTTTTCCGAATGGATAATACGAGGTAATAAATCCCGATTGTTCCAATTCGTCCAACACTTTCGAAATTTGACCGCCTTCCGGAAGTTTACCCATTCGTACAATATCTACCCGACTCATACCTTGCCTTGATTGCGCCAGGGTTTTAACGATCGTAATATGGTTATCGGCCTTGGCAAAAAGCGCGGGATAAAGTCGGGGAAACTCATCGCGCAGCAACCCGTTTTGCGCAAAACAAAGGTCGTTTATATTTTGAATGGCACTTTTTCCAGCCTCAATTCCCTTGAGATAATGCGGAATTCCGCCAATAGCCATATAGATCTGGGCAATTTGATAGGAATCGAAATGAATATTACGGCTTTGTAAATAAGCAGCCGTTTCTTTTAAGTCAAACGGCTTTAGGAAAATACGCTTCGTAATCCGGTTGTGTAAACCACCTCGGTTATTCACAATTTTCTGAATCATCCAGGAAGCCGCTGATCCACAAATCACCACAACCATATTTTGTGTAGAAGCAAAACTGTTCCAAAACCAGCTTAAACCCATTAAAAAGCCAGATTTATGCCCTGCTAACCACGGCACTTCATCCAAGAAAACAACCTGGCGTTCAACAGTTTTCTGTTCTTTTAGAAACTTGGACAAGAGGAAAAACGCCTCCAACCAGTTCGCCGGAACTTTTATCGGCACAGGAGATTGCATGCGTTCTGTCAATTGCAAACTAAAATTCTGTAACTGATCAGCGTTGGTGGCATGCTGCAAACCCGTTAATTCAAAGGCAAGATGGTGCTGGTAGACCTGTTTTATCAGAAAGGTTTTGCCTACCCTCCTTCTTCCAAACACAGCAACCATTTCAGCTTCACGCGATGCAAGGGCATTGACCAAAATTTGCTGCTCCTCTTTTCTCCCGATGAGTTTATTTTCCATAAATAAAAATTATTGGTGGCGGAATGTGGGTCAAAGATACCACATTCCGCGTTCAATAAAAATTATTGGTGGCGAAATCCAGGTATAACACCCCACATTCCGCCACGAATAAAAATTATTAGCCGAGAAATCCGGGTAAAACTCCCCACATTCCGCGCACAACAAAAAATACCCCACTTATCCCCAAAAATCTGTAACCTTGCTACCAACAAGTGTGTCTGACACCACAAACACCTTGAAGGCCTCGTACATGGCAGCAACAATTACAGATGAATCGCTCATACAAATGGCCCTGAGCGGTCGGCAAAGCGCCTTTAGCATGCTGGTAAAACGTTACGAAAACTACGTTTTTACCCTCGCGCTGCGTTTTGTCAAAAACAGGGAAGATGCCCACGAGGTAGCGCAAGACAGTTTCCTGCGCGCCTTTCGGTATTTGCCCGATTTCAGGGGCGAAGCAAAGTTCTCTACCTGGCTGTACCGCATCGTGTTCACGACCGCACTCAACCATTTAAGAAAGAAAAATCCCGATATTCGCTCGCTCGACGACGAAACTAAGCCGCTGCAGATCCCCGACCAGGGCACGCCCGATGGTGCGCTAACACTCGAACAAAACGATCGCAACAAATCCCTGCACCAGGCCATCGCCCATTTATCGGCCGATGATGCAGGCATTATTACGCTTTTTTACCTGTACGAACAAAGTCTCGACGAAATCTGTGACATCATGGGACTGACCATGACCAACGCCAAAACAAAACTTTGCAGGGCGCGCCAACGTTTAAAATCCGTACTGGATGATAAATTTGCAGCCGAAATCAAAGAATGGCGTTAAACCTTAACCATGATCGGCTTGTTTTTTGATATAACCCCTTATTTCCGCACATCTTTTATCCTGGTATAATATGGAAAATAACTTTTTGCTCAACGACGAACTCCTGTGGGATTATGCAGATGGCTTGTTGGATCCTGTCCAGCACCAGCTGATTACCACGTATTTGGAGCAGAATCAGGCCTGGAAAGTTAGGCTGGACGCAATCGTTTTGGAGCAACAACGGTTTGGAAATTTGCCCCTGGAAAAACCAAATGCCGGTTTTGCCGATCGGGTGATGGCCGCCTGGGCCCTGGAACAACGGGTACAAAAAGCCATACCTGCTGCACCAGACTGGATTTTGCGCCTGATACCCATCGTTTTTGCCATCCTGATCCTCCTGCCTTTGGTTGGGCTGTTGGGCGGCGGTGTGCAACAAAACATCCCCCTTCGTAATTTACCATTCGAATTGCCTGCATTTCCGATCGATGCTTTTCATAATTTTGGCGCCAGCCCGGTTCTTTTTTATGGTGTACTCTTCGTGCTGGTATTCCTAACCTTGCGTATTTTTGAGCAATTTTTGCAATTAAGGCTTCAATATGGAAAAAGATAAGAAAAAGCCCCAGTTTATCAATCAGCCCGAGTATCCAGGCGGCCCAAAGGAAATGACCAAATTCCTGTACGGCGCTCTGCGTTATCCGGCGGCGGCCCTCGAAGCCAATGTTGAAGGCAGCGTGCTGGTAGAATATGGCATTGATTATAAAGGAAATGTGATTGAAACCCGGGTGTTGCAAGGCATTGGTCATGGCTGCGACGAAGAAGCCTGCCGCGTTATTAAACTCATGAAGTTTGATGTAGGTAAAAACCGCGGGGTAAAAGTCCTTTTTCACCGAAAAGCCCGCATTCAATTTAAAAAACCGGCCCCGCAGCCCGTTGCGCCCGTGATGCAAATCCAGTACACCTTCACCGAAACTACCCCAAACCCCACCCCGCAACCCGAATCGAAACCTGCCGAAACCACCTATTCCTATACGATTCAATTTTGAGGCTGCTCCCCTTTTTATTCCTGTTACTCGCTTGCACCGCCGCGCCCGGACCACGCAAAACGGGCTTTTATTATTGGCAAACGGAATTGGCCATTTTGCCCGCATTCGATCAATACCTCCAAGACATTTCCTGTAATACGCTGTATGTCAAATTTTTAGACATTGGGCGTAACCCCGACAACCATGCAATAGAACCGCTGTCTTTACTCGAATGCCGCGACACCCAGTTGCTTTCCAATAAAACCATGATTCCCTGTATTTTTCTGACCAACAGCGTTTTTCAGGACATTACGCCTACCCAAATTGAGTGGCTGGCGGAAAAAACCCTGGATGCATTGGAAAGCGTGGGTGCCCAGTTTCCAGGCCGTTTTAATTTTAAATCCGATGGCAAGGCCTCAGAAATTCAATTGGATTGCGATTGGTCGGCCAGCACCCAAAAAGCCTATTTTGCTTATGTACAGGTACTTAAAAAACGTTTACCCGCTCATTTTCGCTTAAGCGCCACCATTCGGCTGCACCAGTACAAATTTCCGCGACAAACGGGCGTGCCCCCGGTCGAACGCGGCATGCTCATGCTGTACAACACCGGCGATTTGGACAATCCAAACACCCAAAACTCCATTTTTGATTTGGAGGATGCCAAAAAATACGTGCAAGGTGCGCCCAAACACTATCCTTTACCGCTGGATGTGGCACTGCCGGTTTTTTCTTGGGCCCTGGTGTACCGCGACGATCATTTATGGAAAATCATCGCAAACCCGGAAGACAGCCTTTTTTCTGATCGTTCCCGATTTGACACCTTGGCAAATGCATTAAACTTATCCGTACAAAAAGCCACTTTCCTGCGCGGCCATTATCTTCGCCCCGGCGATCAGATTCGCATCGAACGCATCACCCCTGCATTGTTACAGGAAGCAGCCCAACTAGCGGCCACCATTGCCTTGGCGGATGATGCAGTTTTGGCCTTTTTTCAGGCTGACAGTTCGGTTATACGCGCTTTTCCATCTTACACGCTGCAAACCATATGGCACAATTTTCAGGTAAAAAACAGGTAAAATCAGGATATTTTAAAATATTAATGCCTATTCAATACGGCATTGGGCTCCTGTTTTGCTGGTTGTTTTGCAGCTCGTTCTTCCCCCCGCATTTATCCGCACCTGAAGGTAATTGCACCGGCACAACCGCTTTTTATGGATATACCTTTCTGTATCCCGAAATTGTAAATAAAAATGCCGCATACGCACCTTTTTTTATCCGTTGGGACGACTATTACGATAAGGTGTTTTTCAATACCGATCCGCAAAAAAAGGAAAATATTGAAGAATGGATCGAACGCTATTGCAGCCAACCCAACCCGGCGCACGTAGAATATGTGGTGTATCAGGCAAGTTTTGGGGAGTTAAGTGAATTACGCGCCAGCGCTGCCGACCAACAAAAACGCACCCTCCTGCCCTATGCCATGGAAGGCAATAGTTTTGCAGAAATGATTGCCATCAATAGCTGCGTGGAAGTGGTTGACTATCTGATGTTTACCCGAAAATGTGAGCCTTTCGTACTCGGCGGGAGCGACCGCTGGAAACTGCCCCAAATTGATACCGGCGCGATGCAGGAACTCATCCGCGAAGGCATCGGCCGCTTCAACGACACACGCTCCCATTTTGTAAAACTCCGATACGCCTACCAAATCGTTCGCCTGGCCCATTATGCCCGAAAATGGCAACAAACCGTCGATTTATACAACCAATTAATGCCCAAAGTGGACCGTAAAAAGCCCAGCATCGTTTTTTTCTGGACACTTGGACACCTCGCGGGCGCTTTGCAAAAATTGGGAAAATACCCCGAGGCAGCCTACCGGTATTCCATGATTTTCCGATTCTGTGGCTCCAAACGCGCCCAGGCTTACCGCAGTTTCGTCATCCGCAACGACGCCGATTGGAAAGCGACCCTCCGACTTTGCCAAACCGACGCCGAAAAATCTACTCTGCACGTGATGCGGGCCGGGGGCGCTCATACCCACGCGATCGAAGACATGCAAATGGTGTATCAACTCGATCCGCGCAACCCCCAACTGGATCTGTTACTCGCCAGTGAAGTGCAGGAACTCGAGAAAATATACCTCCGCACAAAAGTGACCGATATCAAACACGGGGAAGCCATCGGATCCCTTGCCCGTGAAAAAGGATCGAAACACCTGCTCGATTTGATGAATTTTACGCGTCAAGTCATCCAAGATAACCAAACCCCCAATCCAAAGTTGTGGCGTTGCATGATTGGTTACCTCGAACTGCTGGCGGGCGATGAATATGCCGCCGAAAAATCATTCAAACGGGCCGAGTCCTTTTTCAAAAGTAGCGACCCATACGACCAGCATTTATCAAAACAAATAGAAATTTGGCGCTTGCTTGCGCAGATTATCAGAATCAATCCGGCTACTCCCTTCCCCGATGATGCCGCATTTCGCATCGAAAGTTATGCCGTTTTTAAAGAAAACCCCTATTTTAAACCGTTTTTGCAAGAATGGCTGTCCGCAGCATACGCGGCCACACAACATCCGGGCAAAGCACTGTTGGCCGCTTATGAACCTTCCGCTCTAGGACTTAACCCCCAACTAGACATCCTGGATGACTTGCTCCAGGAGGCCGCTAAAAACAACCCCATCTTCCTGGAAAAAGCCATGATGATGGATACAAATCCGGCCCAAATACAGGCGCGGTTGCTCGAAATCAAAGGCGCTTACTTGCTTTCAATTGGGCAGCCTGAAGCCGCGCTGGCCACATACCGCAATATTTTACCCACCGAATTGGCTAAAATGCCTCAATACAGCCCATTTCGGGAAGTCACCAACGAACACATCAACCGCCCCATAACAGATACCTTATTACTCAATCGAAAAGAAATCATCGAACAACTGATCGAATTTGAGTTCCGGGCAAAAGCGGCAGCAGGCGAAAATGCCCCCATCGCAGCCTGGTATTATTACCTGATCGGATTGGGCTATTATAATATGTCGTACTTCGGATATGAATGGGAGGCCATGGACAGTTACCGAAGTGGCTACAATTGGCTTCGGCTGGCCCAAGGTCCGGTATTTCCGCTAACAGGATCGCCCTCAGGCAATCGGGAAAATACCGATCTAAGTGTCGCCTTATCTTATTTCGAAAAAGCACTGTCAGAAGCCCGCAACCCCGAATTGGCTGCCCGTGCTGCTTTTATGGCCGCTCGTTGCCAGCAAAAACAGTGGTTTTGCAGCCCCGAGTGCCGCTATAAACCCGGCAGCAAACTGATTCCGGTGTTGCCTGCCGAATCCATGCAATACTACGAACTGATGCGCAAACATTTTTGGGGCACCGAATTTTACGCCCAAATGGTGAAAGAATGCAAGTGGTTTGCCGCCTATATGCGCTAATCGGGCCGATTGTGGCCATCATAAAGGCAATAAAGCGTAAAAGCCCGTTAACACAAATGAAACATTCCAAATATAATTCGGTGACACCGGTCTAAATAAGCCTGAATCCCTATTTTTTTCTGAAAAATAATTTTCTTGGTTTTTTAAAACGAAATTCCCAATGTACCTTTGACCCCGATTTGAAAAAAGCCTTTCCAGACGCGGTCATGATAGTAATTCGTAAATATTGCATTGCATTGATATTCAGCGGCTTAACAGCTTTCGCATTTGCTCAGCATGGCAGCGAACCTACAAGCCCGAAAACAGAAGCAACCCACCAACCAACGGAGGCAACGCACGAAGTACCTACTTCCGGTGCTGAAACCGCCGAACACGGTGCTGAAATGCATGGAGATTGTCCTTGTGGCGCCCACGAGGAAAAAGAAGAAGAATTTAGTGCAGGCGATAATGCAGTACATCATATTGCAGATGCCAACGCCATCCAAATCATTGGAGATGTTTATTTCCATCTTCCGGTGATCCTTTATGCTCCCGGCCAAGGCTGGACATTTACCTATTCTGGTGCTTTCAAGCCCGAACATCACGGCAATGGTACCCTTGCGAAAGATGGTTATGTACTCGTGCACGGCAATGTAATGCGGATTCAGGATCCTGCTTTCCCGAAAGGCGAAGTAGCCCTCCAGTGCGATCCAACCCATGAAACGATCACTACAGAAGCCGGTAAAGAAAAAATCGTCTATAAAATTGGCGCAAACAATACTTGTTACCACCTGGATGCTAAAACAACGCTGGATGGCGGTGTGATGGGCGGTGGTTTTACCAGTTTTTATGATTTCAGCATTACCCGCAACGTGTTTACCATGTTGATGACGGTATTGTTGTTGTTTTTCCTGTTTCGTGCCGTAGCGAATGCCGCTACACGCAACCATGGCAAAGCACCCAAAGGACTGCAAAACTTCATTGAGCCTTTTTATACCTTTATTCGGGATGAAGTAGCCCGCCCAAACATTGGCCCGAAATACGAAAAATACATGCCTTATTTGTTATCGGCATTTTTCTTCATTTTGGGTTTAAATCTGGTGGGTCAAATTCCGTTCTTCCCAGGCAGCGCCAACGTAACCGGCAATATTTCGGTTACCATCATTTTGGCCCTCATCACCTTCCTGATTTCAACCTTTAGCGCCAACCGCCACTTTTGGGAACATACCCTTTGGATGCCAGGTGTACCTGCTGTGTTGAAAATCCTGGTATTAACACCCGTGGAAATTTTAGGGCTCTTTTTGAAGCCATTTACCCTGTTATTGCGACTTTTTGCGAACATTACTGCAGGTCACATTGTGATCATGAGTTTTGTAAGTTTGATTTTCATATTTGGTGGTGCCGGAAAAAGCATGAGTGGAACGATCACCGGTATCATTGCATCGGTGCCATTGTCGCTGTTCATGATGACCCTCGAATTATTGGTGGCATTTTTGCAAGCCTTCATTTTTACGATGTTGTCTGCGGTTTACATTGGTACAGCCATTGAAGAACCACACCACGACGCACACCATTAAGATTACTCAGAAATACCCAATAATCCTGATCAACCAACAAACAAGCATTTTTAAAACTTTAAATATATAACACATGTACGCAGCAATTGGTGCAGGTATGGCAGTTATCGGTGCAGGCATCGGTATCGGTCAAATTGGTGGCAAAGCAATGGATGGCATCGCACGCCAACCCGAATCAGTGGGTGATTTCCGTTCAAACATGATCTTGACAGCGGCTCTTATTGAGGGTGCTGCCCTGGTTTGTATGGTATTGTCCTTCTTCGTAAAAGCAGCCTAAGAAAAGTAATCCGGGTTGAAGCGAAGCGGTTGGCGACGCAACAACCCGGCCACTATTCTTTGGTCATGAAGCACGTACAAAACGCTTCGAAAAACCAAAACTACGAAACGCACTTCCGGGTGCAGATTCAAATTATCCATAAATCATCGTCTCAGATATGCTGTTTTTAGCAGATTTTTCAGTGATCAAGCCCGAACCAGGGTTAATGTTTTGGACCACGGTCATTTTTCTGATTTTCTGGTTCCTGATGAGTCGCTTCGCGTTCAAACCGATTGGCGCGGCACTCAAACAACGCGAATTGGACATCCAGGACGCGCTCGACCAAGCTAAAATGGCACGCCAGGAAATGGCCAATTTGCAAGCCGAAAACGAGAAATTGCTGGCACATGCACGCGAAGAACGCTCTGCGATCCTGAAAGAAGCCAAAGAAGCCAAGGAGGAAATCATCGCCGAAGCCAAAGAACGCGCCAACGCCGAGTACAAACGCAAGGTAGAAAGCGCGATCCGCGATATTGAAAACCAGAAAATGGCTGCCATGGTGGACTTGAAAAATAAAGCAGGTCAAATGGCCATCGAAATTGCAGAGAAAGTGCTCCAGCGCGAACTCAGCAACAAAGGTGAGCAGGAAACGTTCGCCCAGTCTTTGGTGAGCCAGATTAAAATGAACTAACCTACCGCACACCACCATGTCTTCAATAAGAATCGCCACCCGTTATGCAAAATCGCTGATCGAACTTGCCGCAAGTCAAGGCAAGTTGGAAGCGGTGCACAACGATGTACTGATGCTGAAAAACGCTGTGAAAAATCGCGACCTTGAACTGATGCTCAAAAGTCCGGTGATTCAGAACGATAAAAAAATTGCTGCCCTCAACGCGTTGTTTAATGGCAAAGTTGATAGCCTCACCATGAGCTACCTCACGCTGTTGGTCACCAAAAACCGCGAGGCCTTTTTCCCGGAAATCGCCCACGAATTTGTGAATCAGTACAAACTGATGAACAAAATCACTTCGGTAAAAGTGATTACTGCAACCGAATTGTCGGAAGCATCCATGGAAGCATTGCGCAAAAAACTGCTCGAAACCGGCACCACCTTCGAAAACCTCGACATCGAAACCAAGATTGATCCTACGTTGATTGGTGGTTTTGTCCTTGAATTCGACAACAAACGGTACGATGCCAGCCTTTCGCACAAATTGAGCGAACTGAAAGGTCAGTTCTCCAAAAACTTGTACATCCGCGAAATCTAAGCATTCCCATTTTGCATTCAACGGTGCCTTCAAAAGCCCAATCAAAATACAAATTCAATAACAACAACTAATTCAATAAATATGGCAGACGTCAGACCAGAAGAAATCTCCGCGATACTGAAACAGCAACTTTCGGGCTTCGGAGCGGATACCAACCTTGAAGAAGTCGGTACAGTATTGCAAGTGGGCGACGGTATTGCCCGCGTATATGGCCTCAACCGCGCACAAGCCGGTGAATTGGTCGAATTCGAAAATGGTGTACGCGCCATCGTTTTGAACCTCGAAGAAGATAACGTGGGGGTTGTACTCATGGGTTCTTCCGATTCTATTCGCGAAGGTTCTGTGGTGAAACGCACCGGTCTGATTGCTTCGATCGAAGTAGGTGAAGGCTTTGCTGGTCGTGTTGTAAACGCACTGGGCCAACCTATCGATGGTAAAGGTCCAATCGTTGGCACAAAGTACGAAATGCCCCTGGAGCGTAAAGCACCAGGTGTTATCTTTCGTCAACCCGTAAACGAACCACTCCAAACGGGTGTGAAAGCAATTGACGCCATGATTCCAATCGGTCGTGGCCAACGCGAATTGATCATCGGTGACCGCCAAACCGGTAAAACGGCGATTGCGGTGGATACCATCATCAACCAAAAAGAATTTTACGATCGCGGCGAACCTGTTTACTGTATCTACGTGGCTTGCGGACAAAAAGCATCCACAGTAGCACAAGTAGCGCGTACGTTGGAAGAATACGGTGCCATGGCTTACACGGTGATCGTTGCCGCTTCGGCTTCTGATCCGGCACCATTGCAGTTCTACGCGCCATTCGCAGGTGCTGCCATTGGCGAATTTTTCCGCGATACCGGCCGCCCAGCCTTGATCGTTTATGATGACTTGTCGAAACAAGCCGTTGCATACCGGGAGGTTTCTTTGTTGCTCCGCCGTCCACCAGGACGTGAGGCGTACCCAGGGGACGTATTCTACCTGCACAGCCGCTTGCTCGAACGTGCTGCAAAAGTGATCGACAACGAAAAAGTTGTACACCAAATGAACGACCTGCCAGAAAGCCTCGTGAAAGCAGGCTTGATCAAAGGTGGTGGTTCGTTGACCGCACTTCCGATCATTGAAACACAAGCAGGTGACGTATCTGCCTATATCCCAACCAACGTGATTTCGATCACCGACGGTCAGATCTTCCTCGAATCAAACCTGTTTAACTCCGGTGTTCGTCCAGCGATCAACGTAGGTATCTCGGTGAGCCGGGTAGGTGGTAACGCGCAGATCAAATCGATGAAAAAAGTATCTGGTACGTTGAAACTCGACCAGGCGCAATACCGTGAGTTGGAAGCATTTGCGAAATTCGGTTCCGACCTCGACGCTGCTACCCAGGCCGTATTGGCAAAAGGTTCCCGCAACGTGGAAATCCTGAAGCAACCACAATACAGCCCGGTTTCTGTTGAAAAACAAGTCGCCATCATCTACCTCGGTACCAATAACCTGCTGCGCGATGTGCCGCTCGATAAAGTACACGAGTTTGAGCTCCTGTTCCTCGAGCGCATGGAAGACAAACTTCCTGAAGTACTCGAAGAATTCCGTAAAGGCAAGTTGGACGACGGCAGCCTCGCTAAAATGAAAGCTTTGGCGGCTGATTTGGCACTGGAATACAAGAAATAGAAATTTTAATGATGAATGATGAATGATGAATGATGTTGTTTGGTAATTGCCAAAATCATCTTTCATCATTCAAAAATTCATCATTCATCATTCATCATTCATCATTTCCCTACAATGGCTGGAGGCTTAAAAGAAGTACGCGAACGGATTAAGTCGGTTATTTCGACGCAGCAGATCACCAAAGCGATGAAAATGGTATCGGCTGCCAAATTGCGCAAGGCACAAAATGCCATTGTACAATTGCGTCCTTACGCCGACCGACTCAACCGCATGTTGTCGAACATCCTGTCGAACCTCGATGGTGATGCATCAACGGCATTTGGAACAGCCCGTGAGGTAAAAAACACCCTGGTGGTGGTGGTTACTTCCAACCGGGGCTTGTGCGGTGCGTTCAACACCAACATCAACAAAGAAGCGGTCGCGCTGATCAATGAAAAATACGGCAAACAACGCAGCGAAGGCAAAGTTACCGTGATGTTTATTGGTAAAAAAGGCTTCGACTACTTCCGCCGTCGTTACAGCGATTTGAATTACAATACCGACCATATTGGTTTGTACGATACGGCTACCTACGACAACATAAGCACCCTGGCCAAATCTTTGATGGAAGCCTTTATTTCGGGCAAATACGACGCGATTGATATTGTGTACAGCCGTTTCCGCAACGCTGCCACACAATTCCCGACCGCAGAACGCTGGTTGCCAGTGCCAAAACTGGAAGCAGCACCCGGTCAGTCAAAGAAACGGGTCGATTATATTTTTGAACCCGATAAAATGCAATTGTTGGAAACCTTGGTGCCCAGCATTTTACAATTGTCGTTTCACAAAATGGTACTCGATACCATCGCAGGTGAACACGGTGGCCGTATGACCGCCATGGGCAAAGCAACCGATAACGCGGAGGAAATGTTGAAATCGCTCAAAATCAGTTACAACAAAGCCCGTCAGGAAGCGATTACCACTGAATTGGGTGAAATCGTAGGCGGTGCGGCTGCTTTGGAAGGCGGTAATTAGTAGATTTTTCTTTTTTTGGGATATATATCATCCGCCCGGACGTTTTTAGATGTTCGGGCGGATTTTTTTTGGGTAAATGGGGGCGTAGAATTGGAATGTTTACACCCGCCGCAAACACCAATTGATTAAAGAAAAATCAAAGCCTATGATAAAGAAACTAATAACCCATCTAACCCAAAACCCCAGGACGCTTTTCTTGGCAGACAGTGCAGGCGCGCTGCTTTCTGCGTTTTTTTTGTTTGTCGTATTAAAAAATTTCAACGCATATTTTGGAACACCTGAAACGATCTTGAATTATCTTTCAGCAATAGCCGCTTGTTTTTGTATCTATTCAGCAACTTGTTTTTTGTTCCTAAAAGACAATTGGACCTTGTACATCAGGGTGATCAGTATAGCCAATTTACTTTATTGTATTTTAACATTATGCCTTTTAATAATTTATCTCCCACTGCATACCTACCTCGGGATTATTTACTTTTTAGCGGAAATCGCCGTCATAGGCGTGCTGGTTTACATTGAACTAAACGTTGCCGCAGTAATATAGCCACCTTGCCCGCGCAAGGCAATAAAACAGATCAAAAACCAACAAAAAAAAGATTCCGCTCAACTTTAAGATTTGTTTCTCAGCGGAATGTATGTTTTTTTGCCACATTCCGCTGAGATTACAAGGCCTTAACTCAGCGGAATCTGTGTTTTTGAATCACATTCCGCTGAGATTTGGTTGTTTAATTTCAGCGGAATGTGTATTTTTGCATCATTTCCTTATAAAAAAAGCGATTATGCAGCAATCAATGGTAGGACGGCAACAAGAATTAGCCGTTTTGGACAAAGCGTTTCAATCCAAAGAAGCCGAATTGGTTGCCGTTTTTGGTCGCCGCCGCGTGGGGAAAACCTTTTTGGTGCGAGCAGCATACGCCGACAAGATCGGGTTTGAGATGACCGGTATTCAACACGGCACGGTACGCGAACAATTGCAGCACTTTACCGATCGACTCAACTACCACGCACGTCCGATGTTGCCTTTTAGCGCACCCGTTAACTGGCAACAAGCGTTTCAAATGTTGGTGCTTTATCTGGAAACGCATTTCAAAAATAAAAAAGTGGTTGTTTTTTTGGACAAATTTCCCTGGTTGGCTGCCCGAAAATCGGAATTTTTACGGGCTTTTGGGCTTTTTTGGAACAGCTGGGCTTCTCAAAACAATGTAGTGATCGTGATTTGTGGTTCAGCAGCATCCTGGATGATTACCAACGTGGTACGCGACAAAGGAGGATTACACAATCGCATTACCCGGCGTATTCACCTGCTGCCTTTCAATTTATACGAAACCGAACTTTTTTTAAAGAGCCGAGGCGTAAGATTGGATCGCTACCAATTAATACAAATCTATATGGCGATGGGCGGAATCCCCCATTATTTAAAAGAAGTGGAAGTGGGCAAAACAGCCACCCAAAACATTGACCAAATTTGTTTTTCGCCACAAGGCTTGTTGCACGAAGAATTTTTACAATTGTATCCCGCACTTTTTGACCATGCCAAACATCATATTCGTATGGTACGCGCCCTGGCGGGTACCTGGCAGGGATTGACACGAGCAGAAATCCTGAAAGAAACGGGATTTTCGGATGGAGGCAGCAGTTCCAATATTCTGGAAGAATTGGTCAATTCGGGCTTTGTTGCCGCTTATTATGCATTTGGCAAAAAGAAAAAAGAACTGCGTTATCGCCTGACCGATGAGTTTTCGCTGTTTTACCTGCAATTTATTGAAAACAAACGCAGTGAAGGGGCCGGAACCTGGCAGCAACTCGCTCAAACCCAATCGTGGAAAAGTTGGAGCGGATATGCTTATGAAAGTATCTGCCTGAAACACGTCCCTGCGATCAAAAAAGCACTCGGAATCGCTGGTATTTACAGCGAGGCTTCTGCGTTTTACCTGAAAAAAAGTGCATTGGGGCGTGGTATTCAAGTTGATTTACTGTTGGATAGAAACGATCAGGCCATCAACCTGTTCGAAATTAAGTTTTACCAAGCGCCTTTTGCCGTAACAAAAGAACAGGCCGACACGTTTCGCCTCAAAACGGCTATTTTTAAAGCCGAGACCCACACCACCAAACAAGTATTTTTTACGCTCTTGACGACCTTCCCACTTGTTTCGAACGAGCATAGCCTCGGCACCGTGGATGTTGCCCTGGATATGGATTGTTTGTTTGAACCGTTTTGAATTTTTGGGCATTTGTCTTACGAAGCCAATAATTTTACAGCCTTTTTGCCACCCCATGCCGAATTTCACTTGCGCCAAACCCTGAAAATGCCCCATATTTACAGCAAATTGGCGCGGCTCATGTACAAAATTGACTATTTTAGACCCTTTCTTCTGATTTTTTGGGCACTCTCCCCGTTTTGGAGTGCCGCGCAAACGACTTCCCAAACCTCTTTTGGTAAAAACCGGGTACAATACCACCATCAATTTGACGATTGGTTGCTGTATGAAACCAACAGTTTTACCACCTACTGGTATGGCGATGCCCGCAATGTGGCCCAGGCTGCCCTGCAAACGGCCGAACTGGATTTCCCCATGGTGCAGCAGCTGCTGGAACACCAAATGACCGATAAAATTGAAATGCTGGTGTTTAGCGACATCACCGACCTGAAACAAAGCAATATTGGCGAAGACGACCTGTTTCTCCTGCGCGCAGGCGAGACGAAAGTAGTAGGCAATAAAATTTTCGTGTATTTTGATGGCGACCACCGGCATTTGCGCGCACAAATCCGCGAGGGTGTGGCGGGTGTGTTGATCAATTCGATGTTGTATGGTGCTAATTTACAGGAAATTGTGCAAAATGCGGTGCTCCTCAATTTGCCGGGCTGGTACACGGAAGGATTAGGCGCTTACTGCGGGGAAGAATGGAATGCCGGGGTGGATAATCAGTTACGCGACATTTTGTTGCATAAAAAATTCGCCAATTTTGATCGTTTTGCAAAAGCACATCCCCGTTTGGCAGGCCAGGCTTTCTGGTACTACATCGGCCTGCATTATGGGAAAGGCACCATCAGTAACCTTTTGTACCTCACCCGCATCAACCGCAGCATTGACGCTGGCTTTTTGTACGTGCTGGGCAGCGGATACCGACGCACCACCGATGCGCTGCTGACCTATTTTATCAACCGGTATGAGGAAGAAAAAAAACTGCACCAACTACCCGAGAAGAAAGGCTTATTTGCGGTTAAAAACAAAAAAGAACGCCCACTTTACCATGTAAAAATCAGTCCGGACGGCAAAAAAATCGCCTGGGTAAGCAATAACCTCGGCAGCTGGCGGGTGTATGTAGCCGATGTATCCGATGGGAAACGCAAACTCCTGATGCGCGGCGGCGTGCGCAACGCCTTACAAACCACCGATTATAATTATCCACAATTAGCCTGGAATCCCGACAATCAGCGCCTGAGTGTGTTGGTGGAACAACGCGACCAGCCTAAATTGGTGCAAATAGAGGTAAAAACCGGCAAAAGAGAACACCGCGCCCTTTCACCCGAATTTCAGCGGGTATTTAGCATGGACCATATCAGTCCAACCGAAATCGTCTTCTCCGCCGCCGTGAAAGGCTATTCAGACTTGTTTATTTACCGGACGGTTACGAGGCAAACCGAGCGTATTACCCAGGATTTTTGGGATGATCTGGATGCTTCTTATGCCCACCTGGATGGTCATAAAGGCATTTTATTTGCCAGTAACCGCATTTCGGATACGCTTTCCCTTCAAAAATTAGATTCGATCCTGCCTTTGGGCCGCTTCGATCTTTTCTTTTTCGATTTGGAAACCCGCAGCCCCGAACTCATTCAAATTACCCAAACCCCCTTTACCGACGAAAGCAATCCGATCAGCATCGACAGCAGCCATTATGCTTTTTTGAGCGCAGAAAATGGTATTGTAAACCGTTCTGCAGGCGAATTGATACCCTATTTAGCCTATAACCAGGCGATTATATATTTAAAAGATGGTGCCGAAATAAAAGCCCTGGATACTAAAAATCTCGGGGAATGGTCCCTGGCGCGCATCTCGGTGTTTTTAGCCCCCATCGATACCGTGCTGAAAAACATCGACTCGACCCAAATTGACAGCATAAAATTTATGCCTGTGTATAAAAAACGGGCAAAAATCTGGAACCAAACCAATTACGATCGAAATCTCACCGAACTACACGGTACGATTCGAAGCGGAAAAATCGTGGAAGTGATGCGCCGGGAACGCAAAACCCTGTTTTATGTGCGCAAATCGGATCCAACCGCCACCCAAATGGCCCGCATCACCCGCGCACGCGAGATCCAACTCAATCAGATTGGTGCCCCCATTCCGTTGCAACCCAAGCTGATGGAAGCGCAACAAAACGATACAGCCAAACTTGGCCCTGCGGAAGACCGAAACCTGCGGAAAGACACCGTTCCCGTGATTCAACCCGGTTGGTATTTTCAAGTTCCCGAGTATTTGAAAGTACCAGCCCCAGCGGTTAAACCCAAAGCCACCACACCCAAGCCTGTGGAGCCTGCTTTGACGCCTGGCGCGGTCCTGAATGCCGATTCGATGTTGTTCCCGCCCGGCAATGCGCCACGCCTGCAAACCCGCCCCTGGGTAGAAATGGGCAAACAAAACAGCGTGCTTCGCTTCAATCCATCCCGCATTATCCCCTATCGCCTGCGTTTCCGCACCGATTATATTTCCACCACCGTTGACAACAACCTTCTGTTTGGCGGTTTAGATAGTTATGCCGGTTCGCCCGATGGATTTAAAACTCCGCCCCCAGGCGTCTTGTTAAGGGCTAATTTCAAGGATTTGTTGGAAGATTACGTCGTGGAAGCCGGTTTTCGCCTGCCAACGACCTTTAATGGTGCCGAGTATTACCTGTGGTTCGACAATAAAAAGAAACGCCTGGACAAACGTATTGCCCTGTACCGCAAAACGGTCGTCAATGCCGTAGATGAAAGTCTGCCTGGCAGCGCCCAGGACCCTTCCCAGGTGCGTACCAACACCGTGCTGGCCCAATATGAATTGCGTTACCCACTCGATCCTTTTTTCAGCGTGCGGGCCATGGCCACCTTGCGGCAAGACAAAGCCATTACCTTGAGCACCAACAATGCCACCCTGGAAGCGCCCAATTATGCCGAACAACGTGCTGGCATACGCTTGAGCGCCGTGTATGACAACACCGAAGATGTGGATTTGAACTTGCGCACCGGTACCCGCGTCAAGGTTTGGGTCGAATCCGTCAAGCGTTTTGATGTCAATTCCGATCCAAATTTTAGCATAAAACTGAACAAAGGCTTCATGACCGTGATCGGTATAGATGCCCGGCATTACCAGCCGCTCGACAAGCGCTCCATTTTGGCCTTGCGGTTTGCGGCAGGCACCTCGTTTGGTTCCGAAAAGATGCTTTATTTCCTGGGTGGTGTAGACAATTGGTTATTTCCCAAGTTTAACAACAACATCCCCTTGCCGGAGGGCGAAAACTTTGCTTTTCAGACCCTGGCATCCAACATACGCGGCTTCAACCAGAACATCCGCAATGGCAATTCCCACGCCTTGCTGAATGCCGAATTGCGGGTTCCTATTTTTAAATACTTCTCCCGCAAGCCGGTAATGGGCAATTTTTGGCGTAATTTCCAACTTGTCGGCTTCTTTGATGTGGGCTCCGCCTGGCAAGGCCGCAGTCCGTATGGAGGCGACAACCCGATCAATATTGTGTACCTGACCGATGGGCCGGTGGGACAAGCGCCCGTCGTGACCGTAAAAGTGAATTATTTCCGCGACCCGCTCGTGGCCGGGTACGGCGTGGGCGCACGCGCGACCATTTTTGGCATGTATTTACGGGCCGACTATGGCTGGGGCATCGAAACCCGGGTGGTGCAGAAACCGATTTTGCATTTGGCGTTGGGGACGGATTTTTAGGGGACGGTTTTAACCTGGGTAATTTCTAGGGTGTAGTGTTGTCTATTATGGTTGAAAACAGATTGTTATTTGCAATTTTTGAGGTTGCCACAACATTACTTACGATAAAAAAGTCATAAATGCAAAAATATAACATTGAGCATTTGTGATTTAACACTGTTTTGTTGATATTAAACAAAGTGCATTTTTAATTTTGGCAACTATTGGTTTTGGGGTGTATATTTGAAAGGTTTGTTAGCAGATTTATAATCAAACCTTTCCACGGTTACCATGACCTACGCAAGTACTAAAAATATTAGCAGTAGCAATTTACGCTCATCAATATGAACGGCCGTATATATGACCCCTTAGTAGGACGTATGTTAAGCCCAGACAATCACATACAGACGCCCGATTATACCCAAAATTATAACCGGTACAGTTATGCATTGAATAATCCTTTGCGCTTTACAGATCCGGATGGGGAATTAGTTATTTCAGATGTATGGATTCTTGGATTTGGTCTTGGTTTTTTTGAATCCTCCAGCCAAAGATTTAATCATGCGCTTGAGAGAGCGAATGGACTTGCGAGGAAAGATTTTAGAATTTGGGCTGGTTTATTCAAAACAGATGAAAACAAGTCCTTTTTTGGAAGATATTTCGAACTGGTCTCCAGGTTTACATGGCAATCGTTACAAACCGCTCTTGGCCTTGGAATATCTTTGGGTACCAATTATATTGGCAATGTAACTGAAGTTAATAGTCGCTATGGTGTTACTGTTTTAAGTACAAAGTTTGATGGCGGGGCATTTACGGTAGGAAATTATATCATTGGGCCTAAAGGCCTAACACCAGACTGGCGAGACCATCTATTTGTACACGAGTATGGCCACTATATTCAAAGTCGGCGATTTGGGACTTTTTATTTCAGAACAATTGCCTTACCCAGCCTAACAGATTTCTACGTGGTGGATGCATTGTTTGGTGCCTCGCTGCATGAAACCCGTTGGTACGAAGCAGGTGCCAGTAAATTGGCGGCCAATTATTTTGACAAGCATGCAGGTAGCGGGAAGGAAGGTTATGAAGAAGGCAGTCCTGCTTTTTTTGATAGGGCGTCTTTTATTACCGGGATAAATAGCGCAGGATATCTTGGAAGTTCATATAAAAATCCCAGATCAGATACATATTATCAAGGCAAAAATCCAATATCTTCCAATTTTCACTGGACTGATCTTCCTATTAGTTATGGCTATGGATTCCAGCCAGGCTTGATTTTCAGCATTTTAAAACATTAAATTTATTTTCTATGAAACCGATTAAGATCAATCATTTGTTTTTTTTGCTATTTTTTCTTCCAATACTAGGTTGTCCTGATCCTGATAAATCACAGCCTGATTCTATCATTACCATCATAAATAAAAGTGACGAAAATATATTATACCGTAAATTGCAAAGATCTGATCAAGACACAACAATTCCTTTTATTGATAGCCCATTTTCCAATACATTTGAATATAACTCGTCCCTAATTGGAGCGAATAGTCAAAAAATAGTAAATGATCGATTTCTATATGGATTTGACATGGGCTTTAATAATTTAACGATTTTTCTTTTCTCTCAGGATACCATTGATCAGGTTCCCTGGGAAAAAGTAACATCGGAATATAATATTCTGAAAAGGTATGATCTTTCCAAAAGTAAACTGGATTCTTTGAATTGGACTATTGAATATAAATAAAAGGCAAGCATGAAATTCGTTTTATGGCTAATGTCGCTGCTAATCGTTGCCGCTTTTCACTGGACTGATCTTCCAATTAGTTATAACTATGGATTCCTGCCAGGCTTGATTTTCAGCATTTTAAAACATTAAATTTAAAAAATAATGACACAATTAAAATTGCTTTTCGGAATTGTATTATTGTCTGTCTTATCTCTAATGGGATGCCCACCAAGTCGTGAAATAAAACCTGATTCCACAATTATTTTGGTTAATAAAACCAATAAAGATATTCTATATAATTTCAGTCCAAAACCATATCCCGATACAACACTTTTTGAAGGTAGTAGCCCTTTTTCGGATCTTCAGCAATACAATTTGTTATTGCTTTATGCCAATAGTAGTAAAAACTTAAATGATGCATGGCTCGCTTCATTTGAAATGGATCCGAGACCGATCATGTTGTTTTTTTTCTCGCGCGACACCATCGATCAGGTTCCCTGGGAAAAAGTAACATCGGAATATAATATTCTGAAAAGATATGATCTTTCCAAAAGCACGCTGGATTCTTTGAATTGGACTATTGAATATAAATAAGCAACAAATGTTAAGAACAATCGCAATAATTACCGTCTTATTGTCAGAAGGGCTTACCCTTTCTGCCCAAACCGACATCTGTTTCACCTACGATGCGGCAGGCAACCGAACCATTCGGCAATTGTGCCGGGTCGCCGTAAATGCAGCAGGTACTGAGCGCGCGGAAGAGTCTGCACAAGCGCTAACAGCAGCGCCCCCCAAGTTGGTCATCCTGCCCAATCCTGGTGTCGGTGTATTCAGGATTGAAACAGTGGGAGTCCCCGACAACGCGCTGGTAAGCATTTTTAACCTTGCGGGCGATTTATTGGTACAGCAAATAATCGGGGAAGGTGTTTTTGATCTTACAGCCTATCCCCCAGAAACCTACTTCATTTCGGTCGTTTTTAATGGCACGCGTTTATCGGCCCTTTGGGAAAAAATACATTAAGCGTGGCCTGAAAGGCATGCACAAAACAATACAGCACGCGTAAAAAATAACCACAAGATTCACCCAATAAAAAAATTTATATGAAACACTCCTTGGTCTTCATCGCTTTTCTTTTGATGCTTAATTTGTCTAATTGTGTCGGACAAAAAGACACCACCACGACTACCAACAAAGTTTATGAATCGTGTTGCGGTGTAGAACCCGTCGAGTTTACCTTTGGCGATGCCTACATGTTCGTTCCCAATGTTTTCACCCCCAACGGGGACGGCATCAACGACTACTTTGTTCCGGCCGTGAATGACGATGTGCTCGCTTTCGATGCTTACCTGATTTATACGGCGGTGGGTGATACCTTGCTGTTTGATCGGAATGGGTTTAGTTACCAGAACATTCCCAGCTGGGCCTGGGATGGCAACCGAAAGGACGGATCGCCTTATATTGGCCCTTTCAAGTATGAATTTGTCGTTTTTCTAAAAAACAATATAATATACACGGTAAAAGGAAGCGCTTGTCGTGTTGCATGTGGGCCCGATGCAAGTGTTTTTAAGGGCAAAACCACCTGTTTTTATCCCATCCAGGCCGATACTTCCGGGCGTTTGAATAAATCATTTCCTAGTCAGGAGTTGGATTGTTTTAAGTAGCCTGGTGGAATTTTTGCACGTATTAAGGTGTTTATCCCCTGTTTTTTCTATCGGATTGGTGCTTCACCTTTCGGCGAGGCTGTGGGAAATGATTCATATTGACGTTTTTGAAGTAAATCTGGATGTGTGAAATTTGGAGCACCCGCGATTGAAATGTTTTGCCGAAACCTAAATCTGACGTATATTTGTACAAAATGTATCATTCATGCAAGAATCTATTATTGTGCGCGATCCCAAGGTAATGCTTGGAAAACCGATCATAAAAGGGACTCGGATTACAGTTGAACTGGTGGTCCGCAAAATTGCGGATGGATTTAGCATTCAAGATATTTTAGAGGCATATCCTCATTTAAATATGGAGCAAGTGGCTGCGGCACTAGATTATGCTGCAAGAATGATTGCGGATGAAGTTATGTTGGAGGCATGATCATTACGGATGAAAATCTTCATGGAGCCCTCGTAAAAGCATTAATTGAAAGTGGATATGAGGTCAAGCCAGTTGCATTAGGCAATTATGGTGCAACGGATGAGGTTGTTATTTCAATGGCTTATGAGGAATCTGCTATCTTAGTAACGGAAGATAAAGATTTTGGGGAGCTGGTTTTTGCCCATCAAATGGCAAAAGTTACGGTTGTATTTCTTCGCTATCGCCAAGTGGAATTGCCCGTAATTAAGCAAAACCTTTTGCGCGTGGTACTAGACTATGCTCATTTAGATGGTCGATTTTTCATCGTAGTCACATCGACCAAAATTAGGGTTAGGACAATTTGAGTTTTCTCTATGATGTTTTTTAGCAGCCAAAATATAAAGTAGTGAATAAAACGATTCTATATTCTAAGGCATTGCTTGTTAAGCCGGTTCTCCCACCCAATCAAACAGTTGTTTTTTACCTATTTCAATATTAAAATCCTCGCAAAACTTTAGAAACTCTTGCTGAAACGTCTTTTGACGGTGGTGTACTTTTTGGTTCAAAATGTATTTACAAACAGCATCTATTTGTGAACGGCTGTGCGAAAAAACACCAAATCCATTTTGCCATTCGAAAGGGAAAGGCGAAAGACCTTCGGTATTGACAAACGTATTGGTGCGTTTTTTAATTTCTCGCACCAAATCGGAAATTGCTTCCGACGGCTTAAACCCAATGAACAAATGAATGTGGTCGGGCATTCCACCAATTGCCAACATTTTATGCCCTTTATCCTGTACGATGCCCGTAATGTAGCGGTGTAGACGGTCTTCCCATTCTGGTTGAATGAGTGCTTGGCGGTGTTTGGGTGAAAAAACCACATGGAGGTATATTTGGGAAAATACGTCTGGCATGTTGGGTTGGATTAGGTTTATGAATGTGATTATAGGTTAACGGGTACAAATGTACAGTCGCAAAAGCAAGATAGCAATTACATAAAATTAAATGTATAAATTCATGGAAATTGGTTTTTCTACAAATACATGTCCTACAAATGCATGACTTCTCCGAAGTCAGTTTATTGCCCCGTTTAATCATTTCGTCTTGCTACAAATGCATGACTTCTCCGAAGTCAGAAGGGTGTACTTCGTGATTTATTTCGTCTTGCTACAAATGCACGTCCTACAAATGCATGACTTCTCCGAAGTCGTAATTCTATCATGACTTCGGAGAAGTCGTGCATTTGTAGAACTGTAAAACGAAATGAATCACACCCTTCTGACTTCGGAGAAGTCATGCATTTGTAGAACCGCGAAAACGAAATGAATCACACCCTTCTGACTTCGGAGAAGTCATGCATTTGTAGAACAGGCATTTGTAGAACAGGCATTTGTAGAAAAGGCATTTGTGGAACCGCGTAAACGAAATGAATCACGCCCTCCTGACTTCGGAGAAGTCATGCATTTGTAGACGTGCATTTGTAGACGTGCATTTGTAGACGTGCATTTGTAGAACAGGCATGGTTGCGATGGGGCATGGTTGCGATATTCCATGGTTGAAGTGTCATTGAACCTAAAAAACCTGTTTATAGATGGTGCTTTTGCATATTTAGTAGATTTAAACAAATGAACAGTCGGGGTATTTTTAATTTTGTGAACTGGACTATCCCATGTTTTCAACCTAAACTGTCATTTTTTTAAAGCGATCCAATGAAAAAGCTCTTTTTTGTCTTGTCCTGTTTTTTTGTAATGAACGAGGCATCGTTTGCCCAAATGCAATTACCACAACCTAGTCCTGCCGCAACAGTTTCTACCGTAGTAGGCCTCACCGATGTAAAAGTGGAATATTCACGTCCAAAGGGGAAAGGCCGCAAAATTTTCGGCTCCACGCCCGAAAGTGTAGTTCCTTTTGGCAAACTATGGCGTACTGCGGCCAACAGCGGCTCAAAAGTTACCTTCAGCGACGATGTTACCTTTGGTGGTGCAAGTGTGCCCAAAGGCACCTATTTGTTGTTATCTATTCCCGGCGCATCGGAATGGACGGTCATTTTATACAAAGATGTTGCGATGGGTGGAAATACCGAGGATTACGACCAAGCCAAGGATCAGGCGCGGGTAGTAGTTAAAAGTGAGGTGTTAACCCAAAAGGTTGAAACGTTCACCATCGAAATTGCGGATTTATCTGAAAATGGGAAAACGGCGAATCTTCAACTTATCTGGGAAAATACTTCGGTAAAAGTGCCTATTGTTGCCGATTTTGATGCCAAAGCGATGAAGTCGATTGAGACTTACACCAAAGTAAATCCGAATAACCTGGTGAATGCAGCCAATTACTACTTCGAAAATGGGAAAGATTTAAAACAGGCTTTGGTATGGATGAATACAGCGCTGGAAAGTAACCCTACCGCTTTTTGGATGTTGTATTACAAGGCAAGAATCCAAAAAGCACTGAATGATAAAGCCGGGGCTTTAGAAACATCCAAAGCATCTTGGGAGGAAGCGAAAAAAGCCGAACGCCCAGATTTTCAACGGATGAATGAAGAACTTCAAAAGTCCTTGAAGTAAGAACTGAACCCACAACTGATTTTCCAGGTTTAAATGGATGCTTTAGATCTGGAAAATCAGTAGTATTTGGCACTTTACCCCGCCAAAACACTGATTTTCTTCTCCACCACCGCCTCGGCCAGCCAAATAAAGTGCTGCAAAAAACTGTGCATGCTTTTTTCAAACAAGGGATCCAATAAATTCCCGGCTTCATCAAAGCGCTGCGCCACCTGGCCAACGAGCAGCATCTGCGGAATGGCGTACCCGGACACCCCCAATGCCAATTGCTGCATGGCCAAAGCCGCGCGCATGCCCCCCATACTGCCCGAGGTGACGGAAGCTACACCAATTACTTTTTTGTTGAATTCGGACTCTTTCAAATAATCCACCGCATTTTTCAGGGCTGCCGTGTAACTGCCGTTGTATTCAGGCGAAACGAAAATAAAGGCGTCTGCTGATTTTACCTTATGTGCAAATTCGGCCAATCCAGCGGGCGGATTGGGGAGTTTCTGCAATACTTCCTCCATGATGGGAAACTGATAAGCCGCCAAATCAAGCACCGAAGCGGTATGAGCACCTTGGTTTTCAATGTTTTGTTGTAGGGCCAAGGCTACCCGGTGGGACTGCCGATTAAGCCGGGTGCTGCTGGAAAGTATCGCGATATGCATGGATCAGGTTGTGTTCGTATGAGAATCGGTGTCAAAACATTTAATTTTGAAAATGGTTCAGATTGAACTTTTTCGCTTTTTTTCCAAACCTTTGCCTGTATGGATACACTTTTCCTCGATCGCGATGGCGTACTCAATGTGCGGATGCCGGGCGAATACGTGCAACACCCGGATGCGTTTATACCTACCCCCGGTTTGGAAACCGCCCTTCCCATGCTGGCGGCGCGTTTTGAACGCATTGTAGTCGTGACCAATCAGGCAGGCATTGGCAAAGGATTGATGACCATGGAGGATTTGGATGCCGTGCATCAGAAATTGCGCCAAATTGCCGAGGCGAGCGGCGGTCGACTGGATGCCATTTATACCTGCCCACACCGCAGCGAGGCGGGTTGCCCTTGTCGAAAACCCGCTACCGGCATGGCCTGGCTGGCTTTAGAGCAATTTCCCGAAATTGATTTTGAAAACAGCTGGCTGGTGGGTGATTCCAAATCCGATATGGCCTTTGGACAGGCCTTGGGCATGCGCACCGTATTGATCAATGGCAAACAAGAAGAGGCCGAGGAATTGCAAAAAATGCACATCCATTTTAGATTTGGCAACTTATTGGACTTTGCCCGCTTTATTTGTTAAAATTCTTAACATTTAAAATACGGTTTGCACGTTCGCGTTTTGAATACCGATTGCAATCTGTTGTTCCCACAACCCGATTCCCTTTATTTTAATGGGCCAAAAAACCGGCTTAGTTACTGCTTCGTGGTAGCCCTGGAATACTTTTAGTCTTTTTGCGCTAATCTCTTGCCTCACACGGGTTTATCCATTCATTTTTTAACAAAATTACTAAACACAACTGAAACATGACAAACCACTTGTCGTTTCAGGGGCTACGCTATTGCGCGCTCCTGACTTGCTTACTATGCGTACAATTGCTTGGAGCACAATCTGTTGCATCGGAAATCGCCACAGAAAGTGCACCGCTGGATGACATTACCACCCGCTCGACCATCCGCGATCGAAACACCCTGAAACCTGCGCCCATTCGAGAAGCGGATATTTTCTGGGAAAAACGCATCTGGCGGGTCATTGACACCCGCGAAAAGATGAACAAACCTTTTGTCGCGCCCGAATCCCCTTTGTTTGTAATTCTGATGGACGCTGCCCTGCAAGGCGACATGCGGGTGTACAGCACGGTGGATGATCGTTTTACTAAACCTTTGAGTACGGATGATGTGTCGAGCATCATGTACAAAGAGGACACCATTATTGTTTTCGATCCACAGACGGGAGAGGAACGGGTGCAAATTGTGAAAAACGAAATCAATTGGGAAAACGTTAAGCGTTTCCGGGTGAAGGAATCCTGGTATTTCGATGCGAATACGAGTTCACTGAAAGTGCGCATCCTCGGGATTGCACCTTTGATTGATGTGGTGGATGAAGAAGGCAATTTCCGCTTCGAAAAGCCCCTGTTTTGGGTGTATTACCCACAAGCCCGTGAAATTTTAGCGCGCCATAAGGTCGTAACGCCGGGCGGAAATTTTGCCAGTACCTTGAGTTGGGAAGACTGGATGGAAATGCGGCATTTTTCGTCCTTTATCACCAAAGAAAATACGGTGGGCGACCTAAGATTGGAAGATTCCTACACCGGCGTCGACCTCTTGATGAAGTCGAAAGAAGTCGGGGAATCCATCTTTAACCTGGAGCACGATTTGTTTACGTATTAATCACGGATCATTAAATAGATCGGCCAGGCGCAAAAGATGAAAATACTGCCCGCCAAAATGGGAAAACTGCCATGCATGCTATTGAGGTAGCCGGCCGCTAACGCAGGGATAAATTGTCCGACAGAAACCATACTCTGGTTGATGCCCATGATTTCGCCTTGCTCCTGTGGGCTCGCGTGCGTCGAAACTATGGTGGTCAAGTTAGGGGCGGTTAGGCCTTGAAACGTTGCAATAAAGGGATTTACAAGGTAAAAAAGCCACAGTTGATTGGGCGCCAGGGTAGCCAGTACTGCAAGCGCAAGCAGCGGAATGCTCCAGCGCAGGATTTGGTTGGGCTTAGCGTATTTAGCCAGTTTTCGGGCCGTAAAACCCTGGGTAAAGGCCAGCCAGATACCTACCCATCCAAAAATAAGTCCAATTTGTTTTTCTGAAACCGCAAATTTTTGGATCAGGTAAACGGAAAAAAACTGGGTAAAAAACGAAAATCCCAGCGAAAGCAGCAGGGAAACCGCAAAAATCTGACGCAAGTTGACTGATTTGAACGCTTTTCCGAGGTTGGAAAAACCCACGAACAAGGAAACTGGGGTTTCGCGGCGAGTAAGGTTGGTTTCAGGGAAATTACGCTGTACCAACAGCATGTTGACCAGCGTAAGGATGGCCGTAAACCAAAACGGGGTAGCGTGATCGAACCAGGGCAAAACACTGCTATCGGCCAAAACACCGCCGAGCGCTGGTCCGAGGATAAAGCCAAGTCCAAACGCCATACCGACCAGGCCAAAATATTTAGTCCGGTTTTCCGGGGTCGCAATATCAGACAGTGCGCTCATCACAATGCTGATATTGCCCCCGGTAAAACCTGGCAGCGCCCGGCTGAAGAACAGCAGGGGTAAGTTTTTAAGTAAAATAGCCCATCCAAACAGCAAATAGCCAATCAACGTGCCTATGAGCGACATTTGCAACATCGGTTTTCGACCAAAACGATCGCTCAACGCGCCCAGCATCGGTGCGCCAAAAAATTGAAAGGCCGGATAAATGGCCGTCAAATACCCATATAATATGGAGCGATCATAATGACTCGCGCCACTCGGAAGGATGCTGGTATCGGGCGCCATAAACAAAGCGGGCAACACCGGGATGATGATCCCCACCCCGAGCATATCCAAAAATACGGTTAAAAATATGGCACCAACGGGCGAACGGTCTTTCATGTGTCTGGAAACTTTATTTTTGATCTTTAAACCGCCACAAATATCGGCAGGCATAAGTTCTATATGGTCGCCAAGGCTCGGCAATTTCAATCATGCGCTTTTTTAATTCTTTCCCGGTTTCCTCCAATGCGTATAAACGCTTGATTCCCTGTTGAATACCCAAATCGTCGACAGGTAAAATATCGGTGCGGCCCAGACTAAACATCAAGAGCATTTCAACCGTCCATTTGCCTACCCCTTTAATTTGGGTGAGGAATGCAATAATGTCTTCGTCGGTCATGCCAGACCAGTCCATCGTTTCCAAGTCGTTATCTAAAGCAAATTGCGCTACATTTTGCAGGTATCCTGCTTTCTGGCCGGAAAGCCCCACGGCGCGCAGTTGTTCGGCGGACAATGTGATCAAATGTTCGGGATGCGGGTGCTGATCCGGAAATATTTGCAGAAAACGGTTAAAAATTGTATTCGACGCTTTAACGCTAAGTTGTTGGGAGACAATGGATTCCAACAGGTCAAAATAAATTTTACCCGAAGATTTTGGTTCGGGTATATCTATTTGTTGGATAAGTTCCCTAAGTTTGGCGTCGTGCTGTAAGTGCAGAATCCCATTTGTATAGCTCATACAGCAAAGTAACATGATTTGTACGAAATCACATTTAATAAAATAATACTGAACCACCGTTTAAAACAAGCACCATGGGCTTCCAAAAAGTAAATACCCTTGATTCACAGCAGGAAATGCAGCATTTTGTGCGCTGCCTGCTCGATGATGTGAAGGCATTTGAGTACATGCTGGAACACAATTGGTTTGAAAGTGATATTACCCGGATTGGCGCAGAACAGGAAATGTGCCTGGTCGACAATAAGACCTTTAAGCCAGCCACCATCAACATGGAGGTCATGGAGCAGATGACGGAATATCCGTGGTGCGTGACTGAATTGGCCAAATTTAACCTGGAGACCAATTTGAGTCCGCGCGAATTTGTGGGCACCTGCCTGAGCGATATGGAGGAGGAAAACCGACATTACCTTTCGCTGATTCAGAAGGTGTTGGATCAATTTGATGCAAGTATTGTGCTGTGCGGCATTTTGCCCACTTTGCGCAAACACGACCTGGAAATGCATAATTTGACGCCACGCGACCGGTATTTTGCCCTCATGGCGGCCATTCAAAAACATTTGCTGGGTACTTCTTTCGAATTGCGGGTAGAAGGCGTGGATGAACTGCTGGTAAAACACGATTCGCCCTTGCTGGAGGCTTGCAACACCAGTTTTCAGGTGCATTTGCAGGTTTCGCCCAATGAATTTGTTAAAATGTACAACATCGCGCAGGTTTTGGCCGGACCGATGATTGCCATTTCTGCAAATTCACCGCTGGTATTTGGCCGGCGTTTGTGGCACGAGTCGCGTATTGCTTTGTTTCAACAATCACTGGACACGCGCACGGCGCACGATCACATGCGGGAACGTTTGCCTCGGGTGAATTTTGGCAGCGGTTGGTTGCAAGGCGATATTACCCAAATTTATAAAGAAGACATTAGCCGTTTCCGGGTTTTACTGGCAGGTTCGATTGAAGAAGATTCGCTGGAAATGGTGCGCAATGGGAAAGTGCCCAAATTGCGTGCTTTGCAAATCCACAATTCGACCGTTTACCGTTGGAACCGCCCTTGTTACGGCATTTCACCCAATGGAAAACCGCATTTGCGTATCGAAAACCGCGTTATTCCAGCCGGACCAACCGTGGTAGATGCAACAGCCAATGCGGCGTTTTGGCTGGGCGCCATGATCGGCATGGGCCTGCATTATGAAGACGTAACCAAACATATCGACTTTGTGGATGCACGGGATAACTTCCTGAAGTCGGCCAAATTTGGTATTGATACAACGTTTACCTGGTTTAAAGACAATAAAGTACCCGTTACCGAACTGATTTTGAAGGAGTTATTGCCTTTGGCCAAAGAAGGTTTGAAACACCGTAAAGTAAAATCGGCCGACATCACCAAATACTTGGACATCATTGAAGCGCGGGCGACCGAGCACAAAACCGGTGCACGCTGGGCATTGCGATCCTACACCGCCATGAAAAACCAGGTTACCAATGATGAAGCCATGGTTTGCCTAACTGCCGCGATGATCAAAAACCAACAAGATAACCGTCCGGTGCATACCTGGACTGAACCTAAAGCGACCGATTTGGAAAACTGGACGCCTTCTAAACTAAAAGTAGAAGAATTTATGTCGACCGACCTCTTTACCGTTCAAAAGGACGATGTCATTGAGTTGGTGGCCGAAATTATGGACTGGCGGCGCATCCGGTACATGCCGGTAGAAGACAGCAAGGGCGAACTGGTGGGTTTGGTTTCTTCGCGCATTTTGCTGCGTTATTTTGCCAAATTGAATAAAATTGAGGACGATACCGTGCGTACAGTGAAAGATCTGATGATTGTAAAACCGATCACCGCCACACCGGAGACCACCATTATGGAGGCGATGGGTAAAATGCGGCAACATAAAATTGGCTGTTTGCCGGTGGTAAAAGGCAAGGAACTGGTAGGCATTATCACGGAAATGGATTTTTTGCGAATTACGAATCGGTTGATGGAGCGTTTGGAGGGGTAAGAAACTCCAACTTATTTTCCTCCATCTGCGTCAAATGCCGCTCGGCGTGTTTGCTCAGGAAATATATATACTCGTACACGTTCAGTTTACCGAGCGCTTGTACCGTCATGGTCGTTTTATACTGCAATCCTGCGCCATTTTTCAAATTTTCTAAGTGGCTCAAGCATCGGTGCAGTTGGGAAATCAAT